>Ga0154020_10000265_pt1 | contig 62817 bp, 51 predicted proteins | sample Klosneuvirus_201_FD_109709 | JGI IMG/M metagenome (GOLD analysis project Ga0154020, IMG submission 109709) | Active sludge microbial communities from wastewater, Klosterneuburg, Austria - Klosneuvirus_20160825_MG | ecosystem: Engineered > WWTP > Aerobic digester > Activated sludge | place...
AAGACTACGGCGGTGACCACGAGGCCGGCCTCGCCGACGACGGCGTGTTCTACAAGTCGACGCTCGGTCTCGTACTCCGCCCTGCTCGCTTCGTCGCGATCAAGGTCGACGGCTCGACGCACACACAGAAGTTCAACGGCAGCTACGAGACGTATCCCGAGATTCGCACCTCGTTCTCGCTGTATTGGGAGCTCGGCGATGCCCAATGACCGGCCGATCGATCGGCTGACTCCGATCCCGGGCTCGCCGAGCATCGCGACGATCGGCAACTACGACGTCCTGCACAAGATCGCGACCGGCGGTATGGGCGAAGTGTTCCTCGCACGCCAGCGCGGCCCGAGCGCGTTCAGCCGCTACGTCGTGCTCAAGCGACTGCACGCGCAGTTTCTTCAGGATCCGCAGTTCGTCCAGATGTTCCTCAACGAGGCGCAGATCGCAGCGAACCTCTCCCACGCGAACATCGCGCACATCTACGAGCTATTCGAGGACGGCGAGAACGGCTACGTCATCGCGATGGAGTACGTGCGCGGTGGCACCGTGCTCTCGCTCCTTCGCGAGCATGCACGCAGCCACATCGGTGGTCTTCCGTTCGGCATCGTCACGCGCATCACCTCGGCCGTGTGCGAAGCGCTGCACTACGCGTACTTCGAGCCTGGTCCCGACGGCGCGGGGCGCAACGTCGTGCACCGCGACATCAGCCCGTCGAACGTCATCGTCGGCTACGACGGCCAGATCAAGCTCGTGGACTTCGGTATCGCGAAGGCGCTGCAGCACGAAGCCACCCACGCGACATCGCTCAAGGGCAAGTACGGCTATATGTCGCCGGAGCAGATCAAGTCGCAGCCGCTCGATCACCGAACGGACATCTTCTCGCTCGGCACGATGATGTGGGAAATGCTCGTCGGCAAGCGCCTGTTCAAACGCGACACCGACATGCAGATGCTCTACGCGATCCTCGAGGAGGACGTACCGAAGCCCTCCGATCGCAACGAGAAGGTTCCGCCCGCGGTCGATCATGTCGTGATGCGAGCACTCGCTCGCCAACGCGAGGATCGCTATCAAGACGCGCTCGAGATCGCGCAGGACCTCAAGGTCATCGCGAACAACAACGACTGGGACACCGAAGCGTCGACGCTGTCTCGATTCATGCGCGAGATGATCCCCGAGGAGCTCGCCGGAGTTCCGACGGGTGCGGGCCGTGAAGGCAGCGACTCAGGCAAGAGCCCGAAAGGTCGACCGTCGCGTCCATCGGTGCAGCAGCGCGCGCAGACCGCGCTCACCGTCAGTGCCGGCAACTTGCGCGCGAAGAGCGATGCCGAGACCGACGTCGAGGACGACGACGCGCCGCGCGTCGAGATCGTGCATCCGAAAGCGCCGTCGAACGGGAACGGCATGGTGATCGCGATCCTCGTACTCGTGCTGATCAGCAGCATCGGGTTCTGGGTCGCGATCGCGCCAAATCTGTAGGCCGCGAACGCTCAGTCGCGGTCGCGTTCGCGCTTCGAGACCTTCGGCTTCTTCGGCAAATGCCGGAGGCCCATCCACGCGAGCGCCGCGATGTGCGCCGCTACCTCCTCGACGCCCGGCTTGCGCGATTCGGTCCACCACCGGCCGACGAACGTGACCATGCCGATCAGCGCGTGCGCGTAGATCGGCGACGCCCGCGGATCGTACCCGGCCGCCTTGAACGACGCCGCGAACACGTCGCCGACGCGCTCGGCGAGATCGTTGAGCAGCGACGCCATGCCGGTGCTCGGCGAGACGAGCGGCGTGTCGTGCGCGAGGATCGCGAAGCCGTCGGGGTGATCCTTCACGTACGTCAGGAACGCGAGCGCCGCTTGCTCGACACGCTCGCGCGGCGTACCCGTCGCGATCGACTCGGTGATGCGGCGGACCACGTACTCCATCTCGCGATCGACGATGACGGCGTACAGGCCCTCCTTGCCGCCGAAGTGCTCGTAGATGATCGGCTTGGAGACGTGGGCGCGATCGGCGATCTCTTCGACCGACGTGCCTTCATAGCCGCGCTTCGCGAATACCGTGCGACCGACTTCGACGAGTTGGGCGCGACGGGCGTGGGCCGACATTCGACTGCTCATCTGCCTGTATTACTACGACTCCGTAGGTTGTCGTCGAGAAAGGCGTTGACAACGAACCTACGCGACCGTAGGTTACGGTTGCGTAGGTTGCAAAGGAGCTTCGATGTCACGGCCCATGCACCGGTCTTCTGCCCGCTTCGCCCACACCGCGTGGCGGCGCTGGTTTCTCGATCGCACCGCGGAGTTCTGGCTCGGCGAGTTGCGTTCCACCTGGTCTCTGTCCGAGCAGCGAGCACGCGTCGTCGCGGTTCGCTTCGAAACCGCGGATACCAAGACGTTCGAGATCACGACGCCGCGTAGCTGGCCCGGCCATCGCGCCGGCCAATACGTGCCGGTCGAGGTCGAGATCGACGGCGTCCGCGTGCGTCGCTGCTACTCGATCTCGAGCGGCGCGTCGGAACCCGGACGCCAGCGCATCACGATCACCGTGAAGCGTGTGCCCGGCGGCCGCGTCTCGACGTGGCTACACGAATCGCTGCACGCCGGTGACATCGTTCGCCTCGGCACGCCGACCGGTGACTTCACCGTCGGTGCACCGCCGCCGCGGCTGTTGCTCGTCGGTGCCGGCAGCGGCATCACGCCGATCGCCGCGATCGTCCGCGACCTCGTCGCGCGCGGCGAGGTGCGTGATGTCGTCGTCATCGAGGCCGCGCGTACGGACGCCGATGCGATCTTCGCCGAGTCACTCGCCGAGCTCGCATACGCGACCGTAGGTTTGCGCGTGATCTCGCTTCGCGGTCCGGTCACCGCCGACGCGATCCGTCCGCACCTCGCCGGCCGCGAGGTCTATGTCTGCGGCCCGGCGCCCGTGATGGATCTCGTCACCGAGCTCGCTCCGCGCGCGCGGGTCGAGCGGTTCGCGACGCCCCGCCCTGCCACCACGCAACGCGCACGCGTGCACCTCGCGATCGCGGATCGCACCGTCGACATCGCCGGCGGCACGCTGCTCGAAGCGCTCGAGCGCGCGGGCGAGCGCCCCGCCTACGGATGCCGGATGGGCATCTGCAACACCTGCCGCTGTCACAAGACGAGCGGCACCGTCGAGGACGTGCTCACCGGCGCGGTCTCGTCCGAACCCCAGGAGATACGACTATGCACATCGATCGCCCGCAGCGATCTGGAGCTCTCGCTATGAGACCTCTCACCGACGCCGAGGCCGACGCGTTCGGCCGCGAGATCGACGCGCTCCGCACCGAAACCATCGCATCGCTCGGCGCCGCCGACGTCGAGCACATCCGCAAGATGATCCGCCTCGTGCGCTACTCCGAAGCCGGAGGTCGCGCGCTGCTTCACCTCGGCATCGGCCCGATCACGTTCGTCCTCGGAACGAGCGCGCTCGCCGCCGCGAAGATCCTCGAGAACATGGAGGTCGGACACAACGTGATGCACGGCCAGTACGACTGGACCGGCGATCCCGCGCTCGACGGCCGCACCTACGAATGGGACACGTCGTGCACCGGCGATGATTGGCGGCACTCGCACAACTTCGAGCACCACACGTTCACGAACATCCTCGGGCGCGATCGCGACATCGGCTATGGCCTTCTGCGCATCACGGACCAGCAGAAGTGGCGTGTCCAGCACCTCGTGCAACCGATCAGCGCCGCGATCCTCGCGTTGCTGTTCCAGTGGGGCGTCGCACTGCACGATCTCCGCATCACCGAGACGCTCGCCGGCCGTCAGTCACCCGACGAGCTGCGCCGCCGCGCGAAGCCATTCTTGAAGAAGGCGGGCTGGCAGCTCGCGAAGGACTACGCCGTCGCTCCAGCGCTCGCGCTGTGGAACGCGCCACGCGTGTTCGCCGGGAATCTGCTCGCGAACTCGATCCGAAATCTCTGGTCGTTCGCGGTGATCTTCTGCGGGCACTTCCCCGAGGGCGTGTCGATCTATCGCGATGTCGACGTGGCTGCCGAGAGCCGCGGTCGCTGGTATCTGCGCCAGCTCACGGGCTCCGCGAACATCGAGGGCAGCCGCCTGATGCACGTGATGTCCGGGCACCTGAGCCACCAGATCGAGCACCACATGTTTCCCGATCTGCCGGCGGCTCGCTATCCCGAGCTCGCCCCTCGCGTGCGCGCGATCTGCGAGAAGTACGGGCAGCCGTACTGCACCGGCAGCTTCAGCGCCCAGCTCGGCAGTGTGGCGAAGCAGATCCTTCGCCGTTCACTGCCGGCCTGACCTCAGAGCTTGCGCTCGTACGCGAGGCGGAACACGAGCTCGCGGCCCGTGCCGGGCAGCGGCGCGTGCCCGCCGCCATACGGCTGGAGGTAATGGACGTGCTGGTTGGCGACGTCATAAACGCCGGCTCCGACCTCCAGGCCGGGCACGAGCAGGTCACGATACAGGGCATACACGTTGACGAGTGCGGTCGGTGCCTGGCGGCCGATCATCGGATTGCCGTCTGCATCACCGGTCATGTACCCGAACCGCTCGCCATAGATCACCGCGGACGGGTTGATCGCGAGCCCCTTGGTGACATTGATGCTGCCCGCCATCGTGACCTTGTGGGATGGGAACGCGAGCAGGACGTCGTCGCGGCCGGGGACCTCGTACGACTCGACCTCGTTCTTGCCGCGCGCCGAGTAGAAGGAGTAGTTGATTCCGGCGTAGCCGCGTGGGTACTTGATCCGGTAGTCGACCTCCACCCCACGCGTGCCCGTGCGCTTCGCGTTGAAATACTCCTCGCCCATCGTTGCCTGGTTGACGCCGTAAATGATCGGCTTGTTGATCGTGATGTCGTAGGTGTTGACGGCGACGAACATGTGGTCGGTGAGCTTGAGTCCGAGCTCGCCTTCGAACACCGTCGTCTTCTCGGGTTCCAGCGAGCCGCCGCTCAGGTTGATGTTCTCGATCCCGGGCGCGCGGAACGCCTGCGCCGCGAGCAGCTTCGCGTGAAATCTGCCCTTCACTTTGGTCAACGCGACGCGCGGAACGAGCGCCCCGCCCACCGCGCTGTGGCGCTCGTAGCGTGCACCGAACGTGACGTTGACGAGCTCGCTGTTGACGAGGCCCTGCGCGTAGGTCGCGATCGTGTCGTAGGCGACGTCGCGGCGCGTGCCGAACATGGTCTGGAAGCCCGTGATCACGTTGCTGTCGAGGTGGGCGCGATCGGCGTACGTCTCGACGCCCGCGAGGACGTTGATCCGTTTGGTCGGGTCGAAGGACAACGTCGCGCCGGCGGTGTAGCGGGTGACCGTCTTTCTGTAGAACAGGTCCGAGGTGGTGTCGGTGATCTCCCACGGCGTCTGCCGGATCAGCCCGAGGTGCGGTGTGACCGTGACCTTGTCTCCCACCGCAATCGCGTAGCGCGCGTTGAGGTGGTAGGCGCGGAACCCCTGCCGGTTGCCGGGAATCACGGGGCCGACGCCGTCGTGGGTCTCCAGCGAGTAGTTGTCGATCATCCCGTCGAGCCGCAGTTTCCGGTACGAGAGGACGAGCTCGGCCAGCATCGGATCGCGCGAGGCGTTGCGAGACATCTCGAAGCTGTCGCCCGCGAAGTCGCGGTACGTACCGCGGCTGTTCGCGTGACCGACGTTGACGGTGCCGGACGCACTCAAACCGTCGACTCCGGTCTGCGTCGTACCGAAGGACAAGGTGGCGTTGACGTGGCCGAGCGCGTTGCCGATCTGGCCATAACCGCCTGCCACCGCCACTCCTTCGAAGCTCGCGGCGTCGCGGGTGATGATGTTGATCACCGCGAGCTCCGCGAACCCGCCATACACCGCAGAGCCGGGGCCGCGGATCACCTCGATTCGATCGATCGAATCGAGCGGGTAGTGGTTCGCGAGTTGGAGCGTCGAGTACAAGAGCTCGTTCATCGGTCGGCCGTCGATGAGGAGGAGGATCTTGCCCTCGTGTCCCCACTGGCCGCGGATGCCGAGATCGACGATGCCCTCGACGTCGACAGCGGGCGAGAATCCAGGCACGAGGACCAGGACATCGAGGAGGTCGCGTGCCCCCGAGCTGACGATGTCGTCGCGGGTGATGACCGTGACGATGCCTGGGGTCTCGCGCGTGGACTGCGGCTTCTTCGACGCGACGTCGACCTTCGTGTCGAGGAGGTCCGACAGCGAGAGCTCCTTGATGTCGGTGACCTCGTCGAGCGCAGGTACGTCGTCCGCGCGCGATCCTCGCGACGGTACACGTGGCGAGTACGACCCACCTCATCCGCATGACGCGTTCTCCCAGAGCTTCGCCCCGGCGGCGCGGGCGCGTTCGAGCGCGGCGGAACCGTTGCGGCCCGACCACGCGGCGTCGATCACCTCGCCTGCGTCGCGTCGAGCTGCAGCTGCTTCGAGCTCGTTCGTGACAACCTCGGCGGCGTGTACGATGTCGACGAGCTGCGTGCGATCTGCGGGAGCCGCGCCGGGGTCGTGGTGGTACGTAATCGCGTCGACGATCGGCTCGGCGATCCCCCACAGCCCGAGAAGGAACCCTCCGGCGCGAGCGTGATCGACGGTCGCTTCGTCGACCGCGAGAGCAGCGAGGACGAGCTTGCCGATGTCGTGAAGCATGCCCGCGACGAAGGCTTCACTGGCGAGCTCGTGCGGCGCGAGCTCGCGTGCGAGTTGTGCCACCAGCTTCGAATGCTGCATCAGCTCCTCGATCTTCGCGACGTCGAGCCCCGTGCCGTCGAAGCCGCGAAACACCTCGACGCCGAGCAGGAGGTCACGCACGACATCGGTACCGAGCACGCCGAGCGCGCGCTGCATCGTGGTGACCTGCGTGCCCTGCGTGAAGAATGCGCTGTTGACGATCTGGATCATCTTCGCCGTGAGAGCGAGGTCGTTGTCGATGATCTTCGCGATCTCCGCGAGCCCCGCGTTGCGGCTGATCGCGGCGCACACGTCGAAGTGCACACGCGGTGGGCTCGGCAAGCAGCTCATCCGGGTCGCGAGCGTCGAGACGTCGCCGTCTTCTACGAGGCTGATGCTCCACGACAGACGCTGCACGACGCCGATCAGCGTCGAGATGTTGCAAGGCTTGGCCATGCACTGATGCGCGACACGCATCGCGCGAAGGCAATCGTCGGTGCCCACCTGTCCGGACAGCACGAGCCGCGCGATCTTTGGATAGCGGCGTTGCACCTCGAACAGCAGCTCGACGCCGCACAGATCGGGGATGCGCAGATCTGCGATGACCACGTCGAACGGCTCGCGCGCGAGCGCTTGCAGCGCAACCTCGCCGCTCTCGACGAAGCGTGCGTGCCAAGGAACCTTGCGGGTCTTGAGCGCGCGTTCGATCGAACGCAGGATGAGCGGCTCGTCATCGACGAACAGCAGTCGGAGCTGGGGAGTCATTTGCCACCTGCCTGGTCGAGGGGAAGTCTGATCACGAAGACGGTGCCGCGGCCTTCGTCGGTCTCGAACGTGAGCGAGCCGCGATGGCGCTCGATGATCGTGGTCCGCACGATCGAGAGTCCCTGGCCGGTGCCCTGACCGAGGGGCTTCGTCGTGAAGAACGGCTCGAAGACCCGGTCTCGGATCTCGGCCGGAATGCCGGCGCCGGTGTCGGCCACCCGGATCTCGACGTGCCCGCGCTCGAGGCGCGTGGTCACGGTGAGCGTGCCACGCCGGCCGGTGGAGGCGCGTACGTCGCGCATCGCGTGGCTCGCGTTGATCAGGAGGTTGACGATCGCGAGGCAGAGATCCCCCGGATCGCCGAGGACGCGCGGGACTTCGGCGAGATCGATCACCGCGTCGGCATCGTGCTTGTACTCGGTGCGCGCGAGCTCGAGGGCGGAGCGAACCTGCTCGTTGACGTCCATCGGGACGAGACCCTCTCGATCTCGCAGGTGCGCGTGCGAGCGCACGCTCTGGACGACGCGGGAGATCCGCGAGATGCCGTTCAGCGCATCGGAGATCGCCTTGGGCACGTCGTTCATGACGTCGGTGAGGTCGAGCCGAGCGGCGCGGCTGCAGGCCGTCGCGACGTCGAGCTCGCCACTCGCGATGCCGTCCAAGCAAGCGCGCAGCTCGACGATCGCATTGCCGAGCTCCGGTACGACCTCCGCGAGGTACTCGAGGTTCGAGTTCGCGAACTGGGCCGGCGTGTTGATCTCGTGTGCGATTCCGGCCGCGAGCTGGCCGAGCGCCTGGAGCCGCTCCGATCGCCGCTGCACCTCCTCGTGACGGGCGCGTTCACGCACGCGCGCTTCGACCTCGACCTGGATCTGCGCCTCGAGATCGCGCAGCCGCAGGTCGAGTCGGCGGCCACGCGACCACTTCTCGCCCAGGCACGCCGCGAGCTGGCGCACCTCGATCGGATCGAACGGCTTGCGGAGGACGACCAGCCGATCACCTGGATGAAGTCGCCCGGAGATCTCGTCCCACGAGTAGTCGCTGTACGCGCTGCACAGCACGATCTCGAGCTCGGGCTGGATCTGCCAGAGCCGCTCGATGGTCTCGATGCCGTCGATCCCGGGCGGCATCCGGATGTCGACGAACGCGACCCCGTACGCGCGACCCGCGGCGCACGCCTGCGCGGCCAGGTGGATCGCCTTCTCTCCCTGCGATACGAAGGTCAGGTCGTACGAGAGCGAGGTCGGCGCTGTCGAGACCGGTTCGCCGCCGACCGCGCGCTCGAGGTCGTCGAGCGATGCGAGCGACGCCTCGCGCTCGGAGCGGTCGAGGATCTGGCGAAAGTCATGATGGATCGCCTCGTTGTCGTCGACGACGAGGATGCGCGACAGCTCACTCATTTCGACGTCTCCTTCTCGATGGGGATTCGGAGGACAAACCGCGCACCGTGACCGAGGCCGGAGCTCGTACACTGCAACGTGCCGCCGAGCTGTTCGGCGGCGAGGGCAGACGAGTGCAGGCCATACCCGTGACCCTTTGGCTTGGTCGTGAAGCCGGCGTGGAAGATCTTGAGTAGTGATTCGGGAGCGATCCCACCGCCCGTGTCCTCGACGCTCAGCTCGAGCCAGCCGGCCTCGACGATCCCGCGCACGGTGATCCGGACGTCGGCGCCCGCGTGCTTGTGCGCGGTCACGGAGTCGCGTGCATTCGCGAGCAGGTTGACGACGATCTGGAGGACGCGATGGCGATCAAGCGTGACCGTGCCGGCCGGGACACTCTGCACCACCTCGATCGCGTGTCGTCCGGGATCCGGACAGCCGAGCGCGACAGCCTCGGCGACGAGCGTGGCGAGGTCGACCTGCTCGTTGACGCCGCCGTTTCGCGCGTAGCCGTTCTGCATCGTGATGACGCGGTTGATGTGCGCGACGTGGTCGCGGAGCTTCGCGAGCTCGGCGAGGAGCGCGGTTCGGTCACCGTCGAGGTGCTCGGAGATCGCGGTGAGGTACTTGAAGCCCGCATCGAGCTTCTCCTCGGCGCCCGCCGCTCGCGCCGCCGCGAGTAGCTCGCCGGCGCGCCGCACGCGATCGGCGGGGATCGTGCCGACCCGGTCGTGGATCGTCTCGATGCCGACGTTCACCGAGTTCAGGATGTTGCCGACGTTGTGGAGCACACCCGTGGCGACCTCGGCCATGCCAGCGTGCCGTGACGCCTCGACCAACTGGCGGTTGGCTTCGTTGAGCCGATCGAGCATCGTGCCCAGCGCGGTCGTCATCGCCACCACCTCGCGTCCACCCGCGATGCCCGCGATCTTCGGTGGCTTCACGCCCCGCGCGATGTCGCGCGCGGTCGTCGTCAGCCGCTCGAGCGGCCGCACCAGCGCAGTCGCGATCACGATGCACGCGAGCAGGCAGATCACGAGCACGATGACACTCGCGGTCACCGCGGTTTCTCGCGCCTCGTTGCGGAGGGCCACGAGGCGGTCGAGCGATTGGCCGACGTAGAGTTTGCCGCGACCGCCCGCGCGCCCGACCACCGATGCGCTGGTCACGAGCAGCTCGCCGTCGACCACACTGGGGGCCAGCGGTAGATGCGCCGGGATGTGCTCCGGGCACCACACCGCGAATCGCTTGCCTTGGTCGTCGACGAGTACCGCGAACCGCGCGTCGGGGGCGCTGTCGAGCCAGCGCAGGACCCTCGCCGCGTTCTCGGCGTCGTCGAACTCGAGTGCGGGCGCGACCGCGCTCGCCATTACCTGCGTGACGGTCAGGGCGCGCAGCTCGGCGGACGCTTGGGCCTGCTCCGCCATGCGGGCCGGGAAGAACTCGATCATGAACACGGCGACCCCGGTGATGAGGACGCCGAACACGATGGCCATCCGGGCCCGCAACGACAGCCGCGTCATCGTCGCTCCTCCACCGTCCGCGCCAGCTGCAAGAGGCCAGCGTCGAACTTGATGCCCTCCGCCGTCGCGGCGCGAACATTGACGACGATCTCGTCGCGGGGATTGCCCCGAACGATCCCGACGGCGAGTCCATTGGCGACCTCGGCTTCGCGGGTCGTGATGCTGAGAACTCCACGTGCGCGCGTCACTCCAGCGAGCTGCTCGATCGAGACCTTCGCGGCGAGCCCGTCACAGGCGACGAGCGCCGCGGGATCGAGCTTCTCGAGCATACGATCGAGGCTCTTCAGGTCCTCCAACTTGTGAGCCACGACGACGACCGCATGGCCGGCGAGCTTGAGCTTGCGCGCGGCGGCGAATGCGGTGACCCAGCGCGTTCGTTCGGTGGCGCCCGCGTCACCGTCCGGGTAAACGATCACGATCCGCACCTCGTTCCCGACGCGGTCCCCGAGCCGCTTGTCGTAGGCGAGTACGCGCAACATCACGAGGGCGCGACGATCATCGGCGGCGTCCGCCCGCGCGGTTCGTACGACGAGCGCGACGAGCAGGAAGATCGACAACGCGAACGTACGGCGCGACCGTGGTCGCAACGCAGAGGTTCGCACTGGCATATTTTCTGACTCGACCGAGTTCGAGTCTCTCAACCCCCCTTCACCCGAAGAACGGCTGTAGGCGCGACACCTCCATGGCCGTCGGACGTGGCTGCCGTGTCATTTCGATGACGTGCGTCGATGACCGCTGCTACTCAGCCGTCGCTCGGCGGGCGACCACCGCCGCCGGGACCCGGTTGCGTCGGCGGCCGCGGGCGCGGCAGTGGCGGCGGCGTCGACACGATCTGAGGCCCCAGCGGAGGACCGCCGCTCATGCGCTGCACCGCGGCGGCGAGATCGACGCCGAGGAGCTGCTTGATCTGCTCGGCCGTGATCGCCGTCTTCACCGCGAAGTTCCCGCCACCTTGAGCGAGCTCTTTGTCGATCACGGTGACCTTGTCGATCGGGATGTCGCCGACGGTGCTCATCATCGTCTGCACCAATCGCTGCAGCTTCTGCGCGACGAAGATCTGCCGTGCGCTGTCGCCCGCCTTGGCCCACGTCTCGCCGAGCGCGCGAATCGCGGACGCCGTCGCTTTACCTTCCTCGACGAGCTTGCTCGCGACACCCTTCGCCTGCGCGATCATCTGCGACTTCTTCGCCTCTGCCGGCTTCACCTTGTCGGCGATCAGCTGGAACCGCACCTGCGCGAGTCGCGCCTTCTGCACGTCGACCTCGGCGGTCGCCTTCGCGACGAGCGCGTTGACCTGACCGCGCGACTCCGCGATCAGCGCACCCTTGCGTGTCTGCGCTTCCGCGATGCGGCGTTGACCCTCGGCGCGCGCCGTCTGGATCTCGGCGTCGACCTTGGACATCTCCTGGTTCATGAGGTTCGCGGCCGAGTTCTCCTGCGACAGCGCGTGGTTGTCGGCCTCGGCGATGCGCGACCGCTTGAGGAGCTCCGCGGTCTGCCGGCGACCGAGCGACTCGAGGTAGCCCTTGTCGTCGGACACGTGCTGGATCTTCAACGTGGTGAGGTCGATGCCGAGGCGGCCGAGATCGTGATCGGCCTCGTGCAGCAGCGCGGCGGCGAACTTCTCGCGATCCTGGTTGACCTCCTCGGGCGTCAGCGTCGACAGCACGCCACGGAGGTTTCCTTCGAGCGTCTCGCGCGCGACGGTCATGATCTGCTCGCGCGACATGCCGAGCAGGCGCTCGATCGCGTTCGCGAGCTGTTCGCTCTTGCCGGAGATCTTGATGTTCGCGATGCCCTGCACGTTGAGCGGAATGCCGCCCTTCGAGAACGCGCCGGTGACGCGCAGCTCGATGATCATGTTCGTGAGGTCCATGCGATCGACGACCTCGATCAACGGGATGCGAATGCCACGTCCGCCGCCCTGAACGACGCGATAGCCGACCGACTTGTCCTGGCCGGGCAGTTTGCGATGACCGCCCGAGAAGATGATCACCTCGCTCGGCGAGCAGATGTAGATGATGCGGGAGATGATGATCCCGATCAGGACGAGCGCGCCCAGGATCGAAACGGCTCCGACGAGAATGACGTTACCCATGGTCAGCTCCTCACGAGCGGCGTGGTGGTGCCGTTGCTGGGGTTGCCGGTGATCACCTTCGCGATATCGACGCCGAGCGTCTTCGTGACCTGCTCGAGGAGCGCCGCCACGGTCGCCGGATAGGACGCCGCGTAGGCTGGGATGGTCTTGCCATCACCACCGTCGATGACGTTGACCTCGCCGACCTTCATCCGAGACGCGGCCTTCGCGACATCTCCGAAGATCGTGTCGAGGTGCTGTAGCACGAACATGTCCATCGCCTTGCCGCCGGTGTCCTTCCACGCGCCCGCGACTTCGGCGAGCGATGCGGCCATCGCTTCACCATCGGCGCTGATCGACGCCGCCTGACCGGCCGAGAACAGCTCGCGCACCTGCGCGTCGATCTCGGCGGGAATCGTGACCTCGGCCTCGAGGCGAAGCTGCTCGAGCTCGCCGCGGATCTGCTGCAGTTGCAGCTCGGCTTCCGCGCGCGCTTGCTGGCCCGCGGCCTCGGCGCGCACCTCTTCGCCGCGCGCTTCCGCGTCGACTTCGGCTTTGATCTGGCGCAGCTCGTTCTGCTTCCGCTGCACGGCGGCTTGTGCGTTCGTCATCGCGACCTCGCCGCGTGCACGCGCTCCGGCTTCCGCCTGCTCCGCCTGACGCACGGCATCGGATTCGGCGATCTCCGCACCACGCAACATCTCGGCGATGCGCTGGCGGCCGATGCTCTCGAGGTAGTTCCGATCGTCGGCGATGTGCTGGATCTTCAGCACGTCGAGCTCGAGGCCCAGCTTGTCGAGGTCGGGCTTCGCCGATGCTTCGAGCTGGCGCGCGAACTTCAAGCGATCCTCGTTGACCTCCTCGGGCGTCAGCGTCGCGAGCACGCCGCGGAGATGACCTTCGAGGGTCTCCTTCGCGACGCGCGCGATCTCCTTGTTATTCGTCGCGGGGAACTGTTGGATCGCGTTTCCGACGAGCCGCGGATCCGTCGACACCTTGATGTTCGCGATCGCGTGCACGTTGAGTGGAATGCCGCCTTCGGAGTACGCCCCCTGCACCGCGATCGGCACCGAGATCAACGAGACGTCCATCCGCTGCACGGTCTCGAGCACCGGCACGCGCATGCCGCGCCCACCGAACACCACGCGATAACCGACGGTGCGCCCATCCGCCGCTTTGTGACTGCGACCGGAGAAGATCAAGATCTCGTTCGGCCGACAGATCTTCAACAGGTAGCGATACACGACGAGAAGGAACAGCAGCACGGCACCGCCCGCTGCAACGCCTCCTAGAATCTCGGGTGGGATCTTGTCCATGCAAACCTCCGGTTGAGAACAAACAACAACGCTTCGAGCACGCGAGTGCTCGAGACAACACGACGACAACCTCGTCCGGGTTCCCTCCCGGACGGGGACGACGCTACATCTCGGCCTTGGAGACGAGCAACGATCCGTGCTCGCCTTCTGCCACCACCAGGACCTCAGCGCCCGAGGGTAGCTCCACGCCGTCGTCGACGATCGTCGCTACGAAGTCCTCTGCTTTGCCCTTCAGCTCGACGCGCACCTTCCCGGGGCGGTCCTTGCCGACAGGCAGCAGCAATGTTCCGGTGGATCCGATCACGTCGCTCGATTCGACACCGGTCGAGACGCTCGATTTGCTCACCTTGCGAACAGCGATCACGGCGACCGCGCCCGCGGCCCACCCGATCACCGCGGCGCCGATCGCGGACACGACCGCGCTCGAGCCGAGCTTGGTCAGCGCGTAGCCAGCACCACCGCCGAACGCGAGGAGAAACACCCAGAACCGCATCGAGCCAACGGGCGCCCACGCGAGTCCAACCTCGGCGTCGCCACCGTGACCGTGGTCCGTGTCCTTCCCGCCGAGGAGCAGCGACGCGAGCAGCAGCGTGACTCCAAATGCGACAGCGGCGAGATAGACAGTGGTCAACGTTCCCCCTCGATTGAACTTTCGATGACCCTGATGGTGGTCACCGTTGCGTACATAAGCAAGCCATTCATCCAGTGACGTTTCAGTGCGCTAACCTCAACGAATGCGCCCGTTCGTAGCGATCTTCGCGATTCTCGCGATCGCCTGTGCGCCGACCCAAGGACCGACGACGACGCGGCATCCACCCACGCCGCTGCAGCTCGTCGAGCGCTCGCCAGACCTGGAGGGCCGCGTCATCGGTACGACAGACGCAGCGGCGACACTGGTTGTTTCGTTCGCGTCGTGGTGCGTGCACTGCAAGCACGAGCTCGCGGTGATCGGGGCGCTACGTGACGCACACCCGCGCGTGCGGATCATCGGCGTGAACTACAAAGCACACGAGGAGTACGCGAGTCGCGGGTCGAGCGACGCCGTGCGCGCCTACGTCACGGCGAGCGCGCCGTGGCTGCGCGTCGTGCCGATCGGTGACGACATCTTCCGCGCGTTCGGCGCACCACCGAAGGTGCCCACGCTGTTCGTGTTCGATCGTAGCGGGGCGCTCGTGCAGCGGTACGACCGCCGTGCGCGCGAGATGCCCGACGCGAGCGAGCTGTCAGCGCTGTTCGCGCGGCTCGGTGGATAGCGGCGCGTCTTTGCGGCCCGCGAGGTCGCTGATGATCATGATGCAGAGCGCGCCCATCGCGATCTCGATCCCCGGCGGTCGAACCCCGAGTACGGCGAGCGCGCAGCCGATGACTACGGCGATCGAGAGGAGTGCCTTCAACTGCGTCGCGTTGCGCGTGAGCACCTTCCCGCTAAATAGCAGCCCCTCCCATCCACCGAACCGATACGGCTGGCCCGCGCGCAGCGCGCGAATCGCCTTGACCGCTCCGAAGCTTGCGAACACCGCCGCGGCGGCGAACAACAGCGTATAGGTGTCACTCACGCGGCGCACTATGCGCCCCACGGCGGCGAAGGAACAACAGATAGATGATGCCACCGAGCACGGTCATGCCGAGGCCGAGTGCGCTCGGCTTCGGCGACGTCCACACGGTGTTGATCAACAGCAGCGTCGCGAGGATCACGAACACGATCGGAACGACGGGAAAGCCCGGCACCTTGAACGTGCGCGGGTGATCCGGCTCGCGCTTGCGGAGGAGCAGCACCGAGCCCGCGTTGAGCGCGTAGAACATCCACGAGGCGAACACGACAGCGTCGGTGATCTGATCGAACCGCGCGCTCAGCGCGTAGATGCACGCGAGCGCGCCCTGGACGAGCACTGCGGTCGCGGGCACGCGTGCCGGTGACAGCTTCGCGAGTGCAGCCGGTGCGAGGCCATCCTTCGCGACCGCATACGGCACGCGCGCGCCGGTCAGCATCGAGCCGTTCATCGCGGACAGCGCCGAGATGGTCATCGCGATCGCGAGCGCCGCCGCAGCGGTGGTGCCGAGGAACTGCGACGCCACCTTCTGCGCGACCGCCGGTGCATCGGGATGCGCGACGCTGCTCGACGTCACGACCTCGTCAAACGGCAGCGCGCGAAAGTAGCCGACGTTGACGAGTGCGTAGATCGCGAGCACGCCGAGCGCCCCACCGACGATCGCGAGCGGTAGGTTGCGCCCCGGATCGCGCACCTCGCCAGCTGCCATCGGCAGGTTGTTCCAGCCGTCATAGGCCCACAGCGCCGACAGCAGCAGCGCACCGAACGCACTCGCGCCGGGGAACGCACCCGCGTCGGTCACGCGCGACCAATCGCCCGACGGTGCGAGCAACGCGCCGACGGCGATGCCGAGGATCATCACGACCTTGATCACCGTGAGCACCGTCTGCAGCGACCCACCGCTGCGCACGTTCATGCAGTTCACGGCGGTGAAGATGACGATGAGGCCGATCGCGACCGGCACCTGTCCACCGAGCTGATCGATCGGCAGCACCGGCGCGAGGAACGTCGCGCTCCCCACGGCGTACGCGGCGATCGATCCGGGCGTCGCGATCCAGAACCGATTCCACGCGTAGAGGTAGCCGAGCATCGGGCCGTAGCCCTTGCGCAGATAGACGTACTCGCCGCCCGCGGACGGATACATCGCGCCGAGCTCGGCGTATGTCATCGCGCCGGCGAGCGAGAGCAACCCCGCGACGGCCCAGGCCGCGAGCACCCAGACCGCGCTGCCGCCGATCTGCGCCATCACCGCGGCCTTGAGGAACACGCCGGTGCCGATGATCGTGCCGATCGTCAGCGACGCCGCGGACCACGGACCGAGCCCGCGCTGGAGCGTACGGTCGGTCACCGCTGCGTTGCGATCCAGGCGTCGACGACGCGATCGAGGACGGGCAGCGTCACGGCACCTACGCCGAGGACCGCTGCGTGGAATCCTTTGAGGTCAAACTTGTCACCGAGCTGCTTCTTCGCGTTCGCGCGCAACTCGAAGATGTGGAGCTGGCCGACCTTGTACGCGAGCGCTTGCCCGGGCCAACCGATGTAGCGATCGACCTCGTTCGAGATGTTCACTTCGGTCAGCGCGGTGTGCTCGCGCATGTACGCCTCCGCATGCTGGCGCGACCAGCCCATCGCGTGGATGCCGGTGTCCACGACGAGCCGCGACGCGCGCCACGCGTCGTAGCTGAGCTTGCCGAGCCGATCGAGATCGGACGAGTAGAGGCCCATCTCGTCGGCGAGCTGCTCGGTGTAGAGCGCCCAGCCCTCGACGTACGCGGTCGAGCCGTCGAGCTTGCGAAACGCGGGCATCGCGCCGAGCTCCTGGGCGATCGCGATCTGCGTGTGGTGACCGGGGATCGATTCGTGCCACGTGAGCGCCTCGAGCTCGAAGCGCGGCCGCGTCTCGGGCTTGTACGTGTTCACGAAGTACTCGCCCGGCTTGGAGCCGTCGTAGTGCGGTTGGCGGTAGTACGCGATCGTCGTGTACGGCGCTTCGTACGACGGGATCTCGCGCATCACGCAGTCGGTCTTCGGCAGCGTCGAGAACACCGACGGAGTGGCCGCCTTCGCGCGATCGAGCGCCTTCTGTGCGGCGGCGAGGATCTCGTCGCCCGAGGTGAAGTACAGCGCCTTGTCGGTGCGCAGCCGCGTGATCGTCTCGGCGAGCGAGTGCGTGCCGAGCACCTTGGCGCCGAGTGCGGCGATCTCGGCATCGGTGCGCGCGATCTGCGCGAGCCCGAGCTCGTGCAGCTCGGCCGGCGACATCGGCAACCCGACGTGCGAGGCGATCGTCGCGCGATAGCACGCTTCTCCGTCGGGCAGGCCCGCGAGCCCTTCCTTCGCCGTACGCGCTTTCGGCAGCACGTGATCGCGGAGGAAGTCGCGCAGCCGGGTCATCGCCGGGGCGATCCGCTGCGCGACCGTGTCACGGAGCGTCGCCACACGTGCCGCGCGAACACCGGCCGGCCACGGATCGTGATCCGCGGATGCCCATGCCGGCGAAGCCATCGCCCACGTCTCGACGGGCTTCGCGAGCTCCGCGTCGATCTGCTCGATCGCACGGCGCACCTTCTCCGCCGAGGCGACGCGAGAAGCGGCGAGCCCCGCTGTCAGGTTCTCGATGGTGTCATCGACGAGCGCCGCGGATGCGCGGATCCGTGCGATCACGTTCTCGGCATCGCGCGGCACCTTCACGCCGTGAGATTCGACGAGGTAGGACAGCTCGCCGAGCAGGCTGCCACCGCCGTTCTCGACGGCCCATTCGTGGAACTTGCACACATCGAGATCGCGGTCCGCTTCCAGACGCCCGCGCAGGAGCGAGTACGTGATCGCATCGGTGCGATCGAGGGACTGCGAATCGAGTACGACGAGCCGACCGAGGAGGGCATCTCGCTCGGCGGTGTACTCCGCGATCGCCGCGGCATTGCGGCGCGCGATCCTGTCGTCGTAGCGATGGTCGCCGAGCGTGGTCGCGTAGGTCGGCGTCCACTTCATCGTCAGCTCCCAGTGATCGGCGATGATCGCGCGCAGCGAGGCGTTGGAGACGCCGGCGATGGCATCGGCGGCGAGCGGAGAGGGTTCGGTGGAGGGCGTCATGGTACGTGGCCTCGCCGGCGTGCCACACGCGAGCGCGAAACACGCGATCGCGAGGGAGCAGCGCCAGATCATGGTGCTCGTATTGTGTAGATTGCAGGCGTGCAGGTCCATCTGTTCGACGGCACGTACGAGCTGTTTCGTGCGTGGTTCGGCGCTCCTCCCGCGCAGCATGCTGGACGCGAGGTCGGCGCGACCCGCGTGATCCTGAGCGCGCTCGCGCGACTCTTGAGGAACGGGACCGTCACGCACGCGGGCGTCGCGTACGACCACGTGATCGAATCGTTCCGCAACGATCTCTTCCCGGGCTACAAGACCGGCGAGGGAATCGCCGAGGGACTGCTGAGCCAGTTCGAGCTCGCCGAGCGTGCGGCAGCGGCGCTCGGCCTCGTCGTGTGGCCGATGATCGAGTTCGAGGCGGACGATGCGATCGCCACCGCGGCTCATCGCTGCGCGCAGGACGCGAGCGTCGACAAAGTGCTGATGGCCACCGTCGACAAGGATATGTGCCAATGCGTGATCGACACGCGCGTCGTGTGTTGGGATCGCTGGAAAGACGTCGCGCTCGATCGCGATGCCGTGATCGCGAAGCACGGCGTCGAGCCGGAGTCGATCCCGGATCTCCTCGCACTCGTCGGTGACACGGCCGATGGCATCCCGGGCCTCGATGGCTGGGGCAAGAGCTCGGCCGCGAAGCTCCTGATGCACTACAAGCACATCGTCGACATCCCCGCGAATCACGCGACGTGGAAGGTCAGCGTGCGCGGCGCGGACAAGCTCTCGGCCACGCTCGAAGCGAATCGCGAGACGGCGGAGCTCTATCGCGTGCTCGCGACACTGCGCATCGATTGCCCGATCCCGTGCTCTCCCGACGAGCTCGCGTGGCGCGGCGTCGATCGCGAGAAGCTCGCCGCGATCTGCGACGAGCTCGGCGTGTCTGCCGAGTCGATCAAGCTGTGAACTACTTCGCGAACGACATCTTGACGCGCAACGTGTAGCTCGACGCGAACTTGATCTGCTTCGCCGCGAGCTTGAAGCAGTTGTTCACTTCGTCCGGCGTCCCCGTGGGAAGAACGAACGTGGTGATGCCCTTGTCGACGACCACCTCCACCGCGAGGGTGTTGGTCTTCATGCACGCGCGCAACGCGGCGTGCTCCCTGAGGACCCGCTTCTTGACCTCGTCGTCGAGCGGCGCCGGCGGTGGTGGTGGCGGCGCATCGTTCGACAATGCGAGTGAATCGCGCAGCGGTGCCGACTCGCCGCTCCGCTTGGCCGCCTTCGCCGGCCCGCGTTCGACAACGCCATCATCCGCCAGCGCGTCGCCTTTCTGCTTCTCCGTGTCCTTCGGTGGCGCCGTGATCGCCTTGCGACGCACGCGCGCGTCCAACGCTTCGCCACCGCCGGTCGGCGCGGGCGGCTCGGCCGCGGGCGTCGCACCCGGTGCCGGCGCTTGTGCGGCAGGCGCGATCGGCGCAGCGACCGGCGCGGGCGCGGTGTTGTTCGTGGTCACGGTCTCCCGCTCCGCATGCCGGCCTGCGGCGAGCGTTGCTTCGTTCACTTCGCTCGCGGGCGTGTCCTGCTTCGGTAACTTCCACGCGAGCGACTCGGACACCAGCTGCGTGCGGTTCGGTCCGAGCTCCCACGTCGCGTTGTTGTGCGCGAACACGATGCGCACGTTGGCCTGGGCCCCCGTCGCGATCGTGTCGTCGCCTGAAATCTCCTGACCGGTCGCGAGCGCGCGCTTCGCCGTTCCGCGCGTCGCGCTGACCTCGCCGCTGATCTCCACCACCTTGCCGACGGCAACGCCGGGCTGCACCGCGGGTGCGTCACCCGTGTCTTTGCACGCTGACGCAGTCGAGAACGCGAGGACTCCCAGTAGTAGCGAGCGCAGCATTCGCCGATTATGGCTTGGCCGAGGCGACCGGGCCACGCATGATGGCGGCCGTGCGAATCATCGCCGTGTGTATTGCCCTGCTCGTGGCGTGTGGAGGCAAGGGCGCGGAACGACCGAAGCTCAAGGCGGCGATCCTGGGGCTCGCTCGCGACAGCCATACCGGCGAGCCCGTCGCGATGGCCGATCTCGAGCTCCGCGGACCGAGTCCGCGCACGACCTCGACGAACAAGTACGGCCTGTACACGATCGATGGAATCGCGGCCGGGACATACACCCTGAGGGGCGTGTTCGCGGGACAGCCGATCGAGATCTCGAAGATCCCCGTGCGCGACGGTGAAGCGACATACGTCGACCTCATGTTCACGCTCGGTGATCCGCAGCCGATCAATGTCGTGTTCGGCGATCACTCCGCCGAGATCACGCGCTACCACCCGAAGAACATCCAACCGTCCGCATCGCTGATCGAAGGTACGGTCAGCGACGTCTCGACGCGCGAGCGCGTGGTCGGTGCGGTGGTCACGGCCGCGAACCAGAGCCACACCGAGCAGACGATCAGCGACGATCACGGGCGCTACAGGTTCGAGAACGTCTCGCCCGGTCTGTACACGGTGAGCGCGTACTACTCGATCAGTGGTCGCGGGCAGGTCGAGGTGCAGCGCAACAAGATCGAGGTCAACGCGACGGAAGCGGTCATCGTGCCGCTCCTCATCGAGCTCGCGAAGTAATCAGTCGAACCAGAACCGCGCGCCGATGTTGCCTTCGAAGTGCGGTCCGAAGCGATCGCGATAGCCGCCGTAGAAGAAGTCCGCGACGAACGTGATCTGGACATAGATGTCGAGCGGGACGTTGTTGAAGTCGAACGCGAGACCGAACGGCACGCGGATGCCGACCGCGCCGTAGCGATCGTTGTTGCGTCCATCGATGTAGTCGAAGCTCCAGAACCGCAAGCCGACACCGACAAAGAACGGCAGCTTGAACGTCGGATTCTCGACCAGCGACTTCGGGTGCCACAGGTGATCGAGGTACAGGTGCACACCATCGCCATCGCGCCAGTAGTTGTCGTACAGCCAGCCGATGCCGAAGTTCAGGGCCGTGCTCGGGGTGAGGAAGTACTTCCCGTTGAAGCCCGAGGGCGCTCCGAGCTCGAGGCCGATACCGAACTTACCGTTCGAGACGTAGTCGCTACCTCCCCAGGAGCGGCGACGTGCGTCGGCGGGGGTGGCTGCGAGACAGACAAAGAGAGCGGTCGTGACGATCAAAATTCGCATGGCTGTTCTTTGTGGGACAGCGCGGCGTTCGGGTCGCAAAAATCTCTCCATGGCCCGAGCCTACCCTCGCTTCTCCGCCGACGTACGACCCATGCGATAATAGAACTGTGCAGTTATTCCACACGGGCGCGTTCGTCTTGACGATCGCCGCTGCGTGTGGCTCGCAACCGAGTGGTCCGAAGAACGCACCTGCGGAACCGCCCTCCACGATGGTCGCCCAGGCCTCGCTCGATGCGGCGGTGATCGACGATCCCCCCGCGCCGCCCCCGCGCTTGCCGTGCGAGGCCGGCACGGCGATGACGCGAGCGAGTGCGCCCGAGCTCGCGTGGTACTGCGTGCGCGCGGACGGCACGCGTCACGGTCCGTTCCAGACGACGTTTCCCGACGACACGCTCGAAGTCAGCGGTGCGTATCGCGACGGGCAGCTCGATGGCGCGTGGTCGCGTCGCGCACCGGGCGGAACGATCATCGAAGAAGGTGGGTACGCGGCGGGCGTCAAGCACGGCTCGTGGACCCAGCGCACGACGATGGGCAACGTGCTCGGCACGTACGCGATGGTGAACGGCACCGGCACCGAGAAGGCTTGGTACGACAGCGGCGTCGTCTACAGCGAGTACACGCTACGCAAAGGCATCGCGCATGGAAGCGCGCGCACGTACGCACCGGATGGAACGTTCATCAGCGTCGCGCGCTACGAGAACGGAAGACTCGACGGGCAGAAGGTGTTCGGCTCGCGGCAATCGATGCGCTTCGAGGAGACGTTCGCCAACGGCATTCGCACCGGCAAGCGATCGATCTGGGTGCAGGGCACGCTGATCGCCGAAGAGAACTACGATCGCTCCGGCCGGCCCGACGGTGCGTACGTGCTGTGGCGCCGCGCGAAGGTCATGCGCCTGCAAGGGACGTTCGAGCACGGCAAACGCACCGGACCGTGGACGTGGTGGGACCGTGGCAACAACAAGGAGAAGGAGGGCGTGTACGCGAGCGGAGAGCGCGACGGCCTGTGGCAGGAGTGGTGGGAAGGCAAGCTCGTGTTCAGCGGTCGGTACGCGTCGGGAAAACCCGACGGCGATTTCGTCTACTACGATCGCGCCGCCCGCGAGCTCGGCCGCTTCAGCATCTCCGCCGGAACCGGCACGATGCTGACGTTCCACGTCAACAAGCGCCCATCGTCGCGCCAGTACCTGTATCAAGGCACGCCCGCGGGCATCTATCAGGAGCTCACGCCGCTCGGCAAAGTCGTCGTCGAGGGCCGCTATCGCAGCGGTCAGAAGCACGGCACGTGGAAGGAGTGGACGGCCGAGGGCGTGCCGACGCTCGAGCAAACCTGGAAGCGCGGCAAGCTCGACGGCCCGATGAAGAAGTACGTCGACGGTAAGCCGACGCTCGTCGCGAGCTACGTCGACGGCAAGCCCAGCGGTCCGTACACCGAGCTGCGCGGTGACAAGCCGGCGCTGTCCGGACAATTTGTCGATGGCAAGAAGGACGGCACGTGGACGACCTACGCGCCCGACGGCACCGTCCTGCTCGTCGCGACATATGTCGGTGGGACGCTACAAGGTCCGTGGCGTCAGCTCGTCGACGGCGCGGTCCTCGAGGGCGCGATGGACGCAGGACGTCGCAGTGGCACGTGGACTCGCACGGATCGCGGCGGAGTCGTATCCAAGCTCACGTACTCGACGCCGTAGCGCGTGTAAGCGCCGTGTAAGCAGTCGGCCTGTAGCGCAGAAACCACGGTCGGCGTGAAGAAATTCCACGGCGTGCCTTCGTCACGATAGGTGCAACCTCTGGGCATCTCGCGCGTTCATACGGTGGAGAGCCCGCCGTGAATCGTGATGCCAAGACCCAGTCCGCGTTGATCGCACTCGCGCGATCTCGCCGCATGCAGCGCGCGCTCGCGCATGCGCATATCCATCGGCACGCGCCGATGCCGACGCTCAAGAGCTCGCTTGGCTACATGACGTCTACGGCATGCGTGACGGATGACGCGACCACGCTCTCGCATCGCATGGCGCTCGTCGGCGTCAATCGGAACGAAGGCGTCGCGTACGTTGTCGAAGAGCTCGGTCCGAACGAGCTGCCGATCGTGTATCGCCTCTGGCTGCGCGGTCCGCGGCAGGGATATCTCGTGCCGATCCACGCGTGGTACGAGCAGGGCAACACACCCGAAGCGCACGCCGACATCCGCGCGAAGATCGCGGAGCTCGCACCGAAGCTCGAGCCCGTGGTGAAGACCACGTCGGAAGCGTGGATGCTGTCCACGCGCATCGTGCAGCGTCGCGCCCTGCGCATCGCCGGTCCGTCCGCGTGCGCCGATCTGCCGATCCGCAAGTTCGCGCTTCAGCTCGCGGTCGAGCCCGTCAGTGGCCACGGTCCGAGCGGCAAGACCACGGTGACCGCGTTCCTGCGTCCGCAGGCGCAGCTCGTCGATGTGTGGATGCTGCCGGGTGGTGACGCGGCGATCGCCCGCGTCTCGTATACGGGCATCCCCACCGGCCTCGGCCTCGACAAGGACACCGTGCTGCTCCTCACCGCGGGGCTCTACGGCTTCGAGGACGACGAAGACCCCGAGAACCGCTAGGCAATCCGCCGCCGCGAGGTCGCGACACCTCTGTTAGCGACCACCAGCGCTCTACCTGCGTTCTTTTTTCGCAGTGAGGTAACCTTCCGAGACTCTTCGCGTAGGTGCCCCATGCGTTCGTTCTTCGCCATCGCTCTCTTCACCTCGCTCGTCCCCGCCTGTGCGGACGACGGGAACGGCGACGATCCGGTCGACTGCGCGAGGGAGACGTCCGATGACGAGTTCGTGATCGGCTTGTCGAAGTCCGGAGAGAACGGGCTCTACACGTTCACGATGACGTCGTTCTCGCCGGCGCCGCCCGCGCGCTTGCTCAACGAATGGCAGATGTCGATCATGTCGACCACCGCGCCGGCCGCGCCGCTCGCCGCGACCGAGACGCTCGCGATGACGCCGTACATGCCGCAGCACGGTCACGGCGCCGGCATCGACGTCGAGATCGCTCCGATGCAAACGGCCGGCGAGTTCAAGTTCTCGACGATCAACCTCCACATGCCGGGTATGTGGGAAGTGACGGTCGAGGTCGATCCGGGCGAGGCGAACTACGACAAGGTCGTGTTCAAGCCGTGTATTCCCGAGTGACCTAGCGGGGGTTGCAGAACGTCGTCGCGTTCTTCGTCGAGTCGAGCCACGTGCTCGCGCTGACGAGGAGCGTCGGCTGCGGATCGATCGCCGCTAGATCGAGATCGCCGCTCGCGACGAGATCGTTCACTACCTCGACGGAGAACGGGCGCACGAGGAGCCGCGCCTCGATCCGCTTGATCACGCCGCGCAGCGGAGCAGCGCTCGTGAATAGCTTCTTGACCGAGTGATCGAACTCCGGCTCCGTCGGCACGTTCGTCGTCGCGGGCGTGAGCACGTCGGCGAGGCGCCCGAGCGCGTCGCGACGGTCCTCGAACGAGGCCACCTCCCACAAGAAGTGCGCCGTCGAACCGTCGCTCTTCTTCGCGCGGTCCCACAGGCCGAGCAGGTTCGGATCGCCGATCTTCTCGGGGTCCATGTCGTCGGGGACGACTCCCGACGAGAACACGATATTGCCGCCGACCTCCGCGTCGTACGCGATGACCTCGAGCCACGCGCGGCGATCGAAGCCGCTACCGCTGGGGAAGTTGTGGCCGAGCCCGAGCGCATCGATGCGCACGAAGATGCCGTCGGGCTGCATGCACACGCCACCGGGAGGTGCGGTGCCCGGGACCTTCGCCGCGCCGACGATCTTCGAGCTTCCCTCGAGGAACTGGCGCACCGCGGTGCCTTGCTCGACGCGTTGCGGGAAGTCGACGAGCGCCGTGTCGATCGCGACGAACTTGTGGTCGTGGCGACCGTATGGACGCGACGTCACTCCAGGTGCGTCCGCGATGACGTCATCGAACGGCTCCATGTGGCAGCTGCCGCACGATACACGCGCTGTCTTGTCGGGGTTCGTCGCGAAGATCGAGCCCTTCCACTCGAGGAACGTGCGCTCGACGTGCACGCCGGCTTGGTTGACGATGTCGTGACACGCGCCGCACATCGCCGACGTGTTGTCGTCGAAGTCATTGTCCATCAGCTCGGCGTACGCGCTGTGATGCGCCTTGTTGTCGACGGGGTTCTTGATGCCGCCGCGCATCGTGGAGTCCATCGCGAGCTGCAGCGGATTGTTGTGATCGCCGGTGACGCGTTCGACGTTGTGGCAGAAGTAGCAGGTGATGCCGTCGGTCGCGGGCTGCAGCGTGTCGAAGTCGAAGTCCCGCACGTTGCTCTCGTTGATCACGCCCGTCGCGACCGCGATCGGCGTGTGGCAGTTCACGCAGAACAGGCCGAGCTCGCCGTTCGTCTCGCGCTGACCGCGCGTGTGCATCGCGCGGAACACCGGATCCGTCGCGGCGTACGCGTGCATCGAGCCGGACCAGTCCGCGTGATGCGTGGGGTGGCACTCGAGACACGTGGTCGGATCCTGGAGGACCTCGGGTGTGTACGCGGGTCCGTCGTCACCGCACGCGGCGAGGACGAGAACAACACCGACGACGATGGCCTTCATTGCGGTGTCCCCGCGAGCACCCACTTGAGCAGCGAGCAACGCTCGCTCTCGCTGAGCGCCGAATCGGGAGGCATCGAATAATCCTGACCCGTGTCGTGCGTGCGCACGATCAGCTCGCTGCACGTCGGGTCTCCGGCTTTCACGCGCTTGACGAGTCCCTCGTACGCCGAGGTCGCGTCCGCGAACGAGATGCTTGCCTCGCCGTTCGCGCCGTGGCACGAGCCCTTCGACGAGCCGCAGTCGGGCTGGATCGTGAACGAGTACACCTTCGCGAACGTGTCCGGCGTGTACAGCGGCTGGCACTGCTCGTCGAGCGGCGTCGACGTGCAGGCCGGTGGTGGGGTTTCGCAGCCGGCGCATGCGCTCAGAACCGTGATGAGCAACACCCTGTGCACGTCGGAGCACTCTACCCTTTGGTCACGAGGGTGGCCATGTGGCTCACTAGCAGCTGATAGCGGCGATACGCCGCAGCAAGCGGCGCGGCCGCCTCAGGGTTCGGGGTGACGACATCGGTGACGGCGCTCACGAGGCGCGCGGCCGCGGCAAGATCTGCGTGGATACCCGCAGCGACGGAGGCGATCATCGCCGCGCCGAGCGGGCTCGTGTCCGGGTTCGCAGCGACGCGGTGTGGGAGACCGAGGACGTCCGCGCGAAGCTGCGCCCAGATACGGCTCTTCGCGCCCCCGCCGACGAGCAACACGTCGGACACCGGCAGCTTCATCGCGACGAGACGATCGGCGACGTCTCTGCACGCGAACGCCAGACCTTCGAGGACCGCGCGCGCGATGTGCGAACGATCGTGCGCGGCGGTGAGCTCGTGGAGCGAGCCGCGCAGATCGGGACGCCAGACCGGCGTCATCGCACCGGCGAGCGCGGGCACGAACGTCACGCCGCCCGCGCCCGGAGGCGCGCTGGCCGCGAGTGCATCGAGCGCGCGATCGTCGGGTAGCCCGAGGAGCTGGGTCGCCCAGCGAATCGCTCCGCCCGAGAGCCACCCCGGGTTCTCGACGAAGAACAGCTTCGCGTCACGCGAGGTCGGTGCCGGGTAGACGTGCGTCTCGACCATCGGCGAGCTCGCGACGGTGTCGAGAACGGGCGACCGCGAGAGCGCGCCCACGACCTCGGCCGTACCGATCGCGCAGATGATCGACCCCGGCGCGACCATGCCCGCACCGAGCGGATTCGAGAAGTCGTCACCGGTACCGACGGCGACGCGCGTGCCGAGCGGCAACCCCGTCAATCGCGCGCCATCGGCCGTGAGCGTGCCCGCGACCTCGCTCGTCGCACGGATCTGCGGCAGCAGCGCAGGAACGAGATCGAACGCTTCGAGCAGGCGCGGTGACCACGCGCCGCTCGATAGCTCCGCGAGCATCGTCGTCGACGCGAGCGGCGGATCCATCACGTGCTCGCCGGTCAAGCGCGCGACGAGGTAGCTCGTGGGCTGGTGATACCGCGCTGCCTTGTAGCCGCGCTCGGCGAGCCACGCGATCTTCGGCGCGAGGTGACTCGCATCGGCGACCTGGCCGGTGATCGCGAAGATCCGCGCGGGCTCGACACGCATCGCTTGTGCGACGGCGCGGCGGTCCTGCCAGATCAGCGCGGGATGGACGGGTGCGAGCGAATCGTCGACGGCGACGCAACCATCGAGCTGGCCCGTGATCGCGAGCGCGGCGATATCAGCGGGCATCGCATTCGCCGCGGCGAGCGCGCCCGCGATCGCAGGTGCGAGCGCTGCATCCCACGCGCGCGGATCCTGCTCCGCCCTGCCCGGCTCCGGATGATCCGTCGAGATCGCCACGGAGTGGGAGCCGCGAATCGCAAGCGTCTCGTCGCAGACCACCGCTTTGAGGCTCTGAGTTCCTAGATCGAGGCCGATCACGAGCATGACCGTGCGATGCTAGTACATCTCGTGAACTACTTCGGCCACGCAGCGATCGCGAGCTGGAGCCTCGGGAAGCGCGGCGGGTTTCCGCTCGGAGCGATGCTGCCCGATTTCTCGACGATGTGCGGAGTCCGTGTCGCGGGCACGCCGGACGCCGATGTCGCGGAGGGCATCGCGCTCCATCACACGACCGACAAGGTGTTTCACACGCTGCCCGTGGTCACGGGCCTGATGCGCGAGCTCGATCAACGACTCGAGCGCGGTGGGTGTGCGCGCGGTCCGCGCCGCGCGGTCGCGCATATCGGTGTCGAACTGCTCCTCGATGGCGTGCTCGTCGAGGATCCCGAGTATCGCGACGCGTACATGCTCGGTGTGGAGTACGACGCGCCCATCGACTGGCGCGATCCGGACCACGGACCGACGTTCGACGGCTTCCTGCGGCGCTTGCGCGCGCGGGGTGTTCCCGACGATCTCAAGCAGCCCGAAGCGATCGCGTTCCGCCTCGGACGCATGCTCGCGGGCAGGCCTCTGCTCGCGCCATCGCCGTCGGACAACGCCGTGATCGTCGTGGCGCTCATCGAGCACAAGCCGCGGATCGAAGTCGCCGCGCACACGGTGATGCGCGCGATGCGCGCTGCGTTCAGCTGACTACGTCGCGGCGGGATCGTGCGAGAGGCGGTAGCAGTGGTGCGGCTTGCCGTCGCGAAAATCCGGTGGAATCGTGGCGTGCGTCTGGTCGTCGATCTGGAGCGCTCCGCGCGCGACCATCTCCATCTTGAACTTGCGCTTGTTCGTCGAGAACCACACCGCGCCCGTGCCCGACCACACGTCGAGGACGTCGGCAAGCAGCGCTGGATGATCGCGTTGCACGTCCCACACGTAGTCCATCCGCTTGCTGTTCGAGAACGTCGGAGGATCGACGACGATCACGTCCCACGTGCGTCCCTCTCGCTTCGCCTCGGCGAGGAACTCGCGGACGTCGGCCTGCACGATGTCGCCGGGCGACAGCCGGTTGAGCGCGAAGTTCTCGCGCGCCCACTCGAGGTACGTGTTCGACATGTCCACGGTGGTGGTGTGCTTGCCGGCCGCCGCCGCGTAGATCGAGAACGCGCCCGTGTACGCGAACAGATTCAGCATCGTCGCGCCCGCCTCGGCCGCCGCTCTCGCGCGCGTGATGCGGTGATCGAGGAACAGCCCTGTATCGATGTAACCGCGGAGGTTCACGCGGAACGCGTGTCCGCCTTCGTGCACCGTGCGCCACACGTCGAGCTCGCCGCGCTCGTACTGATCGCCCTCGCGATGCGTGAGGCGCTCGCGCTGCTTGATGAACACGTCGGGTGCGTCGAGCGCTGCTTTCGCGGCATCGGCCGCGGCGAGGAGCCACGCGTCGCCACCGCCGCGTTCGCCGTTCTCGTCGGTGTAGCGATAGTCGTTCACGACGAGCGAGCCTTCATACGTGTCGATGGTGATCGGCAGCTCGGGGATGTCCTGGTCGTAGACGCGCCAGCACACGACCTTCTCCCGCTTGGCCCACTTGCCGAGGTGGCGCGCGTTCTTTCGGACGCGGTTCGCGAGCATCTCGAACTTGTCATTCACCTTCGCATCGCCTCCGGCGCTGCTACGCGTCCGCCGTTCGTCGGACTTGTCACGACATCACACGCCCGCGACGCCGCGCTGGCTCTTGATCTTGTACTCGAGCGTCACGGCGCGGCGGCCGAGTGGCGGCAGCTCCACTCCCCACGTGACGAGCCCGCGCTCGTCGATCGCGCGCGCGGTTACCTGCGTGATCTCCTCGCCTCGCTCCGGACCCGCCTGATCGCCGAGGAGATACGCATCCGGCGAAGCGACGGTGACCTCGACCTGTTCGACCTCCGAGATCGGGATGCGCTCGGTGATGTCGATCGTGCGCTTCTCGGTGCCGAGGTTCGACACGCGCACGGCGACGCGCACGGTCTGCGTCGATCCTCCGAGGAGACCGTCGTCGCGCTCGCGCGTTTCGGTGCGGTGCACGCGCACATCGGACTCGGGGCCGAAGCCGAGATAGAACTTTTCGCCCGCGGCGACGAAGCCGACGTCGGCGCGACCGACATAGCCGCTCGCCATGATCAGATCGACCGGGCCGGCGAGCAGCGGCGCTTGGCTCGCGTTGGTGATGCGCGCGCGAATGTGAGACCACGGCGACTTGAGCGGAATCGCGATCAGCGACAGCGTCGTGGGCGCGGTGAACCCACCGACGGGAACGCGATGCGGCGTTCCGTCTTTCTTGATCGACGCACGATGCGCGGTGAGCGTGATGCCGAGGCCACCATCGTCGATGCCCGGGACCGCCGATCCGCCGAGCCCGGTGTTTTGCTGCTCTTGCTCGCGCGCCTCGACGACGACGGTGTCGGGACGGCGGCGAACGAGCAGCTCGTCATCATCGAGGTCCGGTGGATCGACGCCGAGCGATGGCCGCTCGAGCGAGAAGATCAGCTCCGCGTCGATCCAATCCTCGCCCGTGGCTTGCCACACGCAAGCGGTGGTCGTCCAATCGACGCGACCCGCGGCGCGCGCGAGCATCGCTCGGTGATACGGCCGCCACGCAGCGCCCGGGACGATGTAGCTGATCGTCAGCGCGACGTCGTTCGCGGTCTCGGCGAGCACGTCGACGACGAGGCGCGCGGCTTCCTCGCCGGTCTCCGCCTCGGCGCGTGCGATGCGCGCATCGAGACGCACGATCTGCGCGGTCGCGGCTTCTACCTCCATGCTCGCTGCGACATGGCGTCCGCGCGCGGCGGCCTCGGCGGCGTCGAGCTCCGCGAGCTGGGCACTCGCACCGCCGACGCTCGTTCCGCGCGCGGCGGCGATCGCGAGATCGCGATGTGCGGCCTCGGCGAGCTCGCGCAGCGCATCGATCTCCGCACGCGCCGTGCTCGCGCGTGCAACAGCAGCATCGAGATCGTGCTGCAACGCGTGCCTCTCCTCGCGCAGCGTCGCGGGCGCTTCGGTGCTGCCCGAGTCGGGATCGCGCCACGGTGCGAGGTAGCGCTCGCAACGGACGTCGAGCACGCGCGCCCCGTTCGCCGTCGCGAGCAGCGTCTTGTCGGCGAGCACGGGCGAGACGTTCTCGATGACGAGGCGATGCTGACCCGCGGCGAGCGATGCGGTTCCGCGACGCGTGACGGACGCGCGATCCTCGAGCACGGTCACGGAGGTGATCGGTGCGTTCACGATTCCCTCCGATTTCCGCCGACGAGCTCGTGCTTGCCGGCGATCTTGACCTCGTACCCCGCGCGCAACGTGCGCTTCTGCGTCGGCGGCACGGCGAGCTTCCAGCGATGCCCTCCGCGCAGGCGCTGGTCGTGCGGCGCGGTCGGATCGGGCGTCCAGCGCTCCCACGCGGGCTCGACCCGGCCCGGAATCACTTCGATGTCGGTGTCACCATCGCGCGCGACCGGCATGCGCTCGCGCACCTCGAGATCGATCGCGCGCGCCGACAGGTTCTCGACGTCGATCGTGATGGCGTGGATCAAGCGAAGGCCACCGCGCAGCATGCCTGTCGCCTCCTCGCGGTACTCGGTGTTGCGCGCGATCTTGACGCTCGCGTCGACGCCGAGGCCGATGTCCACCGTCGCACCCGGTGGGGTGTACTCGACCTCGCTCGTGACGAGGAAGCGACCGCGATCGTAGACATCGATCGGTCCAGGCAACAGCGGGGCTGCCATCGTGTTCGCGATCGAAGCGACGCGGAACACGTCCGCTTGTTCGCGCGGCACGCTGACGTGGCGCACCTTCGCGGTGCTCTGCTTCGCGGTGACGGCGATCGAGTGCCACGCGCCATCGGCGCGAACGTCGACGGCACCATCGGTCTCGAACGCGTAGTCGTAGGCGTGCGTCCACTCGGTGGACGTGCCCGGCGGCGGCTCGAGCATGACGAGGCGAGCGCGCGCCGCGGCGATCTCGCTCGCGATCGCACTGGCGTGGCGATCGGCCGGCGCGACGACGAGGGTCCCTCGCTGCGGCGACGACGGCGGAGCCATGCGCAGATTTCCGTAGTCGAGCCGCGGCGTCGTCGGTGCCTGCACGTTCCCGTCGGCGAGCGGCTCGATCGTCGATTCGAGCCTCGAGGTGCGCGCGCGGAGCGGCGGTGCTCCGGGCGCCGCGGCGGGAGCCGGCGCGGCCATGCGGGTCGTCTTGGCAGCGGCGACGCCGCCGCCGAGCCCGCCGCGTGCGCTTTGCTGCTGATACAGGTTCGCCGCGATTCCCTGCGGCGGCGTGGAGAACCGCTCCTTGTCGCGCGACGATCCTTCGTCCCAGTTCTCCGACGTGATCATACTTTCGTCGAGCTTGCGCGCATCGTGCGGCTTCGCGGGTGCCTGCCCCTCGTATGTCGAGTCCTCGAACTGACTCTCGCTGGAGAATTGCTTCGGCTCGTCGGGTGTCGTTCGCCGTGCTCGGTCTCGCAGGTAGTCGGCGAACAGCGCACCGGCACCCTGCGGCGGCGCACGAAAGCCGGCCTTCCCGGGTTCCTGTTGGCGGCGACCGATCTTCTGCGGCGCGAGCTCGGGCAACACGGCGAAGCGGTCTGGCTCTGCCGTCGAGAGCTTCAACGGCACGGCCGTCCAATCCTCGCCGGTGTCCTGCGCCACCGACGCACGCACCTCGAGCTTCACCTGATCGCCATCGATCCGCGCGACGTAGCTCGGTGCCCACCGAGCCGCCCCGACGAGATATTCGATGTGGATCTGGATCTCGTCGCTCGCCGTCACCGACAGTTCGAGCTCGACGTACTTGCGCACCTCGTGGAGCTTCGGCGCCTTCGCGCTCCCCGCTCGTCGATCGCGATCGATCGCACTCGCGAGCGCGCGCTTGGCATCATCCGCCGCACGCTTCGCGGTCGCGAGCTGGGCCCGCAACGCGAGCTCGCGCTCCGCGCGCAACGCGACGATCGCGCGTCTCGCGGACACGACCGCGGCCCAGTCGGCGGGAGCCTCGTCGCTCGGATCCTGTTCGATCACCGCGGCCGCGGCCACCACGTCGAGCGCTCGTGCCAGCCGCTCCAGCTCGGTGTCGGCGAGCGCCGCGCGGCGTTTTGCCCCACGGACCTCGTCGCTCTCCTCGGCGCTGGCAGCCGCCGCACTCGGCGCATCGACACCGACACGAACCGCAACCGCGACCGCAGGTCCACCGACGAAGGCGCGCACGGTGTCGTCGATCACGGCCAACGGCAACCCCACGATGCGCACCCTCGACGGTAACGGTGCCGGGATCGTCGTGACCCTTCGCACGCGCGCACCACTCGAATAGACGGTGACGTGCTCGAGACGAGCGTGAACCTCGGCCACCTCCATGAACCGCAAGCCTATCAAGGTGTGCCGCTCCTTGCCCCGCCACACACGCCTGTAGTATTCCCAAGGAGGTCTAATCCGGCCGTCACTCGGAGAAGGAACAACAATGCTTCGGAAGGTCTCAGTAGGACTGTTTGTGGTTCTGGCCGCGTGCGGCAGCGCGCGCGTGATCCAGCGTAACCAAAGCGGTGGTGTGATCGAGCTCAGCGGTGATCGCGGCAAGGCGATGGAGCAGGCAAATCAAGAGATGTCTGCTCACTGCGGCCCGAACAACTACCAGATCACGCAGGAGGGCGAAGAGGCCATCGGAACCGACACCGTCGTCCAAGAGGACACGGCGCAGGATTCGCGGTCCTCGCGTAGCGGCCGTCGGCAGAGCACCGATACGTCGTCGACGACCACCCAGCAGACTCGCACCGCGACCGCGTGGCGTGTTCACTACCAGTGCAATGGCGCTGGCGGTGGCCCGCCCCCGGGCCCCGGTCCTGGTCCGGGTGGCGATCCGGGCGCTCCGCCGCCCCCGCCGCCGGGCTGAACCCATCGCCTGAACGTCGATCGAGCTTCAGGCACAGTGAATCACGGCGAGGAGCGATCCTCGCCGTTTTCTGTTTCGGCGATCACGTCGACGTGGAAGCTCGACGTCGCGACTCGATGTCGACGGATCAGGCCAAGAGCTTCGTGTCGTCGAGCGGCATGTCATCGATCAGATCGACCGCGGTGCGCGCGAACCGACGAGCGGCGGCGGCCGTCCGCGGCCCGTGTCCATGATCGAGGCACCATTGTGCATGCTCGACGAGCAGCGCTAGCTCGAGGCTGCGTCCGAGCGTCATCGCGAAGCGGCGCGCGCCCGCTTCGAGCCGATCCGGTTGGGTCATCGCTTCGCTGACCCACGCGATCGCGTGCTTCGCTGCAGCGCGCGCGACCTCGACGGGCTTCGCGAGGCCGGCATCCTTCGCGGTGCCGAGGTTCGCTTCGATCTCGACGCTGATCGCTTCGAGTGCGCCGCCCTTGCCGAGTGCGCGAAGCGTGTCGATCGAGAGCACGTTCGTGGTGCCCTCCCAGATCGGCAGCACCTGGGCATCGCGTAGGAGTGCTGGCAGTCCGGTGTCCTCGACGTAGCCCGCACCGCCGCACGACTCGAGCGCCTCGCTCGCGACCGCGACTGCTTGCTTGCCGGTCGTGAGCTTCGCGATCGGCACGAGTGCGCGTGCGAGGCGCTCGTCTTGATCCGTGCCTCCGTGCTCGAGCGCACCCAGCAGCGAGACCGCACGGAACGCGAGACAGAATGCGCCCGCGTATTCGGCCTCGAGACCGGCGAGCGTGTCGGCGTGGAGCGGCTTGTCGACGAGTAGCGCACCGAACACCTTGCGACGACGCGCGAAGTCACCCGCGAGTGCGAGCGCGCGGCGCATGCCGGAGACCGCGCTGACCGCGTTCCACGTGCGCGTGACCGAGAGCATCGGCGTGATCTGGCGAACGCCGTCCGAGGGCGCACCGACGAGCGTGGCCGGCGTGCCCGCCAGCGTCAGCTCCGCGGTCGGGACCTTGCGCGTACCGAGCTTGTCCTTGAGGCGATTCACCTCGATGTTTTGTAGCTGGCCAGTGGCGTCGCGAAGCTCGACGAGGAACATCGCGAGCCCACGACTGCCGTCCGGGTTGCCCTCGGGGCGCGCGAGGGTCAGCGCCATCTGTGACGTCGTTGCCGACGTGAACCACTTGGTGCCGTACAGGCGCCATTGGTCACCGTCCTTCTTCGCGACGGTCTCGGACTGCGAGACATCCGAGCCACCGGTGCGCTCGGTCATCCATTGACCGCTCGTCCACATGATCGCGGGATCGCGGCTCGTGAGGAGAGGGACGAACTTGTCGGCGAGTGCTTGGTTGCCGGAGCCGAGCAACGTGCGCGCGGCGCCGTCGGTCATCGCGAGCGGACACGAGTACACGTCGAGCGATGGCCCGAGGACATGAACGATCGCGAACTGATGAGTTCGTGCGTGCGCGCCGTGGGTCTTCTCGTACGCGGCGGCGACCATGCCGTGCTTCGCGGCCACGACCTGCGCTTCCACCCACAGTGGCGACACGTCGATCCGATCGATGCGATGTCCCCAAGCGTCCCACTGGGTGAGGACCGGATCATTGAGCCGATCGGCGAGCTGCTTGCCGTAGAAGCTGACGGCGACATCGCCGAGCCCGCGCAGCTCGTCCGCGACGGCGGGCACGTGACGGGCGATCCATGACGGGAGCAAGGGATCGTCGTCGAATTGATTTCCGAGCCGAGGTGGGTCCTGGAAGAACGCCATGGCCGAACCCTACACCCGAGGGACGCCCCCGGGATCCCCGTTGCTTGGTAGGCTGGCGACGTGAACCTGCTACTCGTCGAGGCCGGCGAGGTCGCCGCGGATGGAGCGATCGTGCTCGAGGACCGCCGCGCCGATCACCTGCGACGCATCATCGGTGCTGCGGTGGGCGACAGCGTCCGCGCCGGCGTGATCGCGGGCCGCGTCGGCAAGGCGACCGTGATGGCCGACGACGGGACACGGATGACGCTCTCCCTCGAGCTCCTCGATCCGGCACCGCCGCCGATGCCCGTCGAGCTGATCCTCGCCGTGCCGCGCCCCAAGGTGCTCACGCGAACGATCGAAGCCGCCGCCGCGTTCGGCGTGACGCGCATCGATCTCACGAATGCGTGGCGGGTCGACAAGAGCTACCTCGCATCCCCGCGCCTGCAGCCGGCGCCGCTCGCGTACGCGCTGCGGTTCGGTGCCGAGCAAGGCGGCACGACGCATTTGCCGCCGCTCCAGATTCACGATCGACTCATGGGATTCCTCGACGAGCGGTGGCCCGCCGGCACGACCGGCACGCCTGCAACGCGGTTGCTCGCCCACCCGGGCGCACCTCCGATCGAGAGCGCCACGCTCACGTGGCCCCTCGCGATCGCGATCGGTCCCGAGGGCGGCTGGGTCCAGCGCGAGCTCGATACGTTTGTCGAGCGAGGCTTCACGCCGGTGTCGTTCGGCCAACCGATCCTGCGGGTCGAGCAAGCGCTGGCCGTGGCGCTCGGACAATTGTTGCTGCTCCAACGAATTCGCTAGCTCGTCACGGGCGCGAACGCGATCACCGAGTAAGCGACCGCCGGCTCTTTGCCGGGGTTGTAATAGCTGTGGCGCTGATCGCCGCGAAACGTGACGACATCACCCTCGTCGAGGACATAGCGCTCGCCGGAGACATGCAGCTCCACCCGGCCGCGCTCGCACGTCAGGTACTCGCGCGTTCCCGGCGTGTGCGGAACCCCGGCCATTCGCGCGCCCGGAGGCAGACGCATGCGCTCGAGATCGAGTCCCGGCAGCGATTCGGGCAGGAGCTTGCGCACCGTGACACCGGTCTTCGTCCGCGTGACGAGGTCCGCCGCCTTGAGGTGACGCGCCGACGTCCGCGGCGCTGCGAGTAGCTCGTCGACCCGCACCTGGAGCGCGTTCGCGACCTTGACCAGCACGGCGAGCGTCGGGTTCGCAGCGCCGGACTCGAGGTTCGTCCACGTCGCACGGGGAATTCCCGCAGCCTTCGCGATCTGCTGCTGCGAGAGTCCGCGGGCTTCTCGCACCGCCTTGATGTTATCGGCGAGGTGATCGTGCTCTCCGCTCATGCCATTGGCCTCCTGCCAACAGATTAGCGCCATGGATGACATGTTGGCCACCCGGGCGCAGCGTTGTTCCATGACGATCCAAGGACAAGGTGCACTGGTGACCGGAGCGAGCCGCGGGCTCGGGCGTGCGCTGGCCGAGGTCCTCGCCGCGAAGGGTGCGCGAGTCGCGCTCGTCGCCCGCGAGGCCGGCCCGCTCGAGGACGTGGTCGCCACGATTCGAGGCAACGGCGGCATCGCGCACGCGATCGCCGGCGACATCTCCGACAAACGCGCGATCCATCGCATCGCGGGCCAGGCGACGGGCTTGGTCGGCGACATCGGACTCGCGATTCACAACGCGAGCACGCTCGGCCCGACGCCGCTGCGCGTGCTGCTCGACACGGAGTGCGAGGATCTCGAGCTGGTGCTGCAGACGAACCTCGTCGGTCCATTCCGGCTGACGAAGATCCTCGCCGGTGCGATGGCGCTCCGCGGCGCGGGAACGATCGTACACGTCTCGTCGGACGCGGCGGTCGAGCCGTATCCTACGTGGGGCGCGTACGGCATCAGCAAGGCCGCGCAGGATCATCTGTCGCGGATCCTCGCCGCGGAGCTCGAGGGCACCGGCGTGCGCATCCTCGCCGTCGACCCGGGCGAGATGGACACCGTGATGCACGCGGCCGCGATCCCCGACGCGGACCGCGCGACGCTCGCGCGCCCGACGGATGTCGCCGCGCGCATCGTGCAGATGATCGAGCACCCCGACCGCGCACCGAGCGGCGCTCGCCTGACGCCCTCGTGGAACTCGGTGGTCGCACCATGAAGATGCTCGGACACGACACGCATCGCGCGCACGGAGCCGGGTCGCTCGCGCGTTCGACCGCGCGCGCGGACCGGGGCCCTCGTGACGAGATCGCCATCGCGAGCGGCGCGCTGCGCACCGACGAGATCTCGCGCTTCGCGGTCCGCCTCGTCGTGATCGAGGGTCATGACTCGCTCGCCACCGATCACCACGGAGCGCACCACGACGTCGCGAACGCCGTGCGGGTCCTCCCGTTTGCGTCGTTGCCCGCGCTGTTGCGCGCGGGCGATCTGCTCGTGGTGAACGATGCGGCCACGCTGCCCGCGTCGTTGCCCGGACGCACCGCAAACGGCGCGCACTTCGAGCTGCGACTCTCGGGTCCCGTCGAGCCGCATCGCCTCGCGGGCGTGTTGCTCGGCGAAGGCGACTACCACACGCGCACCGAGCATCGCCCGCCACCACCGGTCCTCGCGGTCGGCGATCGCGTCCGGATCGGATCCTTCGTCGACGGCGACGGCTTCGGCGCGGTCGTGACCGCGACCGCGGGTCGCCGCGTCGAGCTCGCGACGCGCATGCCGGACGACGAGTTGTGGCGCTCGCTGTATCGGGCCGGGTCGCCGGTCCAGTACGCGCATCGAACGGACCCACTCGATCTGTGGAGCGTGCAGACGGCGTACGCGTCGAGGCCATGGGCCGTCGAGATGCCCTCCGCCGGTCGACCGCTCACGTGGAGCGTTCTCCTCGAGCTACGCTGCGCGGGCATCGGCATCGCGACGCTCACGCACGCCGCCGGACTCTCGGCGACAGGCGACGACGCACTCGATCGGGCGTTGCCGTGGCCCGAGCGATTCGAGATTCCGCGCCAGACGATCGATGCGATCACTGCGTGCCGCGCGCGCGGTGGTCGCGTGATCGCCGTCGGCACCACGGTCGTGCGTGCACTCGAAGCGGCAGCCGTGCAAGGCGATGGGGTCCTTCGTGCCGGCGGTGGCGTGGCGACCGATCGCCTCGGTCCGCAGTCGCGACTGCAGATCGTCGACGGCCTGATCAGTGGCCTCCACTCGCCGGGCGAGAGCCACTTCGAGCTGTTGCGCGCGTTCGTGCCACGCGAGCACCTCGAACGGGCACTGTCGCTGGCCGTCGCACACGGTCTCTCCAGCCACGAGCTCGGAGATGCGTGCGTGATCCTTCGATCCTGAGTACGATCGGATCATGCATCCGCGGATCGTGACGTTCGTCGCACTCGCGGCTTGCAGCGCACCGCGCGGGCAAACGACGCCACCGGCGCGCGGCGACGAGACACCACCGCCGTCGACGAAAGCGGTCGCGGAGCCGTTCACGCCGCGACCGAGCACGCAGCTCCCAGCTCCGCGCATCCCTCGGCGCGGCCCCGGCACCGTCGTGATGCTCGACGGCATGAACGCCAGCCCGGTGGTCAACCTTCGTCCCGACGACATCGCGCAGAAGCGCAGCGATCTGTGGGATCCGTGCGTGCGCGACTTCGTGCTCACGCGTGCTGCCGAGATCCGCGACGACCTCGGTGACGCGCTCACGCAAGCGATGACCACCTGCGTTCGCGACACGCGCACCGTGACCTTCGAGCCGCCGCGCTCGGGGCGCGCATATGCCACGGGCTCTCACGTCGGTATCGCGGGCGTGCTCACACCGACGACGACCGAGCTCGTTCTTCGCGTGGTGACTCGCGGCCATCCACCGGAGCGCCTGACGATCTTCGCCGGTGGTACCCGCTGGACGTCGCCGATGCTCGACGTGACCCACGATGCGATCTGGGGTCGCGAGCTCGCGGCGATCCCGTACACCAAGAGCCTCGCTCGCATCGTGCGCCGCATGCTCGACACCGACGGCGCGCTACTGCGCTTCGAATCGGCGACGGGCATCGAAGACGTGCCCGTCACCGAGGAGCTCGCGCTCGACCTGCGCGCGATGATCGACGTGGTCGACGAGCTCTAGTCTCAGAACTTGTACGTGAGACCGAGACGCAGATAGAGCTGGAAGTCGGTCTCGAACATCGGCCCCGAGAACATCGAGGTAAACAGCGCGCGCTCGTCGTTGGCCGGCGCACCCTCGAGGACGCCGTAGACATTCCAGCGTTGCTCGACCGCGATCTCCGCCGCGATCGACAGCACGAACCGCGCGCCGTTCTCGCGACCGAAGAAGTCCTGGCCCATGTTGCCCGTGAGCTTCTCGGCGCGATTCCGATCGTCCTGCGTGAAGTTGCCGCTCGGTGGCGCGGTGCCATCGATGACGACCGCCTTGTAGTCCTTGCACACGTCGGTGGGATCACTCGTCTCGAAGCCGCCGTTCGTCACGTTCGTCGGGTCGAGCGCGGGACAGTGCCGATCGCTCCACATCTCGACGTATGCGCGGCCGGTGATCGTGACCGCGGAGATCGCGGTGAGCGACGCGGCCACGCCGAGGTCCCAGGTCAGGCCGTTGCGCGCCGAATCGTCGAGGAGCTTGCTGCCCCACCACAGCTGTGTGAACGCACCGGCGGAGAACGGGTTGTTGTCCGCGAACATCACGCGTCCGCCGATGCCGAGCTCGCTGCGCGCCAGCATCGTCCGCAGCGCCACGTTTGCATCGAAGCCGAACTTCTTCGCGAGCTTTCCGGCGCCGACCGTGATGCGCGACTGGATGAAGTACGGATAGCCCGCGTCGAAGTCGACCGTCGAGCGACCGCGTGGAAGCGTGCGTGCACCGAGCGAGGACAGGCCACGCTGCTGCGCGACGAGCTCGCTCTCGGACAGACCCGCGACCGCGAGCTCGCGCGACAGCGTCTGGGTCTTGCCGCCTTCGATCGTCAGGTTCTGCTCGAACGGCTGGAAGCCCGGCGATTCGATGCGTACGACGGTCTCGCCGACCTCGACCTCGATGTCGATCGGCGTCTTGACCTCGTTACCGTCGGCGTCCTTTGCCGGCAGACCGTTGATCAACACGCTCGCCTTGCTCGGCGTCGACAAGATGCGGAGGCGACCGACCGCCTTCAGATCCGCTTGCACGGTGATCGTCGTGCCGGGCTCGATGCGAACCTTCTGCTCGAACTGCTTGTAGCCGGGGAGGCGAACGACGACCGGATGCTCGCCGGCTGCGATCTTCTTCTCCTGCGGAACCTTGCCGACGGCTGCACCGTCGATGAACACCTCGGCCTCGGGAACGGTCGAGACGACCTTGAGGATTCCCTGGTCACCAGCGGCCTCGGGGTTGAGATCGAACTTCACGATCTGCGAGCCGCCCGAGGTGACGGTCACCTTCTTCTCGCCCGTCTGGAAGCCCGGCGCCTTGACCTGGACGATGTGCTCGCCGGCCTTCACGTCCTTGATGTCGACAGGCACGGTGCCCATGTCCGTACCGTCGATGAAGGCACGCGCACCCTGCGCATCGGACAGCACGCGCACGACACCGACGCCGTTGTTCGCGAGCGCCGCGATCTCCGCGGTGACCTTGGTCTGCTGATTCGCGACGACGGTGATCGTCTGGCGCCACGGCGGAGCGGGCGGCTTGCGCACTTCGATCACGTGCACGCCCTCGACGACGTTCTGGATCACCGACGGCGTGTTGTCGGGATGCTTGTTGCCGTCGATCAAGATCTCGGCGTCCGGGACATCCGCGTTGACGATCACCGTGCCGTACTTCGCTTTCGCGATCTCCTTGAGCGACGGCGCGAGCGTCTGCACCTGATCCGTCTTCGCTTCGATCCACGACGAGTAGGGCTCGAAGCCCTCCTTCTTGATCTCGAGAAGGTGGCGCCCCGGGGTCGTGGTGATCACGACGGGGATCACGCCTTGCGGCTGGCCGTCGAGGCTGACCGATGCACCGAACAGGTTCTTGTCGGCATCCGCGCGAACATCGATCTTCGGCGGCTCCTGCTTCTTCACGAGCGGGACGAACAGCTCCTGCACCTTGCGGACGTTCGCCACCTTGAACGTGCGCATCGCGGGCTCGTAACCCGGAGCCTCGATGATGATCGGCATGTCGCCCTTGGGCAGCTTGCCGGTCCACGGCGTGGCGCCGATCGCACCGCACGCTTTGTCACCGACATAGATCGCGGCACCCTGTGGGGCCGAGTCGATCTTGACGCTGTACTTCGCGTTCTTTGCCGCCGGGCAATTCTGGGCATCTGCGACGCGCGTTGTGAGCAGCGCGAGCAGGATCGCGAAAGGCAATACAGCGATCGAACGTACAAGCGTCATCGATTCACCCTCTAGAACGGACTAGGGCGAATCTAACACGCTCTACTGGACGAGTCGTCCAGCCAGGGCACCCAGCAACGCGAGGCCGGCGAGGATGCGATAGATCGCGAACCCGATCAGATCGTGTGACCCGAGCCACTTGATCAACCACGCGATCGCGGCGTAGCCACTGATCGCGGCGACGCTCGTCCCGATCGCGAGCGCCGGGATCGCACTTTGCCCGAGCGAGCGAAATGCCTCACGGGCCTCGAAGATGCCCGCGCCGGCGATCGCGGGGATCGAGAGCAAGAACGAGAACCGCGCTGCATCACTGCGGGCGAAGCCGAGCAGCAGCGCCATGCAGATCGTCGCACCCGAGCGCGACACGCCAGGAACGAGGGCCATCGTCTGCGCGAGGCCGACGAGCATCGCATCCGCGAACGTGATGTCCGCGAGCGTCCGCCACGAATCGCGACCGTTCGAGTAGCGATCGATGATCACCATGACGATCCCGATGACGACCAGCGCGATCGCGACCACATAGAGGCTGCGCAGATCGCCTTCGATCTGCTTCTTGAACAGGAGGCCCACGATGACGATCGGCACCGTGCCCGCGGCCAACAGCCACGGCAGCTTGCCGTCGGCGCTCGTCGGCGCTTTGAACATCGCGACCGGGAGGTGAACGAGGTCCTTCGCGAAGTAGGCCAGCACCGCGAGCAGCGTGCCGAGCTGGATCACCGCGGTATATGGCGCGCCCGGCTCGGGCTGACCGAACAGCGCCGGCAAGATCCGCAGATGCGCGGTCGACGATACCGGGATGAACTCGGTCAGGCCTTGAACCAGGCCCATCAGCGCAGCGAACCACAGCGTCACGGTGACAGGCACGCTAACATCCTTCGTGTCGTGAGCCGAATCGCCGCCCTTGTCTCGGTCGTTGTCATCGCCTGTTCGAGCGGGACGACCAGCTCGCCCGGCCCGACCGGTCCGGTGCTACCGACGACACCGGACGCCGCGCCCGCCCCCATCGCGCTCACCCGCGAGGAGTGTGAGGCGATGGTGATGCACGTCGTCGATCTCACCGTCGCCGAACAAGGCTCTGCCGCCACGGGCGATCGCGAGAAGGTCCGCGCGGGTCTCGAGCCGTTCGTCGTCGAGTGCTCGACGCTCCGACCCGAGGTTCAGCGATGTGCGCTCGCCGCGAAGACACTTACAGAAGTGGCGGCGTGTCAGCCGGCGACGTCAGCCGGCGACGCGAAGTAGCTCGACCTCGAACAGCAGGGTCGCGCCACCGGGGATCAACCCGCCACCGGCACCACCATCGCCATACCCGAGCTGAGGCGGGATCAGGAGCGTTCGTTTGCCGCCGGTCTTCATCGTGGCGACGCCCTCGTCCCATCCTTTGATGACCCGACCCTTGCCGATCGGAAACTCGAAGGGCTTTCCGCGATCGAGCGAAGAGTCAAACTTTTTGCCCTTCGCACCGTTCACCCACAGCCAACCTGTGTAGTGCATCACACACGTTTGGCCGGTCGATGGACTCGGCCCCGTTCCGACAACGGTGTCTTCCCACTGCAGTCCGCTGGGGTTCTGGTTCATGGCGGCATCCTACAACACCATGTACGATCGCCGCGCGACCGGGGGGACTCTCGGTATGCCGGAGAATTGAATGTCGAAGCGTTGGCTTGGACTGCTGTTTGTACTTTTGTCTTTCACGACTCGAAGCGCGTTTGCAGAACTGACGGTCACGCCCGCGTTCCCGACGCTCGCGCCGATCGTCGGCGACGCCGGTGGCGCATCGGCGACCTCGAGCATCGACGACACGACCGTCGCGGCGAACCTCGATATCGTCGTGGACCCCGCGGATACCGACTGCGCGGAGTTCTCGATCACGACGGATGCGACGGACCGGAGTCTGCCGTTCAACCTGACGGTCAAGTACGTGGCGTCTTCGCGCGGCGCGGTGACGTGCACGTTCCTCGCGTTCACCGCCGGCACGTCAGTCTCGCGCGGCAGCTTCACGGTGACGGGCAACGGCATCGGGCCGCACCTCGAGACGCCGGCCGATGTCGCGATCGGTGACGTTCGCGTGCTCGGAAACACGACCGGCAGCGGAAACCTCGTTCTCCGCAACGACGGCGACGCGGCCGGCGGAAACCTGACCATCTCCAGCATCACGGCGAACCCCGGCTGCGACTTCACCGTCGGCGGCCCCCCGGCGGCGATTCCGCCGGGCTTCTTCGCGAACATCCCCGTCACGTTCAATCCCAGCTCGGCCGGCAACAAGGCGTGCTCGATCACGATCGTCACGAACGGCACGCCGGATCCGAGCGTCGTCGTGAACGCGACCGGCCGCGGCACGCTCGCCGTGATCAACGTGAGCAGCCCGAACTACGGCGCGGGCAACATCGTCGATCAAGGGAGCTCCGAGACGGCGAACATCAGCATCACGAACACCGCGGCGACGAACATCGGTGTGCTGTCGGTGATGAGCGCGACGATCTCGCCATCGACCAGCACGTGGTTCACGTTCGCCGCGGGTCAGGGGTGTACGGCCGGAACGCAGGCGTGCACGTTCTCCTCGCTCACCGCACCCGCCACCGTCGGCATCGTGTGTGCCCCGCCCGCGAACGCATCGGGCATGCAGACGGCGACCGTCTCGTTCACGAGCGACACCGACGCCGGTGGAACCAGCTCCACGAACCTCACGTGCGTCGCCGGTCGCGCGGACGCGGTGCTGACGCCGCCGATGGCGATGTTCCCCGATCGACTGATCAACTCCACGTCGCCGACGACGACGATCGTCCTCAGCAACATGGGCAACATCCCGCTCGCGTACACGCTCGCCGAGACCGACGCGAACAATCAGTTCACCACGGTCCTCCCCTGCACCAACCCCTGCCCGGCCCTCGCTGCGGGCGGACAGACGGCGATCACGGTCGCGTTCGCTCCGACCTCGGTCGGCGCGAAGTCCGGGTCCATTCGCGTCGTCAGCAACGATCCCGACATGCCGACGATCGATATCCCGCTCAGCGGCAACGGCATCGCGCCGCACGCGTCGGTGAACCTGACCGGCACCCAAGCGTTCGGCACCGTCGAGGTTGGCTCGTCGGGTACAGCGAAGACGCTGATCATCACCAACGACGGCAGCTCGCCACTGACGATCTCGAGCGCGGCGCTCACGGCGGGTCCGAACAACGGCAACTGGTCGGTCACGGGCACCCTCACACCGCAGCCCGTGCCGATGGGCGAGTCGCGCATGATCACGATCAACTGCGTACCGATCACGCACGGCTCCGTCGGCGCGACGCTACGCGTGTCGAGCAACTCGGTTCCCGATAACGGAACCATCGACATCCCGCTCACGTGTACGGGCAACCAAGGCCTGCTCGTGATCAACGATAACGACCACGACTTCGGCGGCGTCATCGTCGGACAGATGCGCGACCAGGCGTTCACGCTGACCAACAGCGGCAACGTCCCGGTCACGAACGTCAACGTGGCGATCGCCGGCGCGGGCGTCGGCTACACGATCGTGAGCTCGCCGTTCCCGGTCGCGAACGTGGCGGCGGGCGGCGTCATCAACTTCACCGTGCGGTTCATGCCCGCGGCCGGCACCGACGGTGGCGACAAGACGTTCACGTTCACCGGGAGCTGGGGCACCGCGAAGACGGCGACGTCACTGCTGACGATCCACGGCGATGGCTTGATCGAAGGCTACGACGCGACACCAGCGACGCTGACGTTCGACCAGCGCTTCGACGCGATCACGACGCAGGTGTTCTGCATCACGAACACGGGCGATGCGACGGTCAACATCACGGGCATCACGACGACGCTCGCGACCGGAACGCAGACCAACGAGATCAAGATCAACAACCTCGTGCGCCGCGCGTGCGGCACCACCGGCGGCACCACCATCGCGTTCCCACTCGTCGGAAACGTGACGCTCCTGAAGAACCAAGAAGTCGAAGCGGTGGTGCAGTTCGATCCAGCCGATCGCGTCGGCATGATGGGCGCGACGTTCACGATCATGTCCGACCTGCAGACCGGAACGCCGACCCGCCAGGTCACGGTTACCGCGACGTCGACGACGGCGATGCTGGCGCTGAACCCTGGCATCCTCGTCGACTTCGGTCCCACGGACCTCGACGCGGGCCCGCAGATGCGCGACGTCACGATCACGAACACCGGCGTCGCGACGCTGGATCTCAGCTCGTTCGCGCGCACGGCAAACGGCCTGTTCACCGCGACATTGCCGGTGGGCACGCAGAACCTGGCGATGGGCACCTCCGTCACGATTCCGATCACGTACACGCCGACGACGGAGCGCGCCGCGGGTCAGGACGACTCGTTCACGATCACGCACAACATCGCCGGCGTCGTCGGTGGACCGTCGTCGCAGACGATCACGATCAAGGGTCGCGGCGCGGATCGCCACATCGACGTCGGCACCGCGCCGACGTTCCCGCCGACGTTCCGCAACCCCGGAAGCCGAGCTCCGGAAGGCGTCATCACGATCACCAACACCGGTGAGGCAACGCTCGACATCACCGCGATCATGGTCACGAACGACGACGTCTGGCACCTGACCGAGACTGCCGCGGTCCAGATCCCCGGCGCGTCGAGCAAGGACTTCCACGTCACGTTCACGCCGAAGATGATGGGCATGGCGCCGCAGGGCGAGGTCGTGTTCATGAACAACGACAACACCTCGGCGCAGACGATGATGGCGCGGGTCACCCTCGACGGTATGGGCATCGATCGCAACGTCGCGTTGATTGGCGATCCGATCGATGTCGGCACCACCGCGATCGGTCTCCCGATCACGCTCGAGAATGGCCTCGTCGTCGCGAGCATGGACCCGACGAACACGTTCACGATTCGCGAGATCCAGATCGTCGACGATTCGACCGAAGCGTTCGCGATCGTCGGCGCACCGACGGGTGACTCGCTCGGCGGTTCGACGATGAAGCAGTACGACGTCACGTTCACACCGACCGACGAGGGCGAATTCACGGCGAAGGCGTTGTTGTTCCTCGACGAGGATCCGACGCAGACCGCCGAGGTCACGCTCAAGGGCCGCGCGGTGTTCGTCGAAGTCGGCGGCGGCGGTGGTTGCGCGACCGGCAGCGGTGGCGGCGCGGGCATGGTGCTCGTCGTCGGCGCGCTGCTCCTCGCGCGTCGCCGTCGGGCACGGGTGGTCGGGGCAAGCGCACTCGCACTCGCGTTCGCGCTGTGGCCGATGACGGCGAGCGCGCAGTCGGCGCAGACGTTCGATCTCGATCTCTCGCTGTTCGATCCCACGCCGTCGACGACGGGCACCACGCTGCAAGTGCAGTCGGCGGCCGTCGGAAAGAACGGCGAGTGGCTGCTCGGCGCCATCGTCTCCAACGCGACGAACCCGCTGGTCCTCCGCTACGCGGATCAAGAGCACATGTCGATCACGCGGCGCACGATGATCGAGCTCGGCGGCGCGTACGCGTTCCTCGATCGCTTCGAGGCTGGCCTGCGCATGCCGCTCTACAACCAGACCGGCGACGGCACCGACGTCGGCGTGGCATCGCCGAGTGGAACCGCACGCGGCGATCTCGTCGCGCACGTGCGGGCGCAGCTGTTCAAGACTTCCGGACCGACGGAGCTCGTCGGTGGCGCCAGCCTCGCGGTCACGTTCCCCACGGCGAGCGAGGCGCAGTACGCCGGCGTCGAGAAGCCCTCCGGCCGCGTGCTCGGCCTGCTCTCGCTCACGCCGGGTGCGATCGATCGTCGCCTGACGATCTCTCTCAACGCGGGTGCCGTGGTTCGCGCGAAGTCCGAGCTCCAGAACATTCGCCAGGGCAGCGGTCTCGCCTTCGGTGGCGCGGCCTCGGTGCGCGCGGCGGCCGGTCTATGGCTGTTCGGCGAGATCTACGGCGAGATGTTGCCGTCATCGGAGGTGCCGAGCGTGATGGCGTCGGCCGGGACGATGACCACCGCCGAGTGGCTCGGTGGCATCACGTATCGCCCCGATCCGCGCATCACCATCAGCGCCGGCGCCGGCCGCGGCCTGGTCTCCGGCATCGGAACTCCCGATCTTCGCGCCGTGCTCTCGCTCTCGGTCACGCCGGGTCGCGAGGCCGAGAAGGAGCCGATCAAGCCGCCGCCGCCGCCCGTTGTCGAGAAGGACACCGACGGAGACGGCATCATGGACGCCGCGGACGGCTGCAAGGACGACCGCGAGGACATGGACGGATTCCAGGACGGCGACGGCTGCCCGGACACCGACAACGACACCGACGGCTTCCTCGACTCGGACGACAAGTGCAAGGACGAGGCAGAGGACAAGGACGGCTACCAGGATGACGACGGTTGCCCCGACGTCGACAACGACGGCGACGGCGTGCTCGACATGGCGGACAAGTGCCCGCTCGTGGCCGAGGACAAGGACGGCGCGCTCGACGACGATGGTTGTCCCGAGAAGGACAACGACGGCGACGGCTTCGACGACTCGCTCGACAAGTGTCCGGATCAAGCCGAGACGATCAACGGCAACGCCGATGACGATGGCTGCCCGGATGCCGGTGACTCGGCGATCGCGCTCACGCCGAGCGCCGTCGAGCTCCTCGAGACGATCGAGTTCAAGGGCGGCGACCTCAAGCCGACCGCGAGCCGCGTGCTCGGTCAGGTCGCGGCGACGCTCAAGGCACACCCGGAGCTCCTGCGCATCAAGATCACTGTCCACGTGAATCCCGAGGGCAAAGATGTGAAGGAGAAGGCGATCACCGAGGAGCGCGCGATGGCGATCCGCGAGTGGTTGATCAAAGCGGGTGTCGCGGCCGAGCGTGTCTCGGGCGCGGGCATGGGTGGCACGAAGCCACTGCTCAAGGGCAAGAAGTCGCCGGTCAACGAGCGCGTCGAGATCATCATCCTGGAGCGGAAGTAGCTCTCGCGAGCGCGACGCCGACCACGGTTCGCGCTCCCGCATCTCGTAGCGCACTCGCGGCCGACGCGAGCGTCGCGCCCGTCGTCACCACGTCGTCGACGAGAACGATCGCGCGCCCGGCGACGCGATCTGGATCTCGCACCGCGAACGCACCGACGAGGTTCGCGCGCCGTTCCGCGGCGGTCAGGGTGCTTTGCGCGGGAGCAGCTCGCACGCGACGCAGCAGTGCCTCGGGCCGCGGCAGCTGCGCGGCATCGCACGCGTGCCACGCGAGGAGCCACGTGTGGTCGTAGCTTCGCGACATGCGGCGCTGCCAATGCATCGGCACCGGGACCACGATCGCTCGATGCGCGAGTGCCGCCGCTGCGACGAGCGGGGCCCACAACGGCGCGACATCGCGCGCGACGTGTCCACGCTGCGCGAACTTGAGTCGCCGGATCGCGAGAGCGAGTTGTCCACCGAAGCGCCACGGCGCGACGATCTGATCGAGCGGCAACGGGCGACTTCGACAGCGAGCACACAGCGTCGCGGTGTCGCCTGTCGGCTCGGCGCACGCGGGGCATGCGGGCCCGAGCTCGACGAGCGTGCCGGCGCACGCCTCACACAAGGAGATGGACGGAGCAGCGCACGCCGGGCACTGCGGGGTGAACAGCCAATCGAGCCATGACATGGGGCCGCCTTTCGCCCGCGGCCCGACCGGAGTTGCGTGCTATGTGGAGGGCGATCGTGATCGACCGCAGCTACGTGTACGAGCCGGGCTTCATCGACGCGGAAGCGGCCGCCGAGATCGACGCATGGCTGCAAACCCTCAAGCCTCTCTGGGAGATGCGCTACTCGACGAAGCGGAAGCTCCCGTCGGGCAAGCAGCAGCGCCCCCTGCTCCGCCCCGTCTACTGGCTCGGTAACTGGCAGTTTGCCTGCCTCGGGTACTTCGAGCCGCCGAAGCGGATCCACGACGTGGCCGTCGCAGCGGAGCCGTTCCCCACGGTGCTGTCGCGGCTCGTCGCGATCATCGAGCGCCGCGTGCGCGGCGGGTTCCCGGCGCAACAAGTGCCGCGCAAGTGGCACCTCAACACGTGCCTCGTGAACTTCTACGGCGATCGCTTCGAGAACGGCAAAGCGATCGATGTCGCGCGCGTGGGCGAGCACCGCGACTTCGAGCCGGGCCCGGTCGCATCGCTCTCCCTCGGCGAGCGGGCGCGGTTCCAGTTCGTGCGCCGCGGCGGCGATCCAAGCGCGCCTCCCGTGCGCACGCAGTGGCTCGAGGATCGCTCGCTGCAGATCTTCGGCGGGCCGCGGTGGAAGGACGACCTGCTCCATCGCGTGCAGCGCGTCGACGACAAGCAGAAGCTCGATCTACCGCCGACGATCGCGGGCTTTCGCACGCGCCGCGTGAACCTCACGTTTCGTTACGTCCCCGACGAGCACGTGGTGCCATTCGCGAGGCTTCCGCTCGCGACCCGCGACGATGTTCGCGACTACGTGACCACGCTCGCGCAAAGCTCGCCGTTCTGGGCGAACGCGCTCGCTAGCGAATCCCGAACAGCGGCGGCTCGGTAGCGACCTTCGGCGGCGGTACGCGCAACAGCGCGGCGACCGTCGGAGCGACTTGCAAGAACGACGCGTGATCGAGCGTCTGCGGCGCGACACCGGGCGCGCGTACGATCACCGGCACCTCGCGATTCTCCGAGCTCGGCGCGTCGTGATGCGTGCCCGTCGCGTACTCGGTGACGAGGGAGCCGCGCGTCGGGACGAGGTAGAGATCGCCCGATGCCTCCGGCGCGAGACCGAGACACACCACGCGCTCCATACCCGTGCGGGTCTCGCAATGCCCCATGGTGTCGGCCACGCGATAGACCGCTTCCATGCCGGGCACCTTCGCGATCGCGGCGACCGCGGCATCGAGTGCCTTCACCTTCGTCGCCGGATCGCCGATCGCGTTCGATAGATACAGCTGGTTCGACGAGATCTTCGCGACCCACGCGCCGTCGCCAAGCATCGACGAAAGCGCAGCGTTCACGGCGGTGACGATGCTGCCGGTCGGAATGCGCCGCGCACCGCCGATCGGCGATCGCTCGACGAGCGGCGTCGCGCCGTGATCGCTCGTCATCACCAGTGCCCAACCGTCGGGCCCCACGCGACGGTCGAACGCGGCGAACAGCTCGCCGAGCGCGCGGTCGAGGCGCAGCGTCAGATCGAGCGACTCCCACGAATCGGGACCGAACACGTGACCCGCGTAGTCGTGTGCGTTGAGTCCGATCGCGAGCAAGTCCGGCTCGTCGTCCGACCCGAGCGACATCGCGGGCATCGCCGCATACACGGCGTCGAGAACGATCTCGTCGCCGAACGGCGTATGCACGATCGCGTCGGAGTCGGCGACGAGATGCGGGAACTTCGTGCCGAGACCGTGCACGTCGCCTTCTCCGGGCCCGTCGTCGGGGATCCCGGTCGCCTTCGCCAGGAGCGCGGCATCGAGCGGTTGCCACGACTGCCCGACAAACCGCGAGCTCGGCTTCTGCGTCGCGAGAGCGGTGAGCCACTCCGGCAAGGCGAGCGCGTACGCGCGACTCGTGGTCATGCCGCCGGCGCTCGCCTCGTACCAGACGACGAGATCGGGCTTCTTGCCGGCGACGAACACCGCCGCGCGCGACTTGAGCGCGATCGCGACCGACTTCGCCGCGGGCCGCGCCGCGCGGAGCGCTTCGGCCAAGCCATCGACGCGCAGGGCCGCGCCCGACGCGGTGTCATCCATGATCAACATCGGCGCCGCTCCGGGCGTCTCGATCGGCTCTGTCACGACGCGAAACATCGGCGACTCGGGATCGTCCTCGGCACCGAGCTCTTTGCTTTGCGCGCGGCGATACCACTGGTTGCCGATCACGCCGTGAATCGACGGCGTCGTCCCGGTGCCGATCGTCGCGTGACCGGGCGCGGTGAACGAGTTGACGTACGGCAACTCGGCTGCACGAACGTAGGCTCCCTCGCGCAAGAGGCGCGCGAGCCCACCCGTGAACATCCCGCGATCGCGCTCGAACGCCCAGGTCGGCCACTGATCGATGACCAGCAGGACGACGAGCTTCGGCGCGGCCTTCGCCGGTGCTGGGACCGCTTTCGGACCGCAGCTCCCGACGAGCAACGCGAGGACAACAATGATCGCGCGTCGCACCCGACGCACATCCTACACGGACCGGAGTATGTTCGCCGCATGTCGCTCTCCGACCGGATCGTGCCGTTGGCTGACCTGCTCCTCGGTGCCGCGTACGCGGACAAGCAGTTCAAGGATCGCGAGCGCGAAGAGGTCACCGGGATGCTCGCGGATCTCGCGGGCTCGCTCACGCCCGAGCTGCAGAAGCAGATCGATGGATTCGATCCGAAGAAGTTCGATCTCTCGAAGACCGCGGCCGCCTTCGCGGGAGACACCGAAGACGATCGCCGCAAGCTGTTGTTCCTTGTCGCCGCGATCAACGACGCCGACGAAGAGGTCGACTTCGCCGAAGACGAATACCTGCGCGCTCTCTCGAACGCGCTGTTCCTCCCGGCCTCCGCGCTCGACGGGCTCGTCGTCGACATGGAAGTCGAGGAGCTCAAGCAGACGTTCGAGAAGGTCCGCAAGGGACCGCCGCCGACGCCGACGCCGAAAAAGAAGGACGGCTCCGTCGACGTGGATATCGACTGAGTGAGTGGAGCGCTCGCCCGGATTCGCACCGAGGTGTTCGTGGTTTGCTGCCACGCGCCTATCTAGCTCGAGCCACGAGCGCATATGTCTGCGTGCATCCGGGTGGAATCGCACCACCCCGCCAAGCTTCGGACACTCGGGTCGCGATCTACGCACGGACGCAGTCGGTAGGGACCGAGGGGATTGCACCCTCCACGATCGATTTGTAAGAACGACCCCACCCCTAGGTGAGCTGATCCCCGTAACAGTGAAGTGGACCTGAAGGCGTGGGGAGAACCCTCGTCGCCGCCGTGCGAGGGCAGCATCCTCCCGATTGAACGACAGGCCCAGATTGTCTCGCGGCCCATACCGAAATCGAATCGGTCTCATCCCGTAGACAGCGGGACTGCGACGCCAGTCGCATCATGGGCCAGAACGACGTCTTCGCCGCGTGATCGCGGCTCGCATGCGCGCCCCAGACGAGAATCGAACTCGCGTGATCCTGATCGACAATCAGGCGCCATCACCAGACGGCTCCAAGGGCATTGGTGGACTCGCAGGGACTCGAACCCTGATCTCCGCGGTGCAAGCGCAGCGTCTTTCCTTTTGACGACAAGCCCAGATGGAAGGGGACGATCGATTCGAACGATCAACCTCGTGCGTTCAGAGCGCAGTGTTCTGCCGATTGAACTAGTCCCCCAAAAAGAGTCGATGACGATGACGTGAAAGGAATGTGATCGCGACGGCCGAACGGTTGCCGCCAGACCGGCCGTCGCGCTCACGGGTTGTTCACTCAGACGATATCGGTGCCCTCGTCGTGCTCGATCTCGCCCGCCCAGTACACGTAGTCACGCCACGCGTCCGGGACCGACTTCGTGCTCACGCGGATCTGGACCGCGGGGATCCAGGCCGGGCGCACCGGCGTCGTGCGGAGGACCATCTTCGCCTCTGCCGGCGTGCGGTTCGCCTTGCGAGCGTTGCACGCGTAGCAGCAGGAAACGATGTTCTCCCACGACGTCCGGCCACCACGCGACCGCGGAACAACGTGGTCGTACGTGAGCCGATCGATCGTGCACTTGATGCCGCAGTACTGGCAGCGGTAGCTGTCACGCGCGTAGATGTTCACGCGCGAGAACTTCACCGGCTTCGCATGGCGGCGGAACGCCTTGCGCAGGCGCACGACTGCGGGGACGCGCACGAGCAGCGAGGTCGCACGAACCTCGGTGTCGTACTCCTCGACAACTTCTACCTTGTCGAGGGTCACCAGCGTCATCGCGCGCTGCCACGAAATGACCTTGATGGGCTCGTAGCCCTGCGAGAGCAGGAGCGTCCGAGTAGTGTCTACGTGCTGCATCATACAAACGCTCCTTTTCGGCCCGCGGAATTGCGGGCAAATTGTTGGCCGAACTTGTGAGGCCCTACGGGTGCCGCCGAGAGGATTCGAACCTCCAACACATGGCTTCTGAGACCACTGACTCTTCCGTTGGTCTACGACGGCAAATTGCGCGAACGATCGCGCGTGGTCGCGGAGGTCGGAGTCGCACCGACGTGGCCTGGCGTATGAGACCTGGCTGAGAACTCGCACTCTCCCCGCATGAGTTTCTCGACGAGGAATTGCTTCCTCGAGCTGGTGCCGCCGGCCGGATTCGAACCGGCACTACCTAGCTTCTCGAACTAGAGACTCTGCCGTTGGTCTACGGCGGCATGACGCGCGCGATGCGCGTGGTGGGAATGCTGGGACTTGCACCCAGTTGCCCCTGAGGGGCCGCTGTTTTACAGACAGGGTCGGATATCTATACCGTCAACATTCCCGTGGGGTGATCGACCGGACTTGCACCGGCTTGAACATGGGCCACATCCATGTGCCTCGACTGCTTCGGCATCGATCACAGTCCGTCTGGATGGATTTGCACCACCAACCCTTCGCCTATCGAGCGAGTACTCTGCTGTTGAGTTACAGACGGGAAATGCTGCGCGTTCTCTGCGTGGACTTGAACCACTCGGCTTGCGCCTTACCAGATAACCATCACGCGGTCGGCTCGACGAGCGAGCGAGGAAGTTGCACGACGGATCAAAGAACGATCAGCGGTCCGCGTACGATCGAGAACCCTCGAGCTACGGCCCGTTACCGGGCGAGAGATCGACCGAAGATTTTTCATACACGGGTCTACGCGACAGGAATCGCACCTGCACCTTCGAGGTCCCGGACCTCGCGCTCTGCTCTTGAGCCACGCGTAGAGAAACGATCGGTGACAGAGTTGGATTCGCTACCTGTCACGTGAGAGCTCGAGGCGACAGAGTTGGTCTCGAACCAACGACCTCCGGGTCCCGATAACCATCTTGTCGGCGGCCCTCGCAGGCAAAGTTTGAAAGACGGTCAGGCTTTCGCCACCCGGCGCTCTTCCAGCTGAGCTACCTGTCGCACAGAAACGAAACGCGCATCGATTTGGAGTCGAACCGATCACCCTCTATCGGCGGCCCGTCGCCGGGCGAAAAGTGACAAAGGAAAATGCTCCCAGATGAGCGAATCGATGCGTCGGGGCGAGTGGATTCGAACCACCGGACTCTCGGTCCCAAACCGAGCGCTCGACCAGGCTGAGCTTCGCCCCGAAGTGCATGCACCGGGTTGGATTCGAACCAACGACCCTTCGATTTACATTCGATAACCTTCTACCGGCGGCCCGTTGCCGGGCGAAAATTGGAGACGGCTTGGCTTACGCCATGCTCTCCCGCTGAGCTACCGATGCACGCGTCGGGGTAAGTGGACTTGAACCACCGGCCTCTCGGTCCCGAACCGAGCGCTCTGCCGATCTGAGCTACACCCCGGAAAATAGTGCCGTGTCGAAAGGCCAGAGATGACTCCAGCGGCTATCACGCCACACGGCGGCCCATGCGCGAACGCACGGACGAGGCACGCCGCCTAGGAATTGAACCCAGCGCGATCGGATTTGGAGTCCAATCTGGTCACCAGACCTCGACGTAAAACGGGCGAAGAGCGGAGCTCGGATAGGTGCGCCTCGCGACGCACCACGATTTATCAAGTCGGTAACCAAGCACCAACGGCCCGTAGAAACATGCAGACGAGATGTGAAGCTCGGAGTGTCGTGTCCCTTGCGGGATCCGACGTGTCGACTTGAGGATCGGGAACCGAGCTTCGTCGGCCCGCACTAGTACCGCCGGGAGGATTCGAACCTCCACCATCGATCTTCGCAGAATCGTGTCGCGTTCCTCGCAACGACGGCATGAACAGAACACTGTCCGGGTTTCGGACAGTCCGAAATGAGAACCATTTCTTCGTCGGGATGACAGGAATCGCACCTGCGGCCTCGTGTTCCCCGAACACGCGCTCCACTCCTGAGCTACATCCCGATGTCGTATCTCTCGAGCTCGCGCTCGACTTCGCGGAAGACGGGGGATTCGAACCCTGACCCTCGCGGGCCCTCACCTGTATTCGAAGCAGGGGCGACAACCCGTGTCACTTCGCCTTCCATGGTCACGTCGCGGATCACCGCGAGGCTTCGCGGAAGGTGTAGGACTCGAACCCGATCCCTCGCGGGACCTGTCCTGTGTTCAAAACAGGCGTGGCGCCTCGCCACGTCACCTTCCATCGCACTCATTGCGCTCGTCGAGCGCTGCATCGATCGCGGATGGTGTAGGAATCGAACCCGGCCCTCGCGGGCTGTCCTGTCCTCCAGACCGGTGTGGCTCCTCGCCACCGCACCATCCAACGCGCGTGTCATCGACACGCTCTATTCACCTGCGGACGGAGTAGGAATCGAACCCGGCCCTCGCGGGCAGTCCGGACTAGCAGACCGGCCTGGCGCCACTGCCAGCTCTCCGTCCAAGAAACTCATCTGCGCCGCAGTGGAGGGAGTCGAACCCCGCGTTCGTTCGCGCGTACGAACGGATCGAGAGCCGGCTTAGAGCTCGCGATCGTCGCTTCACCGGAAGCACTGCGAAGAGCAGAGCGGTGTAGCCCGAGGAGTCGAACCTCTGGTGCAGCGCGAGCGCCGCACTCCTTCCATCTAGGAGGGCCACTGGTAACCATCCTGCGCCGGCCCGCACGCGGGCGAATGATTGCCGAACGGTCGTCGCAGCTGAGGGAATCGAACCCTCGCGTCCGCGGATATGAACCGCGACGGTGAACCCTGCACGAGCTGCGGTGCGACGCGCGAAGAAGCGCGACGATCTGATCGATCAGTGAGCATCCGTGGCGGGAATTGCACCCGCGTTCTGCCGCTTGAAAAACGGAGGTCCTAGCTGCTGGACGACACGGACTTGGTGACATGGCAACGCGCCATAGAATCGGTGACGGGAATCGCACCCGCATTCACGGTTCGAGAGACCGCTTTCCTACTGTTGGAAGACACCGACATTTGTGCGCTCGCAAGCTCGCGCAACAAAACTGCAGACAAAAGGTTGAAGTCGAAGTGGCCATGCACGCACGAGTCACCTCGTGGGAGTACAGAGGACCGCCGCCCTTACTGCGCATTCCGCCTTTCAGCGAAGAGTTGGCAGCAGCGAGCACGCATGGGGCTCCAGCCGAGACCGGGCCCGCCGACGATCTCGCGATCATCGACGAGGGAGCGTTGTGCTATCGCCGCGTCGGTTGCCCGACGGTAGCTACATTATGGCCGTTATAGTTACGGTAATCGACTTCGTCCGGCCCGCATGAAAACGAGAGAACGAAGAGTGTCGCGGGAACGGCTGGAGTTGCACCAGCTACCATTCGGTTAACAACCGACCGCTCATCTAGTTGAGCTTCGCTCCCAAATACCGACGACGAATCTTTCGACTCGCCGCCGGCAGCTGTCGGGGGCCGCGCCTTCACTCGAGCGTCGCAGTGGTGATCAATCCACTACGCGCGAGCAAAGTCGGCAATGACCGGCGGGGTCGACGTGTCGAAACCGACAACATCGATCATACCGGCGTCGTTGGGGTCAGCGATGCTGAACCCCGTCGACGTCATTCCGACCACGACAAGCTTGGCCGGAATTCCCCGTGCGTCTCGGTACGCCCGCAGAGCCTGCGCAGGGTGCACGTTACCTGCCCAGGTCTCGTTGTCGGTGTAGACACAGAACGTGTCGACATCGACGCGGTGCTTCGTCGCCCAGATCATCGGAAGTGCGCAGTCGGTTCCACCCATGGGGAGCTTGTCGATCTGCGCGACCACATCGTCGAGCCGCTGACGCGGCGAGATCGACAGGGCCGTGATTCCCGACTCTCCACCACCCCACTGTCCACCGTAGCCGCCCGATGCCGACGTGAACGCGATGAACGCGTGATCACGCTCGGTCGCTGCCGTCACGAGAGACATCGCCGCCGACGCGATCCGAGGCGTGAGCCCCGGAACACCCGCCACGACACCCGAGCCCATGGAGCCCGAGACGTCGAGAGCGAGTAGCGTCCGCTTTCCTGCGGGCTCGACGAGACCGAAGCTCGCGTAGAACGCGGCGTCGAGCGCATCGATGATCGCAGGAATCGGCGTCCACGTTCCCGAGCCCTTCACGCTGCGTCCTGACTTGTAGGTCACGAGCGCGGCGAGAACAGCGATCGGATGGACACGCGCCTTCGCGAGCCGCTGCGGATCACGCAGCTGCGCGCAGACCTTGGTGGTCGCTGCCGACATCGGAGAGAGCGCACCCACGCGAGTCATCGTCGCGAGGTTGCGGATCAGCGCCGTCATCGGCATCGCCTCGAGGAGCGCTTCCCATACGACCGGGAACTTCAGCATCTCGGTAGGAACACATTCACGCGGGATGCGCTTCTCGGCGATCAGCTTCGCTGCACCGGTGGCCGCATCCAGCTTCTTCAGCTCGTCCATCGCGACGATCAGCGCGCACGCCGGATCGTCACTCGCGCCCTCGGGGAGCTCGCCCTTGACCGCCCATGCGAACAGGCGATCGTGCGACGGCGACGCAGCGCGCGGGTGCGCGAGGCGCAGCAAGTCACGGTTCGACCAGCCATCGCGCGACTGGTACTTCGCGAGCTGGAATGCGAGGTCGGTCGCCGGCTTCGCGTTGAACCACGAGCCGACTGCCTTGCGCATTCCGCGTCCCCATCCACCGAAGCCCTGCGCGTACTCCGCGAAGTGCATCAGGTGGGTGCCGATGCGGCACACCCGAGGGAGTGCTGCGTAGGCTGCGCGTCGCGTTGCTTCGTCACCGAGCTTCGCGCACATCGCGAGGGAAAAGATCGCCGGATCGTTCTTGGGCGCGCGTCCCGCTTCAGAGATGTCAACGATCCGAGCGACGGTACGAGGACCATCGGCGGTGATGCACCGCGCGACGTTGGTAGCGTTTTCGATCGTGAGCTCGCGCTCGCCGACGTAGTAGGTGCCGCCTTCGCAGCCGAGGACAAGGAAGCGGTCGAGCCGTGCCCAGTCATCGAGCTGCCACGCGTAACCGCCGGCCGAGTTCGGAACCTGGTTGGTGCCGGGGATCGGGTGCGACTGCGAGGTGGCCTTGGTCGAGAAGTACTTCTTGAAATCGAACATCGTGATCCTCCGGCCCACTCGCGTGGACACTTGTTGTGCGTCTCGGCGGTGTGCCGTCACGCGTGGAGCCCCTCGCCGGATTCGAACCGGCGACCTGCTGATTACGAAACAGCCGCTACTGCCTGCTGAGCTTGAGGGGCGAAACGAAGAGCGTGCCTCCCGCCGGAATCGAACCGGCGACCTGCCACATACCAAGCGGCTGCTACTTCCAGCTGAGCTAGGGAGGCTCGATGCGAACACCGTGCGTGCGGACCACGAGAGTCGAACTCGCTTGGACTGGGTGGAAGCCAGGTGCCTGAACCGGTCGGCCAAGTCCGCAGGAAAAAAAATATGCGTCGCTCTCGCGTTGCACCGGATCTTCACGAACAGCCCGGTGGTGCCGGGTGAAGTCACAGCTGGGTAGCCGTGCTCTCGTGTCGATTGGCGGTCGCTCGACGAACAGCCAAGCTGGGGGCTTGGTGAAGTCGACGCATGGAGCAGATGAGGGGAGTCGAACCCGCTCGTTCCAGTGTGGCGCACTGGTGTGCCGACCGCGGCACGTTCACCTGCATGGCGGTCTCCGAGGAGACCTTGGTTGTCGGAAGCAGCGTTGGCGCCGGAGCGCGTTCGCTGATCCTTCGTGGGTCGGGTGGGAATCGAACCCACGTCGCGCGGTTTAAGAAACCGGTGCAAAGGCCAACATTTGCTACCAACCCGAAGCGCATCACGAAGTGATGCAAGACTGCGAAGCAGTCGCCCACCGGAGGTGGGCGCGAGGGTGTCCGCGGAGGCGGACAACCCGAAGCGTCCACGGATGGACGCAGGAAAAGGTGCTCGCGCAGTGCGAGCAGACGGACCGTTCCGACCGTTTCCGATCCGTTCAGTCCGTACATCGCGCGCGTCTTCGCTAGACCGTCCGGTCCCTGCTCGTCGCTAGGCGAGCGCGAGACGCGCGCGAGAAAATGATCAGACTTCGAGCTGCGCGTCGGCCATTCACCTGGGCCGATGGCGCGTTGCACACCGGGTCGCTCCAACGCTTCACCTGCTGGGATGCTTCCGCTTCGAAGCGGCTCGCATCTTTCGGTTGCTCGCGTCGTCATTGCCGGTCGTGTGTCGTTGCCTTTCTCGTCCCACCCTCTGGAATCGAACCAGAACCTCTCGGGCTTCAGCCAAGCGCGCAGACCAACTACGCAAGAGTGGGATGTTTGCGCTGCGCGTGCGGCCGAGCTCTTGGGAGAGCACGACCGATCGCGCAGCGCGATTTTCATCGTCATCAACTCTTCAGTTGTCAGAGAGCGACCGCGGTGCGCTGGGCACACCTCGGGCGTCGATGCAGCTGCGCGTGCTGGGGCATGCGCGGGCGCACCTATCTCGATTCGATATCTAGATTGGCAATCCAGATAACGAGTCGAAGAATCAGATTGTGTGGACTAGTTCGTAGTCCGTGACGTCGGGCGAAGGTGGCCCGAAAACGTCGAAGGGCCGCTGGGGAGGTCTTCCCTGGGCGGCCCTTCAGCTAGTACGTGGCGACACGTAGTTAGCGGTGGGGACCCCCGTGGGTACCGGTGGCCGGATCGAGAGATTCGGAGGAAATCGACGTAAACGTCGAGAACGTCACCAAATTCGCCTGATACGACCGCCGGCTTTTGGCCGCGCAGACGACGACCGAACGCCACATTGGGCGTCCTTGCGTGCTCTGGCGGTTATGTAGCTTCGTGGTCAGCATCGGGTGGTCTTGGTTCGTCGCGGCAGATGAAGCAGCGATGGTTGATACGTATAAAGGCGCTCTCGCGATCTGTCAAAGCTAATTTAATATCTATTTTCCGCGAGTGGCGATCGCGCGCCGCCGGCGAGGAATTTCGCGGACAGATTTCGGCCGCATAGCAGACTCTCCGTCACAACGGAATGTTCGCGAGCGACACCAGCGTCACCGGTCTCCCGATCGAGAGGTCCACGGTTCGGTGCCTGCCGAGCAGCTCGCCGCCCGCCTCGATCGCGGACTCCTCGTCGAGGTCGATCGTCACGCGATCACACAGGAAGTCCGTCACGTGCTTCGAGAAATACTCGCCGCGAAACGCCGCCGGCGTATTCCGCAGAATCTCGAACAACCCTGCATCACCACATCGCAAATGGAACTTGTCGGTCCGCGAGCTCGCGAACGCGAACATCTTCAAGCCGAATCCAAAGTACGGAATCGTCGCGCCCGCGACCAACGTACACGCGCCTTCCCACAACCGCTGATCCGTGGCCACGGTCGCGCCGGTCGCACCATCTTTCGTCATGGCGATCGCCGGCGCGCCACGATTCGTGACGATCGCGTTCGCTCGCTTCGACGTCGCGAACCTCGGCACCGATCGCAACGCGACGGACAACGCATACCTCGCGCCTCCACCGATCACGCTGCGCGCGACGGGAACGCGATCGACGACGCGATTCACCGCCGCCTGATCCTCGAGAAGCTGCGCATCGATACCCATGCCCACGAACGGCGCGCGCACGCCGAGCACGTCGAGCATCGGCACCTTGGTCCATGCACCGAAGCCGCGCGCGAGCTTCACGAGATCCGTCGCCGGGTCATCGCTCGCACCGACGGTGTCCGCGATCGCGTTGCCCGAACCCAATCGCAGCACGCCGATCGCGGGCTCGGGCTTGCCCGCACCTCGACACGCCTCCGCGATCAGCGTCAGTCCCATCACCACCGTTCCATCGCCGCCACCGAGCACGATCATGTCGACGCCGCGCGCGATCTCCTGACGTACGATCCCACGCGCTTCCGCGAGCGACTCGGTGAACCGCACGCGCCCGGGCATCGCGGCTTCGAGCTTCTTGCGCAGTCGGCCGCCAACGCGTCTCGCGTTGCCGTTCACGATCGCGACGGCTCTCACGCTCGAACGATACCGCAGCCCCGCCGCGCGTCCGAGTTTGCGACCGGGCCTCGGGACGCGTACCGTCGCTGCGTGCGGCGGCGTCCCCGAGCGGGTGGAACATCGAGAGGTGAACCATCTCTCTGCGGTTACCGCAGGGATGCAGCGAAAGCAGACATCACGAGGCTCGAGCCCGGTACGCCATGCGTACGACCCTCGCGCCAGACGAGACAGGTCGGTGACGCCGTCGCACGCTTCGCCGCCGTCGGTAGCGCGGGAAGCTCGAGGAATGGTCGCGGGCCGCCGCGGTGGGACGTGATCGATGGATGACGACCCACTTCCGCTCGCGTTGGATGACGTCACGGTCCGCGCGATCGCGGCCGCGCTGTGCGACGGCTCGTGGGAGCCGCGCGCAATGCGGGCGCGCCTCGACGCGGTGGTAGAACCTCGCCATTCGCGCGATGGGCACGACGAAGCGGTTGCACGCGCGTGGCTCGTCACGCTCGTTCGTGCAGTCCGCAGCGCCTTCGCCAGCGCGCCGTCGATCGAAGAGATCGCGCGCTTCATCGCGCCGCGCACGCGGGTCGAAGGGCTCGTGCGCTTTCGCGTGTTGTGCTTCCCGCTTCCCGCGCCCGAGATGCGCGAGTCGCCGTGGGACGTGCCCGCTTTCGCGACGACTCGCGAGCTGGCGATGTGGCTCGGCGTGTCGATCGATGCGCTCGACGCGTGGGCGCGGCAGGTCGGCGATACGCCTTCTGTCGATGCGCCCGTCGGCGACGCCCCCGGCAGCGATGCATCCGTCGGTATTGCGCCCGTCGGCAATGCGGCCATTGGCGATGCGCCCGACCGCGATGCGCACGGTGATGTGCTTGGCAGAGATGCGCATGGCAGAGACGCGGCCAGCAACGATGCCCAAACGCGTCACATCGCCGATGTTCGCGCGCGACACTATCGCTACGCCTGGATCCCGAAGCTTAGCGGCGGATTCCG
>Ga0154020_10000266_pt1 | contig 62800 bp, 51 predicted proteins | sample Klosneuvirus_201_FD_109709 | JGI IMG/M metagenome (GOLD analysis project Ga0154020, IMG submission 109709) | Active sludge microbial communities from wastewater, Klosterneuburg, Austria - Klosneuvirus_20160825_MG | ecosystem: Engineered > WWTP > Aerobic digester > Activated sludge | place...
TCAAACCCTTCAATGCATCGATTAGTTCAATAGCTTTTTGACCATCAATATCAAATTGCTCTTGTCGCCCTTGCATAATTCTTGCCGAGCACTGATTTTCAATTTCTTGAATTTGCTGTATTAATGCAATTCGTTGAGCTTGAAGAGTATTCACTTGTTGCGTTGATATATGTAATTCAAGTTGCAACTGTTGCAAACGCTGTATCAATGCGATTCGTTGATCTTGAAGAGCATTCACCTGCTGCATTGATGTGTTCAACGCAAGCTGCAGCTGTTGTAAGCTCTGATTCTGTGTTTGTTGTTGATCAATCAGGCCTGATAAGATCTGAGCCCATTGGTTCAAAATTGCAGTATCACCTACAATCGATGATGTAATTTGATTAAATGTTCCAAGAATTTGCTCCGCTTGATCAGTCCAAGATGGCTGCTCATTATCAGCAAGAGCAATCGAACCTGATAATAAAAAACTAATAACCAGCAAGCTTGAAATAATTTTCATAACCATCTCCCCTTCAAAATAAATATTCAATTTAACAATAGCATCAATTAAGATCTTGGTTCATCACCAGAAATAGTTGTCTGCTCAAGAGCAGTAATCAATTCTCCTGTATATTCAATTGCATCACTAGATACTCTTTTAGAGTCTTTCATGGTATCCGAGCAAGAGCCTAAACGCTCTAAGTAGTCACCCCATAAAAGCTTTTCCGCTTCCAATTGAGCAATTCTTTGATTTGAGGCTTTTAGCGCATTTATAGCTCGTTGTAAAAGCTCTGTTTTTATCTGTTCTTGTAATGTTAATTGAGTTGTAATGTCTAATAAAATTTGTGTCCATTGACGAAAGGCCTCTGCATCGGCACAAAGTAACATGGGAATGCCTGCAACAGCTTCAAGTATTTGATCTGCCTTATCGTACCATGATCTAATTGATGGAGATTCTTCGGATGATGAACATTCACCATTTTCATTATAACCAGTTTCATGAGCATGAATTACAGATGTTGAAAGTAAAAAACCAACAACGAGTACACCACTAAAAATAGCTTTCATAACAATCCCCCTTTCAGGAAAACATGTATTTATACATCTACACTGATTATGATTTTGGCATATTATCAGGAGAAATTCCTTGCCAAGCCTCAGTTAACATTTCTCCCACAAATTCACCCGCTTCTTCGCTTTGCGCTCTATCCTCCCTCATAGTATTAGCGCAAGATTGTAAACGATTTAAGTAATCAAGCCACAAAAGCTTTTCATTTTCCAGTTCAGTTGCCTTTACTATGCATGCTATGTTGCTATTTTTTTCAGCATTAAGGTCATTCTGCAACTGGTGTATAATCGTATTTTGCTCATTAAGCTTCACCATCGTCGACTGTAGCATCATTGAAAGTTGAGCATTATTTTTTTCAAGTACGGAAATTCTTTCTTTAAGCCCACTAGTCCCCGTAATAGTATCAATAAATGTTGTATAAATATCGCCCAATCCGCTTAAAAATCCACGTAAATCGCTTGTTGTCACTTCAGATTCTTCAACGCCACGCCCAAGCTCATCTGCCTGCGCAAGCAGATCAATCAATCGAGCTAATTGTTTTTTGTATTGTTCTCGCGCAGCTTTAAGTTTTTCGTGCGTCTTTTTACTCAAAGTCGCTCGCTGCTTTTCTTCTTTCGATTCGTTGTTTATTAATTGCTGATCACTTCGCATCTCTTGTTGTATTTTTCTTCCCTCTAGAATTAACACTGCACTCATCTGCGCCATTATGCTTATACATGCAATTATGATCATTCTTTTTTTCATATACTTTCTCCTATAACTTCAAACATCACTAAATTTTTGACCTTTTAATAGTGAACAAAAAACATCTTCTCTAAGGCAAGAAATCGGTCATAAAAATAGAACTCAACATTATTTACCAATATGCTACACTTTGTAATGCTATACTTCAGTGTAATATTTATCATGATAACTCACTTTTGTGTTTATAGAATATTATTGAACAAGGAGAACTGCATATGGAACAGATTTCTTCTCAACACGCAGCAGAGCTAATTAAAGAAAGATCTGTCGCTTGGAATAATCTTAAAAATGAGATTAAAAAGGTTATCGTTGGGCAAGATCATATTATTGATCGTATTTTTATAGGTCTTCTGTGCGATGGGCACATTTTACTCGAAGGTGTGCCGGGTCTTGCAAAAACAACGTTAATTAAAACGATTGCCGATGCTCTTGGCCTGGATTTTAAACGTATTCAATTTACCCCTGATCTTCTTCCAGCCGATTTGATCGGAACTTTGGTATATAGCCCGAAGACTCATGAATTTCAAACAAGAAAAGGTCCTATTTTTAGTAATTTGATCTTGGCTGATGAAATCAACAGAGCTCCCGCAAAAGTGCAATCAGCGCTTTTAGAAGCCATGCAAGAACACCAAGTAACCATTGGCGATACTTCATTTAAACTCGATGAACCGTTCCTTGTTCTTGCAACGCAAAATCCAATCGATCAAGAAGGGACCTATCGACTTCCTGAAGCGCAAGTTGATCGATTCATGTTTAAGTTATTAATGACTTATCCAAAATTTGCTGAAGAAAAAGAGATAATTTCTAAACTCTCTCAAGAAAGAACCATTTTCAAAATTTTTGAAAAACAGGATATTTCAGCCGATCAGCAATTAGCTAAAGAAGTGTATATAGACGAAAAGGTCATTGAATATATTCTAAATATTGTCTTTGCTACCCGAAATCCAAAAGAATATAAGTTAGAAGATATTGAAAACTTTATCGAGTATGGAGCATCACCTCGAGCAACAATAGCACTGACTCAAGCAACAAAAGCGTATGCTTTTTTGAAAAAAAGACACTTTGTAATTCCTGATGATGTTAAGGCTATTGCTCCTGATATTTTGCGCCATCGAATTTTACTTACGTATGAAGCAGAAGCTGAGAATGTTTCAACAGATGCAATTATTCAAAAAGTTTTACGAACCATTCCAGCTCCATAAAGATCAATAGGGTTTTGTCGATTGTTGTATGACGATAACGCAAATGTCTGTGTATTTTTGGTTATGGGAAATGCTGGTGGAGCATAAGCAATGAAGCAACAATTATGGATAGTTAATAGCTCTCTACTTGGAATTTTTTTTACTGCTTGTATATTGCTCAAATTTTTTGAACAATACCCTCCAGTCCGTCGTCCTGGAAAAATTACATTGCAAGATTCTGTAAAAAAAAAAGAGCCCACATCACAAGCAACACTCGAAGTTATCTATAAAAATGATATTTTTGGAACATTTATTCCACAAATATTAATGCCTCCTGCTCCGCCTCAAGCCATCAAGCAATCTCTTGTTACTCCCATACCTGAACCGCAGGCTGCACAAATTACTCCCATACCTGAACCAAAAAAACAAGAATTTGTTGATGCTCTTAATCTTACGCTTAAAGGTATCGTTATCACTTCGGATGAATTAAAAAATGTTGTTATGATTGCTGATGAAACTCAAAAAGAAAACCTCTATCGCTTAGGTGATAAAATAAAAGACGCTCAGATTATTAAAATTATTCGTAATCGTGTTGTTTTTTTGCGTGCAAATGGACAACAAGAACTCTTCTTCTTGCGCAAAGAAGATAATCCTTTAAGCGTTCCATTTGAAGAACGCTGGAAAATGACCGTAAAACAAATAAGTCCAACAGCATTTGAAGTTGATCCGGAATATTTCATCAAAGAGGTTGATTCGCTCGGCAATTTTGTTGATTCACTGCCACTTATTGGAACCGCTTATCAAGGTGGATCACCAATTGGTATTCGTGTTGGCAACCTTGAAAAACAAGATATTGGCTTAATGCTTGGACTACAGCCCTACGATATTGTTATCGCAATTAATGACATAACAACCGCTGAACAAAAAAATCGCTTAACTATTTATGATACAATTACTCAAGCAAAAATTGGCGACACAATTAATGTTAAAGTAAAGCGTGGACAACAAGAAATTGAACTTGCTTATAAACTTTCTAAACTAGGTCAAGGCAAAACAACGGGAGCTCAGACTCCTGCAACACAATCTTCTGAGCAAGCATCTCAAAGTCAGCAACCATCCCCTCAACCACCACCAGGAACTAATAACGCACAAGATCGCTCAGCAGCACGACGACAATTTAAAACTCGACATCCAAATCCACAACGTCAAGAAACTATGATGGAAATTCGCAAGCGGTTGCTTGATAATTTACGCACAAGACTACAAAATTCACGCGTACGGTAAGCACGCAGAGCAATCACAAAGTAGAGAGCAGAATTATGAACAAATCGCAGTATCTCATTTTATTTTTCTTGCTTGCTGGAGCAGGACAGCTTACTCTTTATGCCGCCGATTCATCAACAGCCAGTCAAATCCTCAACCAAGATTCTGAGATAACAGCCGTTGCATCAAAGCCTGGAGAATCCTATCAAACCGGCCAAATAGATCCAATTCTTCCTGCCGACTCACCACTTGCTCTGCCCGTCATTCCATCAGTTGATACGGTATTGAATCAACCTGATTCTACGCAAGCTGCACAAAAAAAAGACATTTATCTTGTTTTTGAAAATTCAACTATTGGGAATTTTGTAACCTATATGGCTGAGTTAAAAAATCTTAATATTATCCCCGATAAAGGAATTGAAGAGGCAAAATTTTCGCTGAACATTCGCGATCCATTAAGTATTGATGGCGCTTGGAGTGTTTTTTTGACCGTCCTTGAAACTTCCGGTTTTTCAATGATTCAGTCTGGGGAAATATGGAAAGTTCTTCCTAAAGATAAAAAACTGACTGAAGCATTACCTTCGTATATAAACGTCTCTCCTGATACCCTTCCTAATAGCGATCTTGAAATTCGTTATGTTATGTTTTTACAAAACATTAAAGTAAGTGATGTAAAAGATTTACTGATAAGCATGCTCAGTAACCCATCAAGCGTTATTGATCATCAAGATGCTAACGCGTTTGTCATCACCGATAAATCATACAATATTAAAGCAGCTGCAAAGCTTTTGCTCGAGCTTGATCAAATCGGCCTGCAAGAAACTGTTACCGTCATGCAGCTCAAAAAAGCGAATGCCAAAGATGTAGCAGAACTTCTTGGTGCTCTTATCAAAAAGCCCGACGCAAACCCGCTTGCCCGCTTGCTTGGAAAAACAGCAGAAGGAGCAACTGAATATTTTTCAGCTACCACACGCATTATTCCAGAAGAAAGAACAAACTCACTCATCTTACTTGGTAACAATGCTTCAATTGATAAAATCGTCGCATTCATTACAACACACATTGACACCGATCTTGTCGCTAGCTCTTCACCTCTTCATATCTACGAATGCAAGCATATCGATGCAAGTCAAATGAAAGATATTCTTGATGTAGTTACTCAAGCTCCTGAATCATCGGTCGGAGCAGCTGCAGGAAAATATGGTGCCATTCGTGGAGGCGTCAAATACTTTAAATCAATGACATTTCAAGTTGATAAAGATGGCAACCGCCTGATTGTTTCATGCACCGATAAATACGACTGGAAGATGCTTAAAAAAACATTAAAGGATCTTGATAAGCCTCAGCCACAAGTTGCCATAGATACCTTAATTGTTTCAGTAAATTCAAATGATATTAAAAGCCTCGGCGGTATGGTACGCAATAAAAAGCATGGCCAAATTGGGCAAAATATTGATTTTCAATCTGTCCCTCTTAACTCGGCATCAGGCCCAACAATGGAAACTGCTGCTGACGGAACAACTCCCATAAGCCTATTAGGTAATTTGTTATTCCAACTCACCAATGCCCAGGGATCTACACTTCTGAGTTTTGGTAAAGCCGCAACCGGCAATATTTGGAGTGTTTTCAAGATATTACGCCAACAAACTAACGCAACGGTTCTTTCTCAACCATTTATTACCGTTGCTAATAAGACCACAGCAAACATCAAAGTTGGTGAAGAACGGCAAGTCTTATCTGAACAGGGCGGCGCTGGAGGCGTAAACAGCTTTGAGCGTGTTGCCGTTAATACCAGCATTGATGTTACTCCACAAATTAATCTTGAGGGACTTATTCGTCTGGATATGAATGTAAGCATCCAAGATTTTGGTGCCAATGAGCGCATTCGCACCGATAAAACTGTTAAAACAAGTATCACCGTTGCCAATGGACAAGTCCTCATTCTTGGCGGCTTTGTTCAAACAACAGTAACTGAATCTAAAGCGAAAACCCCTATTTTAGGTGATATTCCTGTTCTAGGGTGGTTCTTTAAAAATCAAAATAGAACCATTAATAAAAACTATATCTTTATTTTTATGGTACCCACTATCATTAAACCACGCCAGTCCCCTGGAACGCAGTTATATACGAAAATGAAAATGCATGCAGCAACCGAAAGCATCGAGCAAGCTGTGCAAACGCAACCAACGAATGATCCCGTTCACAATTGGTTTTTTAATCCTGAAAAAGAAAACTATTCACATAAAGTTATCGACTTTGCGAATGCTCGCTATCAACCAACAACGGTTGATATTCGTAATGATCCGTACTATCGATCTCAAACGCGTCGACAGGAGCTTGAAGAAGAAAAGGCTAATACTGACGAAGAACAAAAGCTACGTCGTCATGCTCTTGAGCTTGATGGAACACCAATAGCACAACAAAAAAATAATCACGATAAATACAAGTCTGATGAAAAAATGAGCAGCTTACCAATGGCCCCATCACAACAATCTCAATATTTCTCGTTAACGCAACCTGCAGAGACCGTAGAAACGATTGTTCAGGAGCTCCCCGTTGTAGATATGAATCCACCAAAACTTGTACGTGAAACAGCAACGTCTGCGGATCAACAACTTCTCGCAGCACCACGGCAAGCAACTATTTCTCAGTCTACACAACCAACTATTCAATATGATCGAAAATCTAGCGAACATATGCCGATTCACGTTCCATCTGAAAACGACTTAGATGCAAAACGCAGAAAACTTAAGGCTTTACTTAATGGTATTCCTGCAGATGCCCACTATTATGAAGCAGAGCCTGATAGTCCTTATCAACCGTTTGAACAAAAACGCACAAATATGAAAAAAGTTATTGCACATGACTTACCTGAAGATAGAAGTCGTGCGCAATTTAAGCAAACAATTGCAGCATTCCCTGATGAAGAACAAAAGCGAGCACAACTCAAAGCGTTGCTTGATAACCAAGATCAAACATCACCAACAGGGCAAACTGTTGAACAAAAAAGACAAGAATTTAAAGATGTTTTTGCTGATAAAGCAAACTCAGCTCCTGAACCGCAAGAATTATTTAGAGATCCATCCAAACGAAATAAGCTTAAAGAGTTTCTTGCTCAGCAAGCTGAACAAGAAAAAAATATCTCTTCGACTGGCCGATTCACTCGAAAGGCTACAGCATGATTACAGAACTATTTTTACCGGAAAAATTTCGTAATCGTCGCTTAATTGCTCAACGTATTTTAGGCATTAGCATTCAGGATGATACTATTTATGGGGCATTTGTTTATGCAAAACCGGCAAAAACAACCATTCAAGCGCTTATTTCTTGTTCAATTGAAAGTGCAAGCGGACAAACATACGAAGAAAAAGTAAGCGATGCACTACGTCATTGTTTTTCTCAAGTTGGAAAATATGATCAAGTACGCATCTGTGTTCCCGCAGCGATAGTCATTTTTAAAGAGCTTCAAATCCCATTTCTTGACGTTGAAAAAATTCGAATGGTGCTTGAGTATGAAGTTGAAAATATGCTCCCTTTTTCAATTGACGAAGCAATTACTGATTTTATTATAACCAAGAAAAATTTGGACCAACATTCCTCTCAAATTCTTGTTGCGGCTGTTCGAAAGCATGACTTAAAAAATATCTTAAATCCATTTTTAGAAGCCGGTATTGATCCAAGCTGTATTACCATTGACCTGTTTGCACTTTATAGTTTGTACCTTCAAATTGAGGAATACAAAACAACGCTTCATGGAACAGCTCTTGTCGATATAAGCCAAAACAGCACGCGCATTGCATTCTTGCAAAATGGTGAGTTTCGTCTAACCAGGCATATTCAACGCGGCATTATCACGGTAGCAAAAAGCATCAGTGACGAAATTAACATGCCACTTTCTGAAGTGTTACAGAGACTTTATTCATCAGGGCTTGAATATCCTGGACATGAAGAATATCAGCGAAGCGCTCAAAAACAGATGTCTGCCCTTTTTAATGATATTCAATTTACGCTGAACTCATTCAGCCTCAAGCTTAATTACTACGAAGGCATTCAAAAAATTCTTCTTGCAGGAAAAGGGACCGATGTTAAAAATTTGATATCGTTTTGTGGGAACCTTTTACAAATTCCTTGTCAGCAATTTGATCCTAAGAAATTACTTAAGGAAAAATGGATTGTTAATAATATATCAATTCAGCCCTCGTCATGGAATCCGTTTGCCATCCCTCTGGGAATAACCCTTCCGGCACCATCATTAGAAGCATTTGATTTAAGACGTAAAGACTTTACAAAAACATACGATAGATTAACCTTCAAACAACTTCTTTGTGCAAATGTACTTCTTGTTTTTTTCTTTACGTTTTTAGGTATTCGAGGCTATCAGAATATTTCGTACCTTTCAGGTATTGTAAGCAAAATTGAAATTCGAGAAAAACGTCGCCTTCAAAGCATTTTTCCAAAAGATAAACTACCAAAACGACCAACGCTCCAAAATTTGGTTAAAGAGAGTGGTAAGCTTTTGCAAGAATCTAATGCTCTATGGGCACCTTTTACCAAGGATCGACTCAAGCCACTAGAGATGCTCGAAGAAGTAACCAATATTATTGATAAGAAAAAATTTCCTGATGTTACTATAGCCTACGTTTCAATAGCACCAAGCAAAGAGGGAATCCCTTTTGTTAAAATAGAGGGCTACTTTAAAACACCTCCAGGGCAGCCTTTATGGGAAAATTTTGCACAATTTAAAAATAGATTTGAAGAATCTCCAATATTCACTCTTGCCCAAGAAATTGATGATTCTCCAGCAGAAGATCGCGGCATCCCTTTTACCGCAAAACTCAAACCGCGAGATAAGTAATTATGAAACAATTCACAAAAATTATGTCGTTCCTTCAAGAACTATCCAAAAAAGAATTTGAGCGCTACCTCCTCATTTTCTTAGGGATTGTGGTAATCATTTCTCTTGGAATTGTCTACTACATATCTTCTACCTGCGCTTCATACGTAGAACAGATTACAAATCTTCAACGTCTAAGCGATAAAACAGCTTATGTTTTGGCTGAAAATGAACAACTTCTACTAGAACAACAGCGCATTCAGACACTGTTTGAGCAAGAAAAAGATTTTGACATTAAAGTGTACTTTGAACAATTTTGCAAACAGCAGAACATTGCTGCCCAAGCAGGTTGGAATACATCTTCAACGGATATCGGCGATAAATTTACTGAAACAGTTTTGCAAGCAACATTCAAAGGTCAAACTATGCAAAAAATAGTTCAAATTATTGATGCTTTGGATAAAAAAGAAACAACCTATCTCAAAGAGGTTACTATTCGCAGCGAACCTAACCAAAAAGTTACAGCTGAATTGCGAATCGGAACGGTCAGGCCTAAAAAAGGCATCAGCTCATAGTGGGGGATTCGGTTATGGTTAATTTAAAATATGTTTACACAAAAGCACAACTATTCATTCTTATTTTCTTTGTAACTACATGCTCTGCTGTAGACACCGTAGTCGCACCTACAGCAAATGTCACTTTTGGGGAAACACCTGGGCAAGAGCAAACTAATACTAGTACACAAAGTTCTTCTACGCAGTCATCATCTTCACTCGCATTACCAACAATACGAGAGGAAGGAGATAATCCTGTTGCAGAAGGACAAGAATCAAAAAAAGAGGCCGAAGTTGCTGATATTTATCTTAATTACAATGCTGCCTCACTTTCAAGCGTAGTCAACGATTTGGGCGAACGCAAAAATATTAATATTTTACCTCACAAAGATCTTGAAGCTGTCAAAATAACTCTTTCTACACGCACGCCTCTGACACTTACAAGAGCATGGGATGTCTTGCTTACCCTTATGGAAATGAACGGTTTTACCATCGTTAACGTTGATGGGATACATCGCGTTGTTTTAAGCAAAGACAATGTACAAGAGCCATTACCAACCTATTCTTCTCTTGAATATGGAACTAAAAAAGGCGTTGAACCGGAAGACCTGCCTGATAATGATATGATTGTGCGCTATATTTATTTTTTCAAAAATATTAAAGCCGAGGTTGCTCAGACCATTTTGCGACAAATGTTTACTGATGAAAAGGCAACACAAATTAACAAAGATTTAAATGCATGCATTATCAAAGAACAATGTTCCAATATCAAAGCAGCATTAAAAATAGTAAAAGAACTTGATACAGGCGGATTACGTGAATCAATTCAGGTCATAGAACTTAAGTTTGCTGACGCTCAAACAATCGCAGATCTATTCAAAGATGTTCTGGGTGGAGGGCAAGAAGAACAACGTACCATTCGATTCTCTCCACTTTCAGCGCAACAAGAAAAACGTTATTTTTCTTCAACAACACGAATTTTTGCCGATCAATCAAAAAATACTTTAATTTTACTCGGGACAGAAGCAAACATACAAAAGATCGTTACCTTTATTAAGAAGAACCTTGATGTTCCTATTGGTGATGCCGATTCTCGATTGCACATCAAAGAGCTTCGACATGCAAAAGCTGAAACTCTCAGACCCATCCTTGAAAACATTGTTAGGCCTCCAAAAGGGCAAGGTTCTGAAAAGAGTGCTGTAGTTGGTGAGTATAAATTTTTTGAAGATGTACTGATTGCCAATGAAACTGCTGAAGCTGCAACTGAAGGAAAACGAGGAAGCGGCAATCGATTGGTTATTTCTTGTAATCAGGATGATTGGAGTCGCTTAGAACGATTTATTGAAAAACTTGATAAACCTCAACCCCAAGTCGCCATTGAAGTTGTTATTATTGATATTAGCATACAACAAAATAAAGAGTTGGGGACTGAGATGCTCAATTTTAGAGGGAAGGCGCCTGGTCTTGGTATTAATGAGATTGATTTTCAGAATCTTGATGACGTAACTCCGCTCACAAAGACCGTAGATGGAAAAGTTGTTTCAAATCTTGCTGCATTGCCCCCCGCCACAGGCGCTGGATCTCCAAGTTTTGTAACACTCGGTGGAGCAACCACTGCAAATCAATCAATTTGGGCTGTTATTCGTTCTGTCTTTAATCTCACGAACTCACATGTCATCTCTCAACCCTTTTTAGTTGCAAACAACTATCAACCATGCACCGTTGATGTTAAGGAAACTCGACGAATTCCTGGCCCAGGAGTCTCCAGTCATGGTGAAGCACGAAGCAACCAGCTTATTGACGTTTCAGCTGCAACCAAAGTAGTTCTTACTCCTTCAATTAATGTTGACGGTATTGTTGATCTTGACTTGGAAGTTGACGCTGATGCATTCATAGGAAATGCAACAAATGTTGATGATCCATCAAAAACAACACGTTCTATTAAAACAAGGGTCTCTCTGATGACCGGTGAGGTGCTTGTACTCGGGGGCCTGACACGAGGCGATCAATCGGAAAATCATTACAGAACGCCAATTCTTGCCGATATTCCAATTTTAGGAAATTTTTTTAAAAGCAAAACAAAAGAGAAAACTGAATCCAATCTTTATATTTTCTTGCGCCCCAGCATCATCAAGCCACGCTTTGAAGGGGAACCGGATGAGTACACACAACTCAAACTTGATTATGCAAAACTTCAAATGATGCGTAATGATACCTATTCACGCGATAGCGATCCAATTCAGCGCTGGTTTTTTAAACCAACAAACCAAAGCATTAAAAGTAAAGTTGCTGAAACAAAACGTGGAATTTTTAGGCCAATTGATGACTTCACCTATGGGCGCCAACGACCAAGTTCTGTTCGTATAGCAGAAGACCCTTTTTATAAAGTTTCCGAGGCAATTGAAAAAACACGAGCCGCTGTTGCTTCCAAAAAACTTAAGCAACGGGGAGCTCAACAACGACTCAGGGTTCAACCCGCTCCTGAAAACAGCATGCACACAGCAAGCCTTCAAGAAAGTGTAGTCAGTCCACAAGCAACCCTTGAAGTCAATAACCCTCAAGTCGATGGAACAAGACAATTGCGACAACAGTCACTTGCAACCTATTCACTTGGAAAAGAATCTTAATAAGAAAGAATCGAAAATGATTAAACGAGGGATCTATTTTTTAATTGGAATTACATTTTCTCTGTGCATATTTAATAGTTCACATGCAGAAGTTAAACACCTTCGCATAACAATTCCAGATCTTAAATGCGCCTATGGCCTTAAAGGCATTACTCAAAAAATTAAACATTATCCATGGTTTAAAGGATTAGAGAATACTTCTAAAAAAGGTACTCATGTTACGCTTAAACATGGAAATACAGCAACCCTTGAGGTTCTTGATGCAGCACTACAAGAAGCCGCTGAAAAGACCAAAACAACTTATCAGGGCATTCAACGCCTAACGGCATGGGGAACTATAAAACATGGAAAGTGTGGCTATTATTTGCAAATATCTGGATCGCATGACACGATTTATCTTCTTGAAAATGAAGGGCACAGGTCATCCTCTTTTCTGAGAAAAGCATACACTCGTGTCAGAGAATGGATCACAAATTCAGATGAAAAATTACACAAAAAAGTAGAACATCTCTGTGCAGAAAATTGCCCTGTCCGTCTATGCGCAACTATTCATCAACATGAAGATAAAACATATGGCGCAACAAAAATTATACAACTTGAAGCTCAAGAGTAACTCAGCTGAGGGTAATTCCTGCACTTATTCAAGCATGTCTACATATTCATTTTTGACTCAGTACAATCAATACATGATTTCTTAATAAAATCAAAAGCTTCATCAACTGTATCAACAAATTTTAAGATTGATAGATCTTCTTGTGAAATGAGACCTTGTATAAGAGCTCGTGTATTGATCCATTCAACAAGGGGTTGCCAGTAATCCGTATCAACCAAAACAATTGGAAATTTTTTCATCCGCTGCGTTTGAACTAAGGTAACAATTTCAAACAACTCATCCATTGTTCCAAAGCCTCCGGGGAAAATAACAAATCCTACCGAATAGCGCACTAAAAGCCATTTGCGTGAGAAGAAATGCTCCATAATAATATTTTCTTGAACATACGGATTCGCTTTTTCTTTATTGAGCCTAATTAAGCCAATACCAGCAGAGACAAGCCGACCTCGTTGACACAATGGACTATTCAAATCACATTCACGTAGGTACTCAATTGCCCCATAATTTGCCGCTTCCATAATACCCGGTCCTCCACCGGTAATAATAGAGAAGCCTGCATCAACAAGTTTAAATGCAAGTGTTTTTGCTTTCTGCCCAATTTCACTATCAAGCTGAATTCGAGCACCTCCAAAAATAGTCACTGCAGGATGAGGAAGTTTTGTTAATTTCCACATACCCCATAAAAGTCGCACGTTTGTAAAAAATAGACTTTTTAAAAACCTTGCATACTCCTTAATTCGTCGAAACATAGTCCCCCGCACGTTATAGCAATTGCAAAGCTTTTTGAACATCAACATCATCAATTATAAGTGCCGACAAAGCATCACAAAACTTAAATACCTGATCTTGTGGCCGCTGAAAAATATTTCGTCCTACAGCAGCTCCTGCAGCGCCCCCAGTATGGAGTTGATGAAAAAGCTCTTCAAGAAACTCGCGCTCACTACGCACTGGCCCGCCAGAACAGACAACTTTCGTTCTTCCCGCTGCTCTCACAGCATTATTAAGAAGCTTCGATCGCTCAAAACTTGTCGGAGCACTTGGCGGATTAACCTTAACGAAATCAGCTCCAAGAGCTGCACCTACACCCGCAGCACCAGCAATAATTTCTTTGCTCCGTTCATCACTCACGGCTTTGCCTCGTGGATAGATCCACAAGATAACTAAAAGTCCCTGAGCGTGGGCTTGTTCAATAATCTGAGCAGCTTGTGTAAGCATTTGTGCTTCATAAGCACTGCCAAGATAGATTGTGTACCCAACACCAGCAATGGCAAGGTTGTTTTCTTTTTTAAGTTGAACAACTTGATCAACAGATGTGAGAGCAAGACTCAAAGGATCATCATATGCTGTTGTTACTAAGTTTGATTTGCCATTGAGTTTTACAATATAATTTATTGCTCGGTAATCAAAAGCATATCGAGCAATAAGTCCTAGATGCGTTGCAAAAGCACCAATTCTTGCACGTGATGCAATTTTAAAAAGATACTCTGGATCAGCACATTCTTCAGGAATTTCATCACCATAAAAATCGGTATTGAGGTGTTCAATTTTTTGGTCGGCTGCAAAGAGGAATAGTCGCCCAGTTTTTTTCGTTACTGCAAGCATATGATCAATGTAAACTGGTCGCATTTCAAGCGGTACAGTTAGCGGAACAAGAATATCTTGAGGGGTCAAACTTACAAGCATCAAATTCTCCAAACCACAATTTTTCTTAAAATCTTTATACATGCAAGATAAGTATACTGGCCAGTTGATCAAGTTGTCTGTAATTTTAATAAAAGAGATAACAGCTATAAAAAAATCTCATAGCCAGACCTTCTGCAAATGTTTGATCGGCAACCCATCACGAACTCCTGAAGTAATTACTCCAGTACAAAGCTGAAATACTATCGCATTTTGCAGGGTACCTTCATGAGCAAGATCATCAAAGATTCTATGTGGCGACTGAAAAAAATTAATGTCTCTAATGTGAAAATTTTCATGCATAGCCATAGCTAAATATTCAATTAAATTTTTATCTGAGACGTTTTTTTGAGCATTCTGAATAATTGATTTCATAAGCACTTTATCATCTTGAGATACGTTTGTTGCATAAAAATATTTAAAGTTTTTATTTCTTGGCAAATAAATTGCACAGCGAGTTTTATTATTTTTATGCACATATTCGATTAATGAAATACGACTTACTGGCCCGCGATATTTAAATTCTTTTCTGAGTAAATCATCTCCTGGGTCAACCATAGTTACAATGTGACTTCTTGGAGCTTTTCCAGACTTAACCTCTTCAAGATAATCATACGCATCCTGATACGCAATAACACTACACCTCAACGTGTAGGTTGGCATTACTCGCTGTTTAAGCCAAACAATCGATCGAATATGTTGATTCAACATAATTTGTACAGGCGATAGCTGTCTTTTTTGATACTCAATATCAATAATGTTGATAATAATATTTGAATAACCAAGCTCAATAAGTCCTGCTATAACAATAAAATCTTGGAGCAATTTTCCAGATGCATGTGATGTATAAATCAATTGTTCATCAGTACGACCAAAGCGCCGTACAACTGAATCAAGTATTCTCATAGCAAGACGAATACGGATTGGCAATGGAGCTTGAGCGCACCCACACCACAGCAATCCACGATACATTCGCGGCGCTTTTTCCATCATTGTAAGCAGGCGAATTATAAGTCTTTTACAAGGATCAACATTCTTTTCTGCTTTATCAAGTTGATACAAACTTGGAAAGAATTTTTCTAGCTGGCGAGCATACGGATGATCACTTTGTTGATCATACAGCCGATCAACAAAATCGCTTGATCCAAGAAAAGATGGCTTCTGTAAAAGAAAATCAATAACATCTTGAGCCTGACATCCAAGTACAAAAAAAAATGGGCTTATCACTAAACTCATTTTTAATTTTTTCATCATGCTTAACACACTCCATTCCCCCCTTTATTAGATAGCTCCAGACAAAGACCACCTCGTATTTTTTGTTTCGATTAATCCAGCAAACATGCTTTCTGGCAAAATACCTTGAAAAACTTCTGCCGCTGATGCTTGTAAAACAATTTTTCCGCAGGCTTTGACCGATGCTGTAATAGAACCCCCTGGCATGCAAATAGTAATTTGTTCATCTGCAATAGTCATATTGAGTTGCTTAAGAAGCCCTGCAAAAGCGGCTGCTCCTGAGCTACACGCACGCGTTACACCACATCCACGCTCATAAACATTCAAGTAATATTTTTTTTCATCTTTATCATGCCAAACAAACTCAACATTTGTTTTATCAGGAAATTGCTCATGTTGCTCTAACATATTTCCATGTTGCTCGAGCCAAGATAATTGTTTCTGTTCAAAAATAATAAAATGAGGATTGCCTACATCAACAACATGCCCAGAAAAGGTGCCTTCTGTTGTTTGAACAGTTCGCATGCCACCAAAAAAAGCTCCTTCTAGGGAGGTTATAATTACTGAGACACTTTGAATTTCTGTTTTAAACACCCTACATTCAATTAATCGGCTGCCAAGTTTCACTGAAAAGTTTTCCGGATAGCGATGCGCTGAAAAAAGGTGTTGCGCAATACAGCGTAAGCCATTTAAACAACTCTGGGCAGAGGAACCATCATTATTAAAAATAAGCATTTCGGGTACGCCATGTTCTTGATTATTTTTAAGAATCAAAACACCATCAGCACCTATGCCAAAATTTCGATCACAAAGCTTGCGAATAGCTGCAGGCCATTGGACATCAGCAAGACCTTTGTCCAGATACTGGCTCGGTTTTTTGTACCAATCAAAGACAATAAAATCATTGCCCAGTGATTGATATTTAAAAAAGTGGGTAAACATTCCGCTTATAACCCAACAGAATTTTCTGACATCACTGACTTACCCATAGATACCAATTCATGTTCAGGTAAAGCTTCTTCTCCAAAAACCTTGCTCAAATATGCACGACCTGAGTCTGCAAAAATAACAACCACAACATCGGTTGGCTTAAGATTTTTAGAATATTCAAGCGCAACATGCATAACAGCTCCACTGCTCAGCCCACCCATGATGCCATATTTTGTTGTGAGGGTACGCGTCATTTCAAAAGCTTGGTCATCAGTAACCGTTGCTATTTCATCAAATGCATTTCTATCAAAAACTTCACTCACTACATCTATCCCGAAGCCTTCAGCTTTGTAAGCCTTAGGTTCTTTGCTTGAATAAAATGATGTTGCAGCATCAACGCCAATAACTTTAACCTGAGCATTTTGCTCTTTTAAATAACGACCAACACCAGAAATTGTTCCACAGCTACCAGCAGCAAGGAAAAGATGGGTAATCGTTCCATTGGTCTGTTTCCAAATTTCAGGCCCAGTCGTTTGATAGTGGGCTTGAGCATTTATTTTATTGAAATATTGATTGGGCATAAATGCGCCGGGAATGGTCTTTGCAAAGTTGACCGCCATCGTGTGATAATTACGTGGATCTTCATGCGAATCGGTATTTGGGCAAACGTGAACCTGAGCTCCGTAAGCACGTAGAGTTGCGATTTTTTCTTGTGAAACTCGATCAGGACAAGTGATAATCACTTGATAACCTTTTATATTTCCGATCATTGCAAGCGCAATACCCTGATTTCCAGAAGTTGCTTCAACAATAGTTCCACCAGGTTTAAGTTTGCCGGTACGTTCAGCATCTTCAATCATATAAAGCGCACTGCGATCTTTGATGCTTCCACCTGGGTTGAGGTATTCAAGCTTTGCGAGTATTGTTGAAGAAGTTCCCACCTCAAGCTTAATCATTGGGGTATTACCAATAAGCTGTAGGAGTGTTTTGTAGTGATTGTTTGTTGTCATGATTATGCACCTTTGAAAAATAAGAAGATATTTCCCTGCCTCCCCTACTTTTTGTACCAGTTTAAAATGTTTTTCTTTGCAACTCCAGAATTCTTTCTTTTTTATATTTAAAATTGATATTGTCAAAAAATAAAGGGCTCAAAAAAACTTGAGCCCTTTATTTTTTAATTAGAATTTAAGCTAAATTATGAACTATTCGCTAACTTGTTCAACATTGAGCTGTTCATTTTATTCAACAGGTTCTTAAGCAACTTGATTACTAGCTACTTGAACATCATTTTGCTCAGAAACTTCTTCAAGATCTTGATCCTGATTTTGCGGTCTCGCTAAGACTCGTTGATCTTGACTGCATTCAGCTGACTCATGAAAGCTTTGTTCAGAATTTTCGTTGTCGCCTGTTTGAAGACTATCTTGTGGAACAATTTCTTCACCAAATTGATTACTATCTACCTGAACATCATTTTGTTCAAAGGTTTGTCTATAAACTTCAACATGCTGATTATCAATGTCCTGTAGGTCTCCTAAATTCTGTTGATTCTGACTGAACAGGATACCTACTTGATCATCTGCGCCCGGATAACCTTGCTCAGAAGTCTCATAGTTACGGAAACTTGTTTCCTCGAGCGCTTCTTCAATTGATATTTCTTTTGCTGGAAATTCGCAAAAAAGACCTTCTTGCCATTGATTCGTTTCAGGATCAAAAAGCAATTGCCTTCCATTATTCAAGAAAATGCAGGACTTACCGTTAAAGTTTTCAGGCTCTTCTGTTACCCATTTTTCTTGAGCTGCATCATAATAAAGAACCATGTTGCCAGGAAGCTGAGCAGCATCGGTTGCTTCAGTCGTTAATGCAATCTTTGTCCAGCTCGAAGACTGTGTATCCCAATAGAGCATTTCGCCATTCTGAAACTTACAAACTACCTCTTGAGGATTGCAAGGGACTTCTTCTTTCCATTGATTATCACTTGCATGCCAATACAATGTTGTTTCTGGCAAATGACAAATCCCATCAGCTTGACTGCATGGAACATTTAAACTCCAGGTATCGTCAGATTTGTTGTAAAATATTCGCACACCATTTGAGAATTTACACATTACCTTATCTTGATTGCAATTATCTGCCGGCGTTCTTTGCCATTCAAATGTTGCTTCATTCCAATACATGATATCATCTTTAAAAACACACACTTCTTCTGTTACTTTGCATGGATTTCTACGAGTCCATACATCAGTTGGTGCATAGTGATAAACCGTATTTTTTTCATCTACGTGGCAAATACCTTTCTCTTTTTGACAAGATGGTCGCAAAAGCCACTGACCATCTTGCTGATAAAGCAACAAGCCATCAGGTAATTCGCAAATTTTTTGATTTGGATCACAAAAAGGCTCTTCAACACCAGCTCGAACAACTGCTTTATTAAAGTAGCAAAGTCTTCCATCAGGCAAGAAATAAAACGCACTCTTCCCACTTGGACAATCCCATTGTCCAGATGCAAGCCGACCAATATAATATTGATGGTGTCCAACTGCGCCATCGTATTGCAACGGTGGACGAGGGACCCCATTGTCATGCTTACCACCAATGACCGCAACGCTGCCGGTTGGTTCATTCATGTAACCTTGGCCACCATCATTAACAACTAGCCATGATTCTTGATTTGAAAGTACTGCATCATATGAAGGAGCACTTGATTTATAACCTCGGGTTCCTAGCGCAAATGCATTCTCACAACCAGGACCCGTAATGCCATCGCCACACTCATTTTCAACTGAATCTCTCCAGCCAATTTCAAAGTTATTATATGCCCAATAAGCTCCAGAACCAGCAACTAATCCAAGAGCTGAAAGACACAGAGCTTTTTTCCAAAAAGAAGTGCTTTCTAATTCGCGATAAAATAAATATGGGTAATCTAATAAAACAGGCTCATTCTCTACCTCTGTAGTCAATGTTGTCGATGGATAACCAGTCATCATTACAGATCCATCTTCAGAATGATCAACAATGACTGACATCATTGGAAACCGTTGCACAAAACAACGAGGTACGCCTTCCTCTTCCAAGCGATGGTTAATATTTTGTTCGCTCAAGAAAGATTCGATAACTACAAAGATCTGTTCTAAAAAACTCTTCTTCGTCAATCTATCAAGATAAAAATATTTGCAAGTCTCATCATCTTCTGAATCATACTTCTGGAATAAGATTTGAGCTATGGCAGCCACGCGAGCCTCCATATCTTTTTGCTGATCAACAGTTGTTTTAATAAATGAATCAGGTCTTATCTCCGGAGAAATTAAATCGTTGATCCATTCTCTCGCAGCACCTAAATCACTTCCATAATCAAACTGAACACCAGCGTCAATGCCAAATTCACGGTTGCAATAGACACCAATAGCTCGGGAAACCTCTTTTCTTAGCTGATACAAAGCATCACGCTCTTTTTTTGAAAGAGAATCTCTACTCTCAAAAGATGCGGATTCAAAAATATCATTCCATCGCTTTTGAATATCAAACTTACACTTTTGTGCTAAAAAATTACAAATTTGATAATCATGTATAATAAATGGATCACCATCTGCATGTACCGGCATCGAAAATAGAATAAGAAGTGCAAATAGCATAGATCTCATAAGATTCATAGAGTTCTCCTTTTTTATGAATTATACTTATATCAGGTAAAATACTGGGCAAAGTTTATCTAAAAGATTAGCAACTTGCAAACAAGTAATATACTTTTATACTTCAGAAAAATTATAGGAATTTGCTATGAAAAATAACATTCGCGTTCGCTTTGCACCATCCCCAACCGGATTTATGCATCTTGGAAATGTTCGTGCTGCATTACTCAACTATCTTTTTGCTCAACAACACAAAGGTACATTTATCCTTCGCATTGAAGATACCGACGAACAACGAAATATCCAAGAAGCAACATTGCAAATATTTCAAGATCTGCGCTGGCTAAACTTACGCTATCAAGAAGGTTGCGACGCGGGTGGCGATTTTGGACCCTATCAACAGTCAGAACGCAAGCACCTTTATGATCAGGTACTGGTCAACTTAATCGAACTTACACGAGTTTATCGTTGCTTTTGTTCACCTGAAATTTTAGAAGAAAAACGCCAGCAACAAATTGCAGCTCATAAGCCTCCGCGCTATGATCGCACGTGCCTGCATCTTTCAAGCGATAAGGTGCAACGCAAACTTGAAGCTGGGTTGAAATTTATTTGGCGCTTTCAATTTAACAATAATCAACTTCTTGATATGCATGACCTTGCAAAAGGGACGATAACTTTTGATACACAACATTTTTCAGATTTTGCAGTCACTCGAGAAGACGGCTCACATACATTCATTTTTGCCAATTTTGTTGACGATTATTTAATGCGCATATCACACGTTATTCGTGGAGAAGATCATACTTCAAACACAGCACTGCAACTTGCACTTTACGATGCATTAGCAGTCAAAGCCCCTACCTTTTGGCATCTGCCCATTATTTGCAACCTTGAAGGCACTAAGCTGTCCAAACGAGATTTTGGATTTAGCCTTGGGGACCTGCGCAAAGCCGGATATTTACCTGAAGCAATTTGTAATTATTTAGCAATTATTGGCGGTTCATTTGAGCAAGAAATTCAGGGCCTTGATGAGTTAGTAAAAAACTTTAATTTTTCGCACATTCCATCAAGCAGTGGAATTCGCTATGACGTTGAAAAACTTACTTGGTTTAATCACAAGTGGATTAATAAAATTTCAAATGATGACCTGTGCGAACGAATAAAACCTTTTTTACATGCGTCACTCCCACAAAGTAAAACTCTTGATGATGCAATATTGAGTAAGTTGGTTGAAAAAGTTAAATCAGAACTTCACAAACTAGAAGATATTGCCAAGCTTCTTGGCTTTTATTTTCAAGAACCTGTGCGAGATAATGCTCTTCTGACTCTTGCTATGCCACAAGAAAAGATTGAGCCTGCTTTTGAAATTCTACGTACAACAGCAACACAATGCTCAACCAAAGAATCTTTTTTAAGTGAGATAAAATCAGCTGCAAAAACAGCTGGGCTTTCGATTAAAGAAATATTTACACCGCTGCGCTTTATGCTAACCGGCACAACGCATGGTATTGGAATTCAAGATTTATTAGAAATGCTTGATTTCAACGTTGTTCAAGAAAGAATTCTTAAGTCCTAATCTTTTTTAAAGGGTGCACTATTAAGCCAGTGCGCCCTTTAAATTGATAAGAACTTTCTTTAATGAATCGAGCTTTGCTTTGAGTTGTTCAAGCTTATTTTTGACATGCTCAAGTTTTTGCTCAAGTTCATTTTTGCCTAAATCGTCTGGCTTTTCAGCTTCTTTTCCTGAAGGTAATGGTTCTTCGTTTTTTATATTTTTTTTCGTACTCAGTTGAGTTATCTCATCTTTCACGGCCTGAATATGAGTATTAATATCCTCTATTTTTGCTTCAATGACACTTTTTAACTTCTCAGCTTTTTTTGAGTCATTTACATCGGTACCAATATCGGCCAAATATTTATTATATGCATCTTGATTGTTGTTTTTAAGCTGATTCAAGCGTTGCTTGAGACCTGTAAGATCCTGCATTTTTTTGACTTGCTTATAGTTGACGTCAACCGGTTTATTAAAACAAGTTATAATTTCATCAAAGCATGAAATAAATTTTTGTAACACAACTTGATCGCTCTGAAAATCATCAATTTCTTCTTCAAGCTTTCGCAGCTCTTCGAGCTTCTTTGTCGCTTTTTTAGCTTCTTGTTCTTTTAAAGAAAGTAAGGCTTTGCTTCGGATTTTTTGAGGAGTTCGTTCGGCCCGAATCTTTGGTCTATCCCTTCGTGGATCTTTCAATCGATAATTTTCCAATCGAGGAAGCAGTATTTTGTTGGGGTGTTCTGCATCTACACTTGGCTCTTCCACAGGTCCAGGACTTAATGGCCCAGCACTAGGATGAACAATATCACTTAGGTACTGTTTTAGGCCTGAATCAGTTGCTGCTAAGTCTAATGCGCTCTTTCCATCCTTATTTTTCTCTTGAATAAATTCTACGCGTGATGCCTCCTCACCACACCACTCAATAAGTAATTCAACAGTAGAGGTACTATCCGCAAGAACGGCCTCATGTAGCGCTGTATTACCCGTTTTACTGTCTTGATAGTTGAGAATTCCAGATATGCTTTTACCAGCCATTTGCGCTATCTTCAGAATTGCATTAATAGCTTCATGCCGCTTATGCCGAGCCGCCCACACTACAAGCGCTTTATGTTCAGGACAAGGCTCAGTTTTTACCTTGAGAAGAAAGGTGACACCTGTATATTTTAAGCCATTTAAATGCCGCATAACCGCATCTGGATTATCTTCGATCATTTTTGCAACAACACTATTCTTTTTAGAAACATCAGAAAAATGTGACTCTGTAAAATTATGAACCCCATTGAGCATATATAATTGACCACTCAGGATAAGAAAAATTATCAGCTTTATCTTTAAAAAATTTTGATTTTTTATGAGCATCAAATTTCTCCATATTTTATGATATTACAAGCTAAAAATGTATCGGTTCTGTAAAAAGAATAGAGAAAATCAACTGAATTTTGCAAGAAATGTGATTGATGATTTTATATGCTGACATTTAAATTGTATACGATTTAAATGTTATACAACTCAGGATACTGTAGACGATTTGGCATTTTTTTAAATGTAAAGACGTAGCCGGTGCGTACCATGTAATTCATAAGATGCAAGAAGTTCTCTTCTTGGCAAGCCGGAACAAAATACTCAATGATATCATTAGTACCATCAAGCGTTCGGTCAAATGTTACATAATCTTGATTACGAAAAACGCCACCAATAAACCAAGTTTCTTTGGCTTTTACATGGGCTTGATAATATTCGCAATACATCACTGGTCCTTTATTGAAATTTATAATCTGTTGGTCAGTATGCGAAAATCATAAAAAAATGGCAAGTGAGGTCAAAATAGACCCTACTTGCCATCGAAACTGTTCAAAAAATTGATTATTCAAGACCAGCTAAAGTCAAATCACTCAAATGTAAGTCATCAAGGGATTCATCCATCATAATTTCTGGAACATCCTGCATTGAAACTGACATAAGCTCAAGAGCTTTATCGCTTTGATCATAGAGCGACAAGGTTTCAAGTGATTCTGAACTCGGAATACTCATCGCCATAAGCTGACCAATTTCATGATCCAAATCATCAAGATCACTATAGGTTAGTGGTGGCAATGCTGGTAGCGCTGGAAATAGCGGCGCAGTTGCTGGAGCTACTGGAGCTGACTGAAACATTGGAGCTGATTGCGATTGAGGCATCATTACCCCTGGCATAGGTTGAGCAGGAGCCACTCCCCCGAGCGGAGGAAGAGTTGATAGGTCTCCAATAGGCATCATCGCTGGCATACCTAAGTCAACAGGAGCTTCAAGTAAAGCATCGGTTGGAGCCGCTGAATCTTCCATAGCAGGTGGAGCATCAGATGCTTCAGGCATTGTCATCGAAGGGACTATGGCCACTGGAGTGACAGCTGCAATTGGAGGTGCAGCAAGAACAGCTGGTGGTTGAATAGCTTCTCCACCTGGAGCAACAACAGCTCCTAGTGCAGCAGCCGGCGGTTCAGGAGTGACCTCTTCAATTGTTGTTTCTGGCTCTTCGGCGGCTGGCACAACAGCTGATTGCTGTGGCACAGTAACAATAATTGCGGGCGTTGTAGAAGATTGTACGGGCGCAGGTGCTGGTGCAACCGTTTGCAATGGAGCGGCAGGTTTCTCAGGAGCTGAAGAAGTTGAAGAAGATGATTCGTCATCTGTTAAGCCAATAGCAGCCCCATTTACTTCAACAAACTCTTTTAAACGGCCACTTGCATCTTTAAGCCTATTCCTCAAAACGTCTACGGTACTATACTCGCTTGTTGCTAGAAGCTGCAATATGCTTGGCTTCATTGCCTTAAGACCGTCAAGTACAGCTGCCGGAACAAACGCCTCTTCTTTTGCATGCAGCATACCAATATGCAAAAATGTCCCTAAAATAATAAGGATAATTCCACGCTTTATTCCACATTGCTTCATCATTACTCCCCCCTCTTCTATTTTCCGCCTTTTGAGCAGGCAAAGATATTTTAAATACAATTCGTCACACAAGCACTCCCCTTGCTTGTTCAATACTAATATTACGCATATTAAAAAAGTACAGTCAATAAAAGATAAATTTTGAAATAATATTCTTTTAGAAACAATAAAATTCATTATTGTATAAAATCTTAAAATGGTGTGATAGGCTCTCTTCAAATACAGGAGTTTTTATGAAAAAATACAGACTCGTTGAACATACGGCTGATATTCGCTTATTTGTTGAAGCCGATTCTCAACAAGAACTCTTTCTTGGAGCTCTACAGGGTATGGCTGCAATCATTAAATCAGAAGCTTGTAATACTCATACTCTGGATATAAAAAAGACCGTTACAATAAGTTCTTGCGATACAACAACACTTTTAATCGATTTCCTCTCTGAAGTTTTAACACTCAACCATATTCATAAGGCGCTTTTTTGCACGGCAACGTTTATACAATTAACTACTCATCAACTCAACGCAATAATTCATGGCTTACCAGTTGCTCAATTTGATGAAGATATTAAAGCGGTCACTTACCATGAAGCTAACATTGTTTGTGATACACAGGGAATCCTGAGCACCGTGATTGTATTTGATATTTAAAGGAAAATAATGTCCATTAAAGAAGCTCTTGTAAAAATAACTCCCACTCAATGGGAAATTCCAAAAAGCTATCGCCAGGATATGCATGTTCCTGCCCGCATCTTTACAACGGAAGAAATGCTTGAAGATATTGTTAAAGATCGATCACTTGAACAACTCGTCAACGTTGCAACATTACAAGGTATTCAAGGTTATGCCTTTGCAATGCCCGATGCGCATGAAGGGTATGGTTTTCCCATAGGGGGTGTAGCAGCAACTACCTGGCCGGACGGCGTCATTTCACCAGGAGGGATCGGTTATGATATCAACTGCGGTGTTCGATTACTCAAAACAACACAAAGCTATGATGACATCAAAGGGCGTTTAGCCGATTTAAGCGAAACGCTTTTTCGTATGATTCCATCAGGTGTTGGTAAAGGCGGCAATATTACACTGAGCCCACAAGAGATGGATGCAGTTCTTGCATATGGAGCACAATGGACGCTTAAAAATGGCTACGCTACTCACAATGACTTACGACACATAGAATCGCAGGGTCGGCTTGAAAATGCTGACCCAAGTAAAGTATCTATTCAGGCAAAGGAACGAGGATTTGATCAGCTTGGAACACTGGGTTCGGGGAATCATTTTGTTGAAGTTGATATTGTTGATGAAATTTATGATGAAGTTGCTGCTGGAGCACTAGGGTTGTGGAAAAACCAAGCAACTATTCTCATTCACACCGGTTCTCGAGGACTTGGACACCAAGTTGCGACTGATTACATCCGCATCATGATGAATGCAATGCCCAACTATGGCATTATACTCCCCGATCGCGAGCTTGCATGCGTCCCTTTTTCAAGTCCTGAAGGTACCGATTATTTTAATGCCATGGCGGCTGCAGCAAATTTTGCTTGGGCAAACAGACAGGTCATTACCTGGGAAGTTCGACAAGCTTGGAATAAGATATTTGCTCAAGTTGGAGACCAGATAAACCTTGTCTACGATGTTGCACATAACATAGCAAAAATTGAAAAACATTTAGTTGGTAAGAAGAAACAAAAATTAATTGTCCATCGTAAAGGTGCAACGCGCTCTTTTGGCCCAGGACATGAGGAATTGGCTGAAGAATATCGTGCAATTGGACAACCTGTACTTATTCCTGGAAGCATGGGAACTGCATCATATGTTTTAGTTGGAACCGAACAAGCAATGACCACATCATTTGGATCATGTTGTCATGGCGCTGGACGTATGATGTCCAGACATGCTGCGAAACGATCGATTCACGGAAAAACACTCTACGAAGAATTAATGCGCCAAGGCGTTCATATCCAAGCGGGCTCAATGGTTGGATTAGCAGAAGAAGCACCACATGCTTACAAAGACATCGATAACGTTGTTAATGTTGTTCATGACGCCGGAATTGCACGCAAAGTTGCACGACTACGCCCTTGCGCTGTCATCAAAGGATAGCAGAAGTTATGGCAGTAATTTTTCAATCTCCAAGAGCCTGTTGTATTTTGCAATGCGCTCGCCACGAGAACAAGCTCCTGCTTTGCATTGGTCCGCGGCAGCGCCAACAGCAAAGTCTATAATAAAACTATCAGATGTTTCTCCTGATCTGTGTGAAACGACTGTTGTATAGCCTGCCTTATGGGCAATATCAAGCGCCTGTAAGGCTTGTGTAACCGTCCCTATTTGATTTGGCTTAATAAGAACGGCATTTGCAACACTCAATGCAATACCCTGCTGGATACGCTCTTGATTTGTTGTAAAAAGGTCATCTCCTACCAATTGAACGCGGTCGCCCAAGCGCTCGGTAAGGATCTGCCACCCGGCCCAATCATCTTGACTCATACCATCTTCAATAGAATAAATAGGGTAATTTTTAGTAAGTTCTTCATACAAACCTACTAAATCTTGCGACGAAAAATACTCCTCATCAATAGTATAAACCTGCTTACGCTCATCAAAAAAGCAGGATGCCGCAACATCTAAACAAATTTTAAAATACTCAAAGTCAAAACCGGCCAACATAATAGATTCCATAAGAAGATCCAAGGCTTGACGCTCTCGAATTATACCACGTCCAGAAAGATGTGGGGTAAATCCGCCTTCATCACCCACGCCGGTCTGATATGACCGTTTCTTCAAAATTGCTTTGAGTTGTTGATACACAGATACAACATCTTGCAACTGCTGTTCAAATGGCTCATCTGAAAAAGGCATAATCATAAATTCTTGAAATACGGCACCACTGTCTCCATGCATTCCACCATTTAAAATATTAAACATACATTTTGGAATTTTTGGCGTGCGATCACCACAAAGTCCTGCAATGACCTCAAAAACTTCGATTCCCTGAACAAGCGCCTGTGCACGCGCAACTGCAACGCTCACAACAAGCAACGTATTAGCCCCCAAATTTGATTTATCTTGAGTCCCATCAGCTTCTATCATCAGCTGATCCATAGACAATAAATCAGGCTTTTTGCCGACAAGAAGTGGTGTAATAATTTTTTCAAGCTTGTGAACAGCCTCAAGCACACCTTTGCCATGATAATGGTCAGAAATAATATCTCGCAATTCGTGAGCCTCATGCCTCCCCACTGATGCTCCAGAAGGAATACTAGCACTCACTCGTCGACCATCACTCAGCTCAATCAAGCTCTCAATAGTTGGTAGTCCACGTGAATCTAAAATTTCTCGCGCACTTAAACGTACAATTTTTGTCATACATTTCCCATCAGCAAAAAAACTGTTACACTATGTCCAAATTGAAAATAACACCGAAAAATTACTTTGTATAAGAGATGAATATTTTATTAAGTTTAATGTATATTGACACAAACGCGCTTTATAATCCCACCACTGCTGCTCTTGCTTGGACACGACTATTTCTTGGGATGTGGTGCATAATTCTTGTCTTTTTGTGTTTTATTATTACGGTTCAGCGCTCTCAACACAAGAAGTTGCATGAATTAGAGCATTTTCTTCGACCCGGAGCAAAAGTTATTGCAAGCAATGGAATGGCTGGTAAAGTTATAGCGGTTTTTCAACACACTCTTATTGTTGAACTTGCATCGGGACAAAAAAAGGAGATCCAAAAACACTTGGTCGAATATGTCTCTTCACACTAAGCGATTTCTTTCTCCCTTTTTATTGCCACTCATAAGCATAGCTTTTGGTATTTACTTGCAATATTACTTCAAAATACCTCTTTTAGTGCTTATAATTTTTTTTATTGGAGCAAGCACTGCTACGCTCATATTTCTTATGCGGTCACTCAATGCTGCAATGACACTATCGCTCTGTATAGTTTTTTTCACTACCGGAGGGCTTGTTCTTAAATTACAACAGATGGAATTTAGCTCTACACGCGCATTGCTTTATGGTAAGGGCTTACGACTTCACGGCACAATCAGCAACAAAGAGACGCTTCCTGATAGGAGACACATCATTACACTTGATGTCACCCAAGTTGATGCCATTTCTACAGACCATACAACTGAAATCAACTGTCGGATCCAATGCTACACCCGCTTTCCAAGTAATTTTTTAGTGGGTGACCGTATAGCGCTTTGGAATGCTGCAATCCCTAAAAAACCACCTGAATTACGCTTTCCAACTTTTAACGACTATTTAGCAAAAGAACATATTCATGCCTCTCTTTTTCTAAGCTCAAATAAGCAAATTAAACTCATTGAAAGACCTAGAAAATCTTTTGCCCGATGGCTCTGGTCGCTACGCGAACGACTGTATACAAATATTACGCAAAAACTTTCTCCACAATGTACAACATTTATTGGGCTACTTTTTTTTGGTAAGAAAAAACATAAAGAAATTGATTCGTTACGCGTCCTGTTTAATCAATGGGGACTGGCGCACTACCTTGCACGATCTGGTTTACATATCGTTCTCTTGATTGGTATTTGGGGATTCTTATTTTCATTTTTACCGATTAATCTTCGAATTAAATGGCTTATGCTTTTTATCATTGCCAGCATATATGGGCTTTTAAGCTGGGCAAGCATCCCATTTGTTCGAGCAATGTTTATATTTGGGCTTTCATCAATAGGCAAACTTTTATGGCATCGTATCAACGTACTCCATCTTTTAAGCCTCGTGTGCTTGAGTATGCTCTTACTCAACCCTCTTAATCTCTTTTTTTTAGATTTTCAACTCACGTTTTGCCTTACGTTTGTGCTTATTTTGAGCTGCAAATAACTCAAGTCTTGCATCATGTGAATCAAAATTTTAATACTTTAAACGTCACATCAATCCAAATACACCCCAGAGTAGTATTTTTTTTTGAGGAGATTCAAGGAGATTCAATGACAATCTTTTATCTCATACTTACTCTCTTAATATTCGCATCTACTCACTCTGTAGCATTTTCAAAAGCTGAGCTTGAAATCAAGGCGATAGTTAAAGAAGAAAAAGATACCTACATTCAGCAGAACTCACTACTTGAATCCGATAAAACAACTCTAAAAGAATGGAATTTTATTATCTACATGGTAGGAAACAACCTCTACAAATTTATCTTTGAGAACTTAAAAGAGATGCTTGAAGCGGGTTCAACACCTTCATCCAACATCTTAGTGCAAATTGACCATGCTGGATCAACTGAAGCCACACGTTTTTTTATTGAAAAGGAAAAGGCGGTCTTACAAACAATGAGCTCTGAACGAAGTGGTTTAACAAGAGGAACACCGGCAAGTTTTTATTTTTTTGTTAAATGGGCAATTCAAAATTATCCTGCAAAACATCATGCAATTATCTTATGGAATCATGCATCTGGGATAAAACATCCAAATGTTTGGGAAAAACTTTACCGAGAAGATCGAGACCAGCTTTTTCATATAAACCCTGAAACAGGACTTTTAGAACTAAATAGACGCACGGGAAGCATTAAGCATGATATAAATCAACAAGAACCTCCTTTGCGCGAATGGAGCTCTTCATTTAACCAACCAACAGAAACTTTTATCAGTGAAGAAGAATTGCGACAATGTATGTTAACATTTAAAGAACTTCTTCATGGAGAAAAAATTGATATAGTAATTTTAGATGCGTGCCACTTAGCAATGATGGAACTAGCAAGCCTTCTAAAAGGAACAACGCGCTTTATGGCCGGTTCCCAAGAAATTGAACCTGGAAGCGGTTGTAATTTTGCAACTCTTTTTGCTCCATTTAAAAATGGAACTATGACTCCAAAGTCTTTTGCCCACCATGCTGTTGCATCATTTGAAGAAGAATATATTTCTAGTTTTGCAGACTACACTTTTTCTTCAATTAATTTAGACGGATTTGAAAAAATAGAGGCTATTTTTTCACAGCTATCAGAACTTCTTCTCAGTAAGATCAAACAAAATAGTGATTTTTATTTTTTACTTAAAAAAATTCGCCAATCTCACCTGTTAACAACCGAATTTTTTGATCGAGATTATATCGATCTTCATCATTTCTTAGTAAGTCTACTTGCTACATTTCAAAAGCAAGATGATTGTTTTATAGCAGACACTTTATTTTGCACAGAAATAAAAGAGCTTGTAGAACCTCTCATCAAACTTTTAGAGGAGAAGATTGTTGCATACACTTCTGGAATAAATTTGCCAAACGCTCGCGGAATTTCAATCTATTTTCCGGAAAAATCAATTCATAGCTCGTATATAAAAACATCTGGCTTAAAAAATAACGCTTGGACAGAATTTCTATCAACGTATATTAAAAAAAACAGAGAGCTTTGAGTTTTTATTTATGAAATAGACTAGAGGTTTATCATGCAACTACACAAACTTTTTCAATTGTTTATACCATTAGTTATAAGTACACCTTTAGTATGTTTAAAAATTCCAGAGAACAAAACACGTGCTCCATCCACTAAGCCAACACTTGCAACAAAAATAAAACGCATTCTTTCTGACAAGCAAAAAAATACTACTCAAAACTCTCCTGAGCCAAAAAAGTCTGCCTCTAAAGACTGGAATCTTATTATTTATATGGCAGCTAACAACAACTTGCATCGCTTTGCTTTGCATAATTTTAGACAAATGCTGCGCATAGGATCAACTGACCACATAAATGTTTTACTACAAATTGATGAATTCGGTGAATCGGAAGTAACACGTTTTTATGTTGAACAAAATAACGCGACCATACATGAAACAATCAGTAACACTACCGAAGCAATCAGCGGAACACCTGAAAGCCTTTATGGTTTTTTACGTTGGGCTATAAAAAATTTTCCTGCAAAACGTAACGCTGTCGTTCTTTGGAATCATGGTTCTGGCATTAAAGATCCAAGCATTTGGGGAAAATATTATGGAGGAGATAGAAATAAATTTTTCCAGAAAGACCCAAAGACAGGACTTCTTCACGTTAAGAAAAAATCATCTCAACTTGATCGCAACAACAAAGCCCACGGTGGCAATAAAGATGATGATAAAGGAATCGGTTTCAATGACGTTCACCAAACGTATATCACCAACCAAGAAATGCGTGCATGCTTTGAAAAAACATGTACAAACCTTCTACAGAATAAAAAAATTGATATTATTCTTATGGATGCTTGCCATATGGGAATGGTTGAAATTGCTTCTGAATTAAAAAATGTTTCTGATTACGTAGTTGGATCAGAAGAAATTGAACCTGGTACTGGATACAATTACACATTCCTACTCGAGCCTTTTTTGAGAGAATCACTTTCAGTAAAGGAATTTGTAAAACATGCCGTTGCAGCATATGAAGCTGAATACGTCGACTCCTTTGCAGACTTCACACAAGCAGCAATTGCTTTACAAAATTTTACAATTTTTGAACAAAAAATTTTTAATTTCTCAGCATTACTTTTGAAATTCATCAGTGATGATCATGACAATTTCATGACAATACGCCGGATAAGAAAAAGCGGTCGATATACCACTGAATTTTTTGACGAAGATTACATCGATTTACGACATTTTTTAAGAAGCGTTATAGCCACACTAGAAGATAATAGAAAAATTGCACAAGAAGCTAAAAAGATTGATACTCTAACGCATGATCTTGAACAAGCAGCTCATGAATGCATATCTGAATACGATCGTCAGATTATTGCAAGTACAACCGGCGTCAACCTTCCTCGAGCGGGTGGTTTTGCAATTTATTTCCCTAAAAAATTGGTACATCATTCCTATCTTAAAACATTTTTTGCTCAATCAACATTGTGGTCGAATTTTATTACGGATTTTGCGCAAAAAAATCGTTCGATCTAAATTGAGCTGTTTTTTGCTCTTGGAAAAAATAAATAATTTCGCTATGTTTTGGTTACGTTTTAAAAAATAATCCTCTTCATTGAAGCACAATAAAATTATGTCATCTCAAAAGATACTTTCAAAAAAAGAGCAGCTCGAAAAACTCTTTACACCCTACATCAACTGCCAAAAGTGCCCACTTGCAACTCAAGGTCGGACACAAGTCGTTTTTGGCACCGGTGATGCACAAGCAGTACTGATGTTTATCGGTGAAGGACCAGGAAGAGATGAAGATCGGCTTGGTTCGCCGTTTGTTGGTCGTGCAGGACAATTGCTCAACAAAATTATTGAAGCAATGAAGATGAAGCGTGAAGATGTTTACATTTCAAATGCAGTCAAATGCAGACCACCAGGAAATCGAACCCCACTTCCCCTTGAAGTAAACACGTGCAAGAATCTTTTACTACTCAAAGAAATTGACATAATACAACCAAAAATCATCTGCACGCTTGGTTCACCGGCGACCAAGGCGCTACTAGGTGACCATGTACAAATCTCTCGCGCACGAGGTGTTTTTGCTGGATTTAACGGCATTGCAGTTATGCCGACCTACCACCCTGCTTACCTGCTTAGAAATCCTGCAGAAAAGCGTACGGTATGGGAAGATATGAAAAAAATTATGGCAAAGCTCGCAGAGCTAAAAAGCTAGTATGCAATAAAAATCTTTGAATAGTTTTAAAAAACTTTTATTCCTATGACGAGTTGACGATACTAACCAACGTCTTGAGTAACTTTCCTAAAAAAGCTAACTATTATCCTGAAAAAGAGATTCTAATATAGCTTGCATTACAAGTAACTCGAATAACTCAGCGTCAGTTTCAGCATCACGACCAAAATTCTTCCTAGATATATGCAGATACTGACCAAAACCACTCGAACGCTTACCTATAAGTAAATAAAGTAAGTTATCATTCTCTTTGGAAAGTATATTTTTCAATACTTTTCTAAGAGAAATAGTAATCAGTCTATGTTCATCATATTGATCTTGAGCTAAGGATTTAGAAATAGCTTTGATTCCTGTTGTTATTAGTTCTTTATCATCATCAGTAAGTTGCTGCTTAAAAGATAGCTCTGGGTTTTCAAGTTCTGCGACAATTAAATCAGGGATTTCTTTTTTTAAAATTTCAAGTACAACTGTCAATGGAATGGGATCATCAATGTCTAAGCCACTTTCAAGCTTATGAGCTGCATATTTTAAAAGACCATCCATTTTTACAACAAACGCTTTTTCCAGTGAATCATTTTGAGCTGTTAAGATGCTCAATTGAGAAGCTACTAAAAAACAAATAAAGGTGAAATATTTTGTCCAACAATTCATATTCTTTTTCCTTCAACTTTTTAAACTATCGTTTATTAATCAAAACATTATGCTTCTATTTGTTTTTGCACCTCTTCAAATGAGATATCAAGGAGCTCATATTTTTCCCAATCAACGTCATCAAAATGCCACCACTCCGTTGACAATGGAATAAAGCCATATTTGACCATAAGATTTTCAAGGAGTTTACAGTTCTTTGCGGCTTCTGGCGTCATAGTCTCGTACTTGCGATGTGCTTTTTCAGAAAACTCATCAAATGCTGACGGCATTTCTATTTCATGTCCATCAGACAATCGAATAATCGTCAAATCAACAGCACTACCCCGATTATGCTTTGAACCTTTTTTGGGGTCGGCAACATATCCCGGAATAGGAACAAGCTCCCAGAATTTATATTGCACACTGCGTGGACGATAGCCGTCAAAAATTTTTAGTCCGAATCCTTGCTTTTCAAGCTCTTGCTGAACCAAATTGATTTTTTGCGCAACAGCTCGACGTAAAAAGCACTTTGCCTGCGAGTACACCGCTTTTTTTGTAAAATTATTATCGGTTGCATATTTTATATCAAGACGAATATTTGGGTTTATCGTAATAACCTCAACAACAAGGTCATAATCTTGAATTTTTTGCGCTTGTGCAACCTTATGTATATGCGGTTGTCCACCTACATTGTCTTGTGCAACTACGCATGATTGAAGGAGTAAAAAAAGCATCCCTAGTGACGTAAGCATTTTCATAAATTTTCTTTCACGACCTTAATAGTAAAATAAATAAAAAGACTCAACGTACGTACATCAATCCACTGAATTTTATCCAAATACCCCTATTCATGCAAGAACCCGCGATAATTTTAATCGCGGGTTCTTAACTTTTTATCTAAAATCGATTTATTTTTAAAACTTATGGCTTTCCACCACTCGTAACACCATCTTTGGTTATGCGAATCATGTTTCCATCAAACGTGGTTATAGAAAAACCAGTAAACGTTTCTTCACGATGCTTACGCGCTTGATCGATAAGGTAACGAATTGCAACCTCTTCGCCCAAACGGTGCCCATCATCTGAATCTTCACGGAAATGAATTCCTGCAAAGTTTCTTGATCCTAGACAGGCATTAGATGCAAGTTTATTAAGCTCTGAGTTGACCGTCATTTCATCAACACCTGGAACGCCAACAGTTGTCAGCTCTGTCGGATCATTTGGGTCTACTTTGACAGGCGTCATATGATCTTTAATCAAAGCATCACCTTTAAAATATGCTTTTAATACTGTTGCACAGGCTCCCGCGATAGCAGCGTGTCCAGATGTGTATGATGGATGAAGCGGTGAGGATTCAGCATACACTTGGCTTAATAAATAGGTACTTGCATCCGCTAATGATAAACGATCGCGCACATCAGGCACAATCGCTGGGTCAGATTGACGTTGATTGTATTCCAAAATTAAATCAAGCAAAGTACTATTGAAGAGTGATTCATGCAAATTAAATGGATTTGTACCCGTTGTTTTTGCTACATGAACAAGTCCAGCAAAAGCTTCAGGTCTTCTGTTGCGATGCGCAAGCCATTTTTGTGCCCATGCAGCCTGAATTGCTTCTTGTGATGCAGCAGCCATGATACAAAAGACTTCAACTGGACCAGCTGAAATAAATGCCGCCTCGTTAGGCATGGTTCCATTGAAATAAGGCAAATCTGGTGCTGGTGGAAAGTTATTTTCAAAAAGAATCTGGGCTGCATAATAAAAGGCTTCGCACGGGCCATCGTTATGAAAAATCGATGTCATATCAGCACCATTAGTAGGAAGATGTGCTGGTCCAAAGTCTCTGTCATAAGCATATGGACGTGGAATGTTCCCATTTTCAAGAGCAATAAAATCACTCCAGGTTACACCAAATTCACGTAACGCTGGGGTAGGAAAAAACTGTTTACGAAAAACTAAATTAAATGAAGACATAGGACAAATATTTTGCAAACTAAATTGTGAAACATAAGGACCCTTGTCAACACCTTGTCCAATTCCTCGAAACAAGACCGCTGGCGTCACAGTTCCATTACTGGAATCGCGTGGACCTTTAAAAGCGTCCCCAAGATTATTCAGTATTATTGCCGCTTGTTGAGTTTTTGATCCTCCCTTACCATCAGCATCGGTGTTAAGTCCAGTGCCATAATCTTCAAATCGAACATGACGACAAATTGCTTGAAGATACACTTCAATCATTTGTGCCGCACCTTCTGCGCTTGTAAGTTTTGCAGGTGTATATCCATGAAAAAGCTGCGTTGGTCGACCTTCCAGAGAAAACATTAATGCTGCTTGCGGGCTAACAAGCTGGCGTGCACCTGCACGCACAATTGCATTAAAATCTGCTTGTAGACCACTTTCCATTGCTTTAACAAGTTGTTTAAAACTTGCAGCTCCTTGAGCCGTTACTAACCCAGTTGTAGGATCATGCTCAAAACCTTTGGTGAATGAGCCAGGCAAACCTGGTATATTTTCATCACCATTTCCAGATTTATAGATATCAAATGTTGGCAAGCCGGTAACAGAATCAAACAGATCTGGCTGTAGATATATTTGAAATAATGCAGCCTCTTCACGAGCATTAAAATAATCTGTAATTCTATCTGAAAGAGCTTCCAGAGGATATGCCGATTGAGAAATCGAACAGGTAAAAAATATACCCCCAAGAATAATATTCTTAAAATAATTCATTATTCACCTTTCCCTATTTAAAACGAAATATCTGCTTTGAGCCATAAAGTCCAACGAGTTAAACCTCTGTTGCTTGTAGATTGACATGGAAATTCATACGAACCACCGTACGTTAGACCAACTGGCCATTTGCAATCTGCCCAACGATACCCTGCGGCCGCGTAAACAGTGTGAGATATAACTGAAGGGTGCGCCGCTGATTTGAAATCAAGATCTGTTTGCTTGATAGGTGTATATGTTAATACTCCACCAGGCATATCAAAAACTAAGTCACCATTAAGCGCCAAGCTTGCAGTTGTATCACGTTTAGAATTGGTCATTCCATCTCCATTCGCAGCTTTAATTGCAGCAGACTCAACCCATGCATGTTTGAGTTTAACCGACTCAGCTTCGCGCGCATGGAAGTTGTACCCTATTTCAAATTCCCATGAACAACAATTTATAATCAGTGCATTATTCCATGTAACATTAACACCTGGACGTACTTTTGTATCTTGTGTCAAAAGATTAATTCCTGGAGTTGAACGAAGATTTTTAGATTGCCCTGCAAGAGCTGCAAATTCGGCTGCTTGATCAGCACTGGCGTACATTTCAAGATAACGACTCCATGGTTTGTTGATTAAATCAAAAGAGCGCTTTTGAGTATTTTCAAAAAGATATTGAACATTGAGCGCTGTTTGATAAGCAAATTTCCAATTACCTGCGTCATCTTCAGCTAAAATTATACCCAAATCAGCTTCACCCATAATTCCAACATGTTGACCATTACCAAGCTGAGGTTCAAACATGAAATGGTTTTTTTGTTTGTTACTGGTTGGAATAATGACACCAATAGCCAAATCAAAAAAAACTGATTCTGTTTGCGCTAAAACCAAACCAAGCTTTGTTTCAATATCACCAAAGCCAGTTTTCTTATGCGCATGATTATCAATTTTTCCATATTGCCAAGCTGATTGATGCAAAGCATCTTTCATGCTTCCAAACAATGGCTGAGTAAGTACTGTTGGAACATCAACGGAAGATACAACTCCCCCTCCATTGCTTGTAATTTCCTCTCTTAACCTGACATCACGCTCGACGTGGACGATAGGGGTAGAAATACTCAACCATAATGGGTGGTCTGATTTTTTACCGAATAAAATTTGATGGTAATGTAAGCCCAGACCAATTGACCACTCTCGAGGATGAAGCGATATGACACTTTTAAAAGCGTCTGGTCTTGGATTTACCCTCATAGGAACTAAGCTAGGAGCGGCAATAGCCCGTTGTGTTAGAATATTAAAATTCTGGGCATGCAATGTTGTACTTGCATCGACAAGAAGCTCTTCACTCACACTTGCTGATGATGTACCAAACGGCATAAAGTATCGTCCAATATCATCTGACTTGGTAGAGCTCCCTCCAAAAAGCACTGCTTGAAAGTGTCCGCCCCATGATGACTTTTGTGCAACCTCTTTGCTGTAGCGGCATCCTGAAACAAGCTCAGGCGAAGCGGATTGAAACTGTTGTCGTGAAGAAAAATGTGATTTACTGGTCACATTTTTTGCATGCACACCATGCATCAAACAGAGAGCAGTAAACACAAGCGCTGCTCTGTAAAAAATTGGTATCTTCAAAATACCCTCCTTTCTTATTTTCTCTTTGTGGTAGTGGCTCGCAAAAAATATAATCTGGCTTCAAATGCAATGTAAACAATTGTCTCTTATAATCTTTATTGTATGTTTTTAACTCAACGAAACACTGTTCTGAAATAGATAAAATGCTTGCGATTAGGCAAAAAAGCTCCGTTATCTAATTCACTCAACGACCTTCCCAAACGCTCTTCAATAGAAATTTCACGAATTCGAGCGAGAGCTTTCTCTTGTACTGATAAATCATCGACATCGCTGTATGCAGGATTACCAGCAAACGCTTCGATAAGAGTTTCTTTACCAATGTACATGAGCACATGGTTCATACGAATTTCTATTTTTCCATTACGCTCACGTTCAACACCAAAAAAGATCAAATCTCCAGGCTTCATTTGAGAAGGCTGCACAGGATTTGTTGCAAGATATTGGTCATGAGCATCACGCGGAATTTCAATGCCGCACTTTCGATAGCTCAAATGGATAAGGCTCGAACAATCAACCCCGGTTAAATAGTCTGCATCAGCTTTATACTCAGAACAGCCACCCCAAACATAGGGCGAACCAAGAAACGAGCGTGCATACCCAACAAGATTTTCTCCTATACCTTCTTGACGACTTTTATGTTCTATTTTTTTTGCATCTGGTGCTAGATTCAAAGCAGGAATAGCAACTAATTCAGCCAAATCTTTTTTGCGCATCCAACCGGAATAAGGGATAAGTTGATAATTTCCATCGACATCAAGAATGACTTTTTTTTGTTGAAGTGCGTCTACTTTGACCCAAATAATTTCATTAACTAAGAGCTCTCCGGATGCACGCACACGCTCATCACGCATAAGCTGTGTATCAAGTCTTGGAACGTTTCTTGATAGTACAGGGCCGCGCTTAACTTCGTGATCCAATCCTGGCTCAGCAACAAGATTTGCAACTTCAACTGCAACAACCATATCACACGGATAATCTGCTACAATAGCAGATATTGTTATAACGTTTATACAACAAATAACAGCAATCACATTACTCAATAACTTCATTTTTCCCTTTCTGCATTACACTTCCACCGTATACAAATCTTCGCATAGAAATGAAATCTCCATTCCGCAACTCGCTCAATGATTTACCTAGTCGTTCACGCGCACTGATCAATCTAACTTTTCCTATAAGACCATGAGCTTCGAGCAACATGTCATCGCCAAGATATAACATCACATGAATCATCACCAGTTGATTATCTCGAATTGCTCCAAAAAAAATAAGGTCGCCCTTTTTTAATTGATTTAACTCAACAGGTTGGGATGCTTTCCATTGTCCATGTGCATAGCGTTGAATCCTTATACCACAAGAAAGATACGCTAGTTGGATAAGTCCAGAACAATCAACGCCATGAGCATTTCTACCTCCCCAAACATAGGGTACACTATTAAATTGTAATGCTTGCTGTACAACCAGATTTCTTAACTCATCAGCACTCTTGCACTTAAACACCTCTTGCTCAATCACATCACGAGCTGCTATAAAACCATATCTGTTATCAGGGAGCTGAACCTTCCACCATGCAGCATCATATACAAAACCATTAAGCTTTGTACCACATGAAAAGCTTGCAATAATCGGCGACTCTTGAAAAGAATTTTCATAGACATGAGCATGAAGCATCGTCACTACAAGACTTAAATCCTCAAGAGGCTTGCTGATACTCACGTGCTCTGACTTAATCCAGCCATGACATCCACGAGAACCTTTATCATCAATCACCATTTGCTCAAGAGCTCGAACACGATACCATCCATTTTTTTCTTCAAGAATACTCACCTGCTCATTAAATAATAGTTGCGTTCGTCGATAAACTGGACACTCAAAAAGCTCGGGTATTAATGATGATGCTGCCTGAACCACGGGCTGTTCTTCAAGCGTAAACTTAACCTGGGTAGCAACAAGATCTGTATGCTGAGAAACAATAACTCCGAATCGACTATCACGTGCAAAACCCATAACTCCTCCAACCTCAAAAAGAAACAAAGCAAAAGCAATAAAACCTACTGATAAATTCATTGAAACCCCTTCCTAAGATAAGATGAGTATAAGAAAAATCTTTACTCATAAAAAAGAACCTGGCGAATCATTTGTACCTATAATTATGAAAAATTATCAAATGCACAAATAACTCAAAGCCGTATTTCTTAATAAATCATCATAGAAATTGTGGATAACTTGTGGATAACCTGTGGATAACCTGTGGATAACTTGTGGATAACTTGTGAAACCACCTCTAAAAAGCCCACTTGGTCGAATCTTTCAAAAATCATACTTGAAAACATTGATCAAATCGACTTATTCATAGAATGCAAAAAAGTTATCAACACTTGTCCACAAGTTATCCACAAGTTATCCACAATTTGAAGAATGCTGATAATGGCCTATAGTAGAGTATATCGAGAGATTTTTTTTGAGTTATCCACAAAAAGTGGGTTAGCCTATTATTATTAGTTTATATTTATATAAATATTAATAAGTAATAATAAGCATCTTCAAATTGTTCATATTTCTAGACCTAAAAAGCCAAGAGCTTCACTTTTTTTGTTTTTAACATAAACTTAGAGAAACCAGTAGTACGAGCTCAAAGCGTTTTCGGTTAAATTGTTCTAAGGCAGAGGTAGAAAAAACTGTGAATCTTGCGGATGTAATAGAAAATCTTGTTGAAGAACGAGGCCTTGAAAGAGAAAAAGTTGTTTCGATTGTTTGTGACGGCATTCGCATGGCTTACGAAAAGAAATTTCCGTACATCGACTTTGTTATTACATTCAATGCAAAATCTGGCAACATTGAAGTCTTTGCAAATAAAGAAGTTGTCTCATCTGTTTATGATGACGATGTTCAGGTTTCATTACGTAAAGCTCGCACGCTTGATTCAAATATCGAAGCGGGACAATTTATTAATGTTCCCTTTGAAGAACCTGTTGGCCGCATAGAAATTTTAACAGCTAAGCAAGTTATTGCTGGAAAAATTCGCGAACTTGAGCAGCTGGGTGTCTTTAATGCGTTCAAAGATCGTAAAGATTCTATCATCAGTGGAACCGTTCATAAGCGTGAACGTAATGGTTTTGTGGTCAAAGTTGGCGATGTCATGGCGCTTCTTCCAAAAGAAGGCTTAATCCCCAACGAAACTCTTCGCATAGGCCATCCACTTAAAGCATTACTCAGAGAAGTTCTTCCTCTTGCTCGGGGAGACTATCAGCTTATTCTTGATCGCGCTTCAGGTGACTTTGTTAAGCGTCTTATCGAAGTTGAAATACCAGAAGTGTTTGAGGGCTTAGTAGAAATTAAAAAGATTGTACGTATCGCAGGATATAAAACAAAAGCTATTGTTGCATCAACAAGCAAGGAGATTGATCCTGTAGGAACTTGTGTTGGTGTTGGAGGTGCTCGTATTAAGCCTATCTTGCGTGAACTTGGTTCTGAAAAGATTGATTTGATCGAGTGGACTGAAAATGGAGAAGACTTAGTACGTGACAGTCTTAAGCCAGCAGAAATCGATAGAGTTGAAATCGTTGATGACAGAAAAGTTATTGTTTGGCTTGCGCAAGATCAACGATCTTATGCTATCGGTAAAATGGGACAGAACATTCTGCTAGCATCACGCCTTGTTGGTCTTGATATACAGTTGCAAGATATTTCTCCCGGTTCTTCTTCTGCGGACTCTTCTTCTACAGATTTTTTCTCTGGAGACGATGACCTGGAAGGTGATTCAACAGATGATATCTCGCCACAGGACAATGAATGATATTTTTAAAATAGTCAGGTGAACAGAGCATGCGTGTATACGAAATTGCCAAAGAACTTGGTTTGCACAGTAAAGATGTTTTAGCGCTTCTTGAAAAGCATGGAATTTCGCTTCCGAGTCATATGTCGGTTTTAACCGATAAGGCTCTTGAGCTCCTCAAAAAACCTATACCGTCTCAAAAACAAGCCCCATCCCCAATCAAAAAGATAGCTGAAAAGTCTGAAGAGGTAAAAACTGTGTCTGAACAATTGCGTCCTGTAAAAAAAAATGAGAATCACAACATTCCTACTTCTGGAGTGGCTGCGCCGATTAAGGAGCTCAAAGAAGCTGTTGTTCTTAATGCAAACGAGCAGCTCAACAGCACAAAGGGTGCTGTTCGGTTACAATCAACGGTAGAAAATCGATCTGCGACCGGTATCAAAGGGTATCGCGTTGAAGACGATGAACAACTTCGTTATCAATTAGAAAATGAGGAAGTTACCGAAGAAGCTCCTCTCAAAAATGAAAAAATTTCTTTATTGCTTCAACGAAAAGGCCTTATCATTGAACGTCGGCCTACTCGCAAAAGAGGTCGTAGACGTCGTGGAAGAGTGCAATCTGTTGCTCCAGAGGCCCCAGTTGTTTCGGAAATAAATCTTGAGAAGAGCTTACCTCTTTATGCAGCAGCAGCCCTTTTAGGTAAAACTGCAGGAGATGTAATATCTGTGCTTTTAAAACGTGGCATGGTCTGTAACCGCAATCATATACTTTCTGTTGACGTTATTGAATCGCTTGCTCAGCATTTTGGCGTAGACATTGTTAAGCAAGAAGCAGTTTCTGTTGATCAGTCTGAATCTTTACTCGCAAAAAAACAATCCTTAGAGCATGCAACGGGTGAATTTAGATGGCCTATTGCTGTTGTTATGGGGCATGTTGATCACGGTAAGACAACTTTTCTTGATTACATACGTAAAATGAAAGTTGCTGCTTCTGAAAAAGGTGGCATTACACAGCATTTAGGTGCGTACGAAGTTGATAGTACTCATGGAAAAATTATATTTCTTGATACTCCTGGTCACGAAGCATTTGCGACTATCAGACAGCGTGGTGCTCGCGTTACAGACATCGCAATTTTAATAGTTGCTGCTGATGACGGTGTAAAGCCGCAAACAATTGAGGCAATTCGCCATGCAAAAGAAGCTGGCGTTCCTATTATCGTTGCACTCAATAAAATTGATAAAGCTCCATCTCAAGCTGCGCTTGATACCATTAAGAGACAATTATCTCAGCATGACCTTCTTGCAGAAGACTGGGGCGGACAGACCGTTATTGTTCCGATTTCAGCAAAAACAGGCCAAGGCATTGATGAACTATTGCAGATGATTGTATTACAATCACAATTAATGGATCTTCGTGCTCATGCAAAGGCTCCAGCTCGAGCCTATGTTCTTGAATCGCGCTTAGAAAAAGGTTATGGTCCTGTTGCAACAATTATTTGCACCGAAGGAACATTGCACCAAGGAGACTTTTTTGTTTGTGGTGACTCTACTGGAAAAGTTCGTTTGTTGATTAACTCACATGGACAAAAAGTTAAGCAAGCAGCGCCTTCGATTCCTGTGCAGGTTGTAGGTTTTGATAGTGTTGCATCCATTGGAGAATGGCTTACGGTAATTCCAGCAGCCGAATACAATAAAATTCGTTCTTCAAAGTCAACTGCAACCAAAGCTGCACTTGAAAACCCGCAACAGCGTTCTTCTGAAATTATTACTGAAAAAGTTAAAAAAGAGATTAATATCATCTTGAAGACCGATACTCGTGGTTCGCAAGATGCTGTTATTCACTCTTTGGATAAGCTTCTGGTAAAACATAAAGCAATCAAGTGTCCAATTAATATCATTCAAAGTGGTATTGGTGATGTTTCTGAAGGAGACATTGATTTAGCCTCAAACACTCGATCAATTCTTATTGCGTTGCATGTTAAAGTTGAAAAAAATGCCATGCAGCTTGCAAGAAAACTTGAAGTTGATGTTTGGAGTAATGACATTATCTATCGTGTGATTGAAGATCTTGAAAAACTTCTTTTATCAAAACGCGAAGCGGTTATTTCTTGGGTTAAATGCGGCGAAGCAAATGTTAAGAAAGTTTTTGATATTAAAGGCGTTGGCGTTATTGCTGGTTGCTATATCAAAGAAGGTACATTTGGACGCAATTGCAAAGTTGTTTGTATGCGCGGAGGCCAAAAAATTGGCGAAGGCAAAATCAACAGTTTGCAACGCGACAAGAAGTCAGTTAAAGAAGTGCACGCAGGTTTTGATTGCGGATTTTCAACCGATTCATTCCACGATTGGGTTGAGGATGATACTGTAGTTTGTTACAACGAAGTTCGCGAAAAAATGCAATAAACATGCGTACGCTGCAAGCGATTATAGCAGGCAACGTTACTGCACTATGGGAAAAAACAGCGTCGACATCGGTACTTTATCTGTCCGAGAAGATTATTTTCTTTTTCCTATGTATGTGTGAAATATTTTATAGGCTTTGCTTTCTGGTTATCCAGAAAGCAAAGCCTATATTTTTTCGTCCATATAAAGCTCAATGCAAAATAGTTTCTATTGGGAACCTTTCAGTTGGTGGAACTGGCAAGTCGGTGCTTGTGCAGTTTTTAATCAAAAATTTTGCAAGGTTTCAATGTGCGCTTGTTATGCGCGGCTATAAGTCAAAAGCAAGTGTTGAAAATAAAAGCTTACTCGTCAGTGATGGTAAAAATATATTTTATGGTGCGGATGTTTGTGGTGATGAAGCATTTATGATTGCAAGTAATGTATCTGTGCCTCTAGCAATTGGCGCTCATCGAGTTCAGAGTTTAAACCGTTTATTGGAATGTGCTCAGCATAATGAGCAATTGCTTGATATTGTTTTTCTTGATGATGCATATCAAAATCAGCAACTTGTTAAGGACTTTCAAATTTTACTTCTTGATGCACGCAGGCCATTTGAAAATGGACATTGCTTGCCGGCAGGGCGTTTGCGAGAAAAAGATTATACACGTGCGGATGTTATTATTTTAACTCATGCAGATCAAATATCTGCCCAAAAAATTAGTCATATTAAAAAACATTGTTTAAATAAAATTGACCCAGCACGTATTTTTTGTGGAATACACAAAGTCTCTCAAGTTTTAATTGATAATCATCAATCAGTATCTCTGGATCAGCTCGAGGGTAAAGCATTACTTGCTTGTGCAGGCATTGGTTCCTTTTCAAGTTTTCTTGAAAGTCTTGATTCTTTGAATGTGAGTTATGCTCAAACTATTGAATTTCAAGATCACCATGAGTACACTTCAAAAGATGTTATTAATGTGATTGCTAAAACATTGGAAAACCACTGTTATGGCGTTGTTACTACACAAAAAGATTGGTGCAAAATAGCTCCAATTTTAAATAATATTACTGAATCATCTTTGGTTATATGGTATGTTGTACCGGTCGAATTTGAATTTTTGTCCACACAGGAGTATCATTCTTTTATGAAAGTTGTCATAAGCAAGCTTTCATAAAAAGAAGAGAGGAGTGTTGGAATGCATGCCGTTATTCAACGACATTTGTTTTGTTTTGTGTTTGCGTTGTTGCTTGTTATTTATATTGTTCCGCTTTTGATTCAAGCAGCATATCGGTTAAAATTTCTTGATCTTCCTGATGGTGGAATTAAAAATCACCAAGCTCCTGTTCCTTACATGGGCGGATTAGCTGTTTATTTGGCATTTATTACACCACTTGCACTTGCTTACCCCTTTAAAAATCATATTTTATGGCTTTTGTTTGGAACAACGTTGCTCTTATTTGTTGGACTCATTGATGATTTAAGAGTTTTAAAACCAGGACAAAAATTTTTGGGGCAAATAATAGCTGTATTGTGTTTTTTAAAAGGTGGCTTCTCGCTTAAATCAATCTTTTTTTCATCATATGAAAATATTGCGCTTTCGTTATTTTGGATGCTTTCTGTTATCAATGCATTTAATCTCGTTGATGTTATGGATGGTCTTTCTTCTACCATCGCGCTTGTTGCATCGGTATCATTTTTGATACTCGCGCTTATGTTTAAAATTTATAGTGCTAGCTTATTGCTTGTTACTTTTTGCGGTGCACTGGTTGGATTTTTGTATTACAACAGACCACCTGCAAAAATTTATTTGGGTGATGCTGGAGCTCTTTTTGTTGGAGGGTTTTTAGCAGCTGTTCCCATGCTATTTCCTTGGAGTGCTCAGTCTTGGGATTCTTACTATGCACCGGCAGTTATTTTGGGTATACCTCTTCTTGAGGTTGCCTGCTTGATTGTTATCCGCTTACGTTTGGGTATTGCGCCATATCGAGGAAGTCCTCATCATTTTGCGCTTTATTTACAGAGAAAAGGGTGGAGTAAGTACCAGGTTCTTATATTTGCTATTTCAGCAGGAGTTGTGCTCTCATCTATAGCTTATGCGTTTTTGTTTGGCTATCTCCAATTTTGGGGACTTATTTTTTCAGGTATGATCTTTTTTGGAGTGTGGAGTTGGTTCGTTTTTGGGTAGTTATGAGCTCGATAGGCAAATTTATTGATATTGTATGCCAGAATTAAATACTCTAAAACAACGTAAAAAAGCTTTAAGCAACATGTTAAGACAGAGTTGAATGCTCTGAAAAGTGAATATGTGCCTTGTAATTTGACAACTTGATAATTTATGTTACTATGAGTTTATTATGATAGAATTTAATAAAAATCTACGAGCTTCATTTACTTTAGTATCTTGCTGGCGCTTGAAGCGCTAAATCTTTATTTTTCTAACTTTTTTCACGTATGAAAATTTCGCACGATCTTACTGTGTATGCAAGTAATTATTATGCATTTCCAGTATGTATGCGAAAAATAATTGTTATAAACTTTTCACATTAAAAACATTAGGATTTTTATGAAAAAGCTATTATTAACCATCAGCTTTGTGCTGAACCTTGCTTTAGTCGGTACGCTGCTTTATTTGGGTGGAGATCTTCTTTCCAAAAACCAGCAAAATGGATTAAAACAAAAAATTGTGGGGCGTATCGCCGTGGTACAGCCCGCAATCCATCCAAGTATGGATGAAATTACACGTGGTTTTATTGAAACAATTGAAAAAGAATCAAAATATTCTTATGACTTTACTATTTTCAATGCTAACAACAATGTCATGCTTATGCGTGCTCAAATAGAAGAAATTGTGCAACAACAGTTTGATCTGGTTATGACCATTGGTTCAAAAGCAACACAACTTGCTCAAGAAGTTATTCAGAAAAAACAAAGTACTATGCCCGTTGTTTTTACAGCGGTTGCAGATCCGATAGGACAAAACATTATTAAATCGTATGAAAATTCTGGCAATCAGTTAACAGGTGTTATCGAAGAATTACATTTTGACGAACAACTTGAATTGCTTTTACTTTTAAAATCATCAGTTAAACACGTTTTACTCGTATACAATCCTTCACAGATTGGTTTAATAAAAGAAGCCGATATCATTGAGCAAATTCTTGTTTCAAGAAATATCTTGCTTTCTAAAGCTGAAGTTTATAATTCAAATGAAATCTATCAAAAAGTCTCAGGACTCTTGTCTGATATCGATGTAGTTATTGTGCTTAAAGACCATACTGCAATGTCTGGGCTTGAAAGTCTCATTAAGCTGTGTTGCGCACATCAAGTTACCTTGTATGCAAGCGATCTTGATTCTCCTGCTCGAGGAGCGGTGCTGGGATATGGTGTGATGGAACGACAATTTGGTATTCAAGGAGCTCGAAGTGCTCTTGAAATTTTAGTTGATAAAAAACTTCCATCTCAAATTCCATGTTGTCCTGCTCATGATTATAAGCTGAGAATTAATGCTGCAATGATTCAATCACAAGGATTGAATATCTCGGATGATCAGATAAAAATCTTCAGAGCTATAGATGTCATTAACTAAAAAATAAATATATTTAGTAAAAAACTAAAAGTAAAAAAGCACTTCTCGTTTTACACACGAGAAGTGCTTTTTTACTTTTTAAAAAATTTTTAGATAAACAAGTGTTCTAAAATCAGTTGCTGTTATTTTGAGCTGTAATTTTTTAAGATCTCTATTTCATGTTGATAAATCTCAGGGTCAGGGGTTTCAAGAATTTTTGGAATATCATTCAAGCGGTGGTCTTGCATAATGAGCTCAAAAATTTTTAATGGAATTTGGCCTTTGCCCAATGATTCATGACGATCAACGCGCGAACCACATGCTGTTTTTGAATCATTAAGATGAATTGCTTTGAGGTGATTGATTCCCAATATGTCATCAAAATTTTTTATAATTTTTTTATAATTTTCTTCGGTTGATAGATCGTAGCCAGCGGTAAAAATGTGGCATGTATCAAGACAAATGCCGATTTTACGCTTATGTTCACACGCGGATCTGATAGCAGCAAGTTGTTCAAATGTGTTGCCAATATTGGTCCCTTGGCCAGCCATGGTTTCAAGCAGAATCATTGTTTTGCCATCACACGCATCAAAAACTTTATCAAGATTACGTGCAATTTGCTTAATACAAATTTCTTCACCGGCACCCAGGTGTGAGCCAGGGTGAAGCACAAGGTAAGGAATGTCAAGCTGCTGGCAGCGCTGCACTTCGTCAATCAACGCCTTGACTGCTTTATGTTCGACATCCGGTTTACTTGATCCAATATTAATTAAATACGAAGCATGAGTAATGACCGATTCAATTGAGGAAGTTTTCCAGCGATTTTTAAAGTTTTCGATTTGTTCGTCTGTTAAGGGTTTATCTACCCATGACCGATTGCTTTTGGTAAAAATTTGCATAGCGGTGCAGCCAATTTCCTCACCTCGATCAAAAGCAAGATGAAGCGACTGTGCACCAGACATATGAGCACCAACAAGAATTTTTTTAGTCATCATACTCCTTGATCAAGCGGCTGAAGTGGGCATTCAAAATATCCATGAAGCGTATCAGGAAGTGTATGATAATCAACTTTGTCTGTAATCTCTTTAAAATCTCCTGAACAAAAAGTATTCCAGAATAAAATAGTCTTATCTTTGATTGGCTGTGTTGCCAAGTCATGGAGCAGTGCTGCCCATGCTTTGCCGGCATAGGTGCCATCAAGAGTTATGTGCTCGTGTTCTTTTATCAGTTTAATAGCTTGGGCTGCTTGTTCTGAAATAGCTGCATAACCTTCACCAAAAAAATCGTGATTAATCATAAAGTCTTGATCAGAAATTGCTACTTGAGGAAAATTTTCATCATATCTGGTTAAATATTCGCCCGTGCATGTGCACAAGCTTTTAATCAAAGTTTCTTTTTCTAATGGCTCTTTCTCGTGTACAACGCGTACTGCTACAACCTTTGATGCAATACCTGCAAGTTTTAAGCCTAGCACAAGACCTGCTGCGGTGCCGCCACTACCAAGTGCTACGTAAATCAGGTCCGGTTCAGGTAAAAGACTTTGTTTAATTTGTTCTTTGAGTTCCAAGGCTGCATTAATATAGCCAATAATGCCCACTTCGTTTGATCCTCCACTGGGGATATAGTAGGGCGATAATCCACATGTCGCTGCGTATTCACGCCCGATTGCAACTAAATCAGCATCAATTTGAGCTGGCGTTGTATATGTAAGAATCTGTGCCCCAGCATGAGAATCGAGCAAGAGATTGCGTCGTAAATATTCTGTTGGCTTTTGATCAAGAAAACACAAGATAGTTTCAAGACCAATATTTTGTGCATGAAGTGCAGTAGCAGCTGCATGATTCGAGCCAGCACAGCCACGTGTAAGAACAGTATTAGCTTTGCCGTTTAATGCATCACCAAACAAAAACTCAAGCTTGCGCGTTTTATTTCCACCAAATAATGAGCTTGTTAAATCATCACGCTTGATGAAAAGATTTTTTACTCCAAGTATCTTTTCTAGATTGCTTAAACGTTGAATGGGTGTTGGAAGTTCTGTCAGTAAAACATGTGGTAGCTTTGTGCTTAGAGCAGGGAACGTTTTGTAGAGTGGAATATTATTTTTTTGTTCAAGCGTTGAGAGCTTGCTATTGACCGGCTGTTGAGCTCTCATTTTTTGTGTTGCTTCTATGCGCACTGCATAGATAGAAAATGTGTAGGCGAATATGAACAAATAAGAACATTGAAATAAGCGGATTAATTTCACGTTTTTATCCCTTTGAATAGTTGTTTCTTTTTATTATTACTTTATACTCCTTGTCCCTCTGGCAAAAAATACCTTTTAATACAAGATAGTGAATAGATAATGATTAAGCAAAATGTAAGAAGAAATATTTTATTAGTAGTTACACTTTTTTTATTCTGCAATTCACGTGCTAATCCTACAAATAATCGTTATGAGTATGTAGAATTTGCAACAAATGTTTCCACTTTTGAGATATGGAGTGATGATGAAATTCTGTTGGGTGATAATTCTGGTCATCTTGTATTATTCAACATGACAAATGGAAAGCAGACATCGCTTTATAGCAAAGAAATTCAAGTGACATCCATTACAAAAATTCCAGGGAAAGAGCGAGCAATCGTTACTTTTGCAGACGGAACCGTTGTGCTTTTTAATTGCAATCATTCTTCTTTAAGTTATGAAAAAATCTTAAATTCAGAGGAAAGCATTTTAAATAATTATTCAATGGTAAACTCTATTAACATTTCATCAGATGGCAAGAAGGCACTTTTTTGTAGAGATCTTTTTTTTGAAAAAAGAGGGTTAGTCGAAGTTTGGGATCTAGAAGAAGAACGTATTATATTTAAATTTTGTACTGATTTTCTACCAGGTGCAATAGTTTTTTCATCTGATAATAGCTGGGTTATTGCAGGTGATTCCGACGGAATTATTACGTGGTATCGATTGTCTGATGGGTATGCTGCTTATAGTATTAACTCTGGATTAATGCATATAACAAACATATACACTCAGGACTTGCATCTTTTTGTTGTGACGTCAGATGCTACGTTTTCAAGTGTGGATCCTTCTAAGAGCTATTCACTTTTTAAAAAAACACGAATTGGTCTTGATCAAGTAGATACAATAATTCCCTTACAGGTAGATGGTCAAGAAAACTTCATCGGTTCTTGTTCAAAAAATATGGTTTTTTTATTAAATAAAATGAGTCAATTCATTATTAAATGTCCTACGTTGCGTGCCATAAAAAAAATTAAGATATTGCAGCAACGAAAGCCAATTGTATTACTTGAAGATGGCACTCTGATTGGGTACCTATTTGATTTCCTGTTACAAGAAAAAAAACAAGAGCTAGATAAAGAACAAGATACTTTTACGCAAAGATTTAGTGAGTTTTGCCTATAAGCTGTTTTCTTCTTTTCTAGTCCCGCAGCGAATCAATCTGTTTTTTAAGGGCAGCATTTTCTTTTTCAAGTACTGCAATTTTTTGCTGCGCTGTTCTGTATTGCCAGAAGGCATCTAAGAAATATTCTTGATGGGGTGATTCGACTGATCCAGGGCGTTGCAAGCGTACCGCATTGACTGCTTGTTGAGCTGTCATACCTTTGTTAGCAATGAGCCATGCTGCAAGAAAAGTTCCGGTGCGGCCTTTCCCCATTCTACAATGAACAATAACTTTCTTTTTTTGATCAAATGCTTGTTGAGTTCGCTCTAAAAAATCTTCAAGCATTTTAAACGATGGGATAGAGTGATCTGCAATAGGATAGCTTACGCGTTTAACTGAAGTACCCGCGTAATACTTATCAGGGTCTTGATGCGTAAGTCGAAGGTCAAAGACAACGTCTACATTCATTTTTTCAAGTTCAAGCACATCTTTTTTGGTACGGGGAGCTGCCATGCCTCCAATAGCACATGCTCCATTTTCATGAATCCATGAAAAGTTTGGAAGCTCCTCACCCGCATAATAAGCTCGATGTATTGCTCGTTGAGACTTTCTTTCAAGCTCGGTTGCAGCCTCTTTGATGCCTGTCATGACGGCAAGGCTGAGTACAAAAAATGGAAGCATATATGTCCTCCTATGCTCTTTTAGAGAGATAAACTTCTAGCTCTGAGTTTTATGCATTACTGTACGAAAAATCAAAGTAAAACCGATAGTATTTGTCTGTTTTTGATTTTTTAAACCTGAACCAGGTGCCGGACATACATTTCTTGACATAAAGAGAGTAATTAAACTTTATATACCAACCGTGAAGAAATCTTAGTGGAGTGCTATAAACTTTTTGTTGAAATTTTCATTTTTGACCATATACTTAAATCTAATAGCAACGGGTAAAAAGTACCCTAAGCACCCATAATTTATGGTGCGGTTTAAAATTGTTTTTTCAATAGGTTACATTTCATTTTTTTTGGAGGATCTGCAATGACAGATACTATTAAGCCTTTGTACGACCGAGTACTGGTTAAGCGTCTTGAAAATGACAACACCTCAGCTGGCGGGATTATCATACCTGACACTGTTCAAGAGAAAACTCAGTATGGAACTGTTATGGCAACCGGTGAAGGGAAGCTTAATAACGATGGAACAGTGCGTCCTCTTAAAGTAGTTAATGGCGACAAGGTATTGTTCGGAAAATTTTCTGGAACAGAAGTTAAACTTGGAACTCAAGAATTTCTTATTCTGCGTGAAGAAGAATTGCTTGGCGTTTTTAACAAGTAAATAACTGAAAAAATAATAAGGATTTAAAGCTATGGCAAAAAGAATAGTATTTGGTGAAGAAGCACGCGCCAAAATTTTGCGTGGTGTAAACACCCTTGCTGATGCGGTTAAAATTACACTCGGACCTAAAGGTCGTAACGTTGCACTTGAAAAATCATTTGGATCTCCAACAATTACCAAAGACGGCGTTACTGTTGCTCGAGACATCGAAATCAAAGATAAACTTGAAAATATGGGCGCACAAATGGTTCGTGAAGTTGCTTCTAAGACTGCAGATGTTGCAGGAGACGGAACAACAACTGCGACTGTTTTGGCACAAGCAATCTATCGCGAAGGTATTAAAAACATCGCGGCTGGTGCTAACCCAATGGAAGTTAAGCGTGGCATCGATTTGTCGGTTGAAAAGGTTATTGAAGGGCTGCGTGCTCAAGCAAAACCAATTCAAGGCAGAGATGAAATTGCGCAAGTTGCAACTATTTCCGCAAACAGCGATACCTACATTGGAAATTTGATTGCTGATGCAATGGAGAAAGTTGGCAAGCACGGTGTTATCACAGTTGAAGAAGCAAAAAGCATGGAAAGTACTCTTGATATCGTTGAGGGTATGCAGTTTGACCGTGGTTATGTTTCTCCGTACTTTGTGACCGATGCAGAAAAGATGGAAGCTGTTCTTGAAAACCCAGTAATCTTGCTATGCGATAAAAAAGTTGCAAGCATGAAAGATTTATTGCCGATTCTTGAACAAGTTGCAAAACAAGGTCTTCCATTGTTAATTATTGCAGAAGATGTTGAAGGCGAAGCTCTTGCAACATTGGTTGTTAATAAAATGCGTGGCACGTTGCATGTTGCAGCTGTTAAAGCTCCAGGATTTGGTGATCGTCGCAAAGCGATGATGCAAGATCTTGCAATTTTGACCGGTGCTCGTGTTGTTTCTGATGAGCTTGGTGTTCGTCTTGATAATTTAACCTTTGCTGACCTTGGTCGTGCAAAACGTGTTTGTATCAACAAAGACAATACAACTATTGTTGATGGTCAAGGTGCTCAAGATGAAATTAAAGCTCGTGTATTCCAAATTAAAGCTGAAATTGAGCATTCATCATCAGAATATGATGTAGAAAAGTTGCAAGAACGCCTTGCTAAACTTGCTGGCGGCGTAGCCGTTATCAAGATTGGTGCTGCGACTGAAACTGAAATGAAAGAAAAGAAAGACCGTGTTGACGATGCACTCCATGCGACACGTGCTGCTGTTGAAGAAGGCATTGTTGCTGGTGGTGGCGTTGCGCTGCTTCGAGCTCAAAAAGCACTTGAATCATTCGTTCTTTCTGGCGATCGAGGAATTGGTCTTAATATCATTCGTCGAGCACTTGAAGAGCCTGCTCGTATTATTATTTCTAATGCGGGCTTCGAGCCTTCAGTAATTATCGACAAGATTAAGAACTCAGAAGAAAACATCGGTTTTGATGCACGTTCTGAGCAATATGTTGATATGTTCAAAGCGGGCGTTGTTGATCCAACTAAGGTAACCCGTTCTGCATTGCAACATGCAGCATCTATTGCTGGATTATTGTTGACGACAGAAGCAATGATTGCAGACATTCCTGAAGAAAAACCGGCTCCTGCATCCGCTCATGGCCATGGTCATGGTGCAGGTATGGGTGGCATGGGTGGAATGTACTAAAACCAGTCATTCATTTTATAAAATAAAAAAGAGCCTCAGTAATGGGGCTCTTTTTTATTTTAGTGCAAGCATTTTCTATTTATTATGATCTGCATAATTGTCAAACTTTTTTTATCGTTAATGTTAGTTGAGCGATTATTTTTTTATGATAAAAGTTCTTTGATTTTTTAAAATAAGAATGGCATATAGGTGTAAAATTGATTACTCTTTTTAGGATTCGATTGGGGAAAAGTGAGACAGGAAAATCAACTATTAATCTCTTTACCACAATGCATCACATGGATTTATCACTTCTTATGTTATTTGATCAGCGCTATGGAAGGTTAATGTCTTTGAATGGCTAGCTAGGCTTTACAATTTGAATTTTTGCGATTGCACTTATTGCGAATTTAGGTTATAATGCCTACTAAAGCGTTTTTTATAATGAATACCCGCTAAGAGAGCTGCAATGCGCTCAATGCGTGCGTAATGATGAGGAGTTATAATGTACAAGCTCATAGCGTCCAACAAGGTTTTTTGCCTTGTACAAGGATATTTGGAAAAAAGCCCTATAGGCTATGATGCACGTTTTATGATGCTTAACCAAGCTAGATCGTTTTCTTCTCCGGCTTCTCATATAACGCTTTCTACTTTAGCGCTTTCTGTGTGGTATTTATTCACCATTACTATTGTCGCCGCAAGCGCGGCATTCTTTTTTATTGTTTAACACTTATTTTTGTTGTTTTTGTTTGTTAGTCCAGTAATTTTGGATGACATCTTCCAATGCTCTTTGTTGATTTTTACAGGGTAGCTTTTGTGTATTGATGAAAGGATTTATTGTGAAATTTTCAAATTCACTTACTGTTGGTCTTGCTATTTTTGCAATGCTTTTTGGTGCTGGAAACGTTGTGTTCCCTCTTGGGCTTGGCCGTACTGTTGGAGATCAAGTGCTGTATGCCCTGCTTGGTCTTTGCATTTCTGCTATTTTAATTCCAGTAATAGGACTTGTTGCATCAATGCTCTTTGATGGTAATTATAAAAAATTTATGGGAACAATGGGTGCTTTTCCAGCAGCTGTAATCACCTTTGTTTGTATGATTCTTATTGGGCCTTTTGGAGCTATTCCTCGTTGTTTAACGCTTGCTCATGCGGTAGTGCGATGGTACGTTCCAGGATGTACAGCATTTTGGTTTAGCTTTCTTGCTGTCGTCTTTATCTTTATTTGTACTATGCGCAAAAGCTTACTGGTTGAATTGTTGGGTAAGGTTTTTGGGCCACTCAAGCTTGTTCTGCTTTTTTCCATTATAATTTTTGGTCTTTTTAGTCCGCTTAAACCGGTAAGTGTTGGTTTTACAGCGCTTGATAGCTTTTTAGTTGGCTTGCGTGAAGGATTTTGGATGCTTGATTTGCTTGGCACGATTTTCTTCTCGGGCCTAATTCTTGAAGCTGTTCGACGTAGAGCTAAAGATTCGAAAGAAAATCTTACTGCAAGAGATATTGCAATGATTGGTCTGAAGGGTGGAGTTATTGGGGGTGTTTTGCTTGGCCTTGTATATACCGGTTTTTGCTTTATTGCAGCAATGCATGGTGCACAACTTGTTGATATAGCACAAGATCAAATTTTAAGCGCTCTTGCTATCTCAATTCTTGGATCGCATGCAGGTATTTTAGCAAACATTACCGTAGTCATTGCATGCATAACAACAGCTCTTGCACTTACAGCCGTATTTGCTGATTACATACGTAATGGTTTATTTAACGGTCGTATTAGCTATCTCTATGCATTGCTCATTACAACCGTCTGTACTTTTGTTATGGCAAATCTTGGTTTTGCTGGGATTATGAAAATGATTGCTCCAATTGTTATTACTTGCTATCCAGCTCTTGTGATGTTGTCTTTGCTTAATATTGCAAATAAGTTATTTGGATTTAAGTATATTAAAGTACCAGTTTTTGGAACTTTATTGATTACCATATTTTTGAATTTCAGATAAAATTACAATAAATAAAAGCGATCGCTCTTTATGCGATCGCTTTTATTTATTACAATCTGATTGATGTTGTATTCATTTTTTTTGTGCACTTATTCTATTGTATATTTATTACGAAGGGCTTTTTTTTACTCATAATCCACTTTGAAAAAAACGACGAATCCTTGACAAGACAAAGTGCTCTGTTGATGCATAAAAGCTTTTATAGAGTAGGTTTTGATCAAAAACATTAAAATTTGAAGACAGATCATTAAATCAAAAAGACTAACAACAATTTATTCGTCTATTGTTCGACTATGCCATAAAAAGCTAGAGCGGTGTAAAAATTGCAGACGAGCAACGATCGTTTTTTTTATTTGTTTTCTATTTTAAAATAAAAATGCTTATTTTTTATCATAAAAAATTAAGTCTGATTTCTGATTTTTTCTTAAAAAACCTCTTGACTTTTTTGCTCAAATTTATTTTCAAAACATTTCGAAAATCGCTTTGGTGCAGGACATTTCCAGTAATAAAAAAATTATTTGATTGTGATTTTGCAACCTGCTAGAGTATAGTTCACGTTAAAAAAAATAATTTTTCAATGAGAAAATAGTTTGATGATTTTTTCTCAACAGAAAATATATGGCTCGATAAGATTGTTGAAAAAGTCAGAATAAAAATTTAAGAGGAGGAATTTATGTCAAATCAACTCGCGAGCACAACCTCCCAAACGCCAGTTTCAACTGTGTGGGGGGATTTGCCGATTATTCAGGTAGCCAAGCGTGATGGAAGTTTGGTTTCATTTGAAAAAGAAAAAATTATTAAGACAATCCAGCGTGCGTCAAAAGGATTTGAAAAGTCTGTTTCTATAGAACTTATTTTTTCTGAATTAATTAAAACTATTTACGACAAAATTTCAACACGTGATCTAGAAAAAGCGCTTGTGCTCGCAACGGTTTCGTTTATTGAGCGAGATCCGGCATATAGTCATGTATCAGCAAGACTTTTTTTACAGCAAATTTACAAAGAAGCTATTGGATGTTCACTTACCGATGAGCATTTGACGGAAAGTTATCGGAAAAATTTTATTGAATATATTAAGAAAGGCGTCGAATTTGAGGTACTTGATAAGAAGCTTCTTGAATTCGATCTTGAAAGATTAGCCAACGCTCTTGATGTTGAAAATGATTTTTTATTTGGTTACATCAGCATTCAAACATTGTATGAGCGTTATTTCCGTCGTCACAATAATCGTGTTATTGAATTGCCTCAAGCATTCTGGATGCGCGTTGCAATGGGTATTGCTCTTAATGAAAAAGAATTTGAGCGTACCGATCGAGCAATTGAATTTTACCGTATTTTTTCTGCTCTACGTTACGTTTCTTCAACACCAACTCTTTTTCATGCAGGAACGCCTCACCCTCAACTGAGCTCCTGTTATTTAACGTATGTTGAAGATGACCTGGATCATATTTTTAAGTGTCTTAAAGATAATGCACATATGTCTAAATGGTCCGGTGGATTAGGCAACTCATGGACTCAGTTGCGCGGCACAGGTTCTCCTATAAGCAGTATTCGTGTGAAAAGCCAAGGGATAATTCCATTCCTTAAGCTTGCCAATGACGTTGTTGCTGCAATTAATCGCAGTGGAAGTCGACGTGGAGCAACATGTGCTTATCTTGAAAGTTGGCATTATGATTTTGAAGATTTTTTAGATTTACGTAGAAATACTGGTGATGATAGGCGTCGCACCCATGATATGAATACGGCAAATTGGATTCCGGATCTTTTTATGAAGCGCGTTATTTCCGACGAATCATGGACCCTATTTTCTCCACATGAAACACCCGATCTTCATGAAACATATGGTCAAGAATTTGAGCAACGCTATATTGAGTATGAGCAAAAGACTCATTCAGGTGAAATTAAGTATTTTAAAGCAGTTCCTGCTCGTCAGCTTTGGCGAAAAATGTTGAGTCGCCTTTTTGAGACTGGTCATCCATGGATTACATTTAAAGATTCTTGCAATATTCGTTCTCCGCAAGATCATGCTGGCGTCATTCACTCTTCAAATCTTTGTACTGAAATTACACTTAACACGTCTAAAGATGAGACTGCAGTTTGTAATTTAGGATCGATTAATTTAGCTCGACATATTGAGAACGGGCAATTGAATAAAGACCTTTTGATTGATACGATTAATTCAGCTATTCGGATGCTTGATAATGTAATTGATATCAACTTCTATCCAACAATTGAAGGAAAGAATTCAAACTTACGTCATCGTCCAATTGGACTAGGAATCATGGGCTTTCAAGATGCTTTATTTATGCTTGATATTCCGATGGAAGATGTTCGAGCGCTTGAACTTGCTGATACAACGATGGAATTTATCTCGTACCATGCGATTGTAGCTTCGAGCTTACTTGCAAAAGAGCGGGGTTATTATAGTTCATACAAAGGATCTAAGTGGGATCGTGGAATCTTTCCTCTTGATACGCTTGATCTGCTTGAAAAAGAGCGCGGTGTTCCTGTTGAAGTTTCAAGAACGAGCTCAATGGACTGGAAGCCTGTTCGTGAAATGGTTAAAAAATATGGGATGCGTAATTCTAATTTAATGGCCATAGCTCCAACAGCAACTATTTCAAATATTGCAGGAAGTTTTCCGAGCATTGAACCGATTTATAAAAATATCTATGTCAAAGCAAATATGAGCGGTGAATTTACTATCATTAATGAATATCTTGTTAATGATCTAAAAAAACTCGGTTTGTGGAATCAGGATATGCTTGATCAAATCAAATATTGCGATGGAAATATTCAGCTTATTCAAGCGATTCCAGCGCATATTAAAGAAAAATATAAAGAAGCTTTTGAAATTGACCCTGAGTGGTTGATTAAAATGACCGCTGTTCGCGGTAAATGGATTGATCAAAGCCAATCACACAACGTTTTTATGCAAGGTGTTTCAGGCCAAAAGCTTAATGATATTTATTTGCTAGCGTGGCGTTCTGGTTTAAAATCGACGTATTATTTACGAACACTTGCGGCGAGTCAAATTGAAAAATCGACACTCGATGCGCAGAAATTTGGGTTCACACAAAAACGAGAATACTCTAAACTGCAAGAGTCGGCTATTGGGCAAAATGGTGGACAAGAAGATCCGCTTTTTTCCGAAAAACTTGGCGAGCGTTCATGTGGGATTGAAGATGAATCATGTGAGTCTTGTCAGTAAGGCCTGGAATTTTTTGGTTTGAGGTTTATGTTCTTTCAGGTCTGATTGTGTCTCTTTTCAGGTAGAGCGAGTCCTGTTTGGAAGTGCCCTCAAGTCAGTTATTATAAGTTAGTTGGATTTTTATCCATCATCCTTGAGAAACCTATTTAGGCGTTTTCAGGGATGATTCCTTAAGGAGTATTTAATGAGCATTGCAACTGGACAGCGTAAATCGATTATTAATAATTCATCTGTTGATCCAAATAAAATACTTCCAATGACATATCATTGGGCGCGCCAACATTACAAAGATGGTGTTGCGAATAATTGGACTCCTGAAGAAGTATCAATGCAAAAAGACGTTGAGCAATGGAAGTCTCAAGATTGTTTAACCGCAGAAGAACGTAAGCTTATTCTTTGGAACTTAGGCTTCTTTTCAACAGCAGAGTCATTAACTGCAAATAATATTGTTTTAGCAGTATACCGACATGTTACTAACCCAGAATGTCGACAATATTTGCTCAGACAAGCATATGAAGAAGCGGTTCATACCGATACATTTATCTATTGCTGTGATTCACTTGGTCTTGACCCTGATTACATTTACAACATGTATCAAACTATTCCTTCGATAAAAGCAAAAGATGACTTTGTTGTTAATTTGACCACAACCATTTTTGATCCCAGTTTTCAAACAGATGGTATAAAAAACATTCAACGATTTCTTATCGATCTTGTTGGGTACTATGTGATCATGGAAGGCATATTTTTCTATGCTGGATTTGCGATGATGCTTGCACTCAAGCGTCAGCAAAAAATGATCGGTATTGGTGAGCAATTTGAGTATATTATGCGTGATGAAAGCATACATTTGGCTTTTGGTTGTGATCTAATCAATACCATCAGAGCTGAAAATCCAACATGTTGGGATGCTGAGTTTCAAACAAGAGTTGTTGAACTTATTAAAAAAGCGGTTGAGCTGGAAAGCGCTTATGCGCTTGATGCTTGTCCTCAAGGTGTAATGGGCATCAATGCTCAACAGTTTTGTTTGTATGTTGAGCACATGGCTGATCGTCGCTTAGAGCGCATTGGCTTGCCAAAAATTTACAACAAACCAAATCCATTTCCATGGATGTCTCAATCAACAGATTTAACCAAAGAAAAGAACTTTTTTGAAACTCGTGTAACAGAGTATCAAACTGCCGGTTCTCTCAATTGGGATTAAGAGTTTAGGGGTGCTTTTATGGCACCCCATTTTTTTATGATATACTAAAGTCTCAAACTTAAACGAGGCTTTATGAATAAAAATCCAATTCTGGTTGTGCAAAATCTTACAAAGATTTTTGCGCCACAAAATAAAAATCAAGAACCATTCAAAGCTGTTGATTCAATCTCTTTTACTCTTCATGAAGGGGAGATTTTAGGCCTCTTAGGTCCAAATGGTGCCGGAAAGTCTACCACTATTCACATGCTTTTGAGTACATTAACAGCGACATCAGGAAGCGTTACAGCCTTTGGAAAAGATTTTTTTAAGTGTCGCTGGCAAGTGCTTCAAGAAGTAGGTTTTGCAAGTACTTACATCAACTTTCCATCAAATCTTTCTGTGTATGAAAACCTTACGATTCATGGTCGGTTATACGGATTGAGTGGAAAAAATTTAAAAGAGCAGATTTCACACTACCTAGAACTTTTTCATGCAACTGATTTTGGCATGCGTGAATTTGGAGCACTTTCTGCTGGCCAAAAAACACGCGTTATGTTGGTTAAAGCCTTTATGACTAATCCAAAATTAGTCTTGCTAGATGAGCCAACCGCTTCGCTTGACCCTGATATTGCTTACGAAGTTCGACAATTTATTTTGAATGAACAACAGCGCCGCGGGCTTTCGATTTTATTTACATCACACAATATGGATGAAGTTGCTGCTGTGTGTGGGCGTGTACTGGTTTTAAGAAATGGAAAAATCATTGCTGATGATTCACCTGCAGCTCTTGCAGCAAGTATTTCCAATGCTCGGGTGCAATTTCTTGTTACTGATGGCCTTAAGCGACTTATTGCATATAATGCAGACCACAATTTAGCCAATACGATTAAAGATCGTTGGATTGAAATCGAAGTAGCTGAGCTTGAGATTGCATCCTTTATTACGACCATTATGGAACTTGGCGTTCGTTTTTCTCATATTGCAATTGAAAAACCAACATTGGAAGATTACTTTTTGCAAATTTCCCGATCAGGAAAATAAAGGATACCTATGATGAGTGCCTTGAAGCGCATTTATGCCGTTATATTGAGAATTATGTACTTTGAGCGTCATAACGCAGTTCGGTTGACCGAATTTTTTTACTGGCCGCTCTTTGATATTATTATCTGGGGAATGACCGGCTCTTGGATTGAAAAAACTCAATCTACGCCGATTAAGCTTGTTTTATTGCTTATGACGGGCCTTGTCTTATGGCAAGTTGTTTTGCGTGCAAGCTATGAGATTTCAGTTACTCTTATGGAAGAAATGTGGGGTAGAAGTTTTATCAACTTATTTGCAACACCACTTAATTTAGTCGAGTGGATTATAGCCGTTATGCTTTCAGGCCTTTTAAAAATGGGTTTAGTTTTGCTTTATGGAGGATCAGTTGTTGCGCTTCTGTATGGACATAATATTTTTGCAATTGGTTGGCCAATACTCTTCTTCGCAGTCTTGCTCATGATTTCGGGTTGGGCTATTGGTTTTGCAACTGCTGCGATTATTATTCGCCTTGGGCAGCGTGTTGGATCACTTCCATGGATTATGTCATACTTTTTTGCTCCGTTTAGTGGAGTTTTTTACCCTGTTGAGAACTTGCCTATTTGTGCACAATATATTTCGTATTCCTTACCAACAACATATGTTTTTGATGTTATGCGTGAGTATCTTCAAAGTGGGCAATTTCTCTGGAATAAAATTGGCATGGCAATCGGCTTGAATGCCTTGTTTTTATCAACAGCACTCATATTTTTTTTCAGGATGTTTGCTAAAAGTAAAAATCGTGGATTATACCGACTTGAGTAGGAGTTTCAGGTTAATCGTTGTTGTTTAAAAAAACAGATAGTGAGCATGAATAGATTGACGTTATATTCCAACATTCTGTAACGATAAAGA
>Ga0154020_10000267_pt1 | contig 62671 bp, 48 predicted proteins | sample Klosneuvirus_201_FD_109709 | JGI IMG/M metagenome (GOLD analysis project Ga0154020, IMG submission 109709) | Active sludge microbial communities from wastewater, Klosterneuburg, Austria - Klosneuvirus_20160825_MG | ecosystem: Engineered > WWTP > Aerobic digester > Activated sludge | place...
ATCCTTTTTGCTCATCAAGCGATTCTTGCAGCTGTTGCGGTGTTAAGAGATTAAGATCTATTAATATTTCACCAATTTTTTTTCTGAGCATCCGTGCCACCCGCTAAAAATATCTCAATAATTATATCAATATCAGCATGATAACAAAGGGCCAAATGGCATACAACAATTTGTAAAGAGAAAGAATTTAACAAACCCAAGCTACCAAAAGGTAATTTCAGGTTCGTTTTACCTTTCAAGGGGGCCTTTGCGGTATATATTTCAAATTGATATAATAAAGCATATTAAAGATATCTATTTGAGACTTATTTTTCTGGAGGTTATATGAAAAATACACATATATTTATGGTTATATTGGCACTTTTGATGGGTATTTCTATCGAGATACGAGCAATGCACAAAGATGACTCTGAAGTCGATGATCAACCGGTACTTCCAATCAACGAAGACGACCTCAACGCTGATAAAGATCATGAGTTGCCAAAAGCTGGAAATAAACGACCGCTAGAAGAACTATCCTTTGGCGCAAAGCGAAAAAAAGTAAACAATTTCAGTGAAAATTCATGTGCCTATTTTGAAAAAATTAAAAATTTAAATGCAGATCAGAATAACTTAACATTGGAAGACTACCAACGCGAGATAAGTGAACTCCTTACTTTAATCAAAGAACTCTCAAATGACAAATCCCTTTCAACAAGCTTCATACTCCCTATGCCGGATTGTCCTGCTGATATTGAACGGTACACACAAGTACTTGCATTTACACAGCAGCCACGAGAACTTGAAGACCTTGATCCAATGAATTTCTTCAATTGGACTAGAACAATACAGGATAAAATGGATATGCAAAAAAAGTTAACGTCCAAAAGCAGAAAATTAGCACTCGCTATAGGCTTTTTAGGAGCTGTTGTCGTTGTTGGAGTATCCAATTCAATCGCAAACCTCATGTAAAATTAGAATAAACGTGATAATAGAAAAGGCCCCGTATTTTCGGGGCCTTTTCTATTATCACATAAGTAATATATTTTTAGTTGATCAAAATTTCAGCTCGTCGATTTGGAGCAAGCTCATTGATAAGAGCTTTTTTGTCTCGAGCATCTGACCAAACAATTGGCATCTCATTGCCGCAACCAACTGTTTTAATATGCTTTGGATCAATACCATGACCAGCCATTTCTCGCTTGATTGCTTCAGCACGTCGCTGAGAAAGTGCTAAATTGTATGAATCTGGCCCAAGCTGACAGCTGTGACCTTGAACAACAACATCGCGACCCTCTTCAACCGCCTGCTGAGCAAGCTTGATATCTTCTTGCAAAATTGGCTTTTGATCTGGACGGATCTCATTTCTGTTCAAATCAAAGTGAACAGTCTTGAAAATAACCGTATCCATATCCTGAAGCTCTACGAGATCTTCTTCATTCATATCACGCTCAAGCTCATTTACCGACTCCACAAGACCCTGCAGGGCTGCAGTTGTTAAGGCAGCTTCATCTTTAACTCGGTCAAGCTCTGCAACATCAAAGCCATCGGTTATAACGGTATCACCTTCAATCATCATCGCTTCATCATCAACAAAGGCAAAATCCGCTACTTTTTGATCATCAAAGAAGTTCTCTTCTTGCATTACAGGAACGTCGTTATCAACTCTCAAAAATTTGCCGCTTGTTTTATGAGAAGTTTTTTCGTGAGTAGCCTTTTTCTTACCACAACCTGATAAAAAGACAGCTAGAACAACACAAAGTAAACCAAGTTTTTTCATAGTTTTTTCTCCTTGTAATAATTTTTTATTTAGCAGTAACATTGTTTGTCAACCAGAATTCGTTAAATCCGGGGATACGTTACCATAAATTAGGCAATTTTCCTACTCACATTTTTTTATATAGGGTATACTCAATTACAGGTACATTATGGATGATACTGAATTTTTTTTAAAAATCCACTCTCTTACAAGCGAAAGCAACAAGCGAGGCATTCCGACGTGAAAAAAATAATTGTCAACAAAGACATTTGGCAAACGCGCATTGCAATTTTATCAAATGATAGATTGCAAGACATCTACTTTGATACACACACCAAAGCAGATCTTGAGCGCTGTTACTTTAAAGGCCGAGTCTCTAAGGTGCTTCCTGGAATCCAGACGGCTTTTGTTGATATCAAACAACCAAAAGCGGGATTTCTCCACATCACCGAAGTTGATCGTGATCTTTCTATGCAACGAATGCTTGAGTCAATGCAGCCCGATGATCAGCAAGAAATTAGTGAACAAGAACTTAAAAGCTCTCTTGATATCGGCAAAGTTTTTACCGAAGGTCAAGATGTTTTAGTACAAGTCATTAAAGAACCAATTTATGAAAAAGGGGCAAAACTTACCACATGCTTTACGCTGCCAGGTAAATTTGTAGTATTGATGCCCAACATTACACAAATTGGTATTTCAAAAAAAATTGAAAATAAAGAGGAACGAACTCGTCTGCGTGAAATTTTACAAGAAAGCCTCCCTCAAGGGATGGGTGCTATTGTAAGAACAACAGCGGATAGTCGCCTTGCTCAAGATATTCAAAAAGATATCGCCTTTTTGGTTAACAGCTGGACCTCTATTTTAAAGAAGTTTAAAAAAGCGGAACCTGGCGATAAAATCCACGAGGATATTCCTCTGTGTTTACGCGTACTACGTGACCACCTCGATGATGATGTTGAAGTAATTATCACCGATGATCTTGAAGAACAAAAAGCTATGCATAAGTTCATCAAGTACTACACACCAGAGTACGCCGATAAAATTAGATTTTATGCCGGACCACCTTCACTTTTTGAGCGCTTTGAAATCGATAAGCAAATTGAAAAAGCACTTCAAAATAAAGTACCACTCAAGTCTGGTGGATCACTGATTATTGAAAGCACCGAGGCGATGACCGTCATCGACGTGAATACCGGTAAATTTACCGGCAACAGCAACATGGAAGAGACCATTCTAAAGACTAACCTTGAAGCGGCAGAAGAGGTTGTTACACAACTTCGCTTGCGCAACATTGGTGGTCTGATCGTTATCGATTTCATCGATATGGCTTCATCTGCTAATCGACAAAAGCTGTCACGCGTTCTTGAGAAAATGCTCAAAGAAAAAGATAAATTTCAATCGGTTGCACTCAAAGTTTCAGAATTTGGTCTGATACAAATGACCCGTAAGCGGTCAGGTAAAACATTGCAGCAACAACTGACCAATGTATGCCCAACCTGCACAGGCTGTGGATATGTCAAATCAATTTCAAGCATTAGCTTCTATATTTTGCATCAGTTCAAAGAAGAAGCGATACGTAAAAACTTGAAAAAACAGGTGGTACTTGCAGTATCACATAAGATATTTGACTACCTCATCCACAACGAGTATCAATCAATTTTACAACTTGAAAAGCAACTCTCTTGCAAGTTAATTCTTGAAAGCAATGAGTCGTATGACGATGTACAATTTAGCATCAGTCCAGTTCAAGATAATGGATAACCGTTATACTTAACGGAAGGAAATGGTATGGAAAAACCTCATAAAACAATGCTTGAACAACACCCAAATTTCCAAGCAGTTATCGGTATTGAAGTTCACTTGCAACTCAAGACTGAATCAAAAATATTTTGTAGCTGCCCAAATAAATTTGGTGATCAGCCCAATACCAATATCTGCCCCATCTGCTGTGGACACCCTGGAGTTTTGCCAACACTCAACCGCAAAGTTGTTGATTACGCAATTATGACGGGACTTGCAACCAACTGCACGATCAACAGAAGCAGTGACTTTGCACGCAAGCATTACATGTACCCAGACTTGCCAAAAAATTACCAGGTAACTCAATCCGATAAGCCAATTTGCTTAGATGGGCATATTACAATCGACCTTGCTGACGGCACGCAAAAACAGGTTCGTCTGATTCGTATCCATATGGAAGAAGACGCTGGAAAAAATCTGCATAGCAATAAAGGCCATAGTTTAGTCAATCTCAATCGCGCTGGCACACCATTACTTGAAATTGTAAGTCATCCCGATATGAATAGCCCTGAAGAAGCGCGTGCTTACTTAACACAGCTGCACAGCATTGCGCAGTATCTTGGTGTAAGTGATGCAAATATGGATGAAGGCTCTTTTCGCGCTGATATTAACATCTCTATGCAACGCAAAGGTGATAAAAAATTTGGAACCAGAGTCGAGCTGAAAAACATCAACTCATTCAAATTTATTGGCCAAGCAATAGAGTATGAAATCGATCGACAAGTTCGCATGATTGAAGCCGGCGAACCTGTTAAACAAGAAACCCGCTTATGGGATAGCAAAAAGCAAATAAGTATTTTTATGCGCTCAAAAGAAGAATCTCAAGATTATCGTTATTTCACCGAACCGGATTTGCCTGTTCTTGAAATTGATGACGCGTGGATTGAACGCATACGAGCAACACTGCCTGAACTTGCACAACAAAAACATGCTCGATTTATGAAAGAGTATAGCTTGAGTGCATATGAGGCGACAATTTTAACCGAAGAGCAAGAGCGCGCAAACTTTTTTGAGCAGACCGTCGCTTTGTGCAAACAGCCAAAAATTACATGCAACTTACTGCTGCGAGATGTTCTCAGCTACCTCAAAGAGCATAAGCTCTCTCTTGCGCAGTCAAAAATTACACCTGAACTTTTTGCCCAATTGATTAACGCGTTGGCTAACAATGTAATCAATAGCTCAACAGCTCAGGAAGTTTTCTTGGAACTTGCAAATAACGGCACATCTCCTGAGAAATTTATTGAAGATAATAATCTCAAACAAATGGGTTCAAGTGATGAAATCGAAGCTGTGGTAAAACAGATTATTGAAAGCAATCCACAATCGGTTGCCGATTATAAAGCGGGTAAAACCAAGCTATTTGGCTTTTTTGTTGGCCAAGTCATGAAGGCTACTCAAGGCAAAGCTAATCCAACTTTGATTAATGATATCCTGCTCAAGCTTTTGAGCTAATCTACATAAGAATAGAAATCGTATCAAAAAATAAAAAATGCGCCCGATATTATCTGGGCGCATTTTTTATTTTTTAATAAAGCAATTTATTTGCCCATTCTTTCTCGTGCAAGCTGACGATTGCTTTTGTATACTTTAACAGGCACGGTTGGTTTTTGAGAAGTTTTTGGTGGTTGAACTCGACGGCTTTTTGCAAGCAATGGAGCTGAACTGATCGCGATAAGGATCATTGCAACTAAAACCTTTTTCATACGCTCTCCTTGGATAAGGTTACACATGTATTACAATGCCAGAAGTCTATCAAGAAGGGTTTTTCTATTGCAAGCACCTGATATTTTTCTATTTTGCTCAATAATTTTTCATTCGTGATCGACACTGCTCTGACCAAGATTATTTTTATTAGCCTGCTGAATTAAGCGATAAAAAAGATCAGTCTTTTTATAAAAAAACTTACTCGTTAACTCTTCTTCCTGAGCAAGCATCTTATTAACATCCAAAACCATGAACTGCTTATCTTTTGTTTTTATGGTGACAAATTTGTCACTCTGCGCCACTTCACGTGAAAAATCTAAAATCGTCTTAACCTTATTTCCATTCACATGCGAAATAATGTCTCCCACTGCTACCACGCGAGCAATTTTTGTTTGTGAGTTTGGAAAAATATGTGAAATCAGTAAACGTGGTTTTTCTTGGTTCTTTCGCTCTTTGTATTTTAGTAAACGCTCAAATGGAATTTGAACCAGATGGTTGAGTGATAACTCCATAACCACCATGCCTCCAATAATTTCGTAGTTAACCGCTTCATAATTTGGATAATAACGTCTAATTGGCATTGGATTAACATAATTAAATAAGAAATTTTTAACGATCTTTTCGCCATTGCGATAAACTTCAATTTCCATATCCTGTCCAATTGAACAACGGTTAAGCAACCCTGAAACAGGGACCTTATCCTCACTCCACGGAACATTTGCCTCGCCATATAGATCAAACACATGACCATTGATTGCATACAGCATATCGCCGGCTTGTATACCCGCCTGATCCAGTAAGCTATTTTTATAGACACGTGAAATAAAAAAACCACCCGGCTCTGGGTTATTTAAAAAAGTAATCATGTCCTTTGAACCATAATTAAATTCACAACCAAGCATCGGCTTGTGCAAAAATTTTGCATGCTGCAAATCGCTTATAACATTTTTTACATCATTAATAGGAATGATATATCCAACGCTTTGAGCACGATCCATGCCTGCAGTGTTTATGCCAATCACCTTTCCATTGCTATCAAGAGAAGGGCCTCCAGAGTTACCTGGATTAATTGCAGCCGTAATTTGAATATACGAATCGCCATCTAAATGTTCACGACCACTCACAATGCCCTGCGTACTTTTGAGCTTCTGCTGCCCTAGCGGATAGCCTAACGCCATAATTTCTTGGGTTCTCACCACTTGATCAGAATCACCAAGCTCAAGATAAGGCATTTTTTTGAGATGATTGCATACCATTTCATAACTTTTAGGAGTCAATTTGAGTAAAGCTATGTCTCGTTCAGGGCTTACACCAACAACCTCCATATCAAAACGCTCTTTACCTAAACTAGGAATCTGAATTTTAATAGATGAGGCCTCATCTATCACATGATAATTGGTAACCATGGAGCCTTGGTCATTAATAAAAAAGCCAGTTCCATAGGCCTTACTTTGCTGAGGCGATTTGTAGGGCTCAAGCCAATTAAACTGAGCAGTTTGAACAAACACCTGAACAACGGTATCTTGCGCTCTTTTTTGAACTTTGCGCCATACACGCGTTTTTGCAGCCATTGGATCGGAGATCTTTTTTTTAGGCAATTTTTTTACCTTTGCCCATAAACAAAAAGTGCAACTCAAGCTTAAGATTATAAATAATAATATTCTTTGTATCATCCCTGCCATGACTCCCCCTCCTGCAGAAAAGTAAATAAATCAGTAGTGCGGCTGGTAGCAACTCGCACTACTATTAAAACACAAAGAGAAATTATTATTCAAGAGAAACGAATTTGTTAATTTTTTATACCTCACTGACTCAAGACCTGATAAGCTGAGAAAAATATATGCAATTGTCGAGCGGGCTGCGCGACAATTGAAAGATCTCTCGATTTTGAAAATTATCAAAGGGTTTCCTCATGCCTGTGAAAAAAATTACCCCTAAAAAAAAGAGCTGCGTTCCTGCAAAAAAAAGTTCCAGTTCAATAATTGAGCCTAAAGAGTACGTTCATGTATTAGCTGGTCTTAAAAAACTGATTCAAGAAACACAAATTAAAACGGTTATCGCTGCCAACGTAGAATTAATTAAACTTTACTGGTCAATAGGACAAACGATTGCTCAGAAGCAAACTGAAAGCAAATGGGGTTCAGGTATCATTGAAAAGCTCGCACAAGACTTGCAAGCAGAATTCCCAGGAATTGGAGGGTTTTCAAAGCTCAATATATTTCGAATGCAAGCATTCTATCGTGCTTATGCAATTGTGTCACAGGCTGTGACACAATTAGAAAGCTCTCCCATCTTTTGTATTCCCTGGGGACATAACGTTGTACTTTTACATAAACTCAAAAATAATGATGAGCGCCTTTGGTACGCAGAAAAAACAATCGAAAATGGCTGGAGTCGGACCATTCTTGAAATACAAATCGAGTCAGATCTGTATAACAGAAAAGGCAAAGCTATTACAAACTTCCAGCGCACACTTCCGCCACTTCATTCAGATATGACTCATCAGTCACTCAAAGACCCGTACGTCTTCGACTTTCTTACGCTGCACGATGAGCATATTGAACGAGATATAGAAATAGGCGAGTCGAGGATGACAACCCCTGGAATTAAAGTCATTACACAAAAAACCCCCGGTTTTACCCAGGGGTCTTTTGCGACTTTTTATACTTCAATCTCGGTTAACCGAAAAATCGGTATTTTTAAATCAAACTAAATCAGACTAGAAGCGTACGTTGAAACCACCGTGTGCATCCATATCTCTGAAAATGTTCTGACCAGCGAATACAATTGCACCGCCCCAGAAGATATCCAAATACTTGTTTGCTTTGTAGGTTGATTCCATACGAGCCTTGTGACTGATGCTTTCGGTATGCTTGCGAGCAAGTTTGCTATCAAGCGTTCCTAACACAGGAGCATCGTCTGTTCCAAGCCATGTAGGTATTGATGTTTTTTTGAAGGTCAAATGATCTTCTGTCTTGTAGTAGAATTCATAACCCATGATGGTTGACAAACAGCAGGTTTTTGGATGAACAAATTGGAAGTCTAGGCGACCAATAAAGTATCCCCAGTCAACATCTGCATCGGTGCAAGGACCAATGTTTTTGACGGTAGAACCGGCAAACACAGCTGCACGCTTTTCTTTGCTTTCAAGAACAAAGTTGTATGAAAGATCAAGTTTTAAGCTGAACCATTTGCATGCATCCCAAGCAAAGTTTGCACCAAGTTTGATTTCAAAGTGCTCACCGTTGCCAAGTTTTGCAATACCGCGGTATGGGTTACCGCAGTTGCTCTTAGTTGTACCAACTGGGAAACGAACACCAAGAATCAACTCAGCAAGCATGTGTTTGCTGAAGGTATGCTCGTAGAAAACATCAAGATCGATATCACCCAAACCTGAACGTTTGTATGAATCAAATACAAATCCTTGGTCGGCCAAGAATCCTAATGCATCTTGCTTATACTGACGAAGACGGTCAGCAATTAAGTCTTGAACTGTTTGAGCTTGAGCGCCAAACAATTTGTCATCATTATTTGCTTGTGTTGAACGCTTGAAAACAAGCCAGTCTTGAGCTAGTTCAGCCTTTATTGCAGGATTAGTAAAATCTATTCCTGAATAATCAACAGCATTACTAAAGAATTTAACTTCATTGGCTGTAGTCATAAGGTCAGCGGCAATAGCGGTAACATGTGCATCTGCAAGTGCTGAAACAGTTAGATCTTCTGCGCCTTGGCCACGTTGCCATGCAACGAACTCTGGCTTGCCATTCGCATTGGAATGAGCAAGACCAACGCCTGCGCCGGCAGCATCTGCGGCTGCAATTTCTTGGCCAAAAATCTTAAATGAATTATTGCCCGGAATAATAGCAGAATTTCCGCTTGATGAACGAAGTGCTTGAACTAAGTCGAGACGATAAGCCGTTGCTTCTATATCTGCTCTGTTAGCAGCTGCAACTTGCGTACCATCATCTTGTCTTTGAACATTGATAATACCTGTTACAGCTAATCCAGCAGCATCTTGGCCAATACCGGTTTGTGGTGTAATGTCTTCGCGTTCAACCTCTATAGTGCGAAATGGAATAGTTGCTCTCAAACCGACGCGGCCTTTAACGCGACCATTGTCTTCTTTCCATACAGGAAAATCGATACATCCACCAAATGTTGCGCCCCATTCAAAGTACTTTGCTCGTGGCGAATACTCAATCAATGATAAAAATGGATTGTAGTTTGGGCTTGTAAGTGGAACATTACTATTTTCAAAAATCTCATTAAACGTAAAAGTTGATTCATTAAAAAGCAACTTGGTTAAAGGCTTGGAATCACCACCATGTTTTAAAAAAGCCTTGTGAGCTTCTTTTGTATACACAGTTGACCAAGTGTTCAAATTCATTTTATCTTTGTTGAGCTTTTTAAAGCTGTGGCGCAATGGTCCACGATCCGACAAGTACGGAGTGCGGAACTCAGTTGCTAACGCTGAACTTGAAACCGCAAGGGCTGCAAGCATCAGCAATCGTAGCTTATAGTTCATTTTTTCTCCTCGCATCATAGATTAAATTCTATTAGCTTCTTGCTGGATGAGAAAAGGGCTTTCACCCTTTCCTCATCTTTTTATCAATTATTGATTCAAAACCGTGAATGCTTCTGGATTACCATCGACATCTGTAGCAACGCCAAGCGCTCCAAGGTCAAGTGAACGAGCTAAGTCGCCACCATTTTGAAGTGTTGATGGGCTTTCGATGCGATTAATCAAATCACCAGTTGTATATTTAGCATCTGGATTAATGAAAGCAGCCATAGGCTCAAAATCAGTTGTTCCAAAAGCAACTTTAGGAGTCTTCTGATCCTTCAATGCTGTGCATGCTAAGAAGTCGAAGAAATCAGCTGAACTAACAAAGTTGAATGATCGAACTGTTTTATTGCCAGTAATATTTGGTGCACGATCAAGAAGCAATGGACCAGAATTCAAAATGCTATATCTTTCACCAGCACTCAATGTTCCAGCAAAATCCCAAACATTTGCTTTGAAAACAAAACCAGCAGGGAATGAAGGAACAAGCATCATGTTACCACCACCACGAACTGAAGCATTATCTGCCCCAGCCAAGGTGAAGCCTGACTCAGCAATTGGACCAACTGCAAGCAATGAAGCATTGCGATCAGAACCATCTGCAATGATGTTATGTTCAAAAATACCGTTAGGGATTGTTATCAATACAATATTAACGTTGTTCAATGCTTTAACAGTCCATGCATTTGATGTATCAGGAGTGAAGACAGGGAAGCCATCTTCGCCAAGTTGTGCGACACCATTAATGGTAACTGGGTTGTCAAGAGAGGAAGCATTACCATTCATGGTACCTTCTTTATTAACTACACCAGCACCAAGTCCGACAAAGCCACCACGGCCAATACGGAATGTTGCGTCTTCACCATTGAGTTGTAATTGGAAGTTAATGCTGTGATCTACACCAAGATTAACAACGTTACCTACCTCAAAAGCGCCGCCGCCTACTTGGTCTGTACCAACATTGAACTGACCTTCACGTTGAACACTGATCAAGAGATCTGTAACATTGGTCAAGCTATCAGTTTGTACACCAACTAATGCATTACCATTTACTTCCATGGATGCATTTTTGTTCAACCAAATTTGACCTTGTCCAAGAATCTTAATGCGTTCATCATTTGTAGCACAAGAGTCAACAAAGCGTGGTCGGTTGCCTTGACGAGATTGAGCGCCTTCGAATACCAACTCTGCTTCGTCATTGAAGTAAAGAACGACACCGTCACCTGATGATACATCTGGGAAACGAAGTGTTGAACCTTCTTCAAAGACTAAACGTAGCTGACCAGCGAATGCAATTTCTTGGTGTTCGCCAAATTCTAAGCCTTTTCCAAAAGAACTCAAGTCAAGTTCACCGTTAGCAGGAACACGAATTTCGCGAGGCTCTTCTGAGTAGAAGGTCAAGCGGTGTGCTCTGAAATCGGTTGTAGCAACAATTGGAAGACGGTCAGTAACAAGCAAGTTGGAGTTAACATCTACAACACCATCACCCAATGGGTAAATAGTGACGTAGTCTTTACCAATCAAGTTCCAAGCATTTACTGAATGATCATTCCAGTTGCGTGTTCCAAGACCAACATGTCCACCGTGTTGAACAAAGAGCGCCGCATGTGCACCTTCGCCAATGAAGTGTTCTGTTACTAAGCCTGTTTGTGTTTTGCCAGAAACAAATTCACGAACACGAGCTTCTTCCGGAGTTGTGGTTGCACCACGAACTGCCAAGTGAAATGGATCGGCTTGTGTTGCACCAAAAACTTGGAACTGAGTTACATCATCGCCAGGACCTACAAAGAGCAAGTCTGTTGGACGAGTTACAGCAGCGCCAAGGCTTTCAGTTACACGTGTCAAATACTTCTGTGCACGACCAACTTTTTTGACAGGAACAGCGTTTGAAGGACATTCGCAATCACGGTTGTGCCATGCTATTGAAAGTTCTTCGCCACCACTCTTATCAAAGTTTGGTCCACGATGACTATTTATGTAAGGCAAACGAACCCAACCATCAGTTTCATCACGATAACGTGCGAACATGTCACTTGTGAAGTTATATGGTTGGATGGTGTAGTTGTTAATAAAGGTCACTTGATCGTGTGGAAGATCCAAAGCGCCGGTGAAAGCTGATTCACGGACTTCACCACTTGCATCGAAATCACTCCAAACACGTTGACCAATAATGGTATCAACAACAAGTTCTGCTGGAATTACACCACGTAAAGCAGCATTGTTTGCAAGATCAAGATCGCCTGTTATGGTATCAGCGGTGATATCAAGACGTCCACCATGATCAACATAAACTACGCCAGTCTCATCAGATCCCTGGAATGGAACCTTACGAGCATTGCCTTTGCTGTCAAAAGCACCAAAGGTGATGATTTTGCCATCAATACGCAATACTGCTTGAGAGTAAACTTCTCCATCAAGTGTGAAGATGTCTGAGCTGGTTAATGCTGAAGGCGTGCTAATCAAAGCATCACCTGGGTATGGATACACATGAGGGAATGCTTTGCCATCGCCATATGGATCGATGTCTGCATTTCCTGTTTGCCAACCAAGGTGAACATTTGATTTACCCTTGTCTGTCATACCAAGTATGAACAGATGTTGTGCTCGTTCAAGATCGTACAAGTCTGATGGAACACACGTGTCATACTGATCGCAATTTTGTAATAACAAGCGGATTTCTGGAACGAGTGCGCCTGGTATTGGTGCGCGACCGCGGAAAACGTTCAAGTAAGCGCTTTGTAATATATCATTGGTGCATGGACGATCGCAGAACAAGCATTCAAGAACTTCAACAGTTTCTGTTCCGGACATCTTGCTTAAGTTACTACCAAGCATGAATATACGGCCCCATGATGTACGTTGGGTATCCCAACAATCACCATGGTCAGAGAACTCAATTGCTGAAATGTTTGTGCCAGCAGGATGACTTTCATCAGAGCAAACATTTGGACGATCGGTTACAACCCAGCGTAAGCCGGTTGATGCAAGCGATTCATGAAGATGTACTCTTGAATTATACAGTCTGATTTCTGGGAAGCGATAGCGATTTGGATCGCAATCAACAGCCCGAGCTGGTGTCCCTTGTGTACCACAAGCGATATCAACAATTGTTTCTGGAAGCGATGTCAATGAGTAGTACAGCTTCTCACCGCCGGTGATTGCTGGCTCTGAGCTGCTTGGAACACCATCTACAATTTTAGTTGCATCTGAGTGTACTAAGTTTGACTCATACAATGACATGTTAGCATTCAAGAAAATACCTGGAGAGTTGTAACGGCAATAGATCTTTTGGTCAAGTTGGAGAGGAACTCCATTTGGACCAGTGATGCATGGCAAGCTACTATCTTCTGGGCACGTTGTATCAATTGTGCAATCTGCAAAGATTGGTCGATTAACCAATACAGGATTGTTATTTTCATCAAAATAGATTTCTCTACCAGCATGATCAATAACAATACTTAACATCTTGATAACACCTGCTGCGTCAACCGTGCAACCATAATCACGCGCTTCACATGGTACAGCCCATGGATCAAGAGCGGTTGTGGTATTTGGTGATGAACAGATATTCAAGTCACATTCAACGTCAAGAACGTGAACGCCACCACAAGGTGTAAGTTCTGTTTGAGTATTACCAGTCAATGCAAGACCATCATATGATGACTTCTCTGCGCAAATAATATCGGTTGGGCAGTTTGGGTTACCAATTGATGATGCTACAAATGCACCTACTGACAAATGTTTGATATAATCAAGATTCGGATCAAGCTCTGGAGCTGGAGTTCCATCCGCTTCATGAACAAACTCACCGGCATACTCGAACCAGAAGTTGAACATATAGCAATCTACAGAAGATACGCTGCTGCGCAGATAAACTGCAGCATTACCGCGCAAGTTTATGCTTGCTTGGCGAACAGCATCACCTTGTGTAAATGGATTTGCAGCTTCAAATTCACTTGTTGCGCAGGTATATGGATTACCGGTAAATAGTACTCCACAACCAGGCTTGCAGAACAAGCGAGGATCTAAACCGTCAACAATAAATGCTGATGGGTTACGTTCTTTGATTGAGCATGGGTCATAGCAACATGCAGCCAAATCATCAACTCTGTTGCAAGAACCTGCAACATAATCAAGGAACAGGTCATGGCAAACATCAACAAGACCGTTAACACCAAGAACAAAACCACGACGAACGTTAAGAGGAATTGGAGGGAATACATCAGTTTCACCGCCACAATCAAATGGGTCTTTGGTGAACTTGTTTGGATTCGAGTACGCATACAATGCGCCAATACATCCTTGTCCGGTAATTGGGTCAAATGGCTCTTGGTACAAGTCCCAATAAGGATCGCACGCAAGTTTACCATGGTTAGCAACATCGTTGATAACCAACAAGCCGCGACGATCTGCTGCGGTACGACATTTGTAAGCATCGCTGCAAACAATATCACATACTGCAAAGACTGCCTGAATACCGGCTGGTGTTGAATAGTCAACAGTGGTACGAACCAGTTCTGGTGTGAACATATCTACGTCTGTTTTGTCACATTCGACAAAATGACCAGCTATAACTACAGCACCATCGTTAAATGGATAGCGAGCAACAAGAGTTCCTTCAGTTTCATCTTGTGCAAATGAAATGTCGTAAGCACCCTTAATCATGAGCACCATACGGCCTGTTCCATTTTCACCAGTGTTTGAAGGATCAAATCCTATTGAACCATAACCACCTGTACAGAAACAACCACTTGTGTCTTGAAGACCTGTGATATTATCTGAAAGGTAAGTAATTAACGAGTTATGACCAACATAAATTAATACACGTTGTTCTGGAGCGATGTCACATGGGTCTGTTGTTGGGCAGCATGGCTGAGCAATACATTCACATGGACAATCTGGGCAAGGTGTTGGGCAAGCACGTGTTTCTGCATTACGTGCATGCTTTTTCACATCAGCAGCTTTAGCTGTTTTTGCTGCAGCTGGTGATTTTACAAGTGGACAAGTAGGACATGCACAATCAACAAGTGTTACTTCGTCTGAACGACGTTTTCTCATGAAAGTAACTTTGTTTTGCCCACATGCTATTTGGTCTACAGTGTAATCCATGGTGATATACACCTTGGTTCCTGCAGCACTTGCATTGAACACGCAAGACTCAACCTCTTCACCTGTCTCATTGAGCGCAAGTGGCAAGGTTTCGTTGCCGTTGATATCAACCAAAATTGGAGTTGTATCATCGATTTGTCCATTAAAGAACACACCGGTGCCATCAGCAAGCTTGAAGAATACACGACCTTGACCATTAAAGGTAACGATCATATCGGTAAAATCTTCAGTTGCTGGATCGACTGTACGACCACGGAACTCTAGGTTATTGTCAACATTAACAGAAATGGTTCGACCTTCTTCAGCGTTAAAATACACTTGGGAATAGCACAAACCATCGCTACCTGCAAACACACCGGTTGTTGCACCTTCAATTTGAGTTACACCAGCACTGTTGGAGTAAGGCTCAAGGGCAACATCGGTAAGAATATTGATGGTCATATCGCAACCACCACAATTACGAGCATCAAGTCTCACGTCACCGTCGATCTTCAAGCTGGCGAAAATTGGATTTCCGTCACCATCAAGGATCTCATCTACCGGCAATCCATCTGCACCAATTTCTGCTGCTGGATCGCGAAGCGTACCATAAATATTTAAAATGCAATCTTCTGATGTCGAAGCAAAACTTGAGTTAAAATCTCCGGGAGTCTCATCAATCAGATCCCCATAATTGTACAGGTCAGGGCTTACTGAAGAAAGCGCATAACCCTCTGCGTCGACATCTACACCCACAGGCGCCCATGTAAAAGGCTTGGCCTTCATGAATGGCGCACCTAAAAACGAGAGGGTGAGAAGCATTGCGCGAAGCTTTCTATTTATCATCGTTTCTCCCTTTTTAGGATAAACTTGAACAACACACACTATCTCTTCTGTTTTTAAGATTAGATCATTCTTATTGTTTCTTCGGCCCGGCCCTCCTTTCTCTGGATTACAAGGATCAGAAAGACATCCACCTCGCACCTGTAGAGTGTTTCTAGGATTGACCCAACATCAACGAGACGATCGATTGATATTGAGTTGGATGAGATATGAAACGCGTGAAGTTGTTGTTCGTCAGAAGATGATTTAATGATAGAGAAAAGAGATTATCGTTGGTTGAATGATTCAACGAATGATTCATAGCACTCTCCCTGACACGCTTCATAACTACCTTGTCACGTTTCTCCGTTTCAAATTAACCTTAGCTCTTGTTATCTAAATGTCAAGGCCTTATTTTTTGGACTCTAGCGCTGTCGTTAACCCTGACTCAATGCATAACTAGGGTAGGAAATTTCCTACAAAACATGACCCTTAACACCTAACAACTTTACTAAACATCCTTGCAAATTATGACTTTATAAACCTAACATCCATGCTATATTTATCTGCCGCTTCGAGTATAATTTTGGTATCAAAAAAATACACAATGCTGCAACCGTTTGAACATTGCTCTTATGTGGGTATATACTTGTGCGTATATTTGAGCGTGCTGCTTTGGACGGCTGTTATAGTCTAATCGGTCCCCTAGCACTAAAGTAAAGAGTTTAATCAAAAAATCCTGGAGTTCCTTATGACCATGCGTTCGATTCCCTTCTTTTCTCTTGAACGACAAACAAGCAAATTGCGCGGCAAACTCATGTCTACCATTGAGTACGTCATCGACAGCCAACAATTTATTGGTGGTCCTTTTGTAGAACAATTTGAACAAAAAGTTGCCAACTATTTTCAAGTAAATCATGTGATTGCATGTAACTCGGGAACCGATGCGCTATGGATGGCATTACATGCTTTGGGTACACCCAAAGATTCTATTGTTTTAACAACACCGTTTTCATTTATCGCTTCAAGCAGTGAAGTTTCAATGCTCGAGGCTCATCCTGTGTTTATCGATGTTGATGCTGCGAGCTATAACATAAACCCCGCTTTATTAAAAGCTTGGCTTGAAGAAAATGCGGTGATGAAAGATGGAAAAACATTTCACAAGATAACCGGCCAACCGGTTGTTGGTATTGTTACTGTTGATCTTTTTGGTCAACTTGCCGACTACCAAGAAATCAGAGCTCTTGCTGATGCTTGGAAATTATGGATCGTTGAAGATGCATGCCAAGCAATTGGTGCACAGCTTGATGGAAAAAAAGCTGGAACCTTTGGAGACATAGCGGCATTTTCATTTTACCCAACAAAAAATTTGGGCGCATTTGGTGATGCAGGATGCTGCACAACAAATAATCCTGAACTTGCTGAAAAGTTATTAACGCTCCGTAACCATGGCAGAAAAACCATGTACAATTATTTGGGTCTTGGGATTAACAGCAGACTTGACGCCATGCAAGCAGCTGTTTTAAGTCTTAAACTTGAATATCTTGAAACATGGAACGCACGACGTCGACAAATTGCTCAAGTGTACAATCAAGAACTTGGTCATATTCCATTTATTAAAACTCCTGCGACAACACACGGTACTCATATTTATCATCAGTACAGCCTTCAAGTTGTTGATGCTCAAGGAACAGGATATCGCGATCAATTAATCGAACATCTAACACGCCATGGTATCGCTACACGGATTTTTTATGAAAAATCATTTACCGACATCGCGTTTTTAAATATGGATCCACGCCTTAAAACAGAATGTCCGGTTACACATCAATTAACACAAACAATTTTGGCTCTTCCTATCTGGCCTGAAATGACCGATGAAGAAGTTGAATATGTTGTACATCATATTAAGACTGCACCAATTCAACTTGTTCAAAAAGTACAAACTGCCAGCAGCTCACATCAATGTGCATGCTAATAAGATATTTATGAAAAAAGGTTTTTTAATTTCTGTTGAAGGAATAGATGGTTCGGGCAAGAGTACTCTTGCCCGTAACCTCTATCAATTATTGCTTAAACATACACAGAACGTATTACTTACTAAAGAACCAGGTGCTACGCCACTTGGACTTGCATTACGTGAAATTTTGCACACACAAAAAGCGTTGGTCTGCGATAAGGCTGAATTTTTGCTTTTTGCCGCTGACCGCGCTCAACATTTTGCAACCGTTGTGCAACCCGCACTAGACCAAGGGACACTTGTTGTTTCCGACCGCATGCATGACTCTTCGCTTGCATACCAAGGGTTTGGACGAGGACTTGATAAGACAATCATTAGCACGGTCAGCAAATGGGCTATGAATGAGCGCATGCCCGACTTAACAATGTATGTAACCATCGACATCAAAACAGCGTTTGAACGCTTACATGCAAGCAGAGCTGAGCTGACGAGCTTCGAACAAGAAAAAATTGATTTTTGGCAGCGTGTCCAGAGTGGGTTTGCAACCATTTTTGCAAATCGTGAAAATGTTATAACACTTGATGGAACACTGGATCAGATGATACTGGCACAGCAGGCATTTGATAAAATTATGATGCGATTATGAACAGATTCCCCCCTGCACCAGTAATTTTAATTGTAGGCTCTCAAGAGCATGCTGTTCTTTTTATAGAAGAAGAGCTGCAAAAAGAGTTTTGCGTTCTAGCACAGGAGGCTGCAGCGCAAGGCAAAGCAATTGATTGCTATTGCAGAACTTGCAGGCTCATTAAACAACGACAACATCCATCGCTTGTCTGGCTTGCACCTGAATCTGGCTACACAGTAAAAGATGTTGATGTCATTTTTCAAAAAACTCAATTTGCCCTTGAGCTCAATGCAAAATTCTTTTTTGTTATACCCGATGCTCACACGCTCAATGTGGCAACAGCAAATAGACTACTCAAAGTCCTGGAAGAACCACCAACAGGATACCGATTTTTATTGTACACCCATAATGCTCAAGCGGTCTTGCCAACAATTCTTTCAAGATCAGTCAGAGTTAATTGTGCGTTTAATCAACAAGCGGAATTTCTGCACCCGCTTTTAAATTTTATATGCGATCAGAGAAAAGTTGATGACCCGCTGAGTTTTGAAGCGCTGTTAAAAAAAGAGCACTTAAGCGATCAACAAAGTTTTGAGTTGCTCAATAATTTATTGAACCATTGCGTAGGTAAACTCAAAGAGCTCTGCTCACAACTTGAGCTTAGTTCTGAGGAACTTCAAGCTCAAGAACGACTTGAACATTCAATTGCATTTATTACGCAAGCGCTCAAACGCCCACCCCAACCGGGAAGTTCTGAGATTTTTTGGAAATACTTTTTCATCTGGTTCCCACGGCCGTAAGAACTTATGAAACAGAAATCATTAAAAATTATCTCTAAAACAAAAAAATGGCTGCTTTACTTTGCATACACACAAATAGTAGTCACTCTTGTTGCACTTCCAGTTTTGGTCAGCTGGGGGCTTGGTATGTCCACTATGACCTTTGTTGGTAACCTTGTTTTTACACCACTCTTATCAGCATTCCTGCTCACGAGCTCTTTAATTTTTTGCTCAGAGCTGTTGAGTATTCCCAATGGTTATTTAATTATCTGCTTAGAGCACATCACCACATGGTGGTATTGGCTTCTGAGCCTTGGAAAAATCTCATGGATTATCTACTTTGCAAAGCCGCCAACATGGACGCTTTTTATCATTCCCTGCCTCACGCTTTTTATTATTCGCACAAAACGAATTCCTTCACTCCCACAGAGGTTTGTTTGGTGCTGTGGACTTTTACTACTGGGGCTTGGATCGTTTCATTTCTTTACATTAAATATGAAACGGACGCCTAAAACCCTCAATCTTTTTAAGAAACTCGTAATTCATAACAACGGCAAAAAAATTATTGTTACCGATTGTGGTTATTTGAATCGACGTAAATCTGTTGATAAATTTATTGAATATGAACTCAAGCCGGCAATGATTACCTCATTTGGAACGCCAATTATTGACCGAATAGAGCTCAAAAATCCGGGAAGTGGAAGTTTTGCAACAGCTGCTAACTTGTGCAACAACAAACTTGTTAAAGCTATCGCACTCCCCTACTTTGAACCGTTAACTTCCAAGGCTGCGTGGGCTGAATTTTTTAAGATGCGCACAGCAGCACAGGAACATGGAGTTCCTATAATTCGCTCTTTATCACCCCAGTAAGTAAATTGGTAAACGATTGATCTTCAAAAATAAAACTATGCGTTCCCTGAACAACAGGTAGCTTAAGTGATTTATTTTCTGCTAACTGAATAAGAGACTGAATGGTATTGATCCCTTCAGGAAACACTCCTTCGCTACTGATATCTGGTAATAAATTACCTTGGCCCAGCAGCTTGCCCAGTGTAAAATTTTTACTCAATGAGCCATAGCACGTCAGTACTAAGTCACCAATGCCTGCAAGACTATAAACCGTTACTTGATGCCCACCAAAAACTTGTACAATCAGACTCATTTCTGCCAAAGCTCGAGTAAGTAATAATGCAATGGTATTATCACGCGCTTGAGCTCCAAAAGCGATACCTATAGTTAGAGCAAAAACATTTTTAAGTGCTGCACACAATTGTACGCCAAGTACATCACGTGATAGTGTGCAGGAAAGGTAACTATTCGTAAGCAATGAAGAAACTTCTTGTGCTAATCTTTTATGATCAGATGCAACCATAACACCGGTTGGAACAAATTCAACTAAATCGCGGGCAAAGCTGGGACCGACAACAATAACTTTATTTACTGCATATCCTAAAACCTCATCAATAATTTGTGAGGGAACAAAGAATGATTCTTGTTCAATCCCTTTACTTAAAACAACCCACATTTCATCTTTATTAACAAATGGCTGGGCATGTGCAAGAACGACACGCAGATATTTGACGGGGATTGCTTCAAAGATAATCGAAGCATCCTGTAACGCTTCTTGTATGCTTGCAGTAGCACGAATACTGTGCGGAAGATTAACATCAGGAAGATAGAAACTGTTGGTATGATTTTGATTAATCTCTTGAGCTAATTCTGGCTCATGACACCACATCATCACCTGATGACCATTGGTTGCAAGCAGATGCGCAATTGCAGTTCCCCAGGCACCCGCCCCTAGTATTGTTATAGATGTATGCATTGTTTACCAACCAAAATTTCTTTTAACGCTCTTGAATTCATCAATACATTCCTGAATTTTTTCAAAGGTCATATCGGGCCAAAAAGCATCTACAAATTTAAATTCACTATATGCTGCTTGAAAAAGTAAAAAATTACTTAACCGCACAACACCACCAGTTCTAATAATGAGATCTGGATTAGGAATACCTGATGTCCAAAGTTCACGCCCAACCGCTTCTTCGGTAATTTGCTCAAGACTTAAAATGCCTTGAGTAACTTTTTGAGCCAATCTACGTGCTGCATAAGCAATTTCTTGCTGAGCACCGTAACAGAATAAAAGATTTAAATACAGACAGTCCAAGCCTTGTGTTGCAGACTGAACCTGATTGATTGATTGTTGCACCTTTTCTGGAAATAAACTTGTATCACCAAGAAATTTAATATTAATCCCTTGTTGAACCAACCGAGAAAGCTCTTGTACAAGACCATCAGATAAAAGCTCGAATAAATAAGATCTTTCCTCTTCTGTTCGCCTAAAATTTTCAAGCGAAAAGGTATAAATTGAAAGATACTTAATATCATTTTTCAAACAAACTTCAATAGCAGATAGAACAGCATCCATTCCTCGTCGATGCCCAAAAAGTGATTGTAGCTTGTTTTGTCGTGCCCAACGGCGGTTTCCATCAGGAATAATTGCAAGATGCTGCATGTTCTCCCTTCTTTGCAAGCAACGCATCGATAGTAGCATTTCAAATTACACACATACTACCTGAATTTGAACAACTTTCAATCTATCTGAATCCAGCTTGCTCAGAAGCCGTTTTGCCATAAAATCAATCGCGAATTCACACCGTTTAGAAAAGACATATCTCGATAAACATTTCAATTTGACATAAATAATAAAAGATGTATGCTGGTAATATGTTTACATTCTCTCGTTTTTTAACATAAACTAATATTCGTCCTGGAAAAAAGGAGGGGGTCTAGGCAATTAAATGCATGTCTGTTTTGCAATATCTTAAGGAGGACACCATGGAAAACATCAAAAACAGGGTAAAAGCTGTTATCTTTGATATGGATGGTACCATTATTAATACCGAACATATTTGGAAGAAAGTCACCTTTGACTTCTTAAACAAGCATGGTTTTGCAGAGCTTGATGATAACGCACTAAAATTTTTGCGTTCATTTTCAGGAATAGGCATGACTCATGCAGCTCAAGAACTCAAACGTTACTTCAATCTAAATATCCCACTAGAAGTGATCATTGCCCAGAAAATTGATCTTGCCAACATTCACTTTGAGCAAGCAATTGATTTTATTGATGGGTTTGAATTATTTCATAATAGACTCACCGATCATGAAATTCCAACAAGTATTGCAACCAATGCAACACTTTCAAATTTGGAAAAGCTCTCAACAAAAATGAACTTCTCTAAATTTTTTGGTCAAAATCTTTACTGCGTTGATCATGTTGGCAAAGCAAAGCCAGATCCAGCACTATTTTTACATGCAGCTCAAATGCTTGGTGTTGAACCTGCAGATTGCGTTGTGTTCGAAGATTCTGTATATGGTTTTCAAGCTGCAAAAGCTGCAGGAATGAAATGTATAGCAATCAAAAACGATCTTAATCAAAATCATCTTATCGATATACATTCCGCAATTGATACCTATCATGATGCAGAAGAAGCATTGAAGAAGATTTAATCTTCCTCAATGCCCTGTTACCGCCACTGATCTCTTTATCTTTTTATTCCCTTATTGTTTGCTTAATTACGTATCAAAAATTTTTCTCATCATACCAAGACCTCTACATTTAAAGATAAATAACAGTTTTTACATTCTTTAAATAAACAATACAAAAACTCTCTATCAACCTCATTAGACAGGTTTAAAAAAAGTCTTATACTTGAAAAAATTGGATTATAAAGAGATTTTTAACAATATCAACGGGACTATCTTCTATGGACAACCGTACCTGGTTTTGCCAAGCGCTGAGTAATAAGGCACTCATTGATCAACTCAAAAATATTAAACTCCTCGTTTGTGATGTCGATGGTTCATTAACTGATGCGAATGTTTATTTTTCTCTTGAAGGAGAAGATGGACGTTCTTTTTCGGTACAAGACGGTTTTGCCATGGAAAAGGCAGTTAAAGCCGGGCTTCTGCTCAGCCTAATGAGTGGTAAAAGCAACAAAACAACAATGCTACGTGGCATGCCACTAGGAATTCCCGAAGAGTTGTGTATCGTTGGTGTTAAACATAAGCCATCAATTATTAAAGAGCTTGCACAACGCTACAACTTAGAGCTTAAGCACATAGCAATTTTTGGCGATGATTTTTTGGATGCTCAAGTAAAGCTTGAACTTTCTGACATACTGTTCATAGCACCCGCCAATACGCCCTTCTATCTTACTCCACATGCGGACCTACAACTTCCTCTTGCCGGTGGTCAGAGTGCATTCCGTTTATTTTTAGATTTGTTATTGTTTGTTCAAAGCAAGCACTTTGCTCAAGAGCTTATTCAAAACTGCATACAAAAAACTACTTGAAAGCTTTAGTATTCACGATGATGATTAAACCTGTGCGAACAAATGCTCTTATTTTTTCATTTTTACTGATGCTTCTTACCTCTATACCAATTGGCATTACTCTTTTTTTAACACACAGTTTTTATCGTGAACAACAGCACTTAATCGACGCTCAATTCAAAACAACGGAAAAAAAACAAACTCCTTTACTCCATATTATTAACGGAGTGTTACACGAAGTTGAGCCTAATAATCGATATGAATTAAACATCCAAGCTCTTTATACCGACATTATGCGCAACTCATCACGCATTTTATGTTCAGAAATTAAGGGTGTAATTTTTGATAAAGAGCGAAAAGAGATGCATTTTACAGCCCCAGAGGGGGTTATTGCTCAAGATGAAAAAACGCTTTATTTTCCACGAGATTTTCATGGAAAATGTAATGAGGGGACATTTCAGGGAAATAAAATAACGTATCATCTCGATAAACAAGAACTTTCAAGTACTGAAGCTTTTAAGCTTGATCATCCAATTATGACATTTCAGGCTGCAAGTGGCACTGTGAATCTTATGAATTATGAAGGAACTTTAGAAGGTGAAGTTTCCACAGTTATCACACTGCCCGGCAAGCAACCACGGCCGTAATTGAAGCAGGCTTAAGCGGAAGCAACGTTTTTCCAGCACTAATAAGCGTTGCTCCGGTCGTACACAAATCATCAACCAACACCACATGCTTACCTTGTAGATTAGGCATGCTTTTAATGCGATACCAAGGGTGAAACGCAAACGCATCAAAAACATTTTGCCGACGTTCTTCCGGATCTAAACGCGATTGAAAAGATGTGCGCTTACTTCTAACAAGCATGGAGCTCGCAGGTACTTGTAACTCTTTGCCAATCTCTCTTGCCATAATAACCGCCTGATTATACCCGCGCTGAGCATAACGCCACCAATGAAGCGGAATAGGAATTACCAGATCCGCACTGATACTATCAAACGGCATTGTTGCAAGCATGACATGAGCTAGCTGTTTACTTGCAAGCATATCACCCCCAAATTTTCTTAATACAAGTGCCTTAAGTGGTCCTTGATACGCACCTGCTGCAAAGACTGGCATACTCATACCCGAAGTCAGTGGTAAAAAAATAGAAACAATTGGTTTAATTTCTTGAATACAGGCTGTACAGAAAACTGATTGCGGCAATATAATCCGGTCACATGTCCGACAAAGAGATGGATAAATCACCTGTAATGCAGAATTTATAAACTGCCTCACCTGCTTTAATGAGCCAGCCATATTGTCATTTTCAATAAAATGTGAACAATTATTCCTGCAAGAACATCACCGGCAATAATACCGATTACATTGGGCAACTGGTTAAGATGAATATCCCAAATTTTTGAAAGCGCCCATGGCAAAATAAAACTTGTCATATGAAATAAAACAAATCCAACTGCGTAGAGCTTAATTGTCAAAGCAAGAGAAAAGTAAACAAGAGCAAGGCCAATAACTTTATCAAGCACAATCACTGATGAATCGTGCTCACTTGGCATTGTAAGCGTGATGTAGATTGATAATAGGGCTACAATTAATGCTATACCTAAAAAGGCAAAGTACAACGTTGGACTAAACCAGTGAAGCATAAAACCCAAAAAAACAACCGGAATAGCAAGCAGTGATGCAAGTAAACCACCAAATCGCATCGCTCCTAATGGACCACATGTAGCAATACTGAAAAAAATTTCTTTTATGCTCATGATACACCCCTATCTTGAACAAAGTATTTATACATCATCACACCAACCCCGATAACAACCCAAGCGTCCGCAAGATTGAATGTGTACCAATGCCATGGTCCCATATACAGATCGATAAAGTCAAGTACTGCCCCATAGAGAAAGCGATCAATCAAATTTGAACATGCACCTGAAAGAATGAGGAGCTCACCAAAAATTTGCTCTCCATTACGAGCCATGCGCAGCATATAAGCTAACAGTACTGCCGTAACAAGCATAATACCAGCAGTCAAAATCCAGTAGTGTACATCTGAACTAAACTGAAGCATTCCATAAGAAATGCCGCGATTCCACGCTAACTCAAAACTCACTCCTGGAACAAGATGGATGTCTTGAGTTGCTAAATTAATAAAAGCCCATGCCTTTGATAGGCGGTCTGCCATAAGACACGTGAAAAATAAAAGTGGATATATCAGTTTTTTTTTCATATAAATCCCTATGCGCGCAATGTTGCACCATGCTTTTGTGCACAGGCAATGGCGGCTTGCCAAATGGCATCAATATCTTCTTTTTCAAGCGTACGTTCATGATGACTTATCCAAAACCTAAATGTTAGCGAACGTTGCTCTTTCCATTCCTCTTTTTCAAAAAAGTCTGCTAATTCAACTTTATAAACAAGTGGATTTATACCAGAGAACTCGCGTTCAAGCGTTGCAACAGCTACATTTAATGGTACCAAAATACTGATATCAAATGATGTTTCCTGATACTTAGAAATTTTTTCCATCCGCTTAACAGGCAGCACTGTATCCAGTAAGAAATCAAGGTCAAGCTCAAAAACAAAAGCATCCGCTCCTTGAATAATATCAAGCTTTGAAAGCAAAATAGCATCAGCTTTACCCGCGGTTCCAATTAACATGTCATTATAAAAAAGCTCACATGTTTGCTGTTTATTATACCAAACAGCTGCTGAAGATGCTTTTTTACATAGTACAGCCTGAGACTGTATCCCAACAACACCAAGCAAATCCAGTAAATACTGTTTACATTCGTAAAAATCGACGTTTGCCCGCTTGTCAAAAATAATTCCTGCAACCGATTTGCGTTCAATAATAGTCTGTTCAAACCGATTCCAATATTTGCCGCACTCAAAAAATGCCAAGCGATCACGTCCAACGTAATTTTCTTTAACATTTTTAAGAAGGCCAGGAACCAATGAATCGATCATACGATAATGATTTTCTGAAACTGGATTAATGATATCGGCACTTCTTCCAGGTTTTAAATGTAATTGATTGAGAAATGATTCATCGTGAAAAGCATAATTTTGCTGTTCAGTCATACGCGCTGAAAATGCCAAAAAGCGCTTGATTGCACGCATGCGCATCAGAGAAGTAAGACTGAATGGTCTTTGTGCAAAGTGAGGCAAAACGTGTGGAATACGTTCAAACCCATATGCACGAATTACTTCTTCTAAAATATCTTCTCTTATTTTTATATCTTTTGATGCTCGAAATGATGGAACTGTAACGATGTAAATTTTTTCACCCTGAGCATTTGCCTGTACTTGCACCTTAAAGTCACGGCATGTCAAAGCACTTACAATATCTTGTTCTGTTAAAGCAACACCCGATCGTGCTTGTAAAAATGCATGCTCAACTTCTATTACTTCATCAGGTTTTTGCTTACCTAATGCGATAATTTCATCTGCATACACAGCCTTGATATCGCATTTTTCAAGCAGTTTTGCAAAGCGAGCCGCACCTTGAAGAGCCTGCTCAGGATCAAGCGTTTTTTCGTATCGTGCAGACGAATCGGTACGCAGCTTATGACGCTGTGCAGTTTTACGAACACTTGTAGCCTGAAAGTTTGCTGACTCAAAGAAAAGCTGCGTAGTGGTTGGCCCAACACCTGAATGCAAACCACCTTTCACGCCGGCAAGACACATAGGCTTTTGTGCATCAGCAATTACTAAATCTTGATCGGTTAAGGTAATGGTAGTCCCATCAAGCAGCTCAAGTTTTTCACCATTTTTTGCCGTGCGAATGATAATTTTTTTGCCATCAATTTTTTGTGCATCATAAGCATGGACTGGCTGTGACCAATCTTGCATAAGATAATTAGTTGCATCCACAAGGGCGCCATGAGGCTTAAGACCAACTTTTAAAAGCCTGCTCGCAAACAGAAGGTTGCTTGGTTTGTGTTCAATTGAAGAAAAATAGAGTCCGGTAAATTTTGCACACAATTCAGGAGCATCGTTGTGCACAACAAATGGCGTTGTGGCGGTAGATTGAGATGTTTCTTGAAATGTAGAAATTGAAATTGGCTTAAGAAATTCAGATTCCGGTTTAAGCGGTAAATCAAGAAATGCTGCAATTTCACGCGCAAAGCCTCTATGCCCCCACATATCTGGTCTATGGGTGATAGATTTATTATCAACCTCTATCATGACATCGCTGCTTTCAAACTGAGCTCGCCAGTTCCCTGAAAGATCAGCTTGTGCAACATCAAAAGCAGGCAGAGGTCCGCCTTTTTCAAGATCAAAGTCAGTTGCTGTTGCCCAGGAAAAATCCGCTCCTATGCGCTTGACCATAAAACAAAGGCCCGGTTTTAATGCCAGCAGGTCTTGGGCTTGCGCGCGTAGCGGCAAGGAAACTTTATTGCCCAGTTCCGGTATTTCAAGAACAATACTATCGTTTGATTGTTCAACCAATGTAGCCATAAAAAAGTTTGTTAAGTCAAAGTCTATAGAATGAATTTGTTCTATCTCTGCGGTAATAGCATTAAATTTTTTAAAAATAAGCTGCACATCCTGAGATTTCCAGTCAGCTTTGATATGATCAAAGATCCATGCAAGTGAAAGTTTCATATTGTCCACCGTTTTGCGTCAAGCCAGCACTTTTGCGATATCACGCCCCATCAAAAAAAGGGTACCGGTATAGGGTACCCCAAGTAGTGCAAATCTCAAGTTTAAGTACCCTTAAAAGGCTTTTTAACTCTTTTTGGGTATTATTACTCTGCATCTCCATTTACAAAAGAAGTCAAAACTTGTATCAAATATTCTCCTAAAGAGGAATAAATATCTTGATCTCCTTGGCCTTCAGCCTGATTTTCACCATCTGCATCTTGACTATTATCCTGATCATCAGTATCCGAATCGGATCCGTCACTTACCGATAACGTTAAGCTGTCTTCTAAGACTGATTGGCTCTTTTCCTCGTCAAATTGTTGTTGCGCAAACATAAGAGCATTATAGTCTTCCAGAGCACGTAGAGAGTCTTCGTCAGCTTCAAGTTGTTCTCTCATAAGATTTTGGTAATCTTCTAGCTCATCACTGGCTATGTTTCGCGCAATAATACCGTCATATTGAGGGTGAAACTTTAAAAAATTTTTTAAATTTGATCCGATATCAGATCGACATAGAGCACACTGGTTATGCGCCCCTTGCGTTCCTGCAGTCTTTTTTGCAAAAGACTGCAAAAGACATTCTACACAGAACTGATGGTGGCAAAGTAAAGAAATAACACTTTCCTTTTCCTCTTCACAAATCGAACACTCTTGGCTAGTTTCTGGATTTTCTTTGCGTAACTTTTTATCAACAAGTGTGTAGTGCAAAATCAAAGCCCAAGTAGCTTGGACCGTATTATATTCAACGGTTCCCTCTTTTAGGTCGCCGCGTAAGCAAGAAAATTCTCTGAAAATGTGTAATTTTGGTTCAGGGTTTAAATCTAAGTCTCCATCATTATGCTTCTTTGCTCGAGCAAGAATAGATTTAATTGTGTTGAAAATTTCAGTATTTTCTTGCAACGTAAAACAGGTAATTTTACACATAAGCTCTTCATCTGTAATTGCAAAAACAGACGATGAGCAATACAGCACTATCACAGCACAAAGGATAAAACGAATACGCAACATAATCATTCCTTAAGCATAAATTTTACTTGTTTTGCATATGCGATCATATCATAAATGACCCACAAGAACGATGGCTTCTTTAGACTATTTTTAGATATTTTTTTCTGAATTCAAGAATTTTTTCACGCAGCTGAATAGCTCGCTCAAAATCAAGATTTTCTGCTGCAAGACTCATTTCAGCTTCAAGCTGCGCTACAAAAGCACGCGCCTCTTCTTCACTCTTTGGTCTAAAATTCTTAGCTCCAGAACCAAGTTTAGATGCTTTCATGATATCTTCTTGAAGCTTAGAAATACTCTTGGTCACTTCACGTTCAACATTGCGCGGAGTAATGCCATGTTTTTTGTTGTACTCTATCTGCAATGCACGACGACGCTCCGTTTCTGAAATGGCTCGCTTAATTGAATCTGTAAGTCTGTCTGCATAAAAGATAACCTTACTTTCCGCATTACGAGCAGCTCGACCAATCGTTTGAATAAGCGACTTGGCGTTACGCAAAAATCCTTCAATGTCGGCATCCATAACCGCAACCAATGCAACTTCGGGCAAATCAAGACCTTCACGAAGCAGATTAATTCCCACAAGACAGTCAAAAACTCCCAAGCGAAGTTTATGCAAAATTTCGGTTCGCTGTGGTGTTTTAATTTCGCTATGCATGTAACAGACTTTTATTTTTTTATTTTCAAGAAATTGTGATAAATCTTCTGCTGCCTTTTTAGTTAAGACCGTAACCAACGTGCGATAACCTCGTTCAGTTGTTTGGTTAATTTGTTCCATCAAGTGAGTCAGTTGACCTTCTCTGCCAACAATTTCAATTTCCGGATCAAGAATACCGGTTGGTCGAACAACCTGCTCAACCACCTGATCTGCATGCTCAAGCTCATACTCTCCTGGAGTTGCAGAAACAAAGATAACATCTTTAAAGTACTTTTCGATCTCTTCAAATTTCAAAGGTCGATTATCGTACGACGCCTGAAGTCTAAAGCCGTACTCGATCAGAGACTGCTTTCGAGCTCGATCACCTTTGTACATGCCATGCAGTTGAGGCAAAGCAATATGCGATTCATCGATAATGAGCAAAAAGTCTCGATCAAAGAAATCAAATAATGGATACGGCGCTTCACCTGGCAAACGGCCATCAAAATAACGTGAATAATTTTCAATCCCAGAGCAATAACCGGTTTCTTGTAACATATCAAGATCATGCTTAATGCGCGTAATGAGTCGTTCTTTATAGAGCGGATTTTCAATTTTTGCCGCTTCAAGCTCTAAGTCTCGCTTGATATGTGCAACGGCAGCATTACGTTTTTCTTCGGTTGTTACAAAATGTTTTGCTGGGAAAATGAGAACATTATCAAGCGTCGAAAGTACTTTATTTTCACGCTTATCAACAAGCTCTAAAAGCTCAATCTCATCGCCAAAAAGCTCTATCCGTAAGTTATCACGAAAATAGGGCAAATTTATGGTAATAGTGTTGCCCATAACCTTAAAAAGCCCTGATCCGGCTTCTACGTCGTTGCGCTTGTATTGAATAAAAATAAGTTTATCAATGAGCTCTTTGCGCGATATCTTTTGCCCAACCTTGAGCGAAAAGGTCAACTCCCGATAATCCCAAGGGTTACCCAAAGAATAGATAGCTGAAACCGATGCGATAACAATGACATCATCACGATTGATAATTGAAGCGGTTGCTTCAACACGTAACCGCTCTATTTCAGCATTAATTTTAGTTTCTTTAGGGACATAGATATCTTGCGCTGGCAAGTATGATTCCGGCTGGTAGTAGTCATAATAGCTCACAAAGTAGCAAACTTTGTTATTAGGGAAAAAAAGACTGAACTCTTCGTACAATTGAGCAGCCAATGTTTTATTTGGAGACAAGATCAAAACTGGTCGCCCTTGCTTAGCAATAACATTTGCAAGCGTAAAGGTCTTACCAGAACCTGTTACACCCAGTAATACAGATTTTCCAGGACGGCCTTGGTTCAGCTGTTCAATTGCCTCAGGCTGGTTACCAGATGGGGCAAACGGAGATAAAAGTGAAAAAACGCTTTTTTTGGTACTCATGGTATGAGTCTATCACCAAAAAAAGCGTTTCTCAAAAGCTTATTTTAATATGAGCTAACTTCTTTAATTAAAGCATTTCCTGCGTTTTGAGTGCTAACAGAATATTCTGCAATCAATCGATCAAATTCTTTCATCGTTTCTTCATTAAAATTTAAAGGCTCTTCTGGTACTTCGAGTATTTCGTTAAAATACATTGCAAAGCGATACTTGCCAAATAGGTCAAGTGAATAATAAGCATCGATGATCACAGAACTCAATTCACGCTTCTGATTATCATCAAGTCTAACACTACTACTTCTAAAAACTCTCAACGCCTTAAATAGGATATACCCCTGGTCTTTAAAAATATTTTTACCATAAAGAGGATATAATTGTCCGTGCAGAGTCATCGTATACCATTCAATAGCATCTTTTTTCCCACCATCTTTAACTAAAGAATAGTATGAACGAGTTGTCTTCAGAGCTTTTAACTCATCAATTGTATCCTGGTATGCACTATTATCGGAACTTTGAATAAACTCATAATCAGCCCCATAGGCAATTGAAGAAACATTCATCGTCGCTAACATTAAAAGAATAAAGTATTTGATCTTTTGCATAAGAAACCTCATGGAGAAAATGTAAAATAGAAAAAACAATTTTTAATTTGAGCTGAATTATAAAAAATGATCTAAAAAAGTCAATCAATAAAACTATCAACGATAGTTTAAGACTAAGATAAGGACTCTAAATTATAATGTGATTATTTTGAAAAAGATTTGAGATATTTGAAATCCATATTCGGTTGGGAAACTTAATGGCGGGGCTGATGGGGCTCGAACCCACGACCTTCCGCGTGACAGGCGGACGCTCTAACCAAACTGAGCTACAGCCCCAACCGAATATAAATCCCACCAATTGGCAGGATTACCTAGTATTCTGCCAGATAAATTGATTTTTGCAAGAAAAATCTCCAAAAAATCTGCTTAACGCAGCATCAACTCAACCGCTTTTACGATAGCTTGTGCATCAATGCCGGCAAAATTAAGTAATTCTTCAGGAGTCCCAGAGCGGGATAATCCTGTAACTCCTATTGTCTGTACGGTAATACCGGTATTTACTAAAGCGCTTGCAATTGCTTCGCCAAATCCACCCTGCACGTAGTGGTCTTCAACGGTAATAATTTTATTGTTTGCATCACGCGCTAAATCGATAATTTGCTCAACAGGAAGCGGTTTAATGGAATACAAGTCTACAACAGAAATACTGATATCTCGCGCCCATAAACTTTCATGAGCCTTAAGCGCTTCATACAACGTTATACCTGCGGCAATAATACAGACTTGATCATTACCAGTACGCCTTAATACTTTGCACTCGCCAAGAAAGAAGTTTTCATGTTTTCCATACAAAATAGGCATATCTGCGCGCGTCGTACGCAAGTATGAAATACCATCATGATAGTGACCCATTTGTTCAACAAGTTTATAGGTAGAAACACCATCACTTGGATACAAAACAATTGAGCCAGGAATAGCACGCATAAGAGCAATATCTTCCAAAGCCATTTGCGATGGACCATCTTGCCCAATTGAAACACCGCAATGAGAGCCACATAACCGGACCGCATTACGACCAATACCCGCCATTCTAATTTGATCATGTGCACGTGTAAAAAATGCACCAAACGTTACAGCAAATGGCACTTTTCCACGAGCTTGCAACCCAACTGCCGTGCCAACCATATTTTGTTCTGCAACAAAACATTGGATAAAGCGATCTGGAAACTCCGCTTCAAAAATATCGGTATAGGTTGAATTTTTCACATCGCCATCAAGCGCTACCACCGCACTATTTGCTCGACCGAGTGCTGTAAGCGCATATCCAAAAGCCTTACGTGTAGAAATCGAATTGCCCTGAGCAAAACGACTTCCATTTGGATCTTGAATAATGTTAAGCGCCCCCCCAGACATGCGATGATGTTCATGCTCATCATTTCCTTCAGGATGGGGCATAATAAACGGTTTGCTTTGAGCAAGCTTAGTTGCTCCTTTGAATCGAATTTGTAAGCTTTGAATAGCAGGCTCAAGTTCTGCATTGGTGAGCGGCTTTCCATGAAATCCATTAAGATTTTCAATGCTATCAAGCCCATGCCCCTTGTATGTTTTTGCAATAATCATAGTCGGCTTTTCGGTCATCAATTGTGCTTGAGCAAACGCATCGGCTATTTGATCAAAATTGTGCCCATCAATCAATAGCGTATGCCAGCCAAATGCGGCAAACTTATCTGCATAGCGTTTAGTTTCATGCTCATGCATTGTCTGACCCGATTGGCCCAGCCGATTGCAATCGATAACGCCCACTAAGTTATTTAATCGATAATATGACGCCAGTTCTGCAGCCTCCCACACGGAACCTTCAGCTACTTCTGCATCGCCCATCATAACAATGGTACGATAGTCCAATTTTTCCATTCGTGCATTAATCGCCATACCTACCCCAACGGACAAACCCTGTCCCAGCGAACCTGTCGCAGCTTCATTATACGCAAAACGCGCTGTTGGATGTCCTTCTAGGGGAGAGTCAAACGTACGCAATTCCAAAAGCTCTTGATCGCTTATAACACCAAGTTGTTTGTATGCTGCATAGACAACGGGAATTGCATGCCCTTTTGAGAGAATGAATCGGTCATTATTTCGATTTTTTGGATTCTTAATATCATAACGTAAGATGTGAAAAAAAATTGTAGCAATCATATCGGCAATAGATAAGCATGACGTTGGATGCCCAGACTTTGCCTGTGTTGTTGCTCGCAAAGAGTCGATACGTAATTGCAGTGCAACATGCGCTAAAAAATCACGAATTTCATTTGGTAAAGATGCCACAAGTATTCCTTATAATTTTCTGAATAATTTCTATAGCCCTTGGGTCTGCACATACGCAAACGCAAGCTGGCTCCATGTTTCCATATTTTCTACAAATCCAGCACATTCTTCTAAAGATACCAATGAGCCTTCTTTTAATTCTGAACGTATGGCAATATTGGGTGAATCCCCTTTGAGCAAAAATACAAATCCCACATGTACTTGCCCAACAGCATTACTGTCATCATTAATGAGGCCAAGAGGCTGAATTGATAATGAACCATCATACTCAATTTCTTCTTGAAATTCACGTACAGCCCAATCAAAAATTGTTTTGCCAGCAATATCGCTTTCGCGAACATGACCACCAATCCCAAGGGTATACTTATTTTTAAGTCGCTGTTCACCAGCAGTTCCCGCTCTTTGCATAAGAAAAAGCTTTTTGTCATACGTAAAAACAAGATAGGGAATAATTTGTTTATATGATGGATTTTGCTCCATTTCTGAGCGAGGCAAAAATTGCTTATGTTCCTGAACAACATCCTGATACGCACCAAAATCATTGCATGCAAAAAATCCGTTAAACGGTTCATCTAAAAAAAAATTTTTTCGAGGGACAACTAAAATATTTTCATCTATTCGTCGCTCGTTTGACGTAACACTTGTTTGGGTCATGAAGATTCCTTACAAAAAAAGATACACAGCACCTCATTATCGAAGTAACCCTGCCGGCGCAGGGTTACTAAGGTACCTAAAACTGAGCAAGATGCAATACGCATTTACCCTGCATATTCCTTTAAGAAGTTTTGCCAGTTACTTTTTTGAGCAAACTCAGTTTGCTTATACGAACTATGCACAACTCCCTTTGCAGGGTAATAAATTGAAACACCGCAAGCTCGGGCTCGCAATAATCCATTGGCACTTCCAATGATAAGTTTATCAATTTGAGCAATTCCAGAAAGTAATGCGCTACGCAATCGCTTTATTGACCGATTATAAACTATACGCCTTCTAGAAACAGGATCTTTTTCTCGACTCTTATCACCAAGTTGCTTGAGTAATTCATGAAAAAAGGTTGCTAAATCAATATATTCTTTTACATCCATCTCAAGCACACGAGCCCTTGCTTTACGCACAGCGCTTTTTATCCCTTGAGGATCAATCTTTTTACTTTCATTCAACATTATTACAATCTGATTTAATGCCGAATCAAGAGCTGCAGCATGACTCAAATCAAATGCCGACATGGTAAAATCAGGAATATCGCCGCGTTTACGATAGTAACGGCCATATCCGGTGACAATAACCTTTGCAAGCTGAGCAGGAGTCATCGTCGGCATCGTTGTTAAAGCATTAAACATACTGGTATATTCCCAACCTTGACCCGGTTCAACTTCTTGGGATGCCACAAAATAATCAACATAGTTTCTTATTTCATAACAAATTTCAAACATAGCCATTAAGCAAGCATCCATACCTAAAAGATCAAGGTTTCGTCCAATAATTCCCTTAATATCACGCAAAGCGTTGGATAAATCATTATTGGTTAGACAAGTCCCTTGAGAATCGTCATACAGGATACCACGAACAGCTTTTACTTCTGGCGTAGATAGACGATCACGCGATGTTCCAACTAATTGAAGCCAGCTTGAGTAGTATTGTCGTTTCTGACGATCGCCAGGACTATAATCTTCTACACCACTTCCGTGATTCCATAAAATAAGTCCATAGTATAACGCTGGATACTTATTAACGACCCATTGCATACTATCAACCAGCTCTTGTCCTGGGTGATAACCCATTTCTGAGGAGAGCGATTCGTCTTCAATTTTCCCACCAGGAGTAATACGAAATCGCCATGTTTTATTATCATTTGGACGGTCCCACTGAACTAATGCATGAACTTGATCTGTTGCACGCACTCCCTTCTGCATAGCATTTACATTGTAGTAAGCAAAAGGATCTAAGTTGTTATCACCCTGAATATAGGTGAGTACCGACCATTGAGCGACTCCACGAAACAGATTTTTGGTATTGAGTGCATTACACTGCGAAAAAATAATCATTACAATAAAAATACTGTTCCGCATTCCTGAGTAAAAATTGAGCTTCATTAGTGCCCTCCTATTCTAGCTTTTCTTTCTATTATTACCTGCTGCTTATTCGCGTAAGCTTCTCAAGAATGTCATCCAAGAGGAGCTCATTGCAAATAATGTTCTGGCATATGATGGATCTAGATTCCCTTTGCTTGGGTAATAAATAGAAAGGCCTTTAACATTAGCAAGTGCTGGTCCTGAAGCGCTCATTACAACTGAATTTGAAACAGATTTCATGCCTGCTGTTAAATAACGAGAAAGCAACTTTGCTGCTTGTTGAAATTCGGAAGAAACAGGCTTGCTTGATGGACGATTATTTTGTAAAAACTTTGCCGATTTTGGAGCTGTACGCTGTAACTGATTAAGAAGTGCTGTAAAAAATGAATGCATATCAATGTATTCTGGGGAATACATTTCAATTGAGGCCTTGCGTGCTTTTTTCAAGATAGCCAACATCGTGTCAGAATCATAGTTCATGCAGGCTATAATACCTTCGGCAATATTATCAACACATGATTTAAGATCATCAATTGTGCTCATTTTAACTGCAGATAATGTAAAGTCTTTTGCATCTGGATGGTTTTTATAAAACTCTTTATATGCCTGAACAATAGATGATGCAAGACCAAGCGATCCTAAACTTGGTTTTGCGCTAAGCGCCGCCAAAAACGATCTATAATTCCACCCTTCTCCAGGCTCTGTTTGCTGCGAACCAACAAAGACATCTGCAAATTGACGAATTTGATAGCAGACTTCAACCATTGCCATTAAACATGCATCCATCCCAATGATATCAATTTTCTTGCCAAGCATTGTTGCAATAGCATTCATTGCAGTGTAAAGGCCCTGATTGGTTAAACAGGTATTCTGAGAATCATCATACAAAATTCCACGTTGACCATCAGATATTTCACTCATTGTTTTGTGAGGAAGACCTGGAAGTTCCATCCATGAATGAATATGCTTTTGAAGTAAAACACTCAACCGAGAACGACAATAATCTTCAATTCCTGAACCATGATTCCATAAAATGAGTCCATAATGGCTTGCTGGATAGCTATTAACAGCCCATTGCATTGAATCGACTATTTCTTGCGATGGATTAACTCCCATTTCGCTACTCAGAGAAGCGTCTTCAATCTTTCCTCCTCGCACAATCCGATAACGCCATGATCTATTATTACCAGGCTGGTCCCATTGAACTAACATATTAACATTTGTGTCATCGAGCATACCTTGCTGCATAGCATTTATATTGTAACTTGCAAAATCGGCCAAGCTATTATCTGCCTGTATATAGGCAAGCAAAGTCCATGCTTTTGGAGCAGCCTTATTGATTTGATTGTCCTGCTGAACTTCAACTTCTTTTGCTTGAATACAAAATAAGAAGCTGCACGCAAGTAAACTGCATGCAGCTGTAATGAATCGCTTTTTATTATCGCCAAATATCTTCGCCATAACGTTCCCCTTCCTAGAGAATTGAAAAAACCACTATTCAACTCTTTACAGGGTATGGAATGAAGTTACGCAAAGGCAATAATTTTTCTAACCTTTATCACTGATAAATAATTTCTTTCAAAAAGTTAAACCACAATGAATCTTTTGCGAATTCGGTATGTTGATACGATCCATCAATATGATTCATTGGAAAATAAATTGAAAGCCCCTTTGCTCGTGTCAGATACGTTCCTGACGCATTTGCAATAATGCTTTGCTCAATGCTGCTTACCGCTGTATTTACAGCATTTTTCAGCTGCGTTACCGCATAATTTGATGAAAATTTCTTATTAAAAAATTGCTCTACACTCTTATTTAACTCGATGAAAAATGAATGTAAATCTATATAACTTGTCGCACTGAATTGCAAACAATTACGACGTGCTCGCTTAATAACATCAACAAGTGAATCTTTATCTAAACGCTGACAAACACCCAAATGCTGAATCACACTATCAAGGTTTGTCTTGAGCTTATCAACATAAGATAAGTCAATAGCCGACTGCGTATAAAATTGGATCTTATCTTTATAAAGCGATTGATAACTTGTTACAACAGATTGTGCCGCTTGAGCTGGTGAAACTCTCCCCGCCGCAAATGATTGGAGAAATGTTAAATAGTTCCAACCATAGGCTAATTCAACCTCTTGTGACGCAACCATATAATCGACATAATTACGAGCCTGATAACCAACTTCAAGCATTGCCATAAGGCAAGCATCCATTCCTAAAATATTAATCTTCTGGTTATTAAGAACCGATGTTTTAATCTCTGATAAAGCACTAGTCAACACTTGATTATTCATATAGGTTTTGCTTTGTTCATTAAAAAGAATACCTCTATGAAGCTGCGCAAAGGTTGTCGTTTCATGCTCATCAAGACGAGAAGGATCAACAAGAATCTCTTCTGAAGGATCATCACATGTTATTCCATTGATACAAATTTTTGGATTGTCCTTAAGTATGCTTGGATCGATAGCAAACTTATTTGTTGTAGACCAAGGTTTTTGATTCCCCCATAACGGATCGACAATTCCAATTCCATGATTCCATAGAATTAAAAAGTACTTTTCCGCGGGATATTTAGTGGCGGCCCAGCGCATTGAATCAACTAAATCATGCGCTTTATTACCATCGGTATTCATGGGCAAACAAACATCCAATATGAGTTTTCCTTTTTCAACCTTATAACGCCAAACGCCCTGCTGATCAGGTTGATACCATTGAACTAAAATATTAAGATTTGTTCCAGAACCGATAACAGCCATATCGTTGAAATTTTTATAAGCAAAGTTACTTAAATTATTTTTTGCTTGAGCATAAACCAAAATAGTCCACTCAGCCTTTGCTCGCAACGGATCTGTTTTTGCACTCAACTGATGAGCACTGAATAAAAAAGAAACGATCAAAAAAAGACGCACTTTTCCAAAAATAGTCTTCCAGTATTTTTGTGATGAATACAACTTCATAATCTCCCCCTGAAGCAATATATTGCTTACTGAAAATATACATAGAGGCTTCTCACGAAGCTCCTCCCCTAAGAAATGTGTTCTCCACATCCTACCTCGATGCTACAAAATGGAATGCTCGCAAGTCAATAATTTATTAATTGTAAATTATTATAAAGGCTGAATGGAATAATAGTAAAATCAAAAAAATGTAGTAAAATTACTCTTAAAAGCAATTGCTAGCAGTAAACTTTTTGTTGCATGCAGCTAAAAACAATAAGGAACGCTCTTATGAGTTATGAATTTAAAGCGATAGAAGCAAAGTGGCGTGAAGCCTGGAGAAAAAATCCATACTTTAAAACGCAAAATAATCGATCTGGAAAAAAGTATTATTGCCTAGATATGTTCCCTTATCCTTCAGGATCAGGCTTGCACGTAGGGCACTGGAAAGGCTACGTACTTTCTGATGTATACGCACGCATTAAGTTACTTCAAGGACACAATGTGCTGCACCCAATGGGTTGGGATGCATTTGGTTTACCTGCAGAAAATGATGCAATTAAAAAAGGTATTCAGCCAAAAATAGGCACCGCAAAAAACATCGCTGTCTTCAAAGAACAACTTGCACAAATTGGGGCTATTTATGATTGGGACAAGGAGCTTGATACCACCGATCCAAAGTACTACAAATGGACGCAGTGGATTTTCTTGCAAATGTTCAAGGCTGGGCTTGCTTATGAAGAAGAAACACCTATCAACTGGTGCCCATCATGCCTAACCGGTCTTGCAAACGAAGAAGTCGTTAATGGCGGTTGTGAACGTTGCGGAACACAGGTACTCCCCAAAAAAGTTCGTCAATGGATTTTGCGTATCACCAACTATGCTGAAAAACTTCTTGAAGGACTTGATCGCTTAGAATGGCCAGAAAAAGTTAAACTCATGCAGCGCAATTGGATTGGCAAAAGCGAAGGCTTGATGTTTACTGCTCCGGTTAAAGATACCAATCTAACACTACAAACGTTTTCAGCTCACTTTGAAAGTTTTGCTGCTGATACATTTGTTGTTATTGCACCTGATCATTCATTCTTACAAGAACTCCTTGAAGGCGTGCCAAATAAAGCAGAAATTCTTGCGTTTTGCGAAAACTTAATTCACAAACGAGCGGAACATGGCAAAGAAGAAATAGAGCCCGAAGGAATTTTTACCGGTCGATATATTGTTGATCCAATCGGCAATGGAGATCTTCCTATTTGGGTTGCTAGCTTTGCAATTAAAGATTACGGAACCGGTATTGTAAAATGTTCAGCACACGATGAGCGCGACTTTGCATTTGCAAAAAAATACGGCATCCCGCTCAAAGCGGTTCTTACTCCGCCAAATGATCCAGAACGTACACAACGAGTACTGGCATTTGAGGAATGTTATACCGATATGAAAGAGGGAATTTTGCACGAGCCAGCAGCATTCGCGGGCAAACGAGCAGGTGATTGTCGACAAGAAATTATCGACTATTGCGTCACACAAAAATATGCTGTTCCAAAAGTTTCATACAAATTACGCGATTGGGTTTTCTCACGTCAACGCTACTGGGGTGAACCAATTCCACTGGTACACTGTGCCGCCTGCGGTGTAGTCCCTGTACCAGAAGATCAACTACCTATACAACTCCCCGAAGTTGAACACTACCAACCAACGGGCACCGGCGAGTCACCACTGGCTGGAATCCATGAATGGGTAAACACAACATGTCCTTCATGCAATGGTCCTGCCAAACGTGAAACGAACACCATGCCTCAGTGGGCCGGTTCATGCTGGTATTTCCTGCGCTACCCAAATCCAAATCTAGAAGACAACATTTTTGACGATCAAGATATGAAATATTGGCTACCCGTTGACTTGTACGTTGGTGGTATTGAACATGCTATCTTGCATCTTTTGTATGCACGATTTTATATCAAAGTGCTCTACGACCTTGGGCATCTCCCTTTTGATGAGCCGTTCAAGCAACTGTTCAATCAAGGAATGGTCTGCAAAAAGTCTGAAACTACCGGACGTGTTGAAAAAATGTCCAAGTCCAAAGGTAATGTTGTTAACCCTAATGAGATTGTCGAAGAGCTCGGTTCTGACACCTTGCGCATGTACATGCTTTTTATGGGACCACCTGAACTTGATACCGAATGGCAAACAGAATCGATTCGTGGTGTGCGCAGTTTCTTGAATAGATTGTGGACTTTTTTGACAACATCAACACACATACTCGCTGCTGGTAAAGAAGTTGATGATGCATCATTACGTCGATTTCATCAATTCTTAAAAGCATACCAAGAGCGTATTGAGCAATTTAAAGTCAATACTGCAGTTGCTGCTATCATGGAATATTTGAATGACGCGCAAGCGCATAAGCTTGTACTTGATCAAAGCATGCTCGAACAGCTCTTAGTTGCACTTTCAGTGATGGTTCCACATTTTTCAAGCGAACTTCTTGAACAGTTGCTGGACAAACAACTGAGTGCATGCAGTTGGCCAGTATTTAATGAAGCACTTGCATACATCAACACCGTTGAAATTGCAGTACAAGTTAATGGCAAGCTTCGTGGAGCGATTCAGACAACACGAGGTGCATCTCAAGCTGATATTGAAGCGACTGCACGTCAGACGATAGAAAAATGGCTTGAAGGCGTATCAGTGGTCAAAGTAATTTTTGTAGCTGATCGTTTAATTAATTTTGTAATTCGATAAAGTTTTTCTCAAAACTGATTATTGTTATAAGCCCATCAAATAGTATTCATTTGATGGGCTTATTGCTTAAATCTGCTACGAGATTGCCAATAAATTTCCAGCTCAACACAGTTGCATGTGACCAACTTTGATTATCAGCACCACCGTAAATAAGGAATCGAGGGCTTGTCGCTGACAAAGAACTCGTTTTACTCCAAAAATTTATTTCTTTAAAGAATTCTGAAGTTACTGTTTTACCTGATTTAATCTCCACCGGAACTGAATATGTCGACTCATCAATAATGCAATCTATTTCATGTCCTGTGTGATCTCGCCAAAAATAAAGGCTCGGTTGACGATCAAGATTAAACTGTTGCTTAAGAAGATCTGAAATAATAAGCCCTTCAACCAATCCTCCTCGTAAATAGTGACTTTCCAATTCTTCAACTGAACGTATATTCAATAATGAACAGGCAACGCCCGAATCAACAAAGTAAATTTTTGGCGATTTTATAAGCCGTTTTCCAAAATTTTGATAATACGGTTGAAGTTGAAAAATAACATAGCTTGCTTCCAGCAATGAAAGCCATTCTTTAGCTGTGTTATGGCTAATGCCACAATCATTCCCCAGTGAGGTGAGATTAACTACTTGCCCAATTCGACCAGCACATAATTTCATAAATTTTTGAAATGTTGCTAAATCTGCAACATTTTTAATTTGACGAACATCTCGCTCAACATAAAGACGTAAATAGTTTTTGTAGAGACGCTCAACTGAAACATTCTGTGCATGCGCTTTGGGATATGAACCTTTAAATACAAGACTCTCTATCGTTGTAGGTAGTAGAGAATTTTGCTCAAGCTCCTGAATTGAAAGTGGGAGTAGTGTAAGAACAGCCATTCTCCCTGCTAAAGTTTGTGTTATTGCTTGATCAACTAAAAAATTCTGTGATCCTGTTACAATAAAAAAGCCATTCTTTTTTTCTCGATCAACAATTGTCTGCATGTACGAAAGCAATTCTGGTGCATTTTGAATTTCATCCAAAATAATTCCCGATTCAGAAGGCAATTCAGTAAGAAATTTCCGAGGATCACTCAATGCTGAATCTTTGACATCAAAGTCTTCAAGAGAAACATATCTATGAAGGGGAAATGCCATTTGAGCAAGTGTTGTTTTTCCCGATTGACGAGGACCAACAATCGCAATTACCGGGTATTCAGAGGATGCCTCAGCTACTTGATCTGTTAATGAGCGGCGTATGAACATTGCTATCCAATCGTGTAAAATTGTAAATCCAATCTTCAATCTGTCTAGAATTTATCACAAAAAAGCCTTTTAAATCAACATTTCTTAAAAATTAACTAAAAATTGCCTGAACAGTAGATTCTTTTCGAAGATCGTAATACAATGAACCTTAAAAAAAGGCTTATCGCTATGATTCGTGATAATTATGCACATTACATCTTGGACCTTTTATTACCACTGGGTAACATAAAAGCCCGAAAAATGTTTGGCGGTTTCGGCATTTATCAAAATGGCATTTTCTTTGCTTTAATTGCCAACAACATTTTGTACTTCAAAGTTGATGATGCCAATCAATCAGACTATGAATCATTTGGCTCCAAGCCATTTTCTTACACCAATAAAAATGACAAACTTGTCAGTATGAGTTACTGGGAAGTTCCTATCAATATTCTTGAAAATCAAGACAGGCTTGAAGAATGGGTTAATAATGCCGTTCAGGCTGCCAAACGCGCAAAAAAGTAGCCGCTGCTTTTAGTCATTAAGAAAGTCGCATTAAAAAAATTATATTACTGCAGGCTTTTTCTTCAAAGCACCTGTCAACTGAGTCAGCCCTTTTTTCAAAGCCTCAAGCTTTTTCTTGAGCTTTGAAAGATTTTTCTTAAGGCTTGCTAGTTTGATTTGAAGTTGATCTTTTGGAGCAGCCTTAACAAAACGCTTCATCAGGTCAGTTTTCATTTTTGTTAAGCTCTCCGCTGTAACTTTTGAAAGTTTGCGATGCTTTCGCTCTTCCTGAGCTGCAACTATGCGTGGTATATACTCACGTCGATAGTCATCATTAATTTCACTATAAGAGCCGTAGAAACTTTCAAAGAGGGCTTCTTCATAATAAAATTTATTATCGTAGGTGAAAAAGCACTTTTTTTGCTTCCGATCAATAATGAAATCTTTAACCGAAACTACGTCTGAGTGATCTCCACCAAGTATATGTATATCGCCGCGCATGCTTTTTATTTCTTTTATCCAAGCAGTTTCTATGTTTTTAATATGAGAGAATAGGTACGTTGCAATATAAGCAATATCGACAGCATCATTTTCTATTTTTTCAATACTGCATAGACCGCTCAAAGACGAAAGAAGGTTAACCTCTTCTACTGTTTGCAGCGTTACAGCTCCCAACTGATCTATCTTTTCTTGCATTTCCACTTTTTCATGAACTCGTTTTAAAAGGTTGTTGTATTTCTTTTTTTGATCCTGAGTACAAACGTCGGGAGCTTTACCTGGCTCTTTGATGTACAACGCTCCATTTTTTTCAAAAAAAGCGTACAGGTCATGCTTCAGCGGCAAAGAAGAAATTTTCTTATTATAGACAAGCACATTCTTAATATCATTTACTTCTTCTATGAAAAATATTTTTAGTGGATCGAGCAGCTCAATTTTCATAAACCAATCTATTACGTCTTCTGTTTTCCTATTCGATGAAATCTTTTTTATTTTATGAAGAGCATCGCCCGGTATCATAGAAATTATAGCATCCATGTTCACCGAATTTATGATAAGTTCAAACGGAATTTCTGCTGCATAAAGCAATAGTCCCTTTGGGTCTGCATTGAAAAATTTTACAATATTGAGAGGTTTTTGAGGGTCTCGAGCTTGAGCTAAAATTGATCCGATTTGCGCAATATCTTTTTGACTTTCCATCACAGAAAACCACTCTAGTCCGGGCAATTTGATCTGTGGAACATTCCCCCAAAGCCTACGTTCCCCAAGCTTTTTTGTAAGCGGATCGTAAGTATCTTTCGTGTATAAGCAGACAGATTCTATCGCTTTTTTGTAATCAATAGGGCCAAATGTTGTTACTTCTTTAAGAAATATATTAAAATCAAAAGCACTTGCTTTACCTTCTGTTGGAGCATCAGTAATTGCCTCAGTAATAATGGCAAATGAATATGTTTTTTGTATAGCAGACATACTGTCTTTGTATATTATTTCAGCATTCGTACCAGCTCCATAGCATGATGAATAAACAAGAAGACGAGTATTAATTTTGTGATCTAAAAAATTCAATACCTTTTTGAAGTCATTAACCGTGATATGTGCAAGGGTTCCACCTCCAGTGCTTTCTTTCATTGTTCCATGGCCAAGCAGATAGAAAGACCATACAGGCAAAACAGTTTTTCCTTGATAATCAGAACGCATACAAAAGATATCACTTGTTTTTTTATCTGTGTCATAAAGAGCTTCAATAAAATAACCTGCATTTTTTCTATCTTTATCTCTATTTAGACCCAAAGCAATCTTATTTATTGTGGCTAAATCAACTGTCTTCATATGATTAACTTTAAGACCCAACTGCAACTCTACTGGAGAAATAGAGCCCATTGGGGTATAACTCTTCACCAAATTGATATCTATACCTATTTTGTTGAGATAAGTATGTGGAATAAGAAGATATATATTATTATCGCTAATCTCTTTAACAATCCATCTGCCTCTATATTTCCCAGAAGATTTGAACTCATTCAAAACATCATTCCAACTCAATAATGAAGCTGAAGCTATGATCGGTCCTTCTTCTTTATCAAGTGCAGCAAGCTGTAAAGGACCAAATATTGCATCCGCTTGATCTTTTTCTTTGCTATCATCCAGAAAAATAAGAAGCCCTTTTCGCTCATATGAACATTTTGCAATGTCTTTTATTTTTGATTTAAAATCTGTGAATTCTTCTTGAGCCTTTTTTATTTCAAGGATTGATGCAGGTTTTTTTGGAACTGACATTACAGATGCTTGATTTGCAAAAGCCCCAATAAGCCAAAGTAATAAAGTAAACTTTATATTCATAATCTTACTTTCTTTTAAAACTTAAACATCAAGTAAATGAGCTGCCTCAAGAAAAAGCATCTTACGCAGTATTGCATAAATGTATCTTGTACCCCCTTTCCATATAAACAAATATAAAATATCAATCGCTTTATAGTCTAAAAAAGACCTTTTTACGTAAAACCCAAAACAACAAAATTAAAAAGCTTGAAGATCTCTTGTTTTTGTGCTGATCTTGGAATCGATTCAGCAACTCACACACATTAAAAACGAGCTGTGATAGTGTTATAGGCTGAATAGGAACGGGAATAGCACAAACTATTCTTGAAAAAATAATACAACTATTTAAGGAACTCTTATGAAACTTTTTATTGATACTGCTGATCGCAATGAAATTAGCCGATGGGCAAAAACAGGAATTCTTGATGGCGTCACAACTAACCCATCGCACCTGAGCAAACAAGGCGGCAACATGCGTGCTGTCCTCAAGGATATTTGCCAAATGCTCCCCGATGGAGACATTAGTATTGAAGTTGTTGAAAAAGAGCCACAGGCCATCTATGAGCAGGCACTTGAGATTGCAGAATTTGCAGAAAATGCTGTTGTTAAAATTCCATTTGCAGAAGAGTATCTGCCAATCATTAACCGCCTAACAACCGAAGGTGTTGCTCTCAATATTACTCTAGTCTTTACCCCTCTCCAAGGGCTTATGGTCGCAAAGCTTGGCGTTAACTACATCTCCCCTTTTATGGGACGACTTGAAGAGATTGGCGTAAACAGCACCAACATTATTCAAGACTTTGTTTCTATGATTGAAAACTATGAGTTTGATACTGAAATTTTAGCAGCGTCGATTCGCACACTCATGCATTGGCAAGAGGCGATGCTTGCAGGCGCCGATGTTGCAACACTACCGCCTGCACTGTTTGAACAAGCGGTAAAACACCCACTCACAGAAAAAGGCATCAGAGTTTTTGATGCTGATTGGAAAAAATTAGGAAAAACATCTTTATTCGATTAATACAAAAAAGGCCCTGTAAAATTACAGGGCCTTTCTAAACTAAATCTAAAAAACTAATTACTCAACTCAACAATGATGTCGCCATACAAATTACAATCATTCTATTGTTTTGACGAAAACAAGAAAATTCATTCAATAATGTTTTCGCTTAAACCTTGTATTTTTGCCAAAGTGTATTAATGTAAAGAAAAAGAGATGAGAGTAGTGATGGAGGTTATACTTTTCTACTAAAAACTTTTCGTTTTCCAGTTATTTGAATTTTAAAGCCAACCTTTCTAAGGTTATAGAGAATGACAAAATAATAATCGTGCTCTATACCTGAAAGAGGAAATGTTTTATGAAGTATTTATCTTGGCAGACACTCTATGTTTTAGTCATGATGATATGCATGTACAAGACATGCTCTGCAAAAGCTGCGCAGGAATTCCATCAAAGTTATAAAAAAATAAACGAAGAGCTTATCAATATTCGTAAAGAATTTAGTGCAACACAGCCTAAAGTTTATTTTCTTTTGGATCAAATTGAAAAAATAAAAAAAATCATGCAAGAAACACTCATAAAAAAAAGTAATTTTAAAAAAAAGTGTCACGACTTTGCTATACAAACGGATATTCTGAAAAATAAAAACCTTTTGCTCAAACAAAAGGTTTTTGATCTACAAAGTGAACTCGAAAAATTTGCACAGCATCTTGCCCAAGAACAAAGCATAAACACCGCGCTCAAAGCTGAATCCGCCGCCACCCAGGCTTCCGACTTCACCAAGGCTACAACTGACAGGCAACTAAAAACAACACTTCAGCCTCTATCGACTCAAGTACCTCAGAGCTTAAGCCTCACTTCTACCTCAGAACCTATTTCTCCTCGCTGATCTTTAACAGCTCGTAAGCTAATATCATCTGAAAGCATATACTGAAGGTAAAAAGAAAAATCATCTTGCAAATTAAAGTTTTTTTGAATTTGTGCATGAAATTGATCATTCAAATCAACAGACACGGTTCCCTTAATTCCTCCATGCCCCGATTGATCTGTAAAGTTTGGTGATATTTGCACATATCGAAGTGGTTTAGTAAGTTTTTGAATTAAAGAAGCTCCATGAGGCATGTGTCGCTTGGACCCAAGCAAAATTTTATGTAGATGTTGCATGAGCATTGCAGGTAAAGCGGCTTGAAGAGTTGTCTCTTCAGAACCGGCAACCAAAAGTCCAAAGACCTGCTCTTCGGTAAGCTCTGGCGATGATTCAAGTATAATAGTTGGTTTCTGAACAGAGCCGGTTACCTGAAGCATAATCTGATATTTATTGATTTTGTTTTTTGCTACTAAATCAATAAGCGGATCGTTCATTTGATTCGTAAGAAATTGAATTTTTCCATGCTCAATATGCAATTGATTACGTAAAAATTTTAAATGCCCACCATCCAAAGTTATTGCTCCGGTAATGCGGGGTACTTGTAACACATCATTGTTATGTTCATATTGCACACGCATATCAAGATGAGCAGACGATTCCAACGAATCGGTCACCACGCGCATCGGTTTTTCAGTCGTTACAGCAATATCAACTTCCAGCTGATGCGATCCTAAATTAAATAATCCAGCAGGCCCACTCACGTTACCAAGAGCATCTTGAGACAAAATATTATCCCTGAGCAAAGAACGCTCAAGAAAAACATTACCTGAAAGGTGCATACCTGAAGTTGGTAGCTTTGATAGTAAAAAATTTCCATAAATAAATCCGTAAAAATCACGCTTCCAATTAATAAATAAATGATCCATAGAAAGCGGAGCATGAATTTCACTTACCTCTCCTTGCTCGTCAAAAGAAATTGTTGCTCGAGGACAACTAAGCTCTCCTTTGCAAAAACCAATTACAGCTTGAGTTAATGCAATTTTCCTCTCGAGTACATTAAGAGAAAAATCGGTCGAAATTCTTGTAATTAAATTACGACTATCCGGAATATAAAAACGACCTGATGCAAGTTTTATCGATCCATCAATCTGTTCATATGAATTTTGATTAAACTTAAGATCAAAAACACAATTACTCCCAAACATTGCTCGCTGAAACGTAGGATCAAAATAAGAATGAATAAAAGCATACTTGATTGACCCTTCAAGCTTATTTGGATCGGTTTTAAGTGCATGTATATCAATTAATCGTTCACTTTTATTTTGATAAACAAACCGCTGAATAAGAAATGAAGGCTCTCGAATGGCTTTAAGCCCAAATATGCTTGGACGCCCAGATGAATCTGCCTGATTCAAAACCGTTCCTGATGCCCAGATTTGATCATCCCGCATAAAGCATGTTCCTTGTATAGATACACGTTCATCACTTGATGTATCGACAACATGGCAAGAATAATGAGCCTTTGCAGCGGCTGAGCCCAACTGCAACGCTCCTTTGAATTGGTTTGGCTTAATTAACCATTCAGCTCTCAACGGACCACGAATAAGGTGAATAGGCGTCGTATTGGAAACTTTTATAAGGCCCTGACTATTTTTATAATTATAAGCAAATAAAGTTTTAAGCATAAGCGATGAAGAAAGATGCACAGCTGCTGACCCTGCAAGTACAAATGGTTTTGGTGTTTTGCAAGAAATATCAATACGCTTCCATGAAAGCAGTCCAACGGATCCATCAGAAACTTGGCATACTCCTTTAATATCTCCACATCCATTATTCAATGAACCTTGTAAATCTATAGAACAAAGTCCTTGAACAGGCACATTACTTGAAGGCTTTGTTTGAAGAGCATTCAAACAATGTACAACGGGTGCCAATGGGACGGTTCCAGATACACGCACCTGATTATCTCCATAATCTACATTTAATTTTGTAAGATCTGATTGATTCGTCAGATGAACGGCACATTTATTTGCAGACCAAGCAATATGAGCCCTGTACTGATTAAAAGGATCAACCAAAGTACTCAGTAGAGAAAGATCAGCTTGAACATCCCAAGAATCATTGCTTTTATTTTTGAAAATCTGACCACTTCCAGATGCTTGATCAAGGATAGACTGGCCATCAATGTTTGTTGTTGCTGATACAAGATTTACATGCCCCTCCCATGATCGATCGGGACTATGCTCATCTTTCTTTTTTGCAAGATAAAAAGTGCCCTGCATATTCGATTTTATAATATTATTTTTCCATGCACACTCAACATCAAGATTATTAATCTTGATTGACGACAGCCTAATTTTTAAGTCATCATCATCAACTTCAAACATAGTAAAAAGGTGCTGAATAACATCAACACGCTCTTGGCTAACCTGTGTTTTTGCAAAAATTTGATTAAAGGTAATCTCTAAGCGAAGCTTTTTTTTAAAAATGAGGTCAAAAGGAGAAACTTTGATTCGACACTCGTTAAAGCGCCATGAAAAATCTTTGTCATCAGTGGGCGTAAAAATGCCATCGGTACAATAAACCGAACATGTAAAAAAATTTAACTGCAAATTTTTCGTGTCGATGCGAACTTTCCAACTCTCTTGCAGTGACGAAATAATTTTTTCAGATATCAGTTCTTGAACTCGATGATTATTTTGTAAAATCCACAAAGAAAGAATAAGTCCACAAAAGCATGCTCCCGCAAATCGAAAGAACGTCTTTATCATAGCGCCTACTGTGAGTTAATGAGCTTCCATTGCTTGCCATTGTACAAATACTTTCTTATATAGAATACCTGAGATACAGCACAAGTTAAAGCGCCCCCCACAGCTTTCCTCTTGTCACAGAGATACATAGTTCCTGGTGAAATTTTTCCATTTGAATAAAACATCACACTGGCCCTTGTGCTTATGTTTCCCTTATAGCCTCTAAACGTAATGGGGGCTGTAACTACTTCTGTTGCCTGCCACGGAGGACCCATCGTTCCAGGAACTACTCCAAAATGAATATCGGAGCCCAACAATGTGGTTTGTTCTGTTCCTTGAAGGGTTTTATAGGTATAAGAGTGCTCAGAAATATCACACATTAATTCTACGTCGCAACCACAAGCAAGTGCTCGTTGCTGCAAACTATGAAAAAGGACTTCAATACGATCAAGCGCTTGAATAAGCACTTGATCACGCGTTACAACTATTTTTGGAATGATCATGCAGCTCATCAGCATAATAAGCGCAATACTCATGAAAAGCTCAAGCAACGAAAATGCTTCCCGAGCCTTATTCATGGCTACACCTGTTTAGTTGATAGAAATGAAAGCGCTGCACGTAAAAGCTGATCAAGAGAGGCATTTTGATGCGTATATTTTTCAGTTAAAAAGTGTAATGCCCCACCAACTTCTTGCTTGGAATAATTAAGTGAACTCAACACATCGCTCACATTTTGCCATATTACAAAGCCTTGCTGCTGTTCCATTACATGGCTATTTTTATTAATGAAGCTTCCAACCTTATGCTTGAGTTGCACAATAATTTGCTCAGCTTTCTTAGCTCCGATACCCTGCACAGCGCTCAAGCCAGATTCATTTTGCGTTGCAATAATATCAAGAAATTGCGCGGGCGAAAGTTGCGATAAAATATTAAGCGCAATGCCCGGGCCAATTTTAGGACAATCGATAATCATTAAAAAAAGATCGCGTTGGATTGCATCTTGAAAACCATACAAACTAGGTCCGTTTTCAGAGCTCCAATGAAAATAAATATGAAACGCACATTCGGCATCTTTGGTTATCTGTTTTGTTGTTGGGACATGAAGCCCAAAGCCTATACCCCCCGCAATTACAGTAACTTTTTTTTCTGCAATCTGTGTTACAATACCTTGTAAATAATCGATCATAAATGCCTCATTTACTAATATAAAAAACCTGTCCAACTACATAGAATAAAAATTGTTTCAGTTCATAAGGCTTGCATAAAAAGAGGTAAGTTTTTCAAACTTTCTTTTCGATAAAAATGCTCTCTTATTAGAATTAAAAGATGCACGACCTGTAACAAATTCAAATGCATGCTGCCCCATTTTCATGCGCAGCTTGGAATCGTCAATAAGAATATCAAGCTTATCTGTTAGGTCGCTCAAATCATTATTTTTAAAAGTAAAACCGGTAGTACCATCAATAATTGTATGATCCGCTCCAGTTCCACAAGCCCCTACCGATGGCTTCTTCATAAGCCCTGCTTCAAGATACACAATTCCCAAAGGCTCAAAGACCGATGTTAAAACATGAATATCAGTATGATATAAAAATTCTTCGACTTCTTTACAAAATCCTGCAAAAAAGACAAATTCACTTACTCCCAAATCTTTAGTTAACTGCTCGTACCATGCCCTATCGGCACCATCCCCCAAAAAAACAAGATATGCTGGCTTTTTTCGCTCATATAGTAACGCGCAAAGTGCACGAATAAGAAGCTCTTGATTTTTTCGTGATATATAGTTGCCACAAGGGTTTTTAAGCTTCCCATAAAAGTTTGCTACCATGCATAAAATGGGAGTATTTTTATCAAGAATATTAAAACCATGACGCTTAAAAAAATCTTGTTTATCCATTTGTCTTGGCTTAAATCTTAGAAATCGTTCTTCATTAAAAAATGGGTACATTTGAGTTATCTTTTTTATTCCCAATTTAAGTTGATCATTTGCCTCACGAATAAGAGATTCGTTACTTGGATTAACGGTTATAAGACCATCTAATTTTTTAAATTTCAAAAAATCAACCGCATCAACACCGTGATACATGAGTACTACTTTTATATGTAACCCTTTGGTTGCTGAACGAGCTAGCTGTGCTATTGCAGGTGTATGACATTGCACAAGTTGAATTTTATGCTTACGACAGATACTGTTAATCTGACGTGTTATACACAATTCTCGCTCATTTTTTTTATCAATAGAACTCATAGCATAATAGGGCAACTGATCATCTTGAAGATATTTTTGTAATGGAGAGTCTTTATAAATAAGCATATACGTTTTATACGATGCCTGATGCAAAAGCTTATGCATCGTCAGCGCACACATCTCAGCCCCACCCATCCACTTGCTCGTAAAGATGGAAAGCACATTTATTTTTTTTTGTTTTAATATAGCCAAAGATTCACTATTACCACTTGAGTAAACAGCCAATTGAACGAATATCAACAAAATAATATAAACCAATTTTTTTTTGATATCTCCACTCATCATCACTCCTGCTCAGATAAAAAAGACAATTGCACTTCATCATCTTTAGTTGCACACTTGATAAAAAGTAAGCGTACAAAAAAATCTTCAAGTAAACGAGTATCATATGAAGTCATTAAAAATAAAGAGCTTAATCCTAGCCATGTGTTATTTAACAACGCCGCTTTTAGGCTACCTTTCACCACAAGAAGAAAAAATATATCTTGAAAAATTTTCGCCACCTCAAGAACTCCGTCTTGGCATTGATCTTTTTCTTTCAAACACAACTGCCAGAGATTTTTTTGTCAATCGAACTCGACACCAATATCTACCAAAGCTTGGAGTTCGTCGATTTACAGCAGGAGATCGACTACGTTGGAGTATTGATCAAAAAAATCTTAAAAATAACTGGGAGTCCAAATATGTTCCCATGTATGAAGCTCTTTGTTCTGAAGGCAACATAACGCCTCTTGCCGATTTAAATAAAAATTCTTTCATTCTTGCATCTGACATATATTGGCCAAAACACGTACTCAAAATGAGCAAAAGTGAATGGTTTGATTTTGAGGAAGATGGTCAAAGCAAACTGGTTCGTTATAAAAATATTAGCCGCGTTTTTTATAACGATAAACTTCATGAATTCATTAAAAAATATAATGCACGCTTCTTGTATGCCGTTCAAAAATATCTCTATCATATACCGGGAATGCCCACAGAGCTTTCAGACCGTAACTATGCTATTGTGGCTGAAAAAATCGACAACCTCCCTTCATCACGAATGAGTAAGCAAAGTTTCGGCGCTATGTTAGACTATCAAAAACTCGAAATTAAGCCTGAATTTCAACCAATGATCAGGGAGCTTGTTCAAGCAACTTTTTATACGGGAATTGCGGACCTGCGACCTCACAATATATTTTTAATCGAAAAAGAGGGCATTAACAAAATTGTTATCATAGATACCGAACGACATGGCTACTTTGATACTGATAAAAATTTCTTTCACAAAAGCGCTCAAGAAGTTCATGAAAGCGCTTTACGAGGATTGTTTAATTTTGCATTCTACACACTTGAGTTGCCCGAAAAATCGGCGTATGTGGTCGTCAAACACCTACAAAGCTTGCTTCCTCCAGTAGTTGAAGAGAAAAAAAGTAAAATATCAAAAGAAACAGCTCGTCTCAAAAAAAAGAAATTTCAACGCAAAAAATAGTTGGAACAAATGCTATGAACAAAAACTTGAGCAAACGCTTACATACCTATTTTATTTCGTTAGTTATTATTTTAATGCCATTACATACACAAGCAACGCAAGGCCCATCACTTCAACTCTGTAAAAATATTGGGCAGATGCATGCTCCAAGCATTGTTGAAAGCAAACCAGGGGAACTATTGCTTGCATTTTATGGTGGCGAAAAAGTTCTCAACCCTGACAACAAAGAAATAACCGATTGCAAGATTTGGCTTGCTTATTTTAATCAAGAAGAACAAAGTTGGAGTACTCCAACCCTTATTGCTTCAAGTCAAGAAGTTCAACAGGGCAATCCTGTTCCATGCCTAGACCCGGTCCTTTGTAAATCTCCAACTGGAACAATTTATCTATTTTACAAAATCGGAACAAGTACTGAAAATTGGACCGGTTATCTTAAAAGTTCAGCCGATAATGGAGCAACCTGGTCAGCGCCGCGCTGCCTTGCTTCACTTGGTGCAGTCGGACCTCATAAGAGCAAACCACTCTTTTATACGCATACAGATGAATTTATGAGAAAAATGAACTATCTAGTTTGCCCTTCGACCAAGGCTAGTTGGAACTTTCGTGCTGGTTATGCTGAGCTTATCAATTATGATTTAACATATTGCTGTAGAAGTAACCTTGTTGAAGCTCCAGATGATCCTCATGGAATATTGCAACAGCCGGTTGTTTTTCATACTGACAGCACACTGCACATGCTTTTTCGTGTAAGAAATCTTCCACATATCTACCGATCAATGAGTTATGATGGAGGAAGAACTTGGGAAAAACCAGAGCCAGTTAATGAGCTTGCAGGCTCAGACTCAAGCTTGGATGTAATCAAACTTACCAATGGAAAAGTACTCCTTGCTTACAACGATATTACGGGAAGCAAGCGGTATAGACTTGTTTTTATGCTATCCGAAGGAAAATTGTGCGCAGAATGGAGACAAATAAAAATTATTGCTCAATCTAGAAATCAAAATGCCTCTTTTTGTTACCCATCGATTATCCAATCTTCCGATGGACGAGTACACCTAGTCTATGTAAAAGACTACCAAGAAATTTGCTATGAAATTTTTACTCAAGAAGAGCTTATTTAAAAAATAGTTAACAAAGGTCTTTGTATGAATATACTTTGCTTAAAAAATGTATGCATAAAGCTTGCTATAACCTGGCTTGCTATGGTTTTATCCAATAATCTCTGTCATGCAAAAATAGAAAAGCCGTTAACCTTAAAAAGTAACCTGGCAAAAAAATCTACCCTTCAAGATGCTCCTGAACAAGTTCGTTCATGGGAAGAGGTCTGTAACCAGACCAAAGATGCGGTATTTCAAATTTATTCATACATCAGCATGCCTAACTTTCAAGAACCATTTAAATCTCCAGAGCGACAACTTGCCGTTGGAAGCGGCTTCTGCGTGAGCCCAGATGGCTTTATTCTGACAAATTTTCATGTCATAGACTTAGCAAGCGTCATTATTATGTATAATCCAATGTTTGGCAGAGAACAATTGGAACTTTCCTATGTAAGCGGATGCCCAGAACGGGACGTTGCTCTTCTTAAACTTACTCCAGCATCACTAGAAAAACTTAAACAGCTGCTAAACTCCGATGAAATTCCCTATTTAAAATGCGGTAACTCGGACAAACTTTGTGAAGCGCAAGAAATTATGACACTTGGCTTCCCACGAGGCCAAGAACCCATAAAAAGCTCTTTGGGAATTGTTTCGGGACGCGAAGATACCTCAATTGGAGAATGCATTCAAACTACAGCCCCTGTAAATCCAGGCAATTCAGGCGGGGCTTTCATTGATAAAGCGGGAAATGTCGTCGGTATTTGCGCACTTAAGGGGCGTAATACAGAAGGGATTGGATACTTAATTCCTATTAACAACGTATTACTTATGATGAATGCCTTTCTTGAGCAACCTATTGTTCGCTGTCCTTACTGGGGTTTGAAGCCGCACCCAACAACCGAACACATGCTTAAATATCTACAATGTCCTCATAAGGGAGGTATTTATATTTCCAACGTTAAAGCAGAATCTATCGGTAAATTACTTGGCATTCAAAAAGGGGATATTTTACATCAAATTGATGGTATCCAGATTGATCGCTATGGATATCTTGAATCACCTTGGACAAAACGTAAAATTACTCTTATTGCCTACCTAAACCGATTAGCATTTGGAGAAACTGTCTCTTGTACTATTTTTCGCAATGGAGAAGACATCACCTTTAAGCATGTTATGACCCCTCGTCAGCGCAACGCAATCGATTACATCTATCCATGGATTGAAGCTATGCCGGAATATGAAATTATCGGGGGCCTTGTCGTTGGACAACTCACTCTAAACTATCTTCATTTAATGAAAGAAGTTTCACAAAGCAGAGATAGGCTAGGGCTCAACTTATTATCTATGATGAAATATATGAAAAAAGACAATCAACTTGAACCTCGCGTTTGCATTACCAGCATTTTGCCAGACTCTCAAGCACACAAAGCAGAATCGATTAGCTCTACAGACCTCATTTTAAGCACTGTTAACGGAATTCCCGTCAAAACGTTAGCCGATTTTAAGGAAGCTGTTATGGCAAGCGCTGGAAAAGAGTATCTCGTTATCCAAACCGAGGGTGGCTCCCTGGTTACACTTTCAATAAAAAATATTATTGAACAAGAACCTATTTTAGCCGATCGACATCGTTATAAAATATCCAATTTAATCACTATTCTTGAGCAAAAAGCGCTTTTTTAGCCTAAAATAGGCCTTATTTTACTCAATTGAATCTGTTAGGAAATGCCCTGGCAATCTGATTAAAAACAAGTTAAACTGGCTTATAGAACTGAACTTTTCTAACAGATAATATTTATTACTCGAAGGGTACCCGTAGTGTCAAAGCTAGAAAAAGTAATCGAACAAACAACATTTTTGCTTGAAAAACAACGACAAGCTCATCAAGAGTGTCAAACAGTTTTTGAAGATCTTCTTGCGTATGTAGCAAAAAAGATTGAAGCGGCTCATGATGAAGAAGAAGTTGAAACACTTGAAAATATTCATGACATACTTGCTGGTCAAGCTGAACAGCTCACAGAAGATGCAAGTGGAGACATTAGCTTCTTGACAGAGCACCTTGTTGCACTCAAAAAAATTCGTGACATCAAAGATGCTGAAAAAGCTACTTTGCTGTTAAACTCTTTGATTGATGAACAAGAAGAAATTCTTGAAACAACTGATTTCAAAGATGAAATAACTCGAGAATCTGAAGTTGCAAAAGACCAATTGCTTGCAATGGTTGCAGATCTTAAAGATGCACTTGAAGAAGGCAACTCTAAAGAAGTTGAACTGTATCTCGAATCTCTCTTCCAAGGCGAAGATGAAGATGGTTTTGAAGATGAAGACGAAGATGCAGAACATGATGAAGATGAAGAAGGTGGCTGCGGATCTTGCTCTGGCGGATGTGAAACCGGCGGTGGATGTGGATCTGGAAAATGTTGCTCATCTGATGATGAAGAAGGTGATGACATTTTTTCATTTTTAAATAAAAAAGATGATCAAGATAACTAAGCATGACACAATGCTGTTGCATCCAGATAAGCGATCGTGATACGCTTACTTTTTTAGAATGTATTCAGACGCACTATAGATTGATCAGAAAAAGGCTTTTGTTATGAAAAAAGTGTACATTACTCCTGGCTGCATTTCATGTGGAACATGCGAGCAGATTTGTCCAAAGGTTTTCAAGGTTAAAGGTGTTGCCGAAGTTAATGAAGGCGCGGACCTTGAAAAAAATGCTGACCTCATACAAGAGGCCGCAGACATCTGCCCAGTAAATGTTATTAAATACGAGGAATAATTACACCCGTGCTCTATCATACTATAACAAAACGGTTTTTTATGGGTACTTTTCAAAACATTAAAGCTTCGCTTTTTGGCGCAAAATCTTCTGTTGATGATACATTCTATTTTGAGCAGATTAAAAAAAGATTTAACATCAGCGAGAATGGCTTGTATGCAGGCAGAATCCTGCACAAAGCATACAAGCTTTATCCGGAACACGACGCTTTAATTGATAAAGATCGATCTCTTTCTTACAAAGAGTTTTTTTATCGCTCAATCTGTTTAAGTAAAAAATTTCATGGAATGGGCATCACAAAAGGAGATAGAATTTTACTTTTTTGTGAAAATTCTATCGAATTATACATCGCTTATTTCGCGGCATGGCAGGTTGGCGCTGTTGTTGTACCTGTTAACATATTCTTGCACCAAAAAGAGCTTGTTTTTATAATTCAAGATTCTGAGCCTAAACTTATTGTTGCATCATCATCACTTGTCCAAACTATTGAAAAGCTTCTCACAGAAGGCGCTCTTACAGTACTACCGCCGCTACTGAATTGCGATGATATTGATACCCAGAGTGAACTGCCAAACACTGCGCATCAAGAAATGGAAAGTTTTTCCATCGTTGAGCTTGGTTATGATGAAATGTGTACGCTCCTCTATACATCGGGAACAACCGGCGTACCCAAAGGGGTTATGCTTTCATCGCGAAACATTTTAACAAATACCATGCAAGGTTATGCACGGTTTATGCTTTGTGGATTAACAGATAAAGAACGATTTTTTTGCGTACTACCACTTTTTCACGTCTTTGCTCAAAATAGCTGCCTATGGCTTCCTGTTATGACAGGATCAAGCGTCATTATTGTACGCAAAATTGATCGCAAACTTATCCTTGAAGGTCTTATAAAGAAACCTACTGTCTTCTTCGGTTTCCCTGCACTCTATGGCCTCTTATGCCTCATGAAAAATGCACCACTTGATTCAATCAAGCTCTTTGTTTCAGGAGCAGATATGTTGCCCGACAAAATTCGTGCAGCTTTTGCAATCATTTATGGTAGACGAATTTGTTCTGGGTATGGCCTTTCCGAAGCATCACCTGTTGTTGGTGTGAATCAGCAAAATACCAGTCTTCCAACAAATATCATTGGCAAACCTGTTACAGGACTTATGTGTGATATTCGCAATGAAATGGGAGAATCGGTAAAACAAGGTGAAATTGGAACTCTTTGGATTAAGGGTGACAATATTATGATGGGTTACTATAAATCCCCTGAAGCAACTGCTCTTATTTTACGCGATGGGTGGTTAAACACTGGAGACTTAGCCTCACTCGACCAATTTGGAAATCTTGCGATTACCGGCAGAATTAAAGATGTAATTATTCATAAAGGGTTTAATATTTACCCTGCTGAAATTGAGAATATCCTCTTGATGCACCCTGTTGTATTTAAAGCAGCAGTGATCGGGCACGCAGAAGAGGCCTCAGGACAAGTCCCTGTCGCATATGTTGCGGTAAAGAACCGCACACCAGATCTTGAAAAAGCATTACGCGATTTGTGTAATAGTAATCTGGCATCGTATAAAATCCCACGAAAATTTATTTGTCTTGACGATCTTCCAATGAATGCAACCGGTAAAGTAGACAAGAAGCAGTTGAAAATATAGCTGCATAATGACTATCCAAGGAGCTTAGTTATGTCGATTTTGGCGGAAATTATAATTTTTTTAACGGCGCTAACGTTTTCAGCATTGTTCGCCTTTCTTGAAACAGCATTTACAGCGCTACGCCTTTTTAAACTCAAAGAGTTACAAATGAGCGTAGCAAAGTACAAAAGCCTATTCGCATCATGGGAAAAAAATCCTCAACGGATCCTCATTACCATTTTAATCGCCAATAACTTTGCCCACGTGCTCACCTCTGTGCTGATTTCAGAAATTATGCAGCACCTTTTTGGAAATATTGGCCTTGCATTTGGTGTCGCGCTTGCAACAATTATGATTTTAATTTTTGGTGAAATTATTCCAAAAAGCTTTGCAAAGACACATCATGAACGATTATTCGCTTCATTTCTATGGCTTATAAACATCTTGTATCACATGTTTTATCCAGTAGTATCATTTCTTCTGTATATTGCTGATGCGGTCTGCTCGCGTATTGGAGGCCCGCACATCCTAGAAAAGCATGATGATGTTTCTGAAAAAGAGATCGAATTTCTCATCGATTACAGCGATGAGAAAGGGTTGATGGAAACAGAAAAGACCGAAATGTTGCAAAACATTTTTAGTCTTGGACAAACGCATGTCAAAGAAATTATGAGTCCAAAAACTGAGATCATCGCTTTGAGTACTCGAGCAACCTTTGATCAAGCGATCCAGGAATTCAATCAATCTCACCATTCTCGCCTTCCTGTCTACGATGGCAATGAAGATAATATTGTCGGTATTGTGCATCAAAAAGATATATTTGAGATTCTTCTTAAGAATCAAAAAATTGATCTTGCCAAGCTTGTTCGACCGGTACTTTTTGTTCCTGAGTCGCAAAAAATTAATCAGTTGCTTAGCGAGTTTTTGAAAAAACGAATGCACATGGCTATTGTCATCGATGAATACGGCAGTGTTGCAGGTCTTGTTACGTTGGAAGATATTGTTGAAGAGATCATCGGCGATATTACCGATGAACACGAAGTCGTTGATGCCTCAATTGTTCCCCTTGAAAAAGGCGGTTGGCTCATTGATGGTGGCATTGACTTAGAAGATCTTGAAGATGAATTTAAAATAACCTTTAATGCCGAAGATTCAGTTACTCTTGCTGGATGGCTTTCAGAAAAATTACAACATTTACCACGAAAAGGTGAGCGCGTATTTTATGAAGGTTATTGCTTTCAAGTTCAACAAGCAAGCCCAACAAGGGTTTTGCAGGTTCTTGTTTTTGAAAGCAAAGACGACCTTGATCATCAGCCTCACGATGAATAATTCGTAGGTCTTTAACAATACTTGAACGGTTTTCTATGGTTTTTTACACTCGAATAACATGTTCTTTACTGTTAATCTTGGGGTCTTCATTTTCGTACAACCATTCCTACTCTCCTTTTGCTGACAATACCCATATTGAATACAAAGACGGAGACGTTACCATTATGAACGGTGCGGCGTTGCTCGCAAAAATTCCATCTATTACTCAAAAAAATATTGTTTTTGACTTGACCGGCGTTCTCTTTCACCCAAGTAAAAAATTTCTGCTCTTCCAAGCTGGTGTATGGAACTTACTGTGGTATGGAATTACGCACTTAAAAAACCCTTTGCGCATTTTTGAGACAGCACTCCTAACACTCATCTCTGAAATTGAAGGCGTATCTGATGAGCACTTTTATAAAGAATATCCGCTTCCTGAAATTGTTTGCAAATGGCAGCGCGGTGAAATTACATGTAAGCAAATTCTTGAACACGTTCAAAAAAAAATTACTGAATGGGATGAAGCTAAACGCTTTTCAAGCGATCTAGAAAAAGAAATTGTACAAAAGATCATTCACGTTACCTTTACTCCTGAAGAATTTGCACGCAAGTCATTCAAGCCTATTGAAAGTGGTATTGCCCTTTTGCAAGCATGCGCTCAAAGGCGCGCAGCTGGTGAACCGATTCAAATATATCTCTTATCAAATTTTGAAAAAGAGACGCTTGAGGTTATGAAACAGATACATGCCGATATTTTTAATCTTTTTGATGGCATAGCTGTTTCTGGGAACCTAGGCGTTATGAAGCCAGACCAAGAGGCTTTTAGTAAATTTGCCACTCACTTTGGCCTTAATCCTCAAGAGTGTCTTTTTATTGATGATCAAAAAGAAAACATCCAAGCAGCACAAAAAGCTGGCATGACTGCAATCCAATTTCTAGAATAAAATCCATACTCAAAATAATGCTCAACAGGCCTAAAATCTTGCATATTTATATTCTTTCTGTAAACTCCCCTTAAGTAAAAAAGTATTATTGGTATTTTTTCAAGGTGACATTATGTTCAAAAAAAGATTCTTAACGGGCCTTGCAAGTGGGCTTTTTTCAATAATATTGCTCTTACAATGCGTTGCAAAAGATAACGAAGCTACAGACAAACTCCCAACACAAGCTCAACCAAAATCGATGGAAGAGGCTATTTCAACTATTGAAGCTGCAATAAGTAAAGCAGATCTTGAAGATAAGGTACTTGTTGGACTTCAAAAGAAGATTAATTCCAAGCCTGCAAACAGCTTTACTGAAGAAGAAATAAAGCTGTTTATAAATAAGCTGCTTAATGAATTTGGACCCGATATGCCACGTGATGCAAGAGATTCACTGCGCGCAGTACTTGGATTTATTGGCAAACGATTGAGCTCATACAAGGTATCAGGCATGGCATTTGCCTTTGACCCAAACATTGCATTTATTGGAGATACACAAAACCCAAGCTTTACTATCGTTTTCAAAGATGAAAATGGAAGAGTAAAATCCCGAGACTACGACGCACGCATTACTTCATGGGGCCTAAAAATTGCATTTTCTCTGAATTTTAACTTGATTTTCATTACCGGTGATATCGACTTTGAAAACTCAAATAAAGTTCTTGAACTTGGAAAGGGCATTGATCTTGCCTTAAACCCTTTGCGATTCATTTTGCCAGATCAAAACGCAGAGAGAAATCGTATG
>Ga0154020_10000269_pt1 | contig 62629 bp, 43 predicted proteins | sample Klosneuvirus_201_FD_109709 | JGI IMG/M metagenome (GOLD analysis project Ga0154020, IMG submission 109709) | Active sludge microbial communities from wastewater, Klosterneuburg, Austria - Klosneuvirus_20160825_MG | ecosystem: Engineered > WWTP > Aerobic digester > Activated sludge | place...
ATCCTCGTTCCAGGGCTCCAGCCCTGGAACGCAACGCCCTGGAGGCTCCTGCCTCCAGCGAGAATCCCGGGAGGCAGGAGCCTCCGGAGCAGCGTGTTCCGAGGCTGGAGCCTCGGAACAAGGGCATCATTTCAGAGCGCGTGAAGTAATAAGATAGCGAAGTGGGGCCATTTTTGCGAAGAATGCACGGCCCTATGGCGATTCGCGGCATTTGAAGAGAATGTCACAATTCAGCGAGACGGAGTCTGACAGAACTTGCCTGTTTATTCGTCCAATTCTTTTGAGCAAGCCAGGGGACGTCCCCACGTCAGGAAAATGATTGTGGAGGCGAACAGACCGGAATTACGCTCAACGGATTCAGTGGCTAGGCGAGCGGCAGTAAAGGAATTACCAATTCCCCAAGCTGCGGCCAGACAACCATTTGCCATCGACCATGCTGAAGAATGCAGATCTGGGACAGATCTGCCTACGTTGTAGTCCGACTTGTCTCAAGTCGGATTCCTTCGGTATGGCAACATTTTTTTGGTAGACATGATTCTGCCGCTCGCCCTACAACACGTCTATGACGGAACTGCATGTGACTGGATTTCTTACATTACTGAAACGAAGTGGCCTGTTGACGGCGGCACAGTGGGCTGCTGCGCAAACTCTGGCAAAAGAATTCCAGTCAACACAAACCGCAACGGCGGAGGTCGCTTCGTCCAACGGGCTTGCTGCGGAGATGGTTCGATCGGGACTGTTGACGCAGTGGCAGGCAGGACAGTTGCTCAAAGGGCAGACAGGATTTGTCCTTGGGAAATATCGACTGCTTGAGCCGGTCGGCAAAGGCGGCATGGGCCACGTGTTCAAAGCCCGTGACGACGAATCCACCGCGATTGTGGCTATTAAAGTGATGTCGCGGAAGCTGACGGGTAATCAAACACTCGTCAACCGCTTTCGCCGAGAGATCCGCGCGTCATCGCTGCTGAAGAGCCTTCACATCGTGCGGACACTCGACGCGGGCCGCGTCGGCAAAGTCGATTTCATGGTGATGGAGTACGTGAATGGTGATCAGCTGGATCGTATCGCGTCACGCATCACGGCGATGCCGATCAGCGTTGCCTGCGACATTATTCGACAGGCCGCCATCGGTTTGCAACACGCCCACGAACAGAGAATGGTCCATCGTGATATCAAGCCGGGAAATCTGATTGTTGACTGGTCTCCTGAAGGAAATGGCACCGTCAAGATCATGGACATGGGCTTGGTCCGTCTGAGTACGGACGGCGACGAAAAAACATCGGTGACGCGCGCCGGGCAGGTCATGGGCACGCCCGACTACATGTCGCCTGAGCAGGGCTGGGATACCGCGACCGTGGACCTGCGAAGCGACATCTACAGTCTGGGCTGCACATTCTTTCGGTTGCTGACGGGACGCGTTCCATTCCCTGGTGACAATCCACTGCAGGTGCTGATGGCCAGATGTTCCAGGGATGCACCTTCCGCAAAGTCGGTGCGTGCGGACATACCGGATGTGGTTGACGGCATCCTGCGGCGCATGACTCTGCGGGATCCTGATGGACGATTTCAAACAGCGGCAGAGGTTGTGAACGCTCTGGCTCCGTTCAGCGCAAAGTTAACGCAGGATTCTTTGCGGAAAGCGATGCTCGATGCCGGTCTGGAAGACCCCGGTTTTGTGGTGGAAACTCCGGCAAGCGAGGTAGACGTTCAGGACGTCGGCTATCGTCAATTCCTGAAAGAAATGGATTCCGGTGCGGCCGTCGATCTGATGCTGACAACCGCTGGCGGGCAGGACCAGTCGCTCTCGTCCACGATCCCGGTGCTGCCGGAGGTTGAACGACATTCAGGCAATCCCCGAAATATGGCAGTCGGAAAGAACCGCACGGCGCAGACAATGGCCCTGGCAGCAGGTGGAGCGGCCGCCGCGCTCGTCGGGCTTTTCATTCTTGTCAATCGCAATTCAGATCCCGTGCCTTCGCCGATAAAACCTGACACGAACGTCAAGATACCCCCGGCTATGGTCATTCCCACCGCCAAGTTGAAGCCTGTGAACCCTGTTGTCGCACTCGTCGGAACCGCTGTCACTTTCCAGCCGGAATTTGACGGAACACCGCCGGCGGCTGTGACGACAGGCTCACTGCAGTTTCAGCTGGGCAAGGATTCGCCCACAGGAATCTCGATTGATCCGCAAACGGGCATCCTGCTCTGGGCGGTGCCCAGGGATCAATCGCCTCAGAGATACGCGATCCCGATTGAATATGTATTCAAGCACAACGACACAATCAGCGTCGTCGCCGAACTCACGTTCCGCGTGAACGTCGAGACGGTGCCGATCCAGTACACAATGCCTGAAACACAGCCGCTGCGATCTTTGACCGGAGAGCCAGTCGAAGTTTCCATGGCGGCGACACCACTGGTTCCGGACGGCTCCGGATTGACCTATCGACTCGGCAAAGATGAACAGCCGGGGATGTCCGTTCATCCCGTGACGGGACTGTTCAAATGGCTGCCGTCAGATGACGACGCGGGTCGGCACGTGGTCACCGTCGAACTCTGCAACACACGGACAAACGACGTGCTCGCGACAGGGTCGATCACACTCGTTGTCTTGCCCGTATCGCTCACGCTTTCATTCCCAGCTTTCGGCGAACAGACCGCAAAGGCAGGCGAAGAGTTTGAGTTGAAACTTACTGACCGTCCAAAGCACAGCATCGGGCGCGTTCTGCGCTTGCGCGTCACGGAAAGCTCACCTGCGGGAATCATCATTGATCAACGCGCCGCCACGCTGCGATGGCAAGTGCCTCCAACGGCTTCGGGGCGTTATGAGATTCGATTAAAGATCGAACCGATCCTGACCGAGCTAAACATTGCGCCGGGTTCGACGACCGAGACACTGATCGTTGTCAACGTCGAAGGGACAGCGCCGGCAACTCTTGTCCCGGCAGAATCCGAGATCGCTGACGCCGAAAAGGAATTAAGAGAACTTTACAAACGAGAAATGGCTCAGGCAAAATCGGCAAGTGATCGGGCTCTGTTGGCTCGTCAGCTGCTGGATCGATCTGAAGGACAGACACCAGGCGCTTCAGACTTCGCATTGCTGAATCTGGCGGAGGAGACTGCGGAAAAATGTAAGGCAACTGATGTCGCGTTGAACATCAATCGACGCCGGTCGGAACGATATAAGATCGATGAACTGCCAGCAGCAAAGGTGCTGATGGCCGAGTTTCGCCCCGGAACCACAGACGCTGTTCATCACGATCTGATCATCGAACACAGCCTGCGACTTGCGGCGGTGGCGGCGAAGAAGACCCAGTTCGCCGATGTCTTTCTTTTCCTGCAGCCTGCGGTGACGTTGCTGAAAAAGACTGATCGAGGAACATTTGCGCGGCAGCTTGCCGATGATGTGCAGCAGTTGGTGGCCTTGTCGGACGAATTATCGAAGGATGCAGGTAGCGCGGAGGATCTCAAGATTCTGGAACTGAACCGGATCCTGAATCGATGGCAGTTTGCTTCACTCTTCACCGCCAAAGAATCGTTCAGCTATTTGCAGTCTGGCAATCCCGCAACCGGTCTGCCCGACAGCGGTCGGTCGCTCTGGACGCTGGAGGATGATCATATCAAGCTGGATGTGAAGCCGGCAAAAGGCGTGCTGGGGATCATCGAAACGATTCGCGAACCCGGTCGATACGTCATTCGCATGCAGGTGTCGTCGCAGACAACTTCGGCTCTGCTGATCCTCGGAGCCACCCGCGATCAGAATCTGGATTGTTTTCTCGTCACCGTGGACAGTTCCGCCTTTGGACAGATTGCGACGCTGCCTGTCGTCAAAACGCTGGCTCAAGGCACTGCGATACCATCAACAAACGGCCCTGGCTGGAACGATGTTGAAATCCTGGTCGATGGCCAGAAACTTTCCATCCGGCTGAATGGGAAGTCCGTGAGTACAACTCAGATCTCAGAGCTGCGCCCCGGTCGACTGGGACTGCTGTTGTCGCTGGAACGTGTCAATCCTCCGCCAAAGCTCGACATTCGCCACGCGCGCATTCTGGTTCTGCCCGACGGGCCTTGAGAGCGGAGCGCGTGTTGATGGAAATGCGAATGTGCTGTTCCTCCAGCAAGGCCCACGTCTGAACGACTCGCTGATCTATTTACTCAACGATGATGTCACGCACTGTCTTTCCGCCGGGAATCATCGGCAGCACATGTTCCTGATATGGGCAGATGACGTCCAGCAGATACGGCCCTTTATGGCTGATCATTTCCGCCAGGGCCTTCGGATACTCGGCCTTGCTGCGAACCTGGCGAGCCTTGATTCCGTATCCCTGCGCAATGCCCACGAAGCTCGGATATGTGTCGGTCGGCATCGTGCCGTCGCCTTCACCGAGTGCTTCCGGATGGTTCGAAGGACCAAGGTATGTGTGGGCGCGGCGACCGGAATTGAATCGGTCTTCCCACTGGACGACCATTCCCAGATGTTGATTGTTCAGCAGCAGGATTTTAACCGGCAGGTTTTCGCAGAACAGCGTGCCCAGTTCCTGGATATTCATCTGGAACGAACCGTCACCGTCGATATCAATAACCAGCGAGTCAGGGAATGCCGATTGAACTCCCATCGCCGCTGGCAGACCGAAGCCCATCGTTCCAAGACCAGAACTACTTAACCAGCGACGCGGCTTGTTGAACTTGTAGAACTGAGCCGCCCACATCTGATGCTGACCGACGCCGACTGCCACATAGCAATCCATTTTCTGCGTCTGTCGCCACAGTTCTTCGATCGCATACTGCTGCAGGATCGCATCGCCCGCGTCGGCATACGCCAGCGGAAACTTGGTTTTCCATTCCCCAATCATGTGATGCCATTCCGTCAAATCCGGAATGTCAGCGTCATCCAGAGCCGCATTGAGGGCAACCAGTGTTTCTCGCACGTCCGCGTGAATCGGGATGTGGGCTTCTTTGTTCTTGTGGATCTCAGAAGGATCGATATCGACATGCACGATTTTGCCGTGCTTCGCGAATTCTTCGAGCTTGCCCGTCACGCGATCGTCGAACCGCACTCCAAACGCCAGCAACAGATCCGCCTGATCCACTGCGTAGTTTGCGTACACGGTTCCATGCATACCCAGCATGTGCAGTGATTGTGGATGCGTTCCAGGGAACGCGCCCAGTCCCATCACGGTCATGGTCACAGGAATGCCCGTTCGCAGCGCGAACTTTGCCAGTTCGTCAGCAGCCTCGCTTTGAATACAGCCGCCACCGACGTACAGCACGGGGCGGCGAGATCGACGGATCGCGGCCAGCACCTGGCGAATCTGCTCCGGAGCCACCGGACGCACTTCGGGATGATAGCCGGGCAGATTCATTGGTGGATCGAAATCCACTTCACTCAGCGGTATCGATTCCAGCTGAATATCTTTAGGGACGTCGATTAGAACAGGACCAGGGCGTCCCGTCGATGCAATGTGAAACGCTTCCTTCACGGTCCGGGCGACGTCGCGGATATCCGTGATCAAAAAGTGATGTTTCGTGATCGCGCGGCAGACTTCCACCATCGGCGTTTCCTGGAACGCATCGCTGCCAATCATCGCCTGAGGCACCTGGCCAGTGATGGCAACCAAAGGAACGCTGTCCAGTTTGGCGTCCGCGATCCCTGTCACCAGGTTGGTCGCTCCTGGTCCACTGGTCGCCATGCAGACGCCGACTTCGCCCGTCGATCGAGCAATCCCCTGCGCGGCAAAACTTCCGCCCTGCTCGTGTCGAGGCAGAATCGTGCGGATGTTGTCGCGCTGTTCCCGCAACGCCTGATGAAGCGGCATGCTGCATCCACCCGGATAGGCGTAGATGATCTTTGTCCCCAGTCGAACGAGCATCTCGATCAGGATCTGGGCTCCGTTAATCGTTTGAGTTGCTTTTTCTACGGTAGCCAACGTCTTGACTTTCATTTATGTCAGTGTTTAAACGGATAGCGAACAAAATCGCTGAGATTCGAGTAGTGTATGATTCGACCGGGCGGCATTCGATCCCGAATTTCCAGAGTTTTTCGGGATTCACAGAAGTGCAAGTGGGTTAGGCATCCTTGTTGCCATCACGATTGACTCGTTCCAAGGCGTCAGCCCTGGAACCATTTGCCCTGGAGGCTTCTACCGCCACAGACTCGTTGTTCTTTCGCAGTCCGAGCAAAAATCCCGTCGGCGGAGCGACGGGTGTACGGTACACCCGTCGCTCCGCCGACGGGATTTTAATTCCCAAAAACACAAACTCATTGCTGTTCAGCATCGCCCGACAAGTTGCAAACGCCCCCCGGAGGCAGGAGCCTCCGGACAGTGTGTTCCGAGGCTGGAGCCCCGGAACAAGTTCAAAAGCCCCGGACTGCGCTAAGACGCTGTCAGCCAGGGCAAGGACGCTCCGGCAGGCGGAAGGCGGACAATATCCACGCCGGTGACCTCTTCATGGCCCCTGATTTTCTGAATTGCGTCTGCTGAGGGTTCGCTGTCCAGATTCAGGACGGCTACCGAAGCGCCTCCCGGGCGATCCTGCTTCCGACCAAGTGCCATTTGAGCGATGTTGATATTGTGTTCGCCAAACGTTGTCCCAATGAATCCGATCAGGCCCGGGACGTCCCGATGGCGGTAAATCAGCAGCAGACCGTCCAGATAGGCTTCGAAATGGAATTCGTTCAGCCGGACGAGCCGCAGAAATTGATTGCCGAAGATCGTCCCAGATGCTTCAAATTTCCCCTGATCGGTTGTCAGCACAACCGAAACCATGGACGCAAAATTTTCGCATTCGCCACTGGAGGTTTCCAGGATATGAATCCCGCGTGACTGCGCGACTGAGGTGGCATTGATGATGTTCACGCTTTCGTTCAGAGCGGCTTCCAGCAATCCAGCGGTCAGCGCGTTTGTCAACAGTCGAGTTTTCTTGCCCGCCGCTTCGCCGCGATAAATAACCTCCGCACTTTTCAGGTTCTGGCCTTTGATCATCTGCGCTGAGAGCAAACCCAGCCGATAAGAGAGATTCAGATAGTGTTTCAGGTCATGCATTTCCGCCGCAGAGACGGGAGCCATGTTCACAGCGCAGCGAATTTCGTTGCGTTTGAGAAACCCGACGACAATTTCCGCCGCTTCCACGGCGACCATTTCCTGGGCTTCTTCCGTGGATGCTCCCAAATGCGGCGTGGCAAGCAACTGGGGAAGATCAACGAGTCGACGATCCTTTGGCGGTTCCTCCACAAAGACATCCAGTGCCGCCCCGGCGACGTGACCGGATTCGATGGCATCGGCCAGATCTTTTTCCTCGACAATGCCGCCACGGGCGCAGTTAATGATTCGCACGCCCTTTTTCATCTTCGCCATGCGTGCCGCATTGATGATGCCGCGTGTCTCGTCCGTGAGCGGGGTGTGGACGGTAAGGTAGTCGCACCGGCCAACAATGTCATCGACATCTCGAAACAATTCGATACCGTACTCCTTGGCCTTCTCCTCGGAGAGGAACGGATCGTACCCGACCACAGTCATGTCAAAGGCCACCGCGCGGCGAGCAACACTCAAGCCAATACGTCCAAGGCCAACCACGGCCAGCGTTTTTCCCGCGAGCTGCGTCCCCTGGAAAGATTTTCGATCCCACTTGCCCGACTTCACGCTGGCATGAGCCGGGCCAATGTTTCGGGACAATGCCAGCATCATGGCGAATGTGTGTTCCGCCGTACTGACGGTGTTTCCGGTCGGCGTGTTCATCACGAGCACCCCGGCTCGAGTCGCCGCCTCCAGATTGATGTTGTCCACACCAACACCGGCGCGCGCAATGCATTTCAGACGCTCCTGACCTTCCAGAATCTCGGCCGTCAGCGTGGTGCCGCTGCGAATGATAATCCCATCTGCGGACTTCAACTCTTCGCGCAACTGGGACGGTGTCAGACCACTTTTGACGACGACTTCGATACCTTCAGTCTGCTCAAGAATTTTCAGGCCGGCTTTGGACAAACTGTCGGTAATCAGTACTCGATACACGTTGGGATACTCTGCAGTTCGGACACGAAATGGGGTTGAAAGAGGGGGTGAGTCTAATCACAAGACGCCCGAGCCCGTGATCACGTTCGGTTCGTGTTTTGGGCAGTCTCAGATTCGGGGATGCCAGGCCACCGAAATAAGCAATTTCTGTGACCGGGGACTTCCTGCCGCCTTCTCGTTCCAGGGCTCCAGCCCTGGAACGCACTGCACTGGAGGCTCCTGCCTCCCGCGACAATCTCGCGAGGCAGGAGCCTCGGGAGCAGTGTGTTCCGAGGCAAAAGCCTCGGAACAAGGACATCAATTGACGTGGTGGCTGACGGTCCGCTGCCGAGAGGCAATCTACCAGAGCTACTGACAGTCACAGTCGCAATGATGCCGGTGCCGACCGCAGTGAGTGCAGTGGTCGTTGCATTGCTGATTCGGCATGTGACCAAAATAGGCAGGGCCGTATTTTGAATTCTCGTCGCCGAGCGAGTATGGCTCGTATTCCATGCGGAAGCCATCGCAGGGACGAGCGAACAGGTTGCCGAAACCTCTTGGACGAAAAGGTGCCGGTTCGCAACGCTGATATTGTGTGAGTGTTGCGGCGCGAGGACGATACCACGTGTTGTACTTGTCGAAGGGCAACGGGAAGTGATGAAATCCGTTTTCGGCGGAACCTGGGGCTCCCAGATCCGGGGATGGTCGAAACTGTGAGTAGCCGTTAAAGGCACCATCCGGCATCAGGGCTTCGCCGGTGTGAGTAGGCGAAAACTTGCGCAGGGAATTCTTACTGGGAATTAGCGAATTGCGTGAACCTTCGCTGGGATATTGGCTGGCCTGAACGCTGCTGCCGTCCTGAAAGACCGGTGGCTGAAAGACCGGTGGCTGAAAGACCGGTGGCTGAGAGGCCGGGGATTGAGCATTGCAGGAGACCTGGCAGACGAGCAGCGCCACGACAAATACAGGCACCGGAATCGTGTGTTTCATGGTTGTCATCCTGACAAAGAGAATCCTGAGGCGAAGAAAATAGGTACGGCAGCCTTCGCACTACCTTTTTCGGTCGCAGGAATCTTTCTCCCCGCAGAGATTGTGATCCGGATTGTTTCAATCCGTCATCAGCGTCCGAATCGTCTCAAACTGCGGATTATGCCAGCAGGCAAGACGACTTGAGATGCCGCAGATCATCGTGTTCCTGCAAAACCTGCCGCGTCCTCTGCGACACAACCATCAGAGTCTTCGCGAACATGTTTTCCCGTGTTGGATTGGGAGGACGTACTATTTTTGATCTGGAACTGGTCCGAGGTTTCAATTCCCAGTGCAACCTACTAGAATTTCTGCGGAACGAAAGCTGGGTAAGCAAGGCGATCTTAAGGCCGGTGGGTACAGGACTCAAGATCGATTGCGATGAAGTCACGTAACGTCCAGATTCCGTCTCCGGGCACACTGTCCGGCGTTTGAAAAAGCTATCCGATGAATTCGCCCGCGAGTGAAGTGATGTCCGTCAGCGAAACCTCCATCGCTGTCGAAGCGACCATTGACGTTCGGAAGGTTCGAGACGAATTGCAGCCCGATGTTGCTCGACCATCTGCGACCGACCACGACAGCATCCTGTTTCGGCGATCAAACCGTGTTCAGCGACTGACAGGATTTGGCATTCGTTCAATTGGATCGTACGTTCCTTCGCACGTCGTGACGAACGACGAACTGGAGGCTCGGTACGGCTTTGAACCTGGCTGGATCGAACGCCGTACGGGAATCCACCAGCGCCGGATCGCCGCCGAATCAGAATCCACCAGCGATCTGGCGGTCGAGGCCGCTCGGCGTGCCATCGCTGCGGCAAATATCACACCGGCGGACATTGATTTGGTCATCGTGGGGACATTCACGCCTGACTTCACTTGCCCGTCCACGGCTTGTCTTGTTCAGAACAAGTTGAAGCTGGATGCGCCGGCGATGGACATCCAGGCGGCCTGCTCGGGCTTCATGTATGCCTTTGTGACTGGTGCTCAATTCATCGCGACAGGGAATTCCCGGTTGGCACTGGTCATTGGTGCCGATGTGAATAGTCGGATTGTGCAACCGAGCGATCAGCGGACGGCACCGTTGTTTGGAGATGGCGCGGGTGCCGTAATTTTGGAAGCTGGTGAAGCGGACCAGGGCCTTGTCTGCTATCAACTGGGCGCTGACGGTGCCGGTGGAACCATGCTGGATCGTCCCGCAGGTGGAGTGACATTACCGCTCACTCCGGAACTTGTCGCCGCTGGGGAGCACTTCCTCAGGATGGACGGTCGCAACGTCTTCAAATGGGCCATTGAAACCGTTACCCAGTCCATTGAAGTTGTACTGGAAAACGCTGGCGTCAAGTCAGAAGACGTAACTTTGTTTGTGCTGCATCAGGCCAATATCCGCATCATCGATCACGCGATGAAGGTGCTGCGCATTCCCCGTTACAAGGTCTATAACAATCTGGATCGCGTGGGCAACACCTCTGCCGCATCGATCCCAATTGCTCTGGACGAAGCAAACAGGGAAGGCCGCATCAAGCGCGGAGATCTGGTCGTCATGTGCGGCTTCGGAGCCGGCCTGACTTGGGGAACCAGCCTGTTTCGCTGGTAGGCATTCGCCTGTCCCATATTGGGTGTGAGCAGAGGGTCGGGAGTCTTTTTCGGACGAAAACGTCAGCGATTTTCACAAAGCAACTCTCCGAAAAAGACTCCCGACCCTTTCATTCAGTTTCACATCACTGCTGCTGTAAGTACTCTTCCACCAGTTGAGCCTTTCGCAGCAGATAGGGAATAAACTGCTCGTTGGATTCCGTGAACCGCCCGAGCGCTTTCATGTTGCCGACGAATTCTTCCGAGAACCGTAAGTGCTCCTGGTCACGCCAGGTTTGGCCCAGATGACTCAACTGTCCCGCGACTGCTGCAGTTTTTTCTGTGAGTTCTTCATTAAATCGCCGCAGCATCTGCGCGAATCGTCGGAGTTCGCCTGGATCAACAATCGCCTGTGTCATAGCTCACCTGTTTCTCAATTTGTCTGGTCTGTCCCGCTCGCTGCGTGAAAGTGCTCACGCAAAATTCGAGCTTCATGTCGTTTCATATTAAACGCAAAACGCCAGCCTGTCTCCGATGCCGACCGACATCCTGTCCCGGATTGCAAATAGAATCGGCGGTAAGTCAAAAATACGCAACTTCAAAACCAGCACAGTTGACGGCTTGCGTGCGCATGAAAAAAGGCCGAGACAAAAGTCATCGGCCCTCGCATTTGATCGATTTTCTTGCCGCAATGTTACCAACCCCAACAATGCCGGGGCGCTGGAGCACAGCATGGCTCCGGAACCGGACAGCAGGGCTGGTAGCATTCGTCATGTCGGAAACACTTAAACAAGCCACCCAGCAAACAACAGCGACGAGGCTGAGGGCAGGGCGCACAGCATGGGGCGGGTGCACAGCATGGCTCAGGAATCGTGCAGCAAACGGGTGCAGGTGCATAGTAAACAGCAACAGGCTCACAGCAGGGCACTGGACAGCAGGGCTCCGGACAACACGGCTCGCAGCAGGATCGGCTCCTAAAGCAACCGAACAGTCCAGCTTCAGTACTCTGAGGAGCCAGAACATTGCACAGCAGAGTAACAGCCAAAATTGATAGTACGCTTCGCATTTGAGTAAGACCTCCGAAATTTGTTATTGGGCAGAGACGGCACATTCGCGTGTAAACAGCGATCGAACTCTTGACCGTACATGAGGCTTACACATCTTTCAAAAGAAAAGAGACGCCGTGAGAAGAAATCTATGACGGATTGTGCCAACGAGCAGGCTGTTGTCGGTATGTTGCATAATTGCAACACGCCTGCGCCAGCCCAAACGAACAGGCGTCACTCTTAGCGGGCACGCCCGGTTCGATCAACCTCGCGCGTGGTCCCGCCACCAATCGTATAACGGATGCCGCGAGGAAGGGGCAAATGCCGCGAGTTGTTCGATGCGACAAAGGACTCGCTGCAACTCAGACGGATCCGGGCTCGCCGAATCCGCCCAGCGTTTCATTAGATCCGGAGTCGTTAAGACGGAAACCGAAAGTTCTGCCGCCAGACGTCCCGCTTTTCGATCATCCGTTGCCAGGGTCCAGCCTCGCATCCTGGCAATCGCCAGGGCCATTGCTTCGCCATCGTCAATCTGCGTCGCCAGATCAACGTAGAGATCCAGTTCGGCTGCGTTTTCCACGGTACAAGGGAGCAAGGTATGATCGTTAAGAAGTGTCTGCAGTTCGATTGAAACTCGGCTGATCGTTCCATCGAGCCCCTCTTCATGGACATAGAGTGATTCCGTGGCGACCACTGACGGTACATACCAGGTTCCGCCAATCACCGACAAGCGACTACGCAACCCGCCCGCAGCGAAGAGATTGATCATACAGCAGGCATTGATGACAAAAGCGTCCATGACGCATAAGATCCGTTTCAGGAAGCCGACAGCAGCGAATGCTCCAGGGAAAAATTCAGGACCGCGTCCATGCCGTCACTGCCTACGTCATCTGAGCGGCTCTCACAATCACGAACAATCTTTCGAGCCGACACCCGGTCGGTTCGCAGAAACTTGGCGAGTTCGCCTTCGGAAAGCTTGTCTTCGCGATACGCAAGCACTGCTAGGAACTTGTAACGTGCGGGATATGGCTCCCGACTTCTCGAATCGCGTGGACGCAACTCAAGGCTCTTCCGCGCGTTATCAGACTTGAATCCCTGTTCTGACAGAAGATCCCAGGTTCCCTTGCGAATCAGTGACAACGCCTGCAAGCGAAGAGTCATCGCCTGGACTGGAACGGCGTAGTAATTCGCGAGACTGCACAGGTCTGCCACCTGAAAGTCTCCTCGACTATTCGTGACGTCGAAATACTGTCGCCTCAGACCGGTTGCCGGCATCAAAAAGCACATCGCAAATGCATCTGCGAAACGCTCACCAGCGGGACTGCGATCCACATGTCGAGTGTAATCGACTCCTGGTTTGTGGTGATCCGCGAGAAAATGACCGTACTCGTGGGCGAGAGTCCAGCGCTGCCTGGCATGTGGATGCGCGGCATTGAGGAGGATGCAATATCCGAGATCAGGAACGAAGGCATACATTCCCGCAACCGAAGATTCAATTGGGACACAAAAAATGCGAACGCCTACGTTGTTTTCTAGAACCTGTCGCAGTTCCAGCACGGGGCCGTCGCCTAAATGAAGACGAGACCGTTCACGTGCGGCAACATCCTCCGCGAATTCAGCAAGTCGGCTGCCGGGAACCTGCACTTCCGGCGGATAGTTTTCAAGCGGCCTGGCCCCGACGATTCTTTCCAGTTCGCGATAGTCCACAGCAAACTCATGAAGCTGTCGGATTGCTGCGAGGACATCGTTCGACTCGGCGGTGCTGTGGTCCAACGCCGCGCGCAGATGCGGCTCCAACTCAATGTTCGAAACTTCTGGTCGAACCATTTCGTGAACGCTTCTGCCAAAGTAACTGGCAAGCGAGACGATCTCGTCAGACGTTACCCGCCGCGTTCCTTTCTCGATCCCGATATACGTGGGACGACTCATGTTCAGATGTTTTCCAGTTTCCTCCTGAGTCTTTCCGCAAGCCTTTCGGAAGTCCGCGATTCGTCTTCCCAGGACGTGTGGATCCATCTTTTCGAATTCGCTCATGCGACACTCCTTCAAATAATGAACGTCAGGATCATACGGCCCCGAAACAGACATTGTCAGGTTTTTAATGATGCATTTCAGTCAATTGTAAGATGCATGGATATTGACAGGCAAACCGTGATGGATTGAGCGATTGACACCGTGATGTTTCGCATCACGGGACGGCGCGGAACTTCTGTCCACTCATCCGCACGTTACGTATAATGGCGACTGAACAGCGGCGCGATTGGCGGTCAGCGATGAGCTCAAGCCGTCTCGTTTCTTACGACAGCAGATCCCCGATCACCGAGCCGCCGAATTGGCTAAGCTGTTTGAAGCGGCCGGCGTGGTAAAAGGTCAGTTTGTTGTCGTCGAGTCCCAGGAGGCGGAGCAAAGTGACGTGCAGGTCACGGACGTGATGGACTTCTTCGATGGCCGTCATGCCGAGTTCGTCCGTGGCACCGACGGTGTGTCCGGCGTTGCAGCCGCCTCCGGCGAGCCAGATTGTCATCGCGTTTGGATTGTGGTCTCGACCGTAGGCCGTTCCCTGGCGAACGCCGTTATCGGGCGTGCGACCGAATTCGCCGCACCAGACGATGAGAGTGCTTTCCAGCAGGCCGCGTTGTTTCAGATCGGCGATCAGCGCTGCGATGGGCTGATCGACGGAGTGGACGAGTTGAACGTGGGCCTTCTCAATGTAATCGTGGCTGTCCCACGAACCGTTGTAGAGTTGCACGAAACGCACGCCGTCTTCGACAAGCATGGATTGGGCGTCCAGGCTTCCGCAAACGTCCCCATGACCTGATGTGGCTGCCGACCTGACAAGTTGCTGCTTTACACGGGCATCGTCGGCTATCCAAAACGCGAGCGGCATAGCGTTGCCATCCGAATTAACAGCACTCGAACCGCGAATCAAGGAGGATAGCGGAAGTTTGCTGAACTCTTCAAAACACGTACAATCGTCTTCGATGGATATACAGAATTCCGTGTCAATGCTGCCGGAATTTCGCCGCTGAACAGCGTTTGCTCAACTCAATGGAGAAATACAGTTCATGTCTGAATCTGCGAACGTCACTTCAATCGATGCCATTCGCCTGTTTGCGGCCGCCGTTGCAAAGTTTCAGGACGAAGCCAGACTGTGTCTGACCATGATGGATGCGCAGTTGCGGCAGATTCTGTTTTGGCTGGAACGCGACCGCCCTGGATTTTGGAAGCGTGAAATCGAAAACGGTATGCGTGAAGTGGCCGAGGCGCGAGTCCGACTGCACCAGTGCCGGATGAGAAAATTCGGTGACTTTCGTCCGTCGTGTGTCGAAGAAGTTAAAGAACTTGAGAGAGCCAAAAACGACACGGAGTTTGCCCAGAAGCAGATTCCCAATGTTAAACGATGGTACGGTGAGGCAACGCATGAGGCGGATGAATACCGCGGCCGCGCGGCCCAGCTGACTCAGGCCGTCGAACGCGATCTGCCACGGCTAATGGCGTTGCTGGCATTTACAGTCGATCGGCTTGAAGCGTATGCGTCCGTCTCCAGTCCTGGCGCGCTGCCGGATGTGACTTACATGAAGCAACTGAGTGCGGAGTTGGAAGGTTTTCTGAAGAGCGTGCAGCAGAGCGAAGAGACGAAGGACGGTGACGATGCTGCTGCCGAGACGACGACTTGAGGCGGGCCTCGAAACCTGAGGCACGATTTGTGTATAGTACGACGCTCCCGACCGGGCCCCGGGTCCGGGCTACAATTTCCAAATCTTGTGCAGGCCAAATCTCAATGTCCGAACAACTCGATTCACTTCATCACATTGCCATTTCTGTGGATAACATTGCGACCGCAGTCGATTGGTATCAGAGCACTTTTCAGTGTGAGATCGCCTATCAGGATGACACGTGGGCATTTTTGAAGTTTGCGAATCTGCATCTGGCACTCGTGCTGCCCAACCAGCATCCACCTCACATCGCATTCGTCACGCCACGTGCGGCTGAATTCGGCGAATTGAAGGCGCATCGGGATGGAACGCGATCAATCTACATCAGCGACCCTGCCGGCAATGCGGTAGAACTGATGGATCCAGCAAGCCTGTAAGAACACCCGTTGCCGGGCGAGCGGCAGAAAACGATTTCTACTTCACGCGGTCAGAAATGAGGCTGTGGATTTTCTTGCGATTGTCCCCTCTCCCCCGCAATTGATTTTCAAACTTCACAGGTTTTCCATGGGCGAGAGGGCTAGGGTGAGGGGGAAGAATCAACTGTTTTCTGGTTCATCAAATTAACTCCAGGTCAGCCCCCTCATCCGGCCTGAAGGCCACCTTTTCCCCCTTGCCAGGGGGAGAAGGGACAGGGAAAACGTTGCCTTTGAAAGGACCTCAGTCTGTACCGCGTGAAGTATACCAACAGAAGCCGGGCTTCTGGTGGTAAGCACCCGTTGGTAAGTTTTGGGACATAACGATCGATTGCGAAAACCGTATCCGGAGACTGACGTCTCACGGCTCGCCGGATTCCCGGCGAGTGGGGGACGTCAGTCCCATGATTACGATTCCTGCGATTATGTCACCTAATTAGTGCATGGAAGGCTCACTCAACTTCGTATTCCTGCGCCAAGGTCGATAATGCATCCTTGATGTCGGTTTCCTGCATACCGCCTTCGCGGACAATTTCCGCGCTCGCGGAATTGTTGCCGGTCACTTCGATTGCAGTGGCGCTGATTCGCCCGGATGCATCGTAGGCATACGTGATCTCGATTGGCGAACCCTTGGGCAGACTTGCGGGCAGATTGAAGACCCGGAAATCCCCAATGACCTCGCAGGCCGCCGGATCAGTCGCTTCCCCTTCCAGAATCTCGACGTGGACCCGTGACTGGCCGTCAGTGTTTGTGCCGAACCGCTGCTTCACGCTGTGTGGTATCGGCGAGTTCTTAGGAATCATGATGTGGTTGACCTTGCGCGTCTTGTCTTTAGGATCTGTGATCTTGATTCCCAAAGAATGCGAGTTCACATCTGTCGTCTTGACCGCATTCAGCCGCTTCTGAATCGCTTCGACGATCCCTCCGGAATTAACGCCATGGCGTGCCTGAAGAATCGCGGCGTGAATCGCCGCGCCTTCTGCGACAGCTCGCTCCGGCAACAGCGAGCGGGAAGGTTCTTTCTCGCAAACTTCCCGCAGCATCTGTTCGACCACAGGCATGTAAGTCGATCCGCCAACCATCACCAGTTCATCCAGCATTCCGGGCGTCACGCCTGCCTGTTGAAGCACCAGTTCCGTCGTATCTTTCGTGCGCTGCATCAGATCGGCCGTCATACGTTCGAAATCTGTGCGTGACAGTGAAACGGAAAGCGTGTTACCCTTGTAGTAAACACTGACTGGAACCTGAGTCTTCGTACTCAGGTCACGCTTGGCATCTTCCGCTTCCTGTTGGAACGCGAGCATCGCCTCAGGATCCCCGCTGGGATCGACATTGAATTTTCGCTTGAATTGTTCCACCAAATGGTCTGAAAGCCGCTTGCTCCAGTCGAGCCCCCCCAGCATCACGTCGCCGTCGGTCGCCAGAACGCGAAATGTGGTCGGAGTGTAACGCACGACAGTTACGTCGAATGTTCCACCACCGAGGTCATACACCAGAATGGTACGCTCTTCGGATTTCAGATCCGCCCGACCAAGTTCACCACGGCTCCAGGCGTAGGCCAGCGTCGCGGCGGTTGGCTCGTTGATAATGTCAATCACGTTCAGACCGGCAATGCGTCCCGCGTCCTGAGTCGCCTTGCGGCGCACATCATTGAAGTAGTACGGAACCGTGATGACCGCGTTCGCAATCGGACCGATGGTCTTTTCCGCGTCCTGTTTCATCTTTTTCAGGATCAGTGCCGACACGAACTCGGGTGTCAGCTTCTTATTCTGGTAGACGACGTAGAAGTTTTTGTTCCCCATTTCGCGTTTGATGGCTTCCACGATCGATTTCGGATCAGCCACAGCGATGCGTTCAAACGACGGTCCCACGACCACACGGTCTTCATCAAGCAGGACCACTGACGGAGTGATCGGTCGCCCGTCCGCATTGTTCAAAACCACCGGATTTCCGTCGCGGTCCAGCATGGCGATCGCGCTGTAAGTCGTACCAAGATCGATACCGACAGTATGCCCTTCAAGAAACTTCATCGCAGCCCTCGGACTATTCAGGATGTGAAAACAGAAATCGAGTCATGGCTCACCGCATTGTTCAGATCCCCAGCCATCGGTGAGCCAAATGTCGCATCCCTGACAGTTTGCCCAGAATTCCGTTTCTGGATGAGTCGTGTTTGTAATGGGGACAGGAATTCTGTCAACCAATGGCCCTTCATTCAAGCGCCGGAGGCCGTTAAATGTCCATCGCGGCACGTAAACTCAGAGTTTGTGTGTACAAGCGGAAGGAACCAGCCGGGTGCTGATGCTCGCCTGATTCGGAAATCATTTTGAGTGACGGGCACCATTAGGTGCCGTCATCGAACGAGTCATCTTCGGCCTCGTGCGGAACCGCAACCCGCGTCGTGCCGTCCGGGATGACTTCTGAGTTGGGTTCCCTTTGCTTACGTGGCTTCGACTCAATTTCGGCAATCCAGCGACGAAGTTCCAGGCCGTATTCATCGGCCATATCGCTCTTGACCAGTTCACGCAGGAAACCAGATGCTCCCGTCTCCGACAATTCCGCGTCTTCCGCCGTTGTGAAGCGTTTTCGCGGATCGGGATGCACCAGGCCGCGCATCAGCCGGATCAGGGACTCACTGAACTGAAATTCTTCGAGCGGCAGGAAGGCAGGCAGGCGGTCCAGAATGTTCAACTTCGCCTGCACCAGTTGATCGAATTTCAATCCCACAAAGGGTCTCAGCCCCGACAGCATTTCGATCAGCATATAGCCCAGACTGGCGAGGTCTGACTGCGGCGTCGCGCGTTGTCCCATTAAAATCTCAGGGGCCGCGTATTCCAGAGTGCATGGCTGGCCAGCGGGCGGGCGGCCGACCCAAAAAGCCGAACCGATGTCGATGATTTTGACTTGCCCGGTGCGTTTCACCATGACATTTGATGGTTTCAGGTCACAGTGAATCACACCGCCACGGTGCAACGCCGCAATTCCTTCGAGACACTCTCGGAGGATCGCCACTGCCATGCCTGGCTTCAGGCGGCAATCAACTTCGCCATTGGTGATGACTCGTTCCGTGATATTTGCCCAGCGTGTCTCCGTGACTGACTCGTGGACAACCGCAAGTGTTTCGCGTCTCAGGATGTGCAGAAGATCGAAACCATCGATCCACTCCATTTCCAACACGTAGATTCCGTTTTCGAACTGAAACGAGTGAACTGAGACCAGATGGTCCACCTGAATTCGCGCGACGATCGCCGACACTTCGGCAAGGCGATGCATTTCCTGTTCGTACATTTCGAGCGACCGAAACGCCAGCGGAGAAAAGAACTTGAGTGCCACTGGAATACTGAATGAGGCCGCTCCACGTCGCTCAGCGAGCATGACGCTGCCCTGACCGCCGAATCCAAGCTGTTTAATGAACCGTCGTTCGGACCGCCAGTCAATCCCACGCCTTTGCAGGAGCTTCGTATAGAACTGGTGCAGGCTCTGTACACCCGACAGAGGTGTCGCAACATTTAGCGGTTGGCTGTTGGACATCGCGATTTTGAGTCTCAGGAAATCAGAAGCTGCAGTGGCAGAGTGTAGGAGAAATCCCGCGTTGCGTCGTCGATTTCTTTTTTTTGGTTGGTTTGATGGGCAAATTCAGCCCCACATCGCTGGCCGGGTATTCCGGAATCCCGGTATTGCAAAAGCGGATTCCTGGTCCAGGGGCAGTTGATCAAACTTCCTCTTATTGGGGAAACGTAGTGGTAAAGTCACCCCAAACCGCGCAGAATCCGACTTTCCAACCCCTTCCTGAGTGAGTTTGCCGCTCGACGTCAGAAAACTGTTGTCAAAACTGAACGATGAAGCAAACTCTTCGTCAAAGCTCGCTTCCAAGTGGATACCGAGCAGTGTTTATTCACGCCCCCTCCTTAATTTCGAGCCAATGAAATGAAACGACTGCTAATCACTGTAAGCCTGATGTCCCTCTGCGGAATGGTTGCCGAAGCCAGTCCTCGATCCAACTGCAGGCCAACTCAAAAAAACGGCTGCCAAACGACATCCTGCGGCACAAGGAATGGCTGTGCAACGCTTTGGTACAAAGCGAAAGACGGCACCTATCGGGAAATGATTCCTTATCAGGACGCTCTCAGCCGCGCTGAAGACGCCGACGACATGGAAATCAAGCTCAAGGAAGTTCAGACACAATTTGATACGGCCAGAGCGGAAATTGAAACTACAAACGCCGATGCCGCGAAGCTCAAGACAGAACTTGAGTCACAAGTCGCTGAGCTAAATAAGCAACTGGAAACTGAACGCCAGGCGGTGGCGGCACAGAAAGATCGTGGCGACAAGGCCGAGGCCGCTCATAAACAGGCTGTCGAACAAGTCGCAACGCTTCGCGACGGCGAAAAGAAGAGCGTAGAGTCTCGGAAAGCCGTTGATACAGAACTGAAGAAAGTCGCTCAAGAACGCGACGGACTGAAGACTTCCCACGCTGAACTCGAAAAGGCACTTACCGATATGACGGCCGCAAAGAATGCGGCGGAAGAGGCCGCAAAAGTGAGTCAGAAGGAACTGGAAAAACTGAAACAGGAAGCTGCCGAAGGCAAGAAGCCAGCGGTCCAGGAAGACGCAAAGAAAAACGATGCGGTAAAGCCCGATGACGCTCCAAAGGCCGATGGCGAGAAGCCCGCAGAAGCCGGTGACAAGGCTCCTGGTGGAGAACCACCGAAGAACTGATTCGATCATTAGCCGAATCATCCATTGAAACTCAAAGCCCCGCTGAACCGAGAAGTTCAGCGGGGCTTTTGCATGTGATACGTCGCGCGGTGAGAAATGAGGCTGGCGAGCCGGAGACGTCACGGGCTGTTGATTTATACTTCACGCGGTGCGGATTGATATCCTTGTTCCGAGGCTCCTGCCTCGGAACACACTGCTCCCGAGGCTCCTGCCTCGCGAGCTTGTCGCTGGAGGCAGGAGCCTCCAGTGCAGCGCGTTCCAAGGCTGGTGCCCTGGAACGAGAACTGACAGCCGCATTCCGAGCCGCGTGGAGTATAAGCACCCGTTGGCAAGTTTTGAGGCATAACGATGGATTTCGAAAACCGTATCCGGAGACAGACGTCTCGCGGCTCGCCGGGTTCCCGGCGAGCGGGGGACGTCAGTCCCCTGATTGCCGTTCCTGCGTTTATGGCGCGTTATTTATGCCTGGGTGCTTAATGAGAGCTTATCCCACGAATATACGTCACGCGGTCAGAAATGAAGCTGTGGATTTTCTTGCGATTGTTCCCTCTCCCCCGCAATTGATTTTCCAACTGTACACGTTTTCCACGGGGGGAGAGGGCTAGGGTGAGGGGGAAGAATCAACTGCTTTTTTGGTTCATCATACTTAACTTCAGGTCAGCCCCCTCATCCGGCCTGTCGGCCACCTTCTCCCCCTTGCCAGGGGGAGAAGGCGCCTGGAAAGTGTTGACTTTGAAAGTACCTCAGTCTGGACCGCGTTAGGTATAAATCAACAGTCCGGTCAGTCTCCGGTGGGAGGTTTAATCATGGGACTGACGTCCCTCCGCTCGCCGGTGGCGGAACGCATAAATGGCGGTGGTCATAAACACGGAGCACAGTCCACCAAAGACGATGCCCTCGATCGAACCGCGAACCCACGCATAGCATCCAGCCGCGGGCCAGGGGAATAGATCGCCAAAGAAACGCGGATCGAGCCAGCCAATATCAAATCACGCGACGTCCAACTGTTGGCGTTGTTCCAGCGTGAACGAAACAATGGCTTCCAGCGCCAGACAACAGAGTCCGGCCAACAGCATCCATCGCCAGAATTTTTGACGGGATTCCAATTCCGAAGCATCCAGCTTTGCCGCCGCTGCGGGCTCTGCGGTCGTTTGATCCGAACCGCTCACAGCGGCGATGTCGGGGGACATCCCGAGTGCCTGCAACAGGCCTGCGGGTAAGGGTTCCGTGCGACTTTCTGAAGTCGCGACGGTGACCAGCAAGCTGATCGATTTTGTTTGCTCACCATTGTCGCCCGTGAGTGTCCAGCGGCCGGGTTCGTCGAGGATCAAGGAATTGGCTGTGGGCAATTCAATCGACGCCGCACTCGCTTCTTCTTTTTCTCCCGCCGGTGCAGCCACAGTCGTTTTCGGAACGAACGATGATCCATCCGGGCGAGTCAGTGTCCACGTTTCATTCCCTGTCAGTTCTGACGGATTCACTCGCTGTCCCACTTCCAACAACTGATGTCCCGCTTGCCGTGGATTGGCCATACTCACGAAACGCTGAATCATTGGAGGAAATCGCGTGGACAGCGCCCACTGGCTGTCGTCCGGGTGCCAGCCGGCCGCCAGCAAAATGACTCGTCCGCCAGCCGGATGCTGATACTCAACCACCGCCGGTGTTCCTGAATCGAATCGCGCGAGGACTCGGAGGATTTCCGGCGGCGTTTCGTCCAGCGTGAGCTTGCGAAGATGCCAGAATCGGATTGATGAAAAGTCGGAGAACCTCGCGTCCGCAAAGTTGGCGAACAGGGCGGATGAGAAGTCAATTTGCCCGAACATCGCATAGTCTTTGACGTCCGCCTCACTGACTGCGAGTCCCGGCGGCAGCAGATTCTTCAGCGAGGTCGCCATCTCAGCGGATTTGAGTGCGATCACGATCATTCCATCGCGCTGCAGCACGGCTTCCAGAGAGGTCGCGAGTGTTTCGGGAACGACTTCCGTCACGAACACCAGCTGGACATCCGCTGCGGCAGGCACGGCGACTCCATCGGCGCTGAGCAAATCCGCAACTTCGATCGGATCGGTTTCGTTCCCGTCCAGCGCGCGTTGAAGATAGTATCGCATGGTATCTGCGTTGTTGGCATCCACAGAGCCTGCGTGCGCGACATGGATTGTGCCACGCTCATCAATCGGCAGATCGACCACGTTGTCAAATGGATGCGGATCGCCGAGCAACTCCACGCCGACAATTTGTGGTTGACCTTCGATCGCGTTCGGCATCAGAAATGTTCGTCGTTGTCCGCCGCCAACTTCCGCAGTAACAGGTGTTCCAACCGGTTGGCCCGCCGCATCGTAAGTGCGCAACAGGTATTTGTTCACGGTCGCGTCGCCTGAATTGGTGACACGCACGCGGATCCGACCAGTGCGGTTATCTTCGACCAGACTCAAGCCAGCATTACCCGGCTGCAGTGGACGAACGATTCGCAAATTCAGCTTCACGGATTCCGGCCACTTCCCGGATCGCAATTCATCGAGTGAACTGCCTTGCTGAAAGTCGGTGACAAGAATCACCTTCCGTTCATACCGCGAATCAGTCGCCGCGGTTTCTCGTGACACTTCTTCGGCAGATTCCAGGAGTGCATTCGCCGTCCTGGTGCCCAGCCAATCCGGTTCGTAGCTTTCAATCGCGCGGTCAATGAGACCGGCCCGACTCGCCGGATCGGTCGTCTGCCATTCTTCGGCCGTGATGAGTTTTCGCAGCGACTCGGAATAGACGGCGACACTCAGCGTATCATTTGTCTGCAACGATGCCGAAATCTGCTGCAACTCCCTGGCAACAGCTTCTCGCAATCCGTCACGCCGCATACTGGCACTGGCGTCGATCAAAACCGCAATGCGATCCGCCCCGCTGGCGTCCGTCGCCTTGTCAATCGCAAGCCGCTGAAATGGTCTGGCGAAAGCGAGAGCAATCAATGCGATCGCCAGCATTCGCAGCAGCATTAGTGGCCAGTGCTCGATGGTCGAACGCTTCGTAGTTTTCGGCAGAGTTGGCGACAGAAACCGCACGATACTGAACGGCATCTTCACCGCCGGCGTCCGTCGCAGCATGTGCAGCACAAGTGGCACGCCCGCCAGAACGCCGCCAGCAATGGCAAAGATTGGAGCCAAAAGTTCAAACATGGCGGAACGATTCCGAGAGAACCAGGAGAATCCCCAGCGGCTTCAGAGGCTGTTGATTTGATCGAACAGGCTGTTGATTCTCGTTCCAGGGCTCCAGCCCTGGAACGCGCTGCACTGGAGGCTCCTGCCTCCAGCGACAATCTCGCGAGGCAGGAGCCTCGGAACAAGGACATCAAAGCCCGTAGACACATCACGCACGCAGACTTCGCAAGAACGCCAGCGTCCGTTCAAAGTCTTCCGGGAATGGTGCTTCAAACGTGATCTCTTTTCCAGTCACTGGATGCCGAATTGTCAGCCGAAAAGCGTGCAAGGCCTGACGGGCGATCAGAATGTCGTCGTCGGATTCACCAGGATCGGATGCCAAAATCGCCGCCGCAGGTGATCGCGCGTCCTTCAAACGCCGATGGGCAGCCGCTCCAGATCTGAGCACCTCAGTCTTCGTCAGTGTCATCTGACCGATGTACATCCGGTCGGCCACGATCGGTGTCATGATATGCTGCATGTGTATTCGGAGCTGATGTGTCCTCCCCGTCTGCGGATGAAGTTCCATTAGCGCATAGCTGCCGAAATCTTCGCCCGTGCGATAAAACGTCACGGCCTCGCGGGCTTTGCCGCCTTCCGGGCACACCATCATTTTCTCTCGAATCCGCGAATGAGTGCAAACGAAGGTCCGAATATAGTCTGAGGCCAGTTCAGGAACTCCACGCACGATCGCCCGATATTCCTTCTTCACTTCGCGACGTTCGAACTGGCTGCTGATCTTCTGATGAACCTGATTGTCCTTGGCGATCAGAATGACGCCGGTTGTGTCGCGATCCAGACGATGCACAATCCCCGGTCGATGCCGTCCGGCCACATCGCTGAGTGTGTCGAAGTGAAACTGCAGCGCGCTGGCCAAAGTGCCATGCGAGTTCGCACGCCCCGGATGGACGACCATATTCGCCTGCTTATTGACGACAATAATCGCGTCGTCTTCGTACAGCACGTCGAGCGGAATGTTTTCCGCCACGATGTGCGATTCTTCGGCATCCGGCAACCGAATCCAGATCCGGTCATTGACACGCAAACGACGGGACGCCTTTGGTGTCAGCCCGTTGAGTTGCACGCCGCCCGCTTCAATCGCCCGCTGCAATTGAGCACGACTGTGGTTCGGAAACAGACGGCTGAGATAATGGTCCAGCCGCCAGCCATGCGCGCGGGCTTCGACAGTGATATCGATCGGTTCATCCGAGTCTCCCAGATCCTCAGCCGACAGCGGCTGAATGTCGCCGCTGTTGAGCACGATTGGATCTGATTCGTCTGAGATCATTCTCCGGATTTCTCAGGCGTAGTTGGTTCGACCGCAGGCGGTTCGGTTTTTGGCGCATCTGCAGGAGCAGCATCACTGGCCGGAGCGTCCACTTTGGAGGCGTCCGCCTTCGGTGCTTCAGGAGCCTGAGTTTCCGCTTTCGTGTCGGAAGCGGGTTCCGGCGTCGCGGCAGGGTCGGCTGGCGGACCTTCCGCAGGTGCGTCACCTTTTTCAGCTTCTTTCGCAGGCTCGGTTGATTCCGCAGGCTCTGCTGCAGACGTCTTTTCACCAGTCGGTTTTTCAGATGCACCTGGCGAAATTGGCGGGTGGCCTAACGGCAATCCCAGATCCTGCAGTGTCGGGAAGTTCGGCATCCCCGGAACTTGCCCTGGTCGACCATCCTGCGGCAACAGGAGATCATCACCTGGCTTCGGATTCAGTTCATGAAACCAAGCGTAGAATTCGCTGCAGTCTTTGGTTCCCAATCGCTTGACACGCGCCTCGGCGACAACTTTGAAAGTTTTGGAATCTGGAAATGAAGTGAGGACTCGTTCCCAGGCCGCAGTCGCTGCTTTGATGGATTCTTCGCTGCCATCGCAGCGGCATTCCGCAACACGTGCGAGACCAACAAGGACACGTTCGCGAACGGCATCAACAATATCTTTGCGGTTCTCAAGCTCCTCGTAAGCCTTGTGAGCCGCAGCCAGATCATCCATCGCCGCTTCACGATTACTAAACATCGCGGAGACTGCGTCTTCCAGTTTCCGGTCCGCCTGACGCAGTCGGCTCAGGATTCCGATTGGCGTATCCGAAAACGTATCAGCCACATTCTGATAATCCTCAGCCGTCGTTGCCAAAAGTAACTGATGCGAAGCTTCCGCAGTCGGAGACGGGCGTCGCTGCACGTAAACAAAAACAGCCGTGATGGCCATCACCGCCGCCAGTGCGTAGATGATCGTGGTGCCGTATCGCTCCAGAAACGGCTTCGATTCCTTGAGCAGTTTGGCAAGCGCGATTTCGTCGTGGGGATGGACGTAGTGACGATCCGACATTGTCGGTGACTTTCAAGCGAGAGACGCAGACTCCGGCGTTCCGGAGCGGCATCCAGGTCAATTTGATCGAAATTCAAGCCGCACAGTATATTGGTCTGAGCAAAATCAGGTCAAGCTGTCAGGTTTTCGATGCTAATCGTGGCAATTCCGCTGTCTGCAGTCGCTGAAGGAAAGGGTCGGGAGTCTCTTTCGGAGAGTTGCCTGGTGAAAAACGCTGACGTTTCCGTCCGAAAAAGACTCCCGACCCTCTGTTCACAACAATCAAATGACAATATGGGACAGTCGAACTACCCCCGGTGAAAATCCCGTCGGCGGAGCGACGGGCGTACAGTACACCCGTCGCTCCGCCGACGGGAAAGGCCAGCGCCGCGAACTTGCAGGCATTCAGGATCAAGAAGTTGATTTTGGACAGGACCGCTAACCGTCGTCTCCCGGAATTTCTGTGACACGGGATCGGACTACGCCTTTTGCCAGCCGGGTCATGATCGAGTCTCCGGGGGCGACCTCAACCGAACTGCGGACAATTCGCCCGTCCTCCGTCTGAGTCAGCGAAAAACCTCGGGAAAGCACCTGCAGAGGACTCAACGCATGCAGCGCCGCCGCTGTTCTGGCAACCTGCTGCTGTCGGCGTTCGACGAACAGACGCATGGCCGTGACGGCACGTTGTCCAAATTCATCACACGTCAGGCGCCGCTGATCGACCAGCGTCATGGGCCGCTGGAACACAGATCTCGCCTCGATTGCACTCAGCTGCAGACGGATGCGATCGACCCGGTTTCGCAACAATTGTCGCATCCGATGAACCGTGTGCTCCAGGGTGTCTTTGAGATCAACTGCCGACGGCACGACGAATTCCCCCGCTTCGCTGGGCGTCAACGCTCGACGATCGGCGACCAGATCCGCAATGGAAACGTCGATTTCATGCCCCACGGCGCTGATGACCGGGATCCGGCACGCGACGATCGCGCGCGCGACTTTTTCTTCGTTGAAGCACCACAGATCTTCCAAACTTCCACCGCCGCGACCGGCAATCACTACATCCACGCCCGGAATCCGGTGGACGTTTCGCAGGGCTTTGACAATATCGTCCGCAGCGCCGTCACCTTGAACTCGCACTGGAACCACAACAATATTCGCGGCGGGCCAGCGACGGGTGATCACCTGAATCAGGTCACGCACGGCGGCGCTCGTCGGACTGGTGACCAGCGCGATTCGCTTCGGAATCCTTGGGATCGCCCGTTTTCGCGATTCGTCGAACAACCCCTCAGCCGCCAGTTTGTCGCGGAGCTGACGAAACGCCATCTCCAGCTCACCAATGCCCTGCGGCATAAGTCTGGTGATCACAAACTGACAGGACCCCCGCGCGACCCAGACCTGCAGTGATCCCGTCGCCAGAGCTTTCATGCCGTCCTTTGGCTGGAATTTCAGCCGTGCCGCCGCACTCCGCCAGATCACTGCTCCGATTTCTGCCGTCTCGTCCTTCAACGTCAAATACCAGTGTCCAGCGGGACTCATGCGGCAATTCGAGATCTCTCCCTCGACACTGCAGGGCGGCAGCGCCGTTTCAACGACTTCCTTAAAGGCCGTGACAAGTTCCGTGACGCTGATGATCGGGAGTTCGCTCATGAAGCGTAGCGTAGCGAATTTTTTACGCCAAAATATGGCTCCAGGCATGAATTCGTTCTGGCGGAATCGAGGCGGGGGAACGTAGCATCCTGCGACCGCTTCGACTTTGAAATGTCTGGAGAACGGCCCCAACCGGATCGCCCGGATGGTGAAGATGATGGAGAGCGAAAACCAACACCCAAGAAAAACTCCCGTTTTTTCTGTCCTGCCGCCAACGGCAGGACTGAAGAAATGGACGTGAAGTGGTGTAATTCGGACAGAACCTTTGACCCAAATCGTCAAAACACAACGCTTCAGATTCCGCGCCGCCTTGCTGGCAGCGTCGGCTGTCGTTGTGTTTCTGACGACGGCGGACTGCTTCGCATCCTGCGGCGACTATGTGTACTCCCGGTTCCACACGCCCACGCAGCATCGCGGTACTGGCGAAGCGTTGACTTCAGAACTCGAAAGCCGAGCGAAGAATACGGTGCAACCTCACGAGAATCCGACGTCCCCGGTGCTGCCATGTTCCGGGCCAAACTGCAGACGAAATTCTTCCCCACCGCTGCCAATCGCTCCTCCGACAAACGTCGGAGGCAATAGCCGTGATCGCCTGGTACAAGGCCAACGCGAAGTCGAGTTGCCCCAGGAAGTGTATTGTCGTCGAGACCTCCAATCCAACGCCCGCGCGCTGCGTGGCTACCCGCTTCTGATTGAAGTGCCCCCGGAACGAGTTGGCTAGTCATTGGGCTAGCGCCTTGCCGCTCACGCTGCGATGCATGTAGCTGAAGTCTTCAGGTCCGAAGTCTCACGAGTCCGGCGACTCCTGACAGCTCGCTACGCCAATTCTTTGAGCGGCGAGATCTGATGCTTTTTCGGCGAGCGGGGGACGTCAGTCCCCTGATTAGACCGCTCCAACCGGAGACTGACGTCTCCGGCTCGCCAGCCTCATTGGTCCGAATTGCTCCTTCAGAAAGTCAATGTTCCATGTCAGATCTCTCATCTGGCCCTGTCAGCACCGCTGCCGCTCCAAAGAAAATCGTCCGAAAAGCGATCGGACCTAAACTGCGAATTGTATTCAGCGTCGTACTCGCTCTGATGGCCATTATTGCTGCCAACAGTGCCTACCTCGCCGGCGTCACGTTCATGCAGTGGTGGACAAAACGAACGTATGAAGACCAGTTCTACACGTGGATGTTTCTGGTCCACATTGTCGTCGGCCTGCTGATAGTCATCCCGTTCATTGTCTTCGGGCTGATCCACATGCGGAACACGAAAGACCGCAAGATTCGCCGCACGGTCATGATCGGCTACGCACTGTTTTCGGTCTGCATTCTGGTGCTGGTCTCCGGCTTTCTGCTGGTGCGTGTTGATGGACTGATTGACCTCAAGAATCCGTTGACTCGGAATGTGATTTACTGGGCTCATGTTGGCGGTCCGATCATCGGCGGCTGGCTGTATTTCATGCACCGGCTTGTCGGTCCAAAAATGCGTTGGAAACAAGGACTGGTCTGGGCCGGGCTCGCAGGAGCGACCGCTGTCGGCATGGTGATGATGCAGGCGAATGACCCGCGTGACTGGAACGTTGTCGGTCCTAAAGAAGGCGTCCAGTACTTCGAACCGTCACTCGCCCGCACCGCGACAGGAAATTTTATCTCGGCCGAAGTCCTCGACATGAACGACTACTGCCTCAAGTGCCACAAGGACGCCCGTGACGACTGGGCAAAGAGCGCCCATCATTTCAGTTCGTTCAATAATCCCGCCTACCTTGCGAGTGTCTCGGAGACCCGCGAAGTTGGCATGAAGCGAGACGGAAACGTCCAGGGATCGCGATGGTGTGCTGGATGCCATGACCCGGTTCCGTTCTTTAGCGGCGCGTTCGATGATCCAAAGTTCGATATGTTGAACCATCCAACATCGCAGGCGGGAATCACGTGTACCGTGTGCCACGTCATTACCAACGTCAACAGTAATCAGGGAAATGCAGACTTCACGATTGAAGAACCCATTCACTATCCGTTTGCCAACAGCGAAAACAAACTGCTGCAGTGGGTCAATAATCAGTTGGTCAAAGCAAAACCGTCATTTCACAAAAAGACCTTCTTAAAACCGTTGCACAAGACGGCTGAATTTTGCAGCACATGCCACAAAGTCAGTTTGCCCTACACGCTCAATCACTACAAGGAGTGGATGCGCGGCCAAAATCACTATGACAGCTGGTTGCTGAGCGGCGTATCCGGTCACGGAGCCCGCAGCTTCTACTATCCACCAGCCGCTCAAACCCAATGCAACGGCTGCCACATGCCACTGGGCGAATCCACGGATTTCGGAGCCAAATACTTTGACGATTCCGGCAAACTGAAGACGCACGATCACTTTTTTCCATCCGCAAACACGGGCATCAACTGGCTCACCAATAATGACGACGCCATCGAAGCACACAAAGAATTCATGAAAGGCATCATGCGAGTGGATGTCTTTGGCGTACGTGAAGGCGGCACGGTCGATGGAAAACTCACCGCACCACTCCGTCCAACAGTACCGACTCTGAAACCCGGCAACAAGTATCTGCTGGAGACCGTCATTCGAACCGTCAAAATGGGACACCATTTTACGCAGGGCACGACCGACTCCAACGAAATCTGGCTGGAAGTCTCTGTGACATCTGGTGATCAAAAGATCGGTGCCAGTGGAACAATGCAGGAAGACAACAGCGTTGATCCCTGGTCACACTTCGTCAACAACTTTATGCTGGACAAGGACGGTAACCGCATCGAACGCCGCAATCCCCAGGACATTTTCACGCCGCTCTACATGCATCAGATTCCACCGGGGGCTGGCCAGACCGTGCATTACAGTTTCACGATGCCGCAGGATGTTTCAGCACCTGTCAACGTCAAGCTGCGTTTGCTTTATCGCAAGTTCGACTCGCAGTACATGGAATTCGTCGATCAGACGATGGCGAAACTTGGAAAACCCATCCGAGGCCATCAGGACGGGGAAACCTATCGCAACGAACTGCCCATCATTTTGCTCGCCGAAGACCAGGTCACGTTTCCAGTGGAAGGTGTCGCTGCGGAAGTCACCAATCCCGATCGTGAAGGAGTTCCTCAATGGCAGCGCTGGAATGATTACGGGATCGGAATGCTGCTCAAGGGGAAAGCCGAGTTGAAGCAGGCGGCCGAAGCCTTTACCGAACTGGAAGAACTGAAACGATTTGATGGGCCGCTGAATCTGGCCCGCGCCCTGGTTGCCGAAGCCGGACCGGGACAACTGGATGAAGCCGCAGCAGCACTCACTCGGGCTGCCGCGTTCACAGATCCACCTGCGCCGCCATGGACGATCGCGGCAATTAGTGGTGTCATCAATCAACAACAAGGACGATTGGAGGATGCCGAAGACAACTTCCGTCAGGTGCTGGACTACCGCACCAAAGACTCCGTCGATAAGAAATTCGACTTTAGCATGGACTATACCATCATCAATCTGCTGGGGCAGACGATCTTCGACCGAGCCCTTCAGATCCGTGGGGAATCCAGAGCGGACGAGAGAAATGCACGACTGCAGGAAGCAGTCGATGTCTTTCAGAAGACACTCGCGATCGATTCGGAGAATATCGACGCTCACTACAACCTGAGTCAGCTCTATTCACAACTCGGCGACACCGACAAAGCCACCGAGCACCAAAGGCTGCATGAAAAGTACAAGGTCGATGATACAGCTCGCGGGCAGGCCGTTAGCGCCGCGCGCGTCAAGTATCCGGCTGCGAATGTAGCGTCGGAAGCCCGAGTGATCTACAACCTGCAGCCAGATGACAACACCGGAAAGGCAAATCCATGAACGCCAGACGTAATGAAGCGGAAACCGAAGAAATCCAAAACGACGAAGTCGTGGGAGCGGCACTCCGCTGGTCATTGGCGGGGATCGCTTTACTGGCCGTCGGCGGGGGACTCTTCTGGTATCTGACCAACAAGGCACCCGAAGAGATCACTGCCGTTGGCGAACCCACGGTACTTCCAGACAAGCGCGCCATTCCGACGATGGTCATTCCCGACATTCCCTTCACCGACATCACGGAAGCGGCAGGCATCGACTTCGTCCATGAAAACGGCGCGGAAGGCGAAAAGCTGCTGCCGGAAACAATGGGCGGTGGCGGCGCGTTTCTGGACTTCGATAACGATGGCGATCAGGATTTGCTCTGCATCAACTCTACCGTCTGGCCATGGGCAAAAGAAAAACCCGCAACGCCACCCACGTCCGCATTGTACGCCAACGACGGAACAGGAAAATTCACCAACGTCACAGCGGGTTTTGGATTGGACGTTGAAATGTATGGCAACGGCGTCGCGTGCGGAGATTTCGACAACGACGGCGACGTTGATATTTTTGTCACCTGCGTCGGCCCGAATCATCTGTTTCGCAACGAAGGCGGTGGCAAGTTTCTCGACATCACACTTGAAGCGGGAGTCGCGGGCGACGAAAACGCCTGGGGCACCAGCTGCGGATTTTTTGACTACGACGTTGACGGCGACCTCGATCTGTTTGTCTGCAACTACATCGAATGGTCACGCGAAATCGACGCCTCGATGGAATTTACGCTCGACGGAACACTCCGCGCCTATGGCCGTCCAACGGACTTCAAAGGCGCGTTTCCGTATCTGTATCGCAATGACGGAGACGGAAAGTTTGCCGATGTTTCTGAACAGGCGGGCGTACAGATTCGCGCCGCGGACACCGGTGTGCCGCTGTCGAAATCACTCGGCGTGACGTTCCCCGATGTCAACGGCGACGGACTCCTGGACATTATCGTCGCCAACGACACCGTGCAAAATCTGTTGCTGCTGAACCAGCCGGGCGGAACCTTTGTGGAAAGCGCGGCAACAGCCGGTGTCGCCTTCGACAACAGCGGCGGAGCCCGCGGCGCGATGGGCATCGACGCCGCCTGTTTTCGGAATACCGACGCCATCGCCATCGCCATCGGCAACTTCGCCACGGAAATGACCGCGCTCTACGTCTGCCAGACACCCGGCGCGGAGACTCCGCTGTTTCGAGACGAAGCGGTTTCCAATGGCCTCGGTCCGCTTACGCGCACCGACCTGAAATTTGGAGTGTTCTTCCTCGACGCAGATCTCGATGGACGCATGGACCTGTTCGAAAACAACGGACACCTCGAAGAAGATATCAACCTGATTCAGGTCAGCCAGCACTACGAGCAGTCGCCCCATTTGTTATGGAACTGCGGCCCAGCAGCGGACGACGAATTTGTGATGCTAAGGGAAGAAAAAACCAGCCCCGACTTCATGAAACGCATGGTCGGCCGTGGTGCCTCAATGGCCGACATCGACGGCGATGGCGACCTTGATCTCGCTCTGTTCTCCTCCGGCGGCCATCCCCGTCTGCTTCGCAACGACCAGCACACCGGCCACCACTGGCTCCGAGTCCATCTCACCGGCACCACATGCAACAAAGACGCCATCGGAGCGCAGGTTGATCTGACACTGCCCGACGGCACAGTCCTCACTCGCACCGTCATGCCCACCCGCAGCTATCAGTCTCAAGTGGAACTCCCGGTCTCGTTTGGACTGGGCCAACACGATTCCTACCAATCCCTAAAAATCCACTGGCCCGGAGGCCAAACCCAGGACCTGCCCGGCGGACCAGCAGATCGATTGATTGAGGTCACTCAATCCCCGTAGCCCGACCAGGCCTCAGGTCGGGAACCCCGCCGCGATGCATGTCTCGTGTTCAAAAGCTCCACTCCGCAACTTCCGACCGCGTAGGAAGCCATATTATCCCAAGCTGACAAGTCACCGTTGCAAGTTTGCAGTGCAGAGATAAAATCACGGTCGTCCGAATAATGATAGGTGATATCCGCTTTCTCTGGGTGGTATCGTTCCGCACGAATGTGGTTACGTAGCAAAGCTACACCTCGTCTCGGAAGCCTTGAGTGACGGAATGGAACATCTCAATAAAGTACGCTTCTCGCTCGCAACTGTCGCCCGCGTTCTCGCCGCCTTAAAGCGAGAGGATCTCGATGCGCAGCAAGCCAACTATAGCCACTTGCATCGGCCAGACTTTTTGTGGCACTACCTGCTTCAGACATTCGCCGTAATGGGCGGCGAGGCCGGATTCGACGGACTGATCAAAAACAGAGCGAATTATGAACAGGTCACGTTCGAAGCGATCAGTGAACTGCCAGCCGAAAATCGCTTAGAACATGTAACCTCGGTCTGCACACACGCTAAGGTACGGTTTCCCTCTAAAAAGGCGGGGTTCATCATCGCGTGTCACCAAAAACTCAACGAGCTTGGTGGCTTAGAAATCGCCAAGAGGCAATTACTCGCACTCTCCGGGCGCGAAGCCAAAATCCGGTTCCTCAAATTGTTTCCAGGCATCGGTGACAAGAACGCCCGCAATATCATGATGTCGGTCTACCACGATGATTTTCGTGATTCGATTTCCATCGACTCCAGGATTAAGGACATTTCGAAAAAATGGGAACTGCCGTTCAAGTCCTACGAAGATCATGAGGAGTTTTACCTGAGTGTCGCCAGTGTTGCAGGTCTAAACGGATGGGAACTCGACCGTTTAATGTTTCGGTTTCAAGCAGTGTTCTATCCACCGATAGCAGCAGTTTCTCTGACTCCCACATAGCAATCGCATGGACGGGAATACGGTAGCTGCGGTTTCTGAAATGGGAAATCGATTCACCGCATCCCGTGATGCGGCTCGTTCGTTGCGATAGAATGACAGAATGGATACCGTCTACATTGAAACTTCGATTGTCAGTCATGCCACCGCGTGGCCCAGCAGCAACCCTGCTACGGCTGTTTTGCAAGACCAGGCAAAACGTTGGATGAGCGAACAAAGGTCGAAATTCAACGTGGTTACGTCGCGGCTCGTGCTTGACGAAGCCGCGAAGGGTGATCCGGATGCCGCGAAAAGGCGGCTTGCGATGCTTGCGGACATCCCTGTTCTTGATCCGAACCCCGACGTTGAGACGGTCGTGGAGCAGTTAGTGTCTCGTTCATTGATACCCGAGACTGCACGGCTTGATGCATCGCATGTTGCCACGGCGGCATTGGCTGGCGTACAATTTCTATTGACTCAGAACTGTCGACATATCGCTAATGCCACGATGTTGCCTCGCGTTTATCGATTGCTCGACGAACTAGGGCTTTCCGGTCTGTTGATCTATACGCCAGCCGAATTTCTTGGAGGAGCAGAAGACAATGACTAATCCAATACTCGAGGAACTTTACGCAGCACGTGCACAGATCATGGCCCAGTATGGAAACAATCTTGGCGCATATCTTCGTGACGCAGCAGAGCGGACAAAACTGTCGAGCCACCCGATCGCCAAGATCAAGCAACGAACAATCCGATGCAACGGAACGGCGAAATCGAGCGATTTGGAAGTTGAGAATCTCTCCTCGCCGCCCGCTGATCGGTGACGTTCTGTCTGAAAGCGCTTTTGGCATCGATTTCTGTTTGTTCCATGCGAGACAATATGGCGAGTGATTGATGCCCACTGTTTTGCGAGTTGGTCCGTATCGATTCTTCTTCTATGCCGGTGACGGGGATGAACCGCCACACGTACATGTGGAACGTGATGATTGCGATGCAAAGATGTGGCTCGATCCAGTTCGCCTCGAACGAAGTGGAGGGTTCTCGGGAAAAGAACTGCGGCAGATCGAGCAGATTACCGCGGAATATCACCAACAACTGATGGAAATCTGGAATGACTTTTTCAACGATTGCCACACTGCACGTTCAAATGACCGCAGTTGTAGTTACTGATGACCTTTTGACCGTGAAGCTATCGGATGGTCGAACGATTTCCGCTCCGCTGTCCTGGTTTCCCCGTCTCTGTCACGGAGACTCCGACGAACGGTCTGATTGGCGGTTGATTGGGAGTGGGCGAGGAATTCACTGGCCTCGCCTGGGTGAAGATATCAGCGTTGACAATTTGATCTTCGGTAAACCATCTGCCGAAAGCCAAAAGTCACTGAAACGCTGGATTGCCAGTAGAACGAGCGGACAGAACATCAATTCGGTAAACCCGAGCGGCGGATCGGGCGTTACTTGAATTCAATATTGCCTCGCCGCCGCTTGCGATCATCCAAATTCGGAAGTCATTTCTGAAATCCGTAATCCATGAAGTGCTGATGTCGGCAATGAAGGGCTTTGGCTGGTCACATGGTTCGCACTCGCCTGACTACATTGCGACTCATGGCTGGTCCGCATGTCCACTCGTCACCAAAGTCGTGCCCAAGTCCTCTTCCGCTGCGTCGCACATGAGTCAGGGCTGGAAGCCCGGCACAACCTCTGCCAGTGGCGCGAGCCACTGGAAGGCGAATGTGACAAAGCTTCAAGGCCCGGCGGGCCGACACAACTCTCGTTCGCGATGAGCGAGAATGCCGTGTCAGCCCTTCAGGTCAGGCATCGCAACCAGCTCAATTCCGAGGCATGAATGGCAATTTCCCAAATGCCGATGACATTCGGCCTTCCCGCCCGTACCATGCCTCCGTTGCCGCTTCAGGAGTCGCATTGATGCTGCAGTTGCCAAGCTGGACGCTGCGATCCAATGCGGAAAAGTTCAACTCGCATTGGCACTTCTGCATCGATGGCACCGTAGTGGCAATTTGTTCTGTCATTGAGACTTGAGACCTCCAACAGATGGCACGAATCTACATCGAAACAACCGTTCACAGCTTCTATTTCAACGCTCGTCCGGAGCCCGAAATGGTTGCTCGTCGAAACTGGACTCGACGCTGGCTCGATGCTGCCATTGATTCGTCAGACGAGTTCGTCACCAGCCGTGCAATAGAGGAAGAATTGAATGCTGGCGAATTCCCGAAGAAGGCGGAGATGCTCGAATTCGCAGCTCGCTTTCCTCTACTCGACTTGACTGAGTCCGTCGCTGAAGTGGTCGAAGCATACATTGAGAATCATGTCATGCCGAATGACCCGGGAGGTGACGCACTTCACCTGGCTGCCGCTTCGTTTCATCGCTGTGACTTCCTTGTCACGTGGAATTGCCTACATATTGCGAATGCAAACAAGTTTGGACACATCCGACGAATGAATGGTATACTTGGCTTGGGAATCCGGTACTGGTGGCTCCTCTTGAACTACTGAACGCGGATATCGTTGATGAATAGCTATAGCGAAGTAAGACGGGTTCGACACGCGATGTCGGCTGCGGTCGGGCACGACATACGGAAACTTATTGCGATGATCAATGAACGTCGGTCGGAGGTTGCACACCGCATCATTGATCCCGGAACCAAGGCAGAACAATGCGATACACACAGAGCCGCCGATAGTGCGGTTTCAAATGGAGAGTCTTCTTCGGAGGCCCGGTGATTGCAATTCGTTCACCCATGACAACATCACCCGACTCAAATCCGTACGAATCGAGCGCGGCAACGAACGTGATTTCGCATTCGGCCAATGCGTCACCGCGATGGCCCGTGGTTATTGTTGCCTGTGCGGCGATCTACTACTTGCTGAGCGCGTTGACGTTGCCGTTTGTGAACAGGATCTGGTTTGGTGAGATGCCGCCGCTTGCCATCATTCAACTCCCGAAATCATTTCTGAAATCCGTTGTTCATGATGTGCTGATGTCGGCTGCGCACAACGCGATGAGAGTCCGTCAAGTCGCAGTTCGTCGATCCTTGGATCGCGGCATTTATTCAAGAAGCCTGGTGGTTGAACGATACCCGGTGGCGCATGGGAGAAGCAATTGCGGGAGGCCGCGTTTCGGTGATTTCTGTAGGTCCTTTCTGCCGGAAAGGACTTTCGCCGCAAGGCGAAGTGAGAGCGGAATGCAACGCGGCAAAACAAAACGCCGTGCCGTGATCTCCGGCAACATGATTTTAGGGTGGAAACTCATCTGGTCGCAGGTCGCAGCGGGGCTGCGAAGTCCTTTCCGGCAGAAAGAACCTGCTTCAGCCCATACATTCCACAAATGGAAGTGGGAATCAATTGTGTTGAGCACCCGCTGGGCCGTCCCGGCAATTGAGTCCCACCCCCATTTCCAACGCCCCGCTGCATCTGAATGATCCTGGTTAAAGGCAAGGAGGAACTTTATCAAACATCCTGCAGTTCAACCGTCACCGGCTGTGAATTCCACGGAACGTGGGGAACGTTGCCCTGCGACAACGCGACAACCATTCCGGCGGCCGCCAGCAGTGTGGGGATCGTGATGACCACAAACACGGGCGTGGCGGCGAGACGGCGGAGTTTGGTGCCTTTACGCCATTGCCGAATTCCGAAGCCTGCGGAAAAGATGCTCAGCCAGACGCAGCCCACGACAACTCCCACGCTGACGATGCGATCCATTTGAATCGACTGCCGAATCTGCCGTACGGCCAATTGATCCACAGATTCGGGGAATTCCAGCAGGGCGTAGCGGATGAGGAATGATTTTTCGCCCTCCGTCTCGGTGCTCATTGTTTCCCAACGATCAAACGTATCCACGACGCATTTCTTTGCTGCGGCGAGGGGCAATTCCATCCGCACAAACCGGGCCTGATGGTGCAGATCTGGATTCATGTTTTCCGTGACCGATGCGATATGCTGTGTGAGCGCTTCGTTAATAGCTGCTGCGAGCGGTGCTTCAACATCGTCTCCCTGCAGGATCGGCCTGGAGTGTGCGACGATTCTGCGACCATCCGTCTGTCCTACCCAATCCGGCGTCGGCCGAATCAATGGAGCGACCGTCAGCGTACCGTCTGATTCTGCGGGTAGCGTTGCAACTTCAGTTGCCGGGGTCTGCCCTGGAATGACATCTTCAGCTTGTTTCACGATGGAAACAATCGAATTGGCGATCGATTCCAGTCCACCGGCGGCCAGCAGCGGCTTGACCGGAAGTGCCGCGCCAACGGGTGGCGTGAGTGGAATCAAGGCGTAGGTCTGTCGAATGCGGCCCGGCAACTCTGAGTTGAACGACTTGAGCAAGTCCTGACCTCCGGCACCCAGCAGCAGCTGAACCATGTCGTCCGATGGTTGAAAGACTACGACATCGCCGTTGTCGGATTTTGCAGCATGGCCGAGAGAAGACGCTCCTTTGGCTTCGTCTGCGGACTCGAGATGTGATCGTACCATTTGTCCGAAGCGAGCGGCCAAATTTTGAAGCTGGGCCTTCCGGGCCGCAACAAAAGCCGCCTTGTCCGCTTCTGAATGCTTGAGCGGAGTTGTAATGCTGGTTACGGTGTTTTCAACCGTTAAAGTGTCATCGGCTGCTGCGGGCGGCGGAGCGACACCAGCTTCCGCAGGCACCTCCGGAGTTGATGTTTCGTGCGAGGTCGATGGAACATCGATTGGAATCAATTCGGTTGCAGGTTGTTCCGCAGAACTGCGAACATGTTTTGCTTCGGAGCTGCTTGGCATTGCCGATACCTGCGAAGAACGATGAAGCACAACGTGATTCGTCACAGATCGCGTTTTGACGAATCCAAAAAGGCCAATCGCAAACAACGCGGCAAGAACGGTGGCGGTCACAGTCAGCGCCGTCACGACGCCAGACCACGCACCAACAGGTCTCGGTTGGTGAACTCGTCGCCGCCCGGTCAGAGCCTTGATCAGCATCGCCAACAGGCTGAGCAAGCCAAGCCCCACTGCGGCAATGACGACACCAAAGAACGGAAATGTGATCACAACTCACCTGCCAATCCAACAACTAGACCCTGTGACCCGCTGCGGCCGGAGCGGCCACAACCGGGTGTCGTACCTGAGCCAGCACCGGACTCGCCTGCGATGAACCGGGTGCCGGAGCCAGCAGACGATCCTCCTGTGGCGTCCAGCCTGACGACAACTGCACAACGGCCGAAATCGCCAAAGCCCACGTGGCTCCCAACTGCTCAGGAAAAGGCAACAGGGCTGCCAGGACCACTCCCAGGAACAGCGTCACCAGCGACGTCGAAATCCTGAAGCGGGATTTGCGAAAGCTGTCCGCCTGCCACCACCAGCGGCGGATCAGGAACAGCATCCCAAAGAACATCATGAATCCGGTCATCGTCGGCAGGCCACCATCCACAATGTGCAGCCGTCCAATCCTGCCGTTGTTGAAGACACCAGTACCTTCCGCATGCAGCAGCACGGTCTCGTTGAGCATCAAAAACTGCTGCAGGACTGCCGCGCCAGCACCGACACTCAGACCAATGCTGCCCTGAATCAAACGCCGCACAAATGCGTCACCGGTCCGTCCCTCCCACATTTTTGCAGGCACAATCAACGCCCAGGCCGCGACAAGCGTGACCGTTCCAAAGAAGGCGACGTCAGCGGGATTGGGCAACATTTCGGTCGCCAAATGCACGGCCGTCGTGACGAGTGCCGCCGCAGCCAGAGAAATCGTCATCGACGTCGTCATGTCTGTCGCGCGCTGACCGACCGGAATCTGTCGTACGGTCGCGGGCGTGTAGATCCGCGCCGGGGTTGGCTGCTGCATCGACGGCGCGTATCGCCGCGGCGGAGCTCCCATCACCGGGATCGGCTGCGTCTGCGCTGCCGTTGGCTGAGGACTTGGGGGACGAGGCTGAGCGTTAGCCACCTGCGGGCCTTGCTCGCTGACGAGATCTGGATCGGGACTCGCAAAGAAAGTGCGATACACCAGGTACGCAAGTCCGCCGATAGCGCCACCAGCGGTGAGCGGCCGGAATGCTCCGGACTGCAGAATCAACCACAGCACCGCGCCACAGGCAACCCATTTAACGGGAGCCGGAACTTTCTTATTCCAGAACGCGACTAAAGCATTCCACGATCCAGTCAGGCCAGTTGAGGCAGCGACATGTGCGGCGTCCGACCGCCCCAGGAGCGTTGTCGCCAGCGCCGGGCTGGATCGCTTCGCGCTCGGAGTGGACAGGAAGACGGGCGTCGGTTTTTCGATCTCAAAGCCGGATTCCTGAACGGCCTTGCGGAAGCGACGTTCAAGTTCCTCCACATCACCGATGCGGCGATCCGGATCCTTTTCCAACGCAGCGGCCAGGACAGGACGCAATCGTTCGGGCAGCACCGACAAGTCCGGTTCCGCCGTCAGATGCTTCATCAGAATCTCAGCCGTTGTTTCTCCTTCAAACGGAACGCGGCCCGTGATCATTTCATAAAGGATCACGCCGAGCGAATACACATCGACCTCGCGACCGTAGCGGCCTCGGGCGACTTCAGGAGCCATGTAATAAACCGTCCCAACACTCTGCGTCTGGGCGCTGCGGCGGCTTTCCGAAATGTACTTCGACAGTCCGACATCGCCGATCTTGACCTGCTCCGCTTCGCTGAACACGTTGGCCGGCTTTAGGTCACGATGCACCAGTCCCCGGTCATGAAGAAAGCTCAGCCCGGCGGCCATTCCATGCAGCCAGCGGAACACCTCTTTGAGCGGCAATCCGGCGGGATTCTCCTGGAGCACTTCGTAAAGACCCTTGCCGCCGACATATTCCATAATGATCCAGTGATCTTTGTCGGCATCCTGCCGCATATCAAAGATCGTCACCAGATTGGGATGTTTCAAATTCAGACACTGAGCAACGCCACGCAACTCAACTTCCAGATTGTTGTGCAGGAGCTTGAGCGCAACCTCTTTGCCGGCATCCGTGAGTGCGTAATAAACCTCACCAAAACCACCGCGATGAATCGCGCGTTTGATCGTGTATCCTTCCAGCGGCCTGGATTCAGGTGCAAGTGCAAACTTCATTATACTGATCCCGGAAGTTGAACCATTGTTCTCAGCGAGTTGCTCGCGATCATGTTTTCAGTTTCTCGATCCGAAAGCGAAAATCGTCTCCAGACACAATCGCACCATCCGTCAGCAGTGCGGAATCCCGCACTCGAGTCCCGTCCACAGTCAGCGCCGCCTTCGAACGGCAGCGAAGGCCGTCGTCCTGGCGATAGATCACGACCATCTCCGGCCAGTCAGGACAGCACACGTGATGATCTTTGCGCGGCCCCAAAAGAATGCTGTCGGTCATTAAGATGATACCATTTACGGACCGTGCCGGACGATGGTGACTCTCAAAATCTATTAAAGCGGAGCCCGCAAGTACGCTGGGAATGCGAAATCCCAGCCGAACTCGCTCCGCCAGACAGATTTCATCCCCCGTTCGCAGCAATGTCGAGCCACTGACCGCTCGACCCGAGACAACAGTGGATTGGTGTGGATGGATAAACCAATCTTCCCCATTTCGCAAAAGTGACGCATGCCGACGGGACAAATTGGCCATCAAACAGATATCCGCAGAAGTATCTTCCAGCGTTGGCCCGCCGATCAGGAATTGAGCACCGACGCAGAGTTGCCAGGCTCCCACTCCATCGATCCACAACATGTAGCGTTCCGTCGGCATAGACCACTTCGATTTTCTGCAATCCGCTGATACTTGTGCCACGTGGCTGTACGTGTCAAATTCTTCGATCGCGGGCCAGATCATTGTAACATTGTGGGTTTATACATCACGGGGTCAGAAATGAAGGTGTGGATTTTCTTGCGATTGTCCCCTCTCCCCCGCAATTGATTTTCAAACTTGACACGTTTTCCACGGGGGAGAGGGCTAGGGTGAGGGGGAAGAATCCACTGTTTTCTGGTTCATCATATTCACTCCAGGTCAGCCCCCTCATCCGGCCTGTCGGCCACCTTCTCCCCCTTGCCAGGGGGAGAAGGGATATCGAAAACGTTATCTTTGAAAGTGCCTCAGTCTGCACTGCGTGAAATATAACGCCCACAAAAAAACTCCGAGCCCGAGCCATGCTGCGAGCCCGGAGCCATTGTGTGTCCCGGTGACTATGCGAAACTCCGTTCCGCGTTGCTCTCCAACGTTCGCCATCGCTGTTGCAGATTTCATCCTGAGGCTGCAACAACGACCCGGCGACATTGCATAGGACTTAGATGGAAGGCTGAGTGCTCAGTTCGGCAACTGAGCCATCGCTCTTCAGACCGAAGTGTGAGTCGATCTCGCCGATGATGTCACCGCTCGTTGGAGCAGGCTCTTCATTGACTGGAATGCGGCCGAAGACCTGGCCTTCTGTTTCCAGCACGGACTCACGCACGTCCAGAACATGGTTCATTTCCTTGATCATGTTCTCAACATGAGCCAGATGCGAGTCGTCGATTTCGATCGAGTTAATCGCTTCAGCGGCCTGAACCTGCTTCAGACGCGCTTCCAACTGAGCGACCTTGACCACGAGATCCTGCTTGCGGGACAGCATCGTGTCCAGCTTCTTCTGATTCGCTCGCAGCGTATCGCGCTGAGCGGTCAGGATTTGACGGTCACGCTTCACGCCCTCTTCCATCGTGCAGAACGATTCGAAGCGATGCGCCAGATCAGATTCGACTTCGCCACGGCTGTAGGAAACAGCACGGTAGGTGAATGAATCGCGACCGCTTTCCAAATCACTTCGCAGAGCGATGATCGCATCCTTCTGCTTCGCGAGCCCTGCTTCCTTTTCTGTCATGCCGCGTTCCAGATCCTTCACGTCGATGGATTGTTCCGCCACGATCGTCATGTGCCGACGAATTTCCGGGACCAGATTGTCCACTTCATTCCGAATACGATTGAGTTCAAACTCGACGGAAATTTCAGACTTCACGGCCTCACGCACCTGGCCGCCAAAGGTTCGCAGGTAGCTGAACGAATCCGATCCCAACAGCAATCCGCTCACCAGAGCCAGCGATAATCCACCAACAACAAGCTTCTTCAACATCGTTATTCTCCTAACCGGGTACCACACATGTTCCTCGCGGGCCTCAGATCCCGCAGCATGGGGACGTTGTTCGTCGGCGAATTCAGTTGCTTAGGAGAATTTTGGATATTTCTCTGAAGATCCGCAAAAATATGTGTTTTGACGCTGAATACCGATCTCACCGCCCACTTACGGTCACAAGTTCAGAGTCTGCGGGCTCGTCAATTTCAAGCCGCGAGGCGATTTCTTCCAGCAGCGAAACCGTCGCTTCGATCGTGGCGTCGTCGTGTGCTTCGGCTGCGGATTGCAGCGTGTTTGACGGTGCCGTAAAATCAGGAAATCCCACGGTGCCACCGGTGCCCCTCAGACGGTGTGCCATCTCGCGGATCTCCTGATAGTCCATGTGCAGTTGTGCGCGGCGAAGATTGGCGAGAGTTTCGCCGAAGCCGTTGACAAACACCGTGACGATTTGACGGAACTCCGGAATCTCCATCGGCAGCGTCGATCGCAGAGGTTGACGAGTTCTCTCGGACGTCAGCGACGGCGCGGCTGGGATGTCCATCTCGACGATCGGACTCACGGCCCCGTGGTCGTGCATGATTGAACTCAGAAGGTCGTCCAGTGAATCCACGGCGGATTTCTGTGGTGCAAATCCTATGGCGATACACTCTGTAGCGGCAGGTTCCCGTGCTTCGTCAATTTGCGCTGGAACGGGTTCAGAACCTTCCGGTGGATGATCCTGGGTCGGTAAATATTCGGCGATGGTGCTCAGCAGCAGGTCGATGTTGATTGGTTTGGTGAGGAACCCCGTGCAGCCGCTTGAAAGGCAGTTTTGCCGATCCTGCTCCGTGACGTTCGCGGTGAAGGCCAAAATTGGCTGCGTCAGCCCATGATTACGCAGCGTGCTTGTCGCCGTGAATCCGTCCATCACCGGCATCTGCATGTCCATCAGGAGCAGGTCGTACGAATTCGTGGTCGCTTTTTCGATGGCGATCACTCCGTTTTCCGCTTCGTCCACCTGCAGACCTGCTTTGCGAAGGATAACTCCGGCTAATTGACGGTTTGCCGGTGTGTCGTCCGTGATCAGAATGCGAGCGGGCTGGAACCAGGTGCTGAGCCCGGTTCTGGTCTTGAGTGAGGCGGTCGTAAATTTTGCTGCGGCCTCAGTCCCAGTCAGCATTTTCACATTTTCAATGTTGCCAGTTGCTACGCAGAAATGGAACGTACTGCCGACGCCGGGTTCGCTATCGACGGAAATTTCTCCGCCCAATGCTTCGGTAAGTCGTTTACTGATCGCCAGGCCCAGACCCGTGCCGCCGAAACGCCGTGTAACCGACGAATCCGCTTGCGCAAACTGTTGAAACAAGCGGCCAATTTGCTCTTTTGTCAGCCCGATTCCGGTGTCCGTCACTTCGAAGCGAATAAATTCTCCACCGCCGCGTTCAATCGTGGATGCCACAATCCGGACGCCGCCTTCCGCCGTAAACTTGATCGCGTTACTGACCAGATTCATCAGAATCTGACGCAGGCGTGTCGCGTCAGATTCGATCGTCTCCGGAATCACGCCGCGAACCTCGATCGACAACGACAAAGATTGCTGCTCGGCCTTCATCCGCAACACGTTGACAACGTCCATCATTAATTCGTATGGGCTGCATTGACGAATTTCCAGATCCAGCTTGCCCGCTTCGATCTTGGAGAAGTCCAGAATATCGTTGATCAGTTCCACCAGATGGGTACCACTGGCATGAATTGTGTCGAGATACCGCACGCGCGTGTCTTCTGATTCTTCCAGACCGTGTCGCAGGATGTCAGTGAAGCCGACAATCGCGTTCATAGGATTGCGAATCTCATGGCTCATGTTCGCCAGGAAGTCGCTCTTCGCCCGATTTGCGGCGTCGGCCTCGTCGCGAGCGTCACGGAGTTCGATCTTGTTCTGTTCCAGCAGCGTGACGTCATCCAGTGAGACCATCACGCCGCGGACTTTGCCATCGTTGCCAAATAATGGCGAGCAGTTGATTTTGAAGATTCGTGTCTTTCCCGATGTTTCGACAAAATCCGCAGTCACGCCGGTGACCTGAAGTTGTGTCCGACCGCATTCCGTCCATGGCATTTCCTGAACTACATCCCGGCGATGGAAGCTAAGTTCGTCGGCGGCGCGGCCGATCATCGAGTCCGCATCTCGCCCGGCGGTCTGGGACATGGCATTGTTGGCGAGCAGGATGCGGCCGTCCAGACTGACGATCATCAGTCCCTCGGACAGGATGTCGAGTGCCTCGCGGACACGACGCGGAACGGCGCGGGACGGATCCAGATTCTTCAGAACCAGGCGCAGGAAGATTCGAAACGTGACAAAGCCACAGCATGCCGCAAATAGCAGCAGCTGCAACAGGGGATTTTCCGCGAAAGAATACCAGCGTCCGGAATCCAGAGGAGTGAATGCCATTTCCAGCTGTCCACAATCGCCGAAACCGTCCTTCGACAGGGGAATCGACATGAATTGTTCGGTAACTGTCGTGCCCTGGTCGACAGGCCAAATCGTCGCATGAGGACCGGCGGCGACTTCAATTTGATGATCGCTGTAACTTCGATAGGCCACAGATCGGACGTCGGACTGTCGAGCGATGATGTTGGCGAAAACCGCGTTGATCCCGGCATAATTCCCTTGCTCGAGCAGCACGGAATTGCTGAACGCTATGGATTCCACGAGTTCCTGCCGCCCGTTGATGATCAGCGTATTTCGATCCGGCAACAGGCCCAGCAGGTTGGCGGAGATCAGAATGCCCAGCATGGAGCAGACCAGCCCAAGCGTGATTCGTGATGCAGCGGAAAGTTTCTTCATGGTCGTACGATTCTTTGGGGGAGCTCAGAGTGCAACAGGGATGGTCGCGGGTGTTCTGTGGGTCAATATTTTTCGTATCTATACTTCACGCGGCCAGAAATGATGGTGTGGATTTTCTTGCGATTGTCCCCTCTCCCCCCGCAATTGATTTTCCCACTTTACACGTTTTCACGGGGGGAGAGGGTTAGGGTGAGGGGGAAAGAATCCACTGTTTTCTGGTTCATCATATTCACTCCAGGTCAACCCCCTCATCCGGCCTGTCGGCCACCTTCTCTCCCTTGCCAGGGGGAAAAGGGACATGGGAAACGTTTTAGAACTGTTCCTAAGCGTCTGAGACATCGTGTATTTCCTGTGATGTTCCACACGGCCCTGTTTCCGCCGCATCAGCAACCTGATTCAACCTGGCCTGCTGGTGATCCACGATGTTTTGCAGGCTCTCTTTGTCTTCTTCTTTCTGGTCATCGTCGATCACAAGCAAGGGGTCCAGCATTGCCCATGCGGGCATTTGCGCCAGTAGTCCGGAGACCAGCATGCCGCCGCGAATGGCCCAGAACAGATATCCGACGGAGAAGCCCGTTGTGACGACTCCGACCGAACCGACGATGCGATTCCTGGATGTCCTGGTCTTTTCCAGATTGTCAAAAGTGGAGTCAGCCTGCTCGCCAGCGTAGTCGGCCAGATTTCGATAATGCAACTCGCTGGCTGTGCTGACCGAGTACATGGTGTTCGTCGAATACAATTGACTAAACGCCGTATCGAAGTCACCTCGTCGCGAAATTCCGTTCGCGCGGCGACCGGAATCACTGTCAAGTTCGCGCAACGCTGGTTCAGAGCCCGTCGCACTCACAGTAGCAATCCTTTTCGCCGCTTCCGGTTCACCTGTTGGCAACATTCCTACGAACTCGTCGTCGTTCTGTTGAGCATCCAATAGCGACGGTGCCCGTAAGGCAAGCGTCAGATCGCCTGACTGCGGCTGGCCTGAACTGTTACTCGACAACGTCGATCCGTTTGTGGAATTCGTGGAATTCGCAGAGTTCCCCGCTGCAGCGCCAGTGTTGGCAGAGCTGGCTCCGGACGACGTCTGCGCCGTGGTTCCGGCGGGCGTCGCGGATAGGGCGGTGCCGAAACCGGTTGCCCCCGACGATGAAGCAGGGGTGTTTCCCACAAACTGCGGCAGCACGCTGATCGTTGCCGTTCCGATATTGCTGGTGAACGTTCCGTCCGATGCCACAAAACGAAACGTATCCACGCCCTGAAATCCTGCGCGCGGTGTGTAAACAAAGGCTCCATCCGCCTGCAAAGTCAGCGTGCCGTTCGCCGGTCCGGAGACAAGGGTCACAGTCAGAAAGTCATGATCCGGATCATTGACCGATGAAAGGACTCCACTCGAGGACACCTTCAGCGTTTGATCAGTATACGTGCTGTTCGAATACGCCTGCGCTATCGGAGCATCGGCCACCGGCTGCACGATGAGATTGAAGTTCAGCGATGCCGTCGCGTTTGATGGATCCTTCGCGGTGACTCGCAGGCTTGCTGAGCCAAATGCGTTGGGATTTGGTGAGTAGCTGATGACGCCGGTCGTCTGATCGATGCTGAGCGTCTTGAAGAGCTCCGGAGTTTGCGTGACGAGCCGCATACTGTATGTCAAGACATCTCCGTCAATGTCGCTAAATGCCGACGCTGTACTGATCGTCCCCGGCAGCGCGTCTTCCAGAATTGTGACGTCCGCGAGGAAAGTGCCAACAGGCGCGTCGTTCAGATTCTGCACGGCGACAACGACCGCACGCGACGCATCCGGTGTGCCAGCGATTGCCGGGTCGTCCAGGAGACCAGTCACTTCGAAATGGGTGTAGACCGAAAAGTCGATGGTCAGCCCGGCTTTGAGAAACAGATTGTGGCTTCCATCCAGGGAAAACAACGCCGCATCACGGCCACTCAGCGTCAACGTGTTGGCACCAAAGCCATCGTCGGTAATGTGAAAGGAGCCAACCTGGAGCGGGGACGTCAGCGTTTGATGTTCGAGGATACTGGCCAACAGCGGCGTGTACGTCACCGAACCCGGCTGATTGACGTTCAGCACGACCGTGGTCACGGCACTCAAATTTGTGCCGTCATCCAGTCGATACCGGAATGAATCGACTCCCGAATAGCATGTGGCGGCCCGATACCAGAACGTCCCGTCTGGATTCATTCCGAATGCTGCCGCATGGCTCGGACCTGAGACCACGCTAGCCGAAAATGAATCACCATCGATGTCGAAGTCGTTGGCCAGTAAGCCGATTGACGGACTGCTGACACTCAACTGCTGCGTGCCGTCCACGTCAAAGGAATTACCGATGGCTACTGGAGCGTTGTTGACGCGCAGGTTGAAAATCGAAACGCCGGTCGCACCGCTGGCATCTCGAACCGTCACCGTTAGCGTGACGGTCGGTTCGGAAAGGGGATCAAGCTGCTTGCCATTTTTCAGTGTCAGTTGCGAGCCGGTGACTCGGAACCGATTATTGCTCACAGCCCACGTATGTGAATCGCCGAAGTCAGGATCGGTGAAACTCAACGTGCCGACGGTCGCACCCTTCGTCAGGCCCGCAACCACGGTGTTTGAAAGTGTGGGACTTGAAGGAGAGTTGTTGAGTACTGTGACGACCAGCGGTCCGCCGTTCATTGCAAACGTCCCGTCTTCGTCGATTGCCTGCACGGTAATGGATCGTGTTCCGCCGGGATTTAAATACGTGTGACTGGCCGAGGTCGCAGTCCCGGCGAAATCTTCCGTGATTCCATCGCCCCAGGAGACGCGATAAGTCGCGATCGTATCCGTGCCAGGATCGCTGGCGGCAAGACTGATCGTGTAAGGCACGCCGCTGGTTGCGGTCGAGTTGCCAGACACATTGACTGTCGGCGCGGTGTTCGTGATCGTCAGCGCCGAAGTGGCGATGGTTGCGTTTCCGGCCGGATCGGTGACACGTACGGCAATCATCCGCAAGCCGTTGTCATTGACAGGGATCGCCAGCGCGGTGAGCTGATTCCAGTTGAGTGCAGCCGTACTGCCGGTCGCGTCATTGAACAATTCGTCGCCGTCGATATCCCATGCGTAGCTCAGCGGCATTCCTTCCGGATCGACACTCGGTCCTGCCACAACCATGAGTGCGTCTCCTTCAGAGATCGTATAGGGTCCCCCCGCATCGGCGGAGGGCGCTTCATCAATGTTTGTGATTGTCAGGTTCACCGTTTGGACGCTGAAAGGTGTCAGGCTGGGTGTCGTGTCTCTCAGAATCACGTTCACCGTGTAGAGTGTCTGAGTTTCCGCATCCAGCACAGTGCCGGCCCGGAGTCGTAGATTGCCGCTAACGATTTGAAATTTGGCCGCGTCGGTGCCAGTCAGCGACAGCGTGTTGGAACCGAGAGTATCATCGATGAGGCTGATTGTCGCGATGTCGATCGCCGATGTCGTGGTGGCATTCTCGGGGAGACTGCTCACCGTCTGGGTGATCAACATCGAGGGCGCTTCATTGACGTCGAGCACGCTGATGGAGAATTGTTTCGTGGTGGAAGAGGTATCAGAACTGGTCGCTCGCACGGCGATGTTGTGCGATGCGGCGAATTCTCGATCCAGCAGCAGACCGTTGGCCACTGTCACGACGCCGGTCGTACTATTGATGGCAAATCGCCCTCCAGCATTGTTGTTTAGACTGTAGGTGACGGTGTTGTTGGTGGCATCGGCATCGGTTGCGAACGCCGTGATACCAACAGTCGTTCCGTTTGCTGCATTTTCGTTGACGGCATTAACGGAGCCGTTTGCGTCCGCGATCCCACTGACCGGGAATTCGTTCACGTCGAGAACATTGATCGTGAACTGCTTCGTGGTGAACGACAAATCGGAGCTGGTCGCTCGCACGGTGATGTCGTGTGACGCGGCGGATTCTCGATCCAGTAGCAGTCCGTTGGCCACCGTCACGATGCCCGTCGTGCTGTTGATGGCAAATCGCCCGCCAGCGTTGTCGTCGAGACTGTAGGTGACCGTGTTCGTGGTGGCATCGGCATCGGATGCGAACGCGGTGACACCAACGACTGTTCTGTTCGCCACATTTTCGTTGACCGCGTTGACCGCATTATTGGCATCGGTGATCGGACTGACAGGGAATTCATTGATGTCGAGAACATTGATCGTGAACTGCTTCGTGGTGGACGACAAATCGGAGCTGGTCGCTCGCACGGTGATGTCGTGTGACGCGGCGGATTCTCGGTCCAGCAGCAGGCCATTGGCGACCGTCACAATGCCGGTTGTGCTGTTGATGGCAAATCGTCCGCCCGCGTTGTTGTCGAGACTGTAGGTGACGGTGTTCGTGGTGGCGTCGATATCGGTTGCGAACGCGGTCACACCAACGACCGTTCCCTTCGCTGAATTTTCGTTGACCGCGTTGACTGAGCCATTGGCATCTGAAATTGGCCCGACAGGAAACTCGTTGATATCACTGACGGTCACTGAGATCGCCTGCGTGCTGGTCAGTGATCCATCGCTCACTCTGACGACGAAGTTGTAATCGTTGTTGCTTCCGGCATCGATTGGGCTTTCGAAGTTCGGCGCAACTTTGAATCGCAATTCGCCGGTGGAAGTGTTGATACTGAAACGCCCCGCATCTGCGCCACCGCTGATCGAGTAGCTCAATGTCTGGGTCGGCAGGTCGGCATCAGTTGCGATGACAGTGGTGACAGCGGTCGTGTTTTCGGCCACGTTGATCGCTGCCGTTGGTCCGCCGCCGTTGGAGGTGATGATCGGATCGTTGTCATTGACCGGCGTGATTGCCAGATAGACCGTTGCCGTGTCCGTCAGACTGCCGTCGTGTACACGATAGGTAAAGCTGTCAGTGGTCGTCTCACTCCCGTCGTGGACGTAGGTAAATGATCCATCAGGGTTCAGCGTGAACGATGCCGCACGAGCTGGCCCGGACACAAGGCTGACGGTCAGCAAATCGCCGTCAACATCGACATCATTGTTGAGCAGACCGCCAGGCCCGGTCTCAACATTGCCTGCCGTGACGAAATTTCCGGCCGCCGTCTTGTAGTCCGCTTTGATCTGATCAGCGGTCAGAGACGAGGATGAAAATCGCACTTCATCGATTCGGCCATTGAATGTACGGTCGGATGCTCCGCTGCGATTACCGATCGTCAGATCCTGTGCCGCGTCAGACCGGGCAACACCGACGGGCGTCGATCGGACACTCACGGATAATTGTGTTCCGTTCACGTAGATTTTTGGGACATTCGCGACGGAGCTGTTGTCATAAACAACGACCACGTTTTGCCAGGCATTCAGTGAAATCGTCCCGGCGGCCGTTTCCCAGCGGCCTATGGTACCGGTGAAGTCACTTTCAAAAAGCAGGTAACCATTAGAAGCCGTTGTCCCACCCACCTGAAAGCCCCAGCCCAACGCACCGGTCGTGGTTGTTCCTTTATCCGCGATTCGTCCGTAGCCGCCTTCACCCCAGCTCACGGGGTTGATCCAGGCAGAAATTGCTCCATCGCCAGCAAAAATGTTATCGACGGACGCCGCAGATTGAGCATTGATTTTGCTGCCCTGCCCGTCAAACGCGATACTGCCAGCGATTTTTCCGGTCGCCGCAACAACGTTTGTTGGACTGCCATTGTTGGCATTGCTGCTGGAGTCCGTAGAACTCGTGTTCATGTGGAATACAGCAACGTTATTGGAACTCCAGACGGTCGCAGGATTCTGACCCGCCGCTGCCGTGGAATTGCCGTAGTACATAGTGATCGAATCGGTTGTCGAACCTGCATCAATCTGCGGTACTTTCACCCAGACGTACGAATAGCCGGACTCATCCCATTGTTCGATTTCGTACGCCAGAACAGTCCCATTCCGATCGACAAAACGCAGATCCTGGCCAGCATTCTGTGTGGCCGAATAGTCAATAGGAATTGCGTCAACAGCCGAGGTGTGCAGTTTGACCAGCACCGCATTGTTGATCAGATTCGTGCTGCTCGCAGAGTTGTTAAACACTAACTTCTGCCGATACTCCCAGTTTGAATAGAACCAACCAGCGACCACAGTTTGATTCAGCGTTCCGCCTTCCAAGACAGTATAGCTGTCGTTGTTCGCGACCGGTGCCGTATTCGGGGAATCGGTCGCGTTGACTGTGATCGTCTGTGCGGTGGAGGTATTGACTCCGTCCGATACGGTAACACTCAGCAAGTAGCTGGGCGTGATATCAAAATTCAAATTGGTCCGGTCAGCAACGGTGATTACGCCCGTCGTCGCATTGATCGCAAATACACCGCCGGTATTACCGGCCGTGATCGCCCAACCACTGAACGTGGTGCTTCCGTCTGCATCTGTGGCTGTCACACTTCCCAGCGATGTTCCATTCGCTGCAAATTCTGCGACGACGAACGTCTGCCCGGACGTAACGACAGGGGCCGTGTCGTTTGTGTTTGCTACGGTAACACTGATCGTCTGGATATCCGTCAAGCTTCCATCACTGACACGCACCGTGACTTCGTAGACGTTATTCAGCCCGACATCCGTTGGAGCTTCGAAATTCGGTGCGGAGACAAACCGCAGCACACCTGTCGAACTGTCGATCGTGAACTTGCCCGCATCAGCACCGCCGCTGATCGTATATGTGAGGGTTTGGGATGGCAGATTGATGTCGCTTGCCTGAACCGTGGTGACGGATGTCGTGTTCTCCGTGATATTGATCGATGCCGTTGGTCCGCCACCATTCGAGCTGATCGCAGGTGGTGCGTTGGTGGTGTCAAATGTAACCACAAGTCGAGGTGCGATTGCGCCTTCAGTACTGTCGTAAGTCACCGTGGTTGTGCCGGTGCTGGGACTGGCAAGCATCAGGCCGTTGTTGACGGCGTTGCCTTCATACCAGTCCGACACCAATGTCGTGATGTTCCAGGTATGCTGCCCGACAGCACCGGTATTCAGAGTGGCGACAATCGGACTGAGATAGGCACCACCTCCGGAAGTCCAGTTCACACCAGGTTGTCTCGTATTCCAATTCGAACTTCCGGGCGTGCCGTTACCTGTTCCCTCATCCCAGGCCTGAGAGACTTGGTAAACATTCAGCTCCAGCGGACTGCCGTTTTGCGTCGATTGCATGACCAGGCTCGCACTGGTGATACTGGCCCCGGCGGGAATGTCACTGAGATCGAACTGCAGCAGGATGCGGCCATTGCCGAGCCCTCCTCCGGATCGGTCAAGAACCAGGCTAGTCGATCCACCATAGTTTAGCGTTGCCGCGCCGCTGACGATATAAGTGTCCTTGGCGGCAATCAGCACATCGCCCGTGCTGCTGTTCGTCACTGTGACAGCGATTGCTTGAGTGTCGATGAGTGTTCCGTCACTGACCTGCACGGTGACGTCATAGACGTTGTTGCCTCCTGCGTCTGAAGGGTTTTCAAAATCCGGCGAGTTGACAAAACTGAGCGTGCCGGTCGTACTGCCGATTGTGAATTTTCCGGAATCCGCCCCACCGGAGATCGAATACGTGAGTGGCTGGACGGGCAGATCGGCATCGGTTGCCGTAACCGTCGTCACAGCGGTTGAGTTCTCGACGACGTTGATCGATGCTGTCGTTCCTCCGCCGTTGGAAGTGATCACCGGGGCCACATCGACGACTGAAAACTGACGCGCAAAGACGCCGTCTGAGTCGCCTGGTCTCTGTCCACTCCAGACGACCACGTAATTGTTTGGATTCAGCATCGCGACAGACGACATCTGTTGATTTCCCGCCGTCGTCGTATTGACCTGCTGCGTGATCCCTAAAGCGTTAAAGTCCGCGTCGTAGCGTTTCACGAAGACTGCATTACCACTGCCGTCGCCTGACCCCTGATACGTGACGATAAAGTTGCCTGTGTCATCCGTCGCAATCGAAGGAGAAGTAAAATTTGATCCAATTCCCGTTGCCACCGAAGTATTGGATTGTCGCTCGGTGCCGTCAGCGTTGAAGGATCTGCCCCAAACACCCCCCGGAAAGATCAAGAAATCGTCTGAACGATAAACAACAACTGTACGCCCTGTTGCGTCAATGCCGACAACAGCCCCGTACGCATTGATTAGCGATGAATCGACCTGAACATCTGCCGTCGATGCATTGCCGTTGGCGGCAAAATTTCGCACGAAGACGTCGCCACCGACTTGCCAGGTAATGGCAAACTGGCCTGCATCATTCATCGCGATGGAAGGCGTGAGTTCCACTCCACGGTTTGTGGCGTTTGCGAGCCTTTCAGTCGCATTCAGCGGAGTTCCATTTGCATCGAACCGTCGATAGAAAATCCCGCCCGTGTCTCCCGTTCCATTGCCAGACCACGTGACGACAAACGCTCCGGAACCAGACATATCGACAACTGCGTTCTCCTGAGCCTCGGCAGTGGTCGTATTGACCAGAAACTCATTGCCTACGAGTGCGCCGGTCGAGCTGAATCGACGTGCATAGACTCCAGTGGAACTTCCGTTGTCCTGAGCTGTGCTGGTCCAGACAACGACGCCGTTGCCCGCATCATCCGTGGACACAGTCGCCCACTGTTGATCAATGTTCGTTGTCTGATTGACCTGAATCTCTCCAGTCAACGGCGTGCCGTCCGGTCGAAACGTTCGCATCAGGACACCGCGACCGTTCGTATCGCTCCCTGTGCTTTGGTTCGACGTCCACACGACCACATAGTTCCCGCTGGGCGTGATCGACACCGACTGCGTGCTGCCTCGTGACTGGCCACTGGTCTGCTGCGACTGCCCCGTCGTTTCATTAACGGTCAGTTCACCAGTCTGAGCAAACGTCGGAACATATTCGTAGGCTCCGATATCAATCTGACCAACTCTCGAAACATCCCGCTGGTCTGTCGTCGGGGAACCGGTGGCCGTTCCAGCGTTGATTGCGCTGCTGCCAGCGAGAAGAGCGTGAGTGTTTGTCTTGCCGCCATTGCCCTGCAGGCTACCGAGTGATGGGTTGATTGGGGTGCCAGACGTACCAACCTTGTCTCCGTTGACTCCATTCACCAGATTTGATTGGCCTGTGCCATTTCCGATGAGATTGTTGCCACTTGACAGAAATGTGCCACTTAGGTCAGGATTTGCAGTTGTCCCGATATTGCCCGCTACGATCGTGTTCTTCAAACTCACGATGGCACCGGCAGATTGCGTGCGAATCCCGCCACCGGAGTCAGAGGTATTCTGCGTGAATGTCGAGTTAATAATTGTTACAGGATCCGACGTGTACAATCCGCCGCCCGTTGAAGCAGCCGTGTTGCCGCTGACAGTGATATTCGTCAGTGTCAGATTTCCTGTACCAAAATTGTTGTAAATTCCACCACCGGAATCTGCTTGATTGCCAGACAGAGTGACTCGGTTCAGACTCGCATTCGCTGTGTTCCGTAAGCCGCCCCCCTGGCTGGTCGAAACCTGATTGCCATTGTTACTGATCGTGACATCCATGAGTGACAACGTCCCCGCGTTGTCAATTCCCGCTCCGTTCGCGGCAAAATTTCCTGAAACAACCACGGAATTCAGTGTGAGCTGGTTCGCACCGGTTGCCACCAGCAAACCACCGCCAGCACCCGAACCAGCATTTCCGCCCTGAACTGTAAGGTTCATAAGCGTTAACTGCCCGTTGGCACCAAGTACATGAAATACACGATCGATCCCGTTCGCGTTGATGATACTATTTCCAGAACCCGTCCCAAAAATTGTCATCGTTTTTCGAATATCAAGGTCGCCTGACGCTGCTGCATCTTCCCCGACTCCTGTGATCGCCAGCGTATAAGTTCCGGCGGTCAAATTGATCGTATCTCCACCGGCACCAGCATTGACCGCAAGGATTGCTTCACGCAGTGAGATGAATCCGTCGGAACCTTTGTTGGCCAGCAGATTGGAAACGGATGAGACGTTTCCATCGACCACGTCCTGGAATGTCGTGACATTGATGACCGCCAGTTTGCCGAACCAGTTTTGCTGAACGTCGGCCGTGAACACGGCAGGGGTTTCGAGCTGGCCAGTTGAGAATTCCAAATCCCAGTTGCCGCCAAATTCCGTGCTGCCCGTTGTGTCCGCACTGGCGGCCACATCAGCTTCTGTCAGATTCGCTAACGACGCAACAAAGTCTCTGCCTTCCGGCGTTGCCGCCACATCACAGCCGTAAATCAACAGATCCGCGTTCGCTGTGAGATTGTGCTGCCATGCCAGGAACTCGGGAGCATGTTGAGCCAGCGTGCTGGCATTCAGGACGGTTGAGCCCAGCAGAATTTCCGCATCGCTGCCATGCGTCAGCAAATGAATGGCCGAGACGTTGCCAAGCTGCTCCAGCTTTTCCGTAATCTGCTGAACTCCGTCATCTCCAGCAGTCAGACGAAGGAGTCGAACGTCGCGATCTGAGTTCAGGAGGCTGGATAGCAGCGTGTCCGCGTCCTGCACGCGGTAATCAATAACGATGAGTTCCGGGCCGACTGCAACCGCAACATGCTGAGGATTTTGCGTCGTGTCGTTATCGAAGAGCGTCGAGATTGAAACATCACCAGAGGCAACGATATCGGTCGATACCTGTGGTGTGACCTGCAATGCATCGCCTCCATCTGCGGAAGGCACCAACACAGCAAAATCACCGTCGGGCGACGCCGCGTCTAGCGTTGTGAGACTTTCCGCTGCGTCCGCCGTTAATACGTCAGCCACGACAGCAGCTGGCGACGCGCTCATCAGCACCCGTTCTTCCAGGCGGGTCATTTGCAGCTGATACGTCGGCGCAGCGTCAACGCACGACGAATGATGCCCCAGGCGGTGGAGCATTTCTTCGACGAGCAGTTGGATTCGGCTGCCTATTTGGCGGTGTTTGCGTTTCATGGTGTCGTTCCGCAGCGCAGCACAGGCGCAGGCCTGCACTTTGCGACTTACTCGAAACGTACACCATGCAATTCAAAAGGCCGGAACTCCCTGCCGCGATTACGTAATTCACCGACCCGGAGTTCCTGGCGGAATCGATACGATCAGAATCAACGGAACAACCAGTCCGAAGCAGGTGTCATGGAGCGGGACCAGGCTGCGCAAAACGTCGTAGTTTTGCGTTCACTGATTGAGTCGAGATTTGTTCCGTCAAGGGACGGCAAAACACAATTGCCGCTGGCTTCATCCCGGTAAAAGTGTTGTCCGTAACGCTGTCCGAAAGGAGGCTCGAAATATCCTGCGATTGTCCCCTCTCCCCCGCAATTGATTTTCCAACATTCCAAGTTTTCCACGGGGGGAGAGGGCTAGGGTGAGGGGGATTGTCGTCTAATTTCGGGTTTGTCACGTTGAACACCAAATCAACCCCCCTCATCCGGCCTCCGGCCACCTTCTCCCCCCAATCTCGGGGGAGAAGGGACATGCGCCGTGTTTTCCTGGATTGACGTCATTCCGGAATGCGTGACGTACAGACTTCAAATACGGCTCGATTGTGCGGGTGCGGGCGGCACTACACGTTGAACAGGAAATGGCAGATGTCACCGTCCTGCATGACGTAAGTCTTGCCTTCGACGCGAAGCTTGCCGGCGGAACGGATGTCTTTTTCGGTCTTGTAGGTTTCGAGATCGGACAGCGTGTAGATTTCACAGCGGATAAATCCGCGTTCGAAGTCGCTGTGGATGACGCCCGCAGCCTGAGGCGCGGTGGCTCCGACGGGGATCGTCCACGCTCGAACTTCTTTTTCGCCGGCCGTGAAGTAACTCTGCAGGCCGAGGGTCTTGTAGGCGGCTCGGGCCAGAGGACCAAGCGCGGGTTCGGTCAGCCCCACGGATTCCAGCATTTCCTTGCGATCCACTTCCTCAAGTTCCGCCAGTTCTGCTTCCAGCTTGGCACAGACCGGCACCACGGACGCGCCGTGTTCGGCGGCATACTTGCGGACTTGATCGACAAGAGGGCTCTTGCCTTCCAGATCGTCTTCGGCCACGTTCGCCACAAACAGAATCGGCTTCGCGGTCATGAGTCCGATTGCCCGGATGACTCTCGTTTCTTCTTCCGTGAACTCGGCACTGCGAAGTGGCTTACCAGCGTTCACAATCGTTTGACATTTTTCCATCACGCTCGCGCGGAGCTTGGCGTCTTTGTCGCCGCTCTTCGCCGCGCGCTGAGCCTTAGGGATCGAATTCTCCAGCGTCTGCATGTCGGCGAGCATCAGCTCCATTTCAATGACTTCGATGTCTGACAGCGGATTGACGGCGTTGCTGACATGGACAATATCGTCGTCCACGAAACAGCGCACGACCTGCATGATGGCATCGACTTCACGGATATGGCTGAGAAATTTATTGCCGAGCCCTTCGCCTTCACTGGCACCCTTGACAATCCCGGCGATATCGACCAGTTTCAGGATCGCGGGAATAACCTTTTGTGGCGGAATGTATTTTGTGATCCGATTCAACCGCTCGTCGGGAACACTGACGATGCCTTCGTTCGGTTCAATCGTGCAGAACGGATAGTTCGCGCTTTGTGCGGCCGTTGATGACGTGAGGGCGTTAAACAGAGTGCTCTTGCCGACATTCGGCAGGCCGACAATTCCGGCTTCCATGGACGATCTTCCAGCTTCAGTTTGTTCAGGATCGACGACCGTGCAGAGCCGCCAGCGTGCAAAGCGGCGGATTGTATCGCCGGGGACTCAGGCGGCAAATGGTGAGTCTTGAGTGAGACGAATGTGGGAATTGGACACGCTCAGGTGATTTGTAGTTGCCGAAACCGCCATTCGCCAAAACACCGGTTACGAATCATTCCGAGTCAGCAGTCGATAGCGGTGGTTGGATCGGGAATTCGTGTTGTGCCGAGTCCATTGAGACAGGCTTCGTCACACCGTTTGAGTTCGAGATCCTCGATACACTTTCCATCCTTCACAGGACTGGGCGATAAGGGGGCGATAAGGCATTTCTAAATCAATGAGCTGCGTTCCTTTAAGTTACCAATGACACTGCGTCATCCGTAAGAAAACGCTAACGAACGTGCCGAAATTCGACTTGAGCCAGTTTCATGGACGACAGCGCTGGAGTACCATGGCGAAGAGATCGATCCCTCTGACAATCGAACATTGAGGAGCGTACGTTGATGCCAGTTCGCTCGGCCAGTAATATCACGGTAGTGCTTCTTCTGCTCGCATCTGCGGTTTTTGGCGATGACGCCAGTCCCGTTCGCGAGCTGCGACTTGAACCCGTCGATGAAGCGCGGGCACGGACCGTGCCAGTCAAGGTCTACATTAGCGGGGAGCGATTTCCTCAGCCCGTTGTTCTATTTTCACATGGGCTTGGTGGCTCACGCGAGAACAATGCGTACCTGAAAGGCGATGCAGAGGCAAAACGCTGGCTGCAGTCAAAACAACCGATCTCCGACACAGGCCTGAGCGATGACGACGTGTGGGAATGGAAATAGAATCTCCGCGACAGGTACGGGCCGACATAACCTCCAAAATCGAAACCAATTCGCAATGCAGACACAAAAACTTCAAAGCTCCAACCCGCGTCTCTGGTTTCTTTGTTTGTCCATCGGACTGATGGCGGTGGCGATTCCCGCGCCGGCAGCCGAGTGGACGCTGGAGAATGAATTCGTCCGGTTTGTCATCGGTGCGGACGGCCGGAATCTGGGTTTTACCGATCTGCGCGACGGCACGAATCACCTTTCGGCCAGTGGATCAGCCCCGTGCGCGTGGGTAAAAATCGGCGGCAGGCAAATCGCTGCAACCGAGGCCGCCTGGGCGGAAGGGAAGTTAGCGGTCTCCTTTGGTGACAGCGGTGTGCGGGCAACGATCGACGTTGATGTTCGACCACACTATCTCGTTTTTGAGGTGCTCGCGGTCGAAGGTCCCGAGATTGAAGAGCTGACGATCGTTGATGTTCCTTTGAGCTTAAAGGGGACTCCTGACGAGTCGTTTGCCGGATGTGTTCTGGCACTGAACCTGAAGACGAACGTGTCGGAGATACCGGCAGCCAATTCCCGGTTGCGAGCATTCTGCTACCCGCGATTCGGACTGGTTGGAGCGAAGGTCGCCGTCATCGGCTGCCCGCAGGATCAGCTTCGTCAGGTGCTGCAGGAGGTCGTGACCGAAGCCGACGAGTTGCCCAAATCGGCGATTGGCGGCCCGTTTGCCCTGGGGCAGGCGATCAATCAGGGGTCGTACGTCTTCAACTTCAGCGACCTCTCCGAAGACAAGGTCGATGAGTGGATCGCGCTGTGCAAGACACTGGGCATGAACCAGATTGATTTTCACGGAGGCAGCTCCTTTCGTTTCGGTGATTGCCTGCCAAATCCAAAGACCTATCCCGACGGACTGGCGAGTCTGAAAGCGGTCATCGACAAATTGCACGCTGCGGATATCGCCGCTGGCTTGCACACCTATGCGTTTTTTATCGACAAGAAATGTCCCTGGGTCACGCCGGTCCCCGATCCGCGACTGGCGAAAGATGCCACGCTTACGCTTGCCGAAGCGCTGAACGCCGAAGGCAATAACGTTCGCGTGACGGAAGCAACAGACGCGATGTCGACCATCACTGGATTCTTTGTTCGCAACAGCGTCACTCTCCAGATCGACGACGAGTTGATTACCTACACTGGCATCGACAAGCAGGCACCGTATGGGTTTACCGGTTGCCAACGCGGGGCGTACGACACGAAGGCCGCCCCGCATCTGGCCGGTGCCAGGGTTCATCATCTCAAAGAATGCTTCGGCTTGTTCGTGCCTGATCCCGAGACGACTCTGCTGGCGGAAGTGGCGGCGAAGACCGCCGAAGCGTTCAACACCTGCGGCTTCGACATGATCTACCTTGACGCCCTGGATGGCGAGGACATCCTTGGCGGAAGTCAGAACGGCTGGCACTACGGTTCGAAGTTTGTCTACGAGATCTTCAAGCGGCTCGATCGACCGGCGCTGATGGAGATGAGCACGTTTCACCACCATCTCTGGGTCGTACGGGCCCGGCTCGGTGCCTGGGATCACCCGACGCGGAGCCATAAAAAATTCATTGATATCCACTCTCAGGCGAACGAGCAGGTTCGTCGCAATTTCCTGCCTGGCCAACTGGGCTGGTGGGCGTTCAAGACGTGGACAGGTCCGCAGGGCGAGCCGACATTTCCCGACGACATCGAATACCTGATGGGCAAGTGTCTGGGCACCGACACGGGTTTTTCACTGATGGGGATCGACCCGAGCAACATCGGAACCGTCGCGGCCCTGCCGAGGCTGGCCAGCATCATTCGCCGCTACGAAGATCTGCGGTATTCGGGAAAAGTGCCCGACACCGTCAAGGAAAAGCTCCGCGTGATCGGCGATGAGTTCCGACTCGTCGGCAGTCTTGAAGAGGGCTGGCACTTCCAGCCGGTTCGGTACGACAGGCACAAAGTGACCGGCGCTACCGGCCCCGATCATGCGTGGAAAGTCACCAATAAGTTTGCCGCGCAACCCGCGAAATTCCGCATCGAGGCCTTCATGGGTGCCCGCCCCTATGACGCCCCCGAAAACAAGACCGTCATCGACTTTGAGGCGATCGAGTTCCCCACGCGGGCTTCTGCGGCGAACGTGGTGAGCGATTTGACGCTGTCGCGTGAAGTGGTAAAGACCGGCGGAGTCAGTGGACGCTTCACGGCGACCAATAGCCAGCCGACTCCCGAGGGATCGTGGACCAGGATGGAAACGACGTTCGATCCTCCACTGAACCTAAGCCAGGAACAAGCTCTGGGACTGTGGGTTCACGGCGACGGACAACAGGAGGTGCTCAACGTGCAACTCAAAAGCCCTCCTCACCTTTCGCACGCGATTGGCGACCACTACATCCCGATCGATTTTACGGGTTGGCGTTACTTCGAACTGGTCGAACCGGAGGGTGCCCGCCACGCGGATTATCAGTGGCCGTACGGCGGAACCTACTCGATCTATCGTGAGTCGGTGAATTTCAGTCAGGTGCAGTCTCTTGGTCTGTGGTACAACAACCTTCCTTCGGGAAAGCCGGTAACCTGCCATATCGGCCCGATCAAGGCAGTACCGTTGGTTCCGGTTAAACTCGTCAACCCAGTGGTAACAGTCGGCAGCGAAACGATCCGCTTCCCGATAACCATGGAAACCGGCAGCTACCTGGAATTCTTCTCACCGGACGACTGTAAGCTGTACGGTCCCAACGGAGAGTTGATTCAGACTGTCACGCCCGTGGGCTCGGTCCCAACGCTCGCCGACGGTGATAATGAGGTCACATTTGCTTGTGAGACGGCCGACGGTGTGAATCCACGGGCGCGCGTCACTGTGATCAGCTACGGCGAACCACTCCCCCCGGCCGCCGCAAATTAATTCGACAACGCCAGTTTTGGCGGAAACCGAGCATTTTTTGTAACCCGAAGCGTGAGTTTTGAAGTTGCTCGATTCCAGGCCCGGAGGGCCGAAATATCCTATGCCGGTGGCATCAGCCACCGGTTTGCGATTGTCCACAACTAGAGGCCTGAAGGGCCGACACACGCGTCAATGTGTCGGCCCTCCGGGCCTGAATTGCTGTGTTTTACTTGTTCCGGTGGCTCACGCCACCGGC
>Ga0154020_10000270_pt1 | contig 62492 bp, 39 predicted proteins | sample Klosneuvirus_201_FD_109709 | JGI IMG/M metagenome (GOLD analysis project Ga0154020, IMG submission 109709) | Active sludge microbial communities from wastewater, Klosterneuburg, Austria - Klosneuvirus_20160825_MG | ecosystem: Engineered > WWTP > Aerobic digester > Activated sludge | place...
AATGGTCTGTGTAGGCAGGTAAACTTATCTCTATGTTTAGATCGCGAATTAAATAGAATTTCATCAAGTGTCTTACTAGCTTGAATTTCATCAATAATGATCTCAACTAATCGTTTCATTTCATTTTTAGCGGCCATGACTGTTTTCCAAGACAACATAAAATCAAAATGTTGTCCATGACGAAACAATCTGCCTGGTAATGGATAATGTTCCCTATCCCCAATTAATATACCGTAACGTAAGTATGGATGGACATATTTATGTGTCTGCGCTTTTTGACTATAAGTTATGGCATCATGAGTTGACACACCTCCAAGTTTTGTTTCTATAACTACTCTTGGTTTCCATGTTGCCTCATCTAGTTGTTCATAAATCAGGATATCCGTTTCATATCCAATGGATTTTTGCTCTTCAGGCTGATTATCCAATCCATAAGTAAGGATTTCATTGGAATAGGAAAGTCGATGCCCATCGACTACGTGTATACTAGAATCAGATTTTTTAAGTAGTTTATCAATCTGGGGGATTATTGACTTTACCCATTCTTTTTCTGTCATTTGGTTGTATTTTGGTAATTGTTGTTAAAAATTTAATTTTAAACAATTTTTGATTCTATGAATAATAATCATTTTCTCTATATCCAAAATTATTAAAATTTCAATAAACTACTTTTATTCCATTAAAATAATCAGTTTTGATATCTTGAAATGGACTTGTGACAAGAATATTTTAGCAGGTAAGCCAGTAATTATTCTCTGGAAATGAAAAGTAAATTTATAAAATTAACATTTACAATAATACATAATTATTTCATTATTAGTAATTTAAATTAAATTTTGAAATTTAAAAAAATATTTTACTAAAATTTGTTAGAAATTGCAATAAAGCCATACATTAGTGAATAATTTAGCTGTCAATAAAAATTTATGGTTTATTAGGAATAAATCGTGTACACTTTTATATAATTTTTGGATTTAATCATTCAAGAATTTGTTTTGTATTTTTTAAGCTGAAATATTACAATATAGAAGCAAAACAAAATTTAAAATATGATTAGATTTTTATTGAATCACACTAAGTTAGACCTTAAATTATAAAAATAAATGAAGAGCCACGCATTAAATAGACAATTATCAGAAAAAATTGTCAAATTCAAAACTTTAAATAAAATAATTTCAATCATATCATTTGATCCAATATTTAATGAATTCACATTATATAATTATCTAAAAATAATTTGTATAGGCTTTATATTACCATTGTTTTTTTCATGCAATAATAATGATAGGGATAAAGATGGTGTGCTGGATAAAAATGATCATTGTCCAGATATTTTTGCAAAAACCAAGGATGGATGCCTTCCTAAAGAAATAGACAACGTGCATTTTTATATTGAAACTTCTGCTAGCATGGGTGGATATTTTAATAAAGATGCAGAATTTAAGACAATTGTTTCTGATTTAACTACAAAAATAGAGAAGAACATAAAGCCACTTGATATATGGTTTATCGCAGAAACGGAATCAAAATACACCAAAAGCACACCACAGTTTAGTAGTGATTTAGCAACAACAAAGATCGCAGACCAAAAGAGTTCTGAGTTGCACAAAATCATCTCAAACATTACTACAAAGAACGATTCAAACGATGTAACACTTTTGGTTTCTGATTGTATTCTTTCATTCTCTGATAAGGACATAAAAGCAAATCCCGAAGTCAACAAACATGAAGCACCTAACGCACTCAAAAATAACATCTATTCTACTTTTGCAGACTTAAAAAAGAAGGGATTTGCAACAAGTATTTATGCTTTCAACTCTAAATTTTATGGTACATATTACAATTACCAAAACGGGAAAACAATGCTGAAAGGTTTAAAGAGACCTTTCTATTTGTGGGTAATTGCTGACAAAGAAATTCTTGGAAAATTCAATGCCAAGTTGAACGACATCCCAACATTCAAACCTGAAAAATATTTGCATTTCGGATTGAACGAAGAGCCAATTACTTACTATGATCTTATTCCACAAATTGAACGCAAAGGAAATTGGATGAAGTGTAGTCAAGGACTAAAAGACATTGAAATAAACAATACTGAACCGTTGCAGTTTTGTATTGCTTTTAACTTAGATAACCTGCCAGAATATGCAAAAGATATAGCCTACTTGCAAGCGAATTTAAAAATAGATAATAGTGGTTGCGAAGCGAGTTTTGAAGTGAAGGATAAATCAAAAGTTGATAAATCAAAGCTAAAAAGTCAACCACAAATCGAATCGTTAGAACGTGCAACTCATACCATCATATTCAAAGTGAAAGAAATGGTATTATCAGAAGCAAAAATCAACATAACACTTCCACTTCACTATGATACATGGTATCTCGATTGGTCTTCTGCCGATGATAAAGACCTTAGTAAAGTAGAAGGTAAAACATTTGCTCTAGAATTTTTGATTTCTGGAGTGAAGGATGCATATGAAACCAAAAACAAAAACTACATCGATTTTTCATTAACTCTTAAAAAGTAAATCAAACCTCTATGCTACTTTCAATTTTTTCTTTATTCTATGAACTAATCATCGGCGAGAATTCGGACTTCCCTGAATACAGAGAAGGCATATTTGATTCAGTCGGCTTGATCACATTCATAATTGCCATAGTCATTTGCATCCTATTTTATATAGTATTAGGTAGATGGAAAGCAATTTGGTATACAACCATGCATTGGGCTTTAACAATTGTATTGGTTACCACAATTGGTTTTGGTTTTGCTTTCATGCAAGTGAAAGGATTGTTAGGTGCTGTAGATAGCTACTTGGTTCGTTTTGCAATTTTCAATGCGGTTTTTGCAGCAATCTATTTTATTGCCTTCTCTTTTTTCTTCAAGAACTTTTCAATTTTTTCTAAACGTACCCCAATGTAAATCATTATGAGAGTATTCATTTTCGGAATAGGTGGAACAGGTTCACGCGTTCTACGTTCGCTAACTATGCTTTTAGCAAGTGGCGTTAAACTGAAAGGAGACAATGTAACCATTGTGCCTATTATTATTGATACTGACGCGCACAATGGCGACACTTCAAGGACCCGCGACGCATTACGCAGTTACTACACAATACGAAAAAACTTCGTAAATAAGAATACTACATCTCAAAACGATTCATTCTTCAATACTCAGATTCGTTCATTCAATCGATTGGATGAAAAAGCTGACACAGACAGTGCTGACTTAGATGTTCAATTCAATTTTCAAAATCAAGATAACTCGTTCGCAAATTTTATCAACTACAATGGATTAAGCCAATCAAACAAGGACCTTATTGAGTTGCTATATAACGATTCACTTGACGATCATCCTGAATTGCATTTGAATTTGAGTGTTGGTTTTAAAGGCAACCCAAATATTGGAAGCGTTGTGTTTAACGATCTCATGTTTTCGCAACAGTTCAAAAATTTGGAAAGCAGTTTTACATCAAACGACCGCATCTTTATTGTCAGCTCAATTTTTGGTGGCACAGGTTCATCAGGGTTTCCAACCTTGGTGAAATTGGTGCGCACATCTAAAAACAACAATTTATCCCAAACAAAAATAGGTGCAATAACCGTAATGCCATACTTCAATGTTGAATCAAACGACAAGAGTTCTATCAATTCTTCCATCTTCGACACAAAAACAAAAGCGGCTCTTTCATTCTATGCTGCAGATACACATATCAATTCAATTAACGCGCTATATTATATTGCTGATAACAACCAATCTGGAAGTTTACCAAATGTAGAAGGTGGTGTAGAGCAAGTAAACAATAGTCACCTCATCGAATTCATGTCATCAACTGCTATAGTTGATTTCATCAACAAAGAAAATAAGGACTTAGAAATTCCACAGTGCTTTGAATTTGGTGCAGAGCAAAACGGCTTGCCTTTCACCATTTCGCATTTCAGCCCAAGTACTAAAGAAAAATACATTACACCTTTAGTACGATTTGCTTACGCTTCAAAAATTGCAACTGATTTTATTCCTACTCTAACGAAAGAAACATTCTACAGTCCTAAAGAATTGAACATTGGCGGTTCACTAGGTATCCCAAACGAATACAAAAAACTGTTGGAGTTTTTCGATGAGTTCAAGAAATGGAGTTCTGAGGAAATGAACAGTATAGACAATGGGCGCGTATTCAACTCATTTGATTTCAACAAAACCCATGATCACTTAAATTCTTTAATTCATGGAAAGGTTATCAAGTCCACTTACTTTGACGGTGGGCTAACCAAAAAAGAAGTTAGTTCACACCTTACTAAAATTTCAGTTGCAGAGCCAAAAGACACAGCAGTGCCTGAAAAGTATCTGACAACTCTTTACAAAACAAGCAATGCTTGCTTGAAAACATTTGGCCAACTACCTTAATTCCCTAACTTATAAATCTAAATTCTTATGCCTCATATATTCCGATTCCACGCTGGTCGCAACAATAACATTTACGACTGGACTTCTTCTGACAGAATACAACCTGCGGATGTTCGTGATGTGATGGACAAGACAAATATCCTCACTTCAGCGGCGGGAACTTCTATTCCTACTCCAATAGCCAGAATGTTTCTTTTCAAAACAGCTTTTGAAATTGTTGGTACTCAAGTTCGGGACAAACAAGCTGACAGTAAGAGCATCTATGCTGGTTTGGTTTCTGAAACTCTTGACCTTTTAGAAATGCTTTACAAAAGCGGTTCAGACGAAAACAAATTCCGCTATCAGAAATGGCTTTTCGATAACAGTCAACAAGACGACAACATAATTCTAAAACATTTTGGAAACGATCATGGTCATCGCCTTTTGGCAGAATCTTTTAAGCAAGCTGCCACGCAAGCACCCTTCAACAACAAAATTGAAATCACGCTCATCTACTACAAAGAGGGCAACAAAGAAATTTTGGTAGGAGGCACTTCTCCTTTTTCTTTCGTTTTTACTTCGCCTAACTTCAAACGCAAAATGCACGATCGGGGTTTTCGCGCTATTTCGGGCTTAGTGTCAAACGACATTCTTTTTGATTCCGATTACAAACAATTACATGAACGTGATGATTCATTTATTAAATATGTAGAGGCTTTAGCTACAACGCAAGGGATTGGAAATTCATTTTCTGGCTTCACTGAGTATGTAATTAATACACGAAACAGAAATCAAAACCGTTTCAACGGTTTAATTGCAAATCTCCATGACATTCAATTCAACGACACACCACTTTCAGTTTCAAACATTCATTTGAAACAGTTAAGTGAAGCGGATTATAAAATGAACATTAATCTTCACAGCGACTTCAAAATTGAGTTGCCTGATGATACCAATTACAGTGATACGCTCAATCCACTTTTCTTATTAAATATGATGTCCTATGATGGTCAATATTCTTCTCCAAGTAGTTATTGGTCACCAACAACTAGAGTTAGTGAGAGCCAATATCCCGAAACTACTTTGGATGAAATTAAAAACCGCGAACTCCCAGGGCTTGACGGATTCCACTATCCCTTCCTTTCTTCATTCGATTTCTTTGAACGTTGCATAATTAAATTACCTGGCTATGCTTTGAACGATGAAAGATTCCTTTGCCTTATTGATAATCAAACTTTCATTTTTCCAATCAAACCAATCTTCTTTCATTTCTTTCCAATCAGCAAGATCGCGAAGTATATAAGTGTAGAAGCAAAAGGCGATCAAGTTACTTTGATATTGAAAATACCAGTATTCGGACCTACAAAAAACAGACGTGAATTCATTTGCCGTAAAACTTATGATGCAGATACTATTATCAATTACAGCGGGATCTTAGGCGTTTTTCCTTTAACAAAAGCATCACAAACAAATTTATTGCATATCAACAAATACACTGTTGCTTCATTTGAAAAGACAAACGAATCTATGCAACTTGATACACTTAAATTTTTTAAGAAGAGTGGTATTCACGTAATTGCAACTTCGCCCTTTCAACGATCTAACTATGAAGATATAAACATTAAAACCACATACTACCAGTTAAATGAATCCTTTGATATCATTCAACTCAATTTCAGAAAAGACAACTCTAACTGCGGAGGCGTTATTATTCCTAAATTCAAAGAAGTGCAAAATGGCACAGAGCAATACATTTATGCAATTGACTTTGGGACATCTAATACACATGTTGAATTTGGAAGAGTAGTAAACGGAAGATTAACTGAAACCGCACCTTTTACTATTGAAGAAAACTCAATACAAATGGCATTGCTTAATAAACCCAAAGAGATAGTTATGCACGATGGTGCAGAACGATATTATGACTACGAAAACAGCACTGGTTTCAAAATTGATAAGGCACGTGTTGTTACACTACGTGAATTTATTCCTTTTCAAATCGGCAATCAAAAATCCGCGTCTGTAAAATTTCCATTCCGCACTGCAACATGTGAGAGCGAAAGTTTCATTACAAATCAGGCCAACAATCGCCTCTTTCTCGATGCTAATATTGGCTTTTACATTGATAAGGATGCCTTACAAGACAATATCAGATACAAAACAGATTTAAAATGGCTGTTAGAAAGTGCAAGCAATGACCAATTCAACATTAACCGCGTTTCACTTTTCTTTCGTGAACTCCTCTTAATGATAAGAACAAAGGTATTATTAGAACAAAACAATTTGCGAGGAGATATCAATATGTTAAGAATTGCATTTTCATTTCCTATCAGTATGGGTTTTAGTCTAAAAAACCAACTTTCACGCTTATTTGAAGCGCAGCGCGAGGAAATTTTAGGAGCTAATTCTTTGACTTTAAGAGAGGTTACAGAATCAATTGCTCCTTACTACCAATTAAAGTATGTAAATGCAAACATTCAAAATGATAGCTTTTGCAACATTGACATTGGTGGTGGAACTACCGACATTGTCATGATTGACCGCAACCCCTTAAACTATAATGAACTCTATTGCTACTGTTCATCCTTCAAATTTGCTGGCAGGCAATTGTGGAGTAGTGGTAGTAACGTGTTTAATCTTGAAGACAATGGTTTTGTTTCTTATTATAAGAATTTTATTAAAAATGTAGATGCCAAAGTATACGGCGAATTGGAGCGCGTTTTAAATAGCAAATCTAACAGGACAGAGGATGTAGTTGGATTGCTTTTTAGCAAACCCGATTATAAGTTTGCTGATATTTTCAGAGATTGTAAAGAACTAAAAGTTATTCCTCTAATTCACTATACAGCAATCCTATTTTACATTACAAGGTTAGCTCAATTTAAAAATATGGAATTACCGCGGACAGTAAGTTTCTCTGGCAAAGGCAGTGAATACTTATCCATCATTTTTCCATTGGATAAAGACCTTAAAGGCTATACTCAAAAAGTATTGGGAATTTTTACAAGCAAACCAACAAGAAACGATTTTAGTATCGAAAGAAGTAAAGAGCCAAAAGTAATTACGGCCAAAGGGGCTGCCCACTTTGCAAACGATACCATATTCGAGAATGCAGATGAGTGGGGCAATAATGGTTTGAATGTAGCAAACAACGAAAAAATTTTGACCTTATTGGAAACAAACTACAAAGGATTTAAAAATTATGAGTATGAAAAAGCATCTCTCACATATAGTTCACTGGCAGGTAATAATGAATACTTTGCCGATCTAATGAATAATCATTTAGAGTTTTTCAATCTGTTGTTTGATAACATAGATCTTTGCAATATTATTAACAAACAATTAGAGTTGAAAGACTTCTCCAGTTACAAAGATAAATTTATCCCAACAAATGGAAATTTAGCAGGCGAAGGAAAACTCAGAGATAGCTTCAAAACTACTTTAGCAAATTTTAATCCTACAGACAATGTAACAGATTCTCCTTTCTTCTTTTCTCTTAATTATTCTCTAATTGAATTGTCACGTGAAATCGCAGCAAATCCACAAAAAATATAACTTCATGAAAAAATGTATCTTGCTTGCCACCATCATTCCATCAATGTTGTTTGGACAAAACAATGCTGATACCTTAAAATTTGAAATCATAAAAGCGTCCATCAAATTTCTTTCTACTGATAATAAATCATTCCCAAAATCGTCAGGCAAAGTTATTTCTTGTACATTTAGAGATGGTTATGATTGCCTAAAAAAATATTGTAAAAATAATGGGTTGAAAGGTGGTGAAATTAAAATTGATGTTTGGAAAAAAGAGATTGTAAATTCAAAAGAAACTCTTGAAGATATGAAAGATAAAATACTAAAAGAACTTACTACTGGAACTGTAGCTAAAGAACGATTGAACCTTTCGGGCTTTGGAGCATACAAAATAGCAATTACACAATTAACTACTTCCTTTTCAGAACATGACCCGCAAGCTGAAGCATTAAATTCAGATATAGAAAACACCAAATCAATAACAGAAATTATAAATCCAATAGTTGTTGAAGAAACTAATTTAAACAACCAAAATAAATCAAAAAGTAAACTTCCACTTTTTGCTTTCTTATTCTCTTTTCTGGCTTTAGCTTTAAGTGTGATAAATTTCTTCAAAGGTTCTCGCAGTATTTCGAAAAAATATAGTACCAACACAGATATTCAACTTCTTTTAGGCGAAGTCAATGAACTCAAAAGTAAACTCGCACAAAAACAATCTATTGACTTGACCCCATTGCAAAATAGTATTAACAAAATTGAGAACAAAATTTACAATCTAGAAAATCAATTCCGCTCAGTTGAATTAGAGATAGATAAAGATGATTATATACGACTCCAAAGCAATATTTCAAATTCAAATGCACAAATCGTTTTTGCAAAGTTACCTGATTTAGGCAATGGCTTTAGCTCTTCAATAATCAATAGCAGTCAAAATGGAGAACAGATTTACGAAATAGAAATACATGGCGACAAAGCAACTTTCACACTTTCAGAAGATTTAAGCGCCCAAAAATATGTGTTACCTGAAGCTCAAAACTACCTTTCATCAGCATGCGATTTCATAAATCAACCTATAAAAGGTTCTAGAATTGTTACTTTTGAAAAGGGGACATTGTTAAAAATGGGAGTCAATTGGATGATTCAAAGTAAAGCAAAAATTGAATTTAAATAATGCCCCAAGACTTTCAATATAGAACTTTCATTAACCAAGTTAAGCAATATCTGATAGACACAGATAATGAAGACCTTTCACCTCATAAAGCATTCAAACTATTTGAGGCAGGATGTAGGCAGTTTAGTGTAAATGATTATGAGGTATTCGCTAAGGAAGTTTACAAAATTGCAACTAAAGAGATAAATTGGAATTACGAACGGTCAAAAAAACACGAGGCGAGTCAGAAAAAGCGGGAGGAAATAAAAAGCGAGTTCATTAAAGTCGAGAACACAATTGAACCAAAAGAAAAGGAAAAGAGAATAGAAGTAATGCTTAATCGCATTTTTCAATACCCAAGAATTAATAGTGAATCCATAATAGAAGCACTAAATAACCTAACTCAAACAACTGAGCAACGTGAACAGCTATCAAAAAAAATACACGCTGATTATATTCTGTCATTAAATCTGATCCCAGTTGGTAAAGTTGATGCAAGCGGTTCCATTGCAACCGAGATAACATCCACAGATTGGTTTAAGCCTCCTGCATTAAGCAGTTCTTCTAAGCAAAACATCATTTCGAATTATTTTATTAGTATTTACCAAAAAATCAAAGAGAATGTTTTACTTTCTGTTGTAATAGGAATCCTGCTACTTTTTATAATCACTGTTTTAATTTTTCAAAATAGGACTGATTGCGTTTCTTGCAAACCACCAGAATTTACTATACAGTATCTATTTACTACTTTCATTCTTGCACTGCTCGCACTTTTTGCAGTTCACCACACACTTCTTAATCACCATAGCAGAAGATGGCAAAAGCCACCTGCATTTTTAAGTTTCCCATTGGTGGGCATAGCAAGTTCAATTACTTTAATTTCGATTTTCTTTGGACTGCATACTGACATCTTAAATGAGTATGACACCAATACTTCTAGTTCACCTTGGTATTGGTTCTGCCCTTCTAATGTTCTGAAATTTCCTGCAGAACAAATTGAATACAATGGACTTGACAACAATTTAACAAAAAAATTAGCTCCGCTCTCAACTGTTTATATCAAGTCAGACGATCATGAAGGGCAGAAATACCTCTATTTGACAATAGTTGACAGAACTACTTCTTCCAAAGAAAATGACATGATTAAACGCATGTCTAACAATCAAAAGGTTGAGTTCTGTAAATACATTGGGATTGATTCCTCTTTGAAAGATTCCATAACTTTGAAAGACTATATAGCAGGCTCTACAAATGTTATAATAAACAAAACGGCAAACGCAGACAATTCAAGTAGTCATATTGTTTGTTTCACTGGGGTTAATTCCTATGACAGTGCAGTTAATGTAAATTTTGGCTCAATGTTAGGAGATAAACCTAACAAGGAATGGGAGAAGTATTATGGTATGTGTCGCACTTTAGATGCTTACACAAAAGGTAAAGAAAAACTAATCAAATCAAACTTCGCTTACTTTTTTGGAAAATCAGATACATCACTGTTTGACAGATTAAGAGACACAACACAAGTAGGCAGCAAAAAATTGATACTAACTCTAATTAGCGACCTTCACCATGACGACACAACTTGTGATTTACTTTGGGTTGAAAATGAATTTTGTAAGTTGATTCATAACAAGAAGAAATACTGGTCAATTGACCAAGTAAATGTATACGTTCTTCCCTTGTATCGAGAAGAAGCCAATAAGGGTATTCAGATTGCTTCTTTACCGAAAATGTTTAAGAAGAACTGCGAAATGACCTACTTACACAACCTAAGTGTTATGCATGATTTAGCTAATGAGCATTCTCTTATTAAGCCTCAACTCTTCAGTTCGCTTATCGGCGACAATTCCAAAAGCGGTGTTATTCGTTTCTTGTATTCATCCAAAAGAAGAAATGCAAAATCCGTTTTCAAAATTTGTTTACCTGAGGAATATCAAGATGATACCTTAATATGTTCTTTAATTGACAATCGGCATCTAATAAAAAATGATTTTGATGATTACCGTTTTCAATTGATACATGAAAAAAAAAGTTGCGCAATAGATGAGTTTAACGAAGTACCTTATGGATATTTTGGTTTGATTGATGTTAATAGTGATGATGTTGTCAGAATAGAAATTGAAAAATCACACATTCCAAAAGCTGAAGAAGAAATTCAACTGGAGATTTTTTCATCAAAGCTAAAGTCGAAAGTTCGTATCCCAATCGAATTTTGTGAGGTTATGCCTAATACAACCAATATTTGGTTGCTAATTCTATATGCACTTCTTTATTTTTCATTCATTCTTTATACGATCCTACCTTTACACCACTATTTGCTTTACAAATTAGTGTTTAAGGTAGTTGGAAAAAATGAAACTCCAATTGTCCTTTCTTCTTTAGCTTTAATGTTATCAATAGTTCTCGCAGTTATTTTGTTTGAAGCGAATCTTTCAATTTATGAATTGCCAAATAAATTTTGGCTGGTTCTGATTATTGTAATCGGTTTTTTGATTGCTGTTACATTTATCAAGTATCGTTATTACGTTTCTAAGCATTTGTATTTTTTTAGTAATGGGCAATCCAATTCAAAGAGTATTAGTAATCGTTTCGGTTTCCTTTTCATAAGAGATAACAAGCTCAAAGAATCCCAAAACAATGAACAAGTAAACAACATAAAGCCATACAACTAAAATACAATGCCATCAACCATCGAAATCCTTATCGAACAAGTTCGCGCAGTCCTCATACAAACCGAGGACAATAAACCACGCCATGAAATTTACAACCAGTTTGTAAACGAAGCCAAGGTAAATAACTTGACAGAAGACGACTTTTATAAAAAGGTTCTAAAGATAGCACACAAAAGTATTGACTGGAACTTCATTGAAAATCAAAAGCAACAAAAAGAACGTGAGAAAACTGAGAAAGAAGAAAAGGAAAAAGCCATTGAACTAGAATTGGAAGCGTTGAAGAAACACATTCAACATGCCCCTAAATTCATTGACCGTCTTGTAAAAACTGCCTTTGATGATAACGTTGTGGAAAAAAACGAACTTATTCGAATCTTCGACAAAGCCGATCGGCTTTCGCAAGACACCTACGAATTGGCTGAAAAAATCAGTGCTTTGTTCGAGGATAAAAATTTCAAAGCTTATCCCAAAGCCAACTACGATTTACCATCGCTAAGATTAACGCTTTGTTCTACCGATTGGCATCATAATGACAGATACATAAAATTAACTACGCCTCCACCAGCACCTTTCCCATTGAGAATGTTAGTTACCGCCGCATTGTTAATTATTGTTGTCGTAGGTGCTTTTATCTATCAATTTTATCTGAAACCCAAATGGGAAGATGCTGCTGCTCCACTTTATTACACAGCTGCAGAAGATGCTATATTGCGTTCATCAAAGGTATCTGGAGTAGGTTCCAATAAAATAGGTTCACTTGCATATGGCGCCGAACTTATAACATACAATAATAGTGGTGAATGGTGCGAAATAAAAACTAGGTTAAAAGATGGTTATAAGAAAGGATATGTGGCAACTCAATTAATTTTAACCAAAAAAGATTTCTTCATTCTAAATAGTATTTTTGGAGATATTGAGTCGAAATCGAATATTGAAACTATAAAATGTAGATTAGCATTACTACAGTATTTTAAAAGTAAAAATTACATTGGAAAAATGGATACTTCCCTTCAGAGAGAGATATTCGGAGAAATTCAAACTAATTTGCAAATTTGGCAGGTATTTACAAAGGCTAAAGGCATTATTCCAAACACAGTATACTTTCCGCCTAAAATAGTTAATCCTGGATCGAAATATTCAGATTTCGCAGTAATTATAAAAAATACTACTTCCAATAAAAGAAAACTGTTACTATTTAGTTTTGATGATACAGGAATACCTAAATTTGAATATGAAGAACCCGCACCTGATATTGGCGATATAAAGAAAATTTTAAAAATCAATGGTCATTTTCAAGTAGTATATTCAAATGGCAATTCTTCATCCTATATTGATGAAAATGAAAATAACTCAAACAATAGCTATGTTATAGAAGAAAAAAATACAACTACTGATTTGAAGTCCTCATTTGATCAAAATATAATTATTCATTATTATAATAAGCTTTTCAATAAAAATTGGAATGAGCTTGAAAATATGTATGCACCACAACTAGAAAGATTTCATTCTTTGAGTAATTGCAATCGCTCTGTTGCAATTGAGGATCACATTAAATACTATAATAAATGGTCAATTGTCAGTTATAATATTGATCGGAATACGCTGAAGTCATTTATAAAAAATAATAGAAATAACTGCCAAATCGAATTATCAATTGTGGTAAGCAAAAAGCATGAAGTTAAGTCAATTGGATTTAAAATACTTTCCAATATTATTGTTGACGACAGAAATATGATAGTTAGTGTTTCAGAAGAAATATTAAAAAGATGGTATATTTAACTAAATTTAGATATTTGGTACTTGCAATCAGTATATTTTATGAACCTGGAAGTCGAAACCATCTTAATTGTCAAAGTACTTTAAATTCCATTTTTACTAAGCAATCCAATATTTACTTAAATAATGAAACTTGTCGAAACAATAAATTGATATCAACTATGTTAGAAATAGGAATATCAAAAATTGGCAAAAAATACAAAGCCCATGTTTTAGAATATGATGAAGAAGGATGCAATTTAGATAATCTATTCGAATTTGACTGCGTTACATTTATTGAAACATCATTAGCCTTAGGCATTCTCCAAAATTGCAATATCCAAAATGAAATAACTTATGAAACGTTAATAAAAAAGTTAAGATATAAAAATGGAAATGTTAGTGGATATCTGTCTAGAAATCATTATTTCAGTGATTGGATAATAGAAAATGAAAAACAAGGAATTGTAAGAAATGTGTCAAAAGATTTGAATGGAATATTATATTGTAAAAATATAAATTTCATGTCAAATAATTTGAAGCTATATCCACAAATTAAAAATAAAGAAATGGTCAAACAATTAATAGCCATTGAACACAGCATTACAGATAATGATATATATTATATTCCTAAATCTAATTTGTCTCAAATACAAAACAAAATCAATAATGGTGATATTTTAGCTTTTACAAGCAATCGCGTAGGACTAGATGTATCTCATGTAGGTTTTGCTTATTTAATAAAATCCAAAATTCATTTATTGCATGCTTCGCAGAAATCAAAAATAGTTACCATATCGAAAGAAAATTTATTGGAATATGTTAATAAAAGCAGGGATATAACAGGATTAATTGTTGCCAGAGTTAACTATAAATAATAGTTGAACATTTCTTTAAAATATTAAATAAATCTATTAGTTATGGATAAATAAAAATTTTCAAGAAACTAATATAAAGCAGTGAAATTATAGTAATTAGAATGTATAACCTACTTTAAATTCTAAAAATATCAAATCAATTTTATATAAAGAATGACTAATAAAATTAGAAACAAATTAAATTTTCAATTTGTAATAAAACAATTACTCTTACCATTTAATAATATAAATTATAAAACAACTATATTATGGATATTATTATTTATTCCATATTTACTTTTAATTCCAGGGTACTTATGGTATGTAAATGTATTGGATTCAGTAAAAAATTCATCTTTCATTATTATTTCAAAAGAAGACATGAAACTCTATCATTATAATTTCAGTGGTGAACTAATTCAAAACTTCCCAATTGCTTGTGGAAAAAAATTTGGTGACAAAGAACTAATTGGTGACAACAAAACGCCAGAAGGTGTTTTTACAATAGCAGAAGTATCTGATGCATCAGACTGGTCACATGATTTCGATGACGACACCCTAGGAGTTATTCAGAATGCTTATGGCCCCTATTTTATTCGACTCAATGTTCCTGGTCAAAAGGGAATTGGAATTCATGGCACCTATGATCCCATTTCTATTGGAACTAGAGCATCAGAAGGTTGTATTCGTATGAATAATAGTGACATTGCCAAACTAGTGAAACATATTAACTCAGCTACTGTAGTTGTAATTACGCCTTCTCAGAAAGACATTGATAACAAATGACAAGAAACATTAAGCGCAGAAAAAATAATAATCTTTCAATATGGAGAATAGTATTATGTATTATATTTCCACCATTGGCAGTATTTGACAAGGGTCTTTATTCTGTCCTTATTGTGTTAATCCTAACACTTTTTGGTTGGATTCCAGGTGTAATAGGAGCTTATATTATATGTAATAAAACCAAATGATAGTATTATGAATGCACTATTTAAATTTTCAATATTGTTAATTATAATAAATTTTATAATTAATATATCTTGCAACTCCTCTATCACAAATCCAGAAAAACGCATTTCAAACGAAATTGCAAATGAATCTTGTAGTTTTATTTCTGAAATAACTTCTTCATTTGTTGTTGGTGCAATAAGTGGTGCAGTAAATGAATTGACCAATAGTAATTCAAATCTAGATTCAGATGGCAGTATAAATTTGATTCCAGGATATTGGTGCGAATGCTATACTTACTATATATCGATAGACCTAATGAATCAATTTACTTTTGAGGAATTAAGGGAAATCAAGTATGATAATTTAAAAAAAATAATGGTTTTGTCAAAGTTATTACAACTACATAAGGATGAGATAAAAGAATGCATTGAACTTACATTACAGGATAAAATTAGAAACTATACAGATTTTGAAAGAAAACTAAACCGTAAGTTAAAGATCAATTTAGAACATTAGTAATTCCAATAAATATTAACACATGCTAGTATTTAAGATATTTCTGATTAAAGACTTTCGAATTAATTTAGTAATTATATCTTCTATTTTATACTCCACAATATTTCTATTATTATTATCCTGCAATAATAATACCCAACAAGTAACTCTTGCAAAAAAAACCTCAGGAAAGATCATAGGCATCATCGATGGAGATACATATGATCTTTTAACTGAAGACAATAAAACTATAAGAATAAGAATGGAAGGAATTGATGCACCTGAAAAAGGAATGCCCTATTGTAATGTAGCGAAAAAACATCTAAGCTCACTTTGTTATGGCAAAAAGATTACATTAGATGGGAATAAAAAAGATAGAAATGGTAGAATTATAGCATATTCCTATTTAGATGATAGTACAGAATTAAGTCATGAAATGATTAAGGCGGGTTTTGCTTGGCACTTTAAAAAATATTCTTCTGACTCTAGTTTAGCAAATTTGGAACTTGAAGCTAGAAATTTGGTATTGGGACTTTGGAAGGATAAAAACCCAATAGCCCCTTGGGAAATCAGAAAATTGCATCGTGAAGGGATTTCAACGAAAGATTCATTTAAATTGAAAAATGCAAATGAGTAAAGAATTTCAATAATATCTATTCAAATATATATTAATTATAAATTATGCAAATCAAGCAATTTAGAGCAAACTTAGTTTTATACATTCTAGTTCTTATTGGATTAAACAATATTAACGCCAACAACTGGTACATTAGTAGAAATTACACATTGACGTCTTTAACTAAACAGACTCAATCTCCAAAATGTCAAGGAATAAATAGCAAAAGCAAGCCCTGTGGTAATAAAGCAAAGAAAAATTCAAAATTTTGTGATATTCACGATCCGAATAGAATAAAATGCAAAGCTATAGCTAGCTCAACACATATGCAATGCAAGAATTCTCCAAGTTCAACTTGTTCAGGTTATTGTTCCATTCATTGCGATCAACGAGAAAATCAGTAAACGCATAATGATGATTAGGATAAACAGTTTTTAATTATAAACAATAAAGTAATATTTAACTTACAGCGATATGATTTAAATACATAATTTTATGCAAAATATTATCAAGCTAGGACTAGCAACACTTTTTTTTATATGCCTTTTAGACATGCCATATGGGTACTTTCAAATAGTGCGAATATCCGCTTTAATAGGCTTTTCATTACTTGCATATTATGCAAATCTTAATGAAAATAAGACAGAGATGATTATCTATTTCGGTTTAGCCATTTTGTTTCAACCTATTATCAAGATTGCCTTAGGCAGAACAATGTGGAATATAGTTGATGTAATTGTTGGTTTATGGTTAATTTATCAAATTTTGAAGGCGAAGAAATATCTATAATGAATTTGATTAAATTGTTTATAGATTGCAATATTAAGTGCCGGACAATATTTTTTAAAGTAATTAAAAAATAATTCACCTAAAATTAACTAGAATAAGAATTATTATTATATTTGCTTTGTTGCTCACTAATTTCATAAGGAACTTCAGCAGTTGCTATTGATCGAGTAAGTTTTTTTATAACCAACTAAATTACAGATGATGATTCGCATGCATCAATTCTGCATAGGAGGTATTTTTAATATACCTAGCTTGAACAGGAACGCAAAAGCAATTAAAATTTGCAAATTTCCAATTTCTGCTGCCCTCAAAAAGTTTTCTATTCTTTTATTACCATATTGGATCTTGTTTAGCTAATAGTATTATAGATATAACTAAAGTTATATTTTCAGATTGTTTTCGAGCTTTACCTTTGTGAATAGACTTTAATATTTTGATTGCTTATCAAAATTAATTTCATTAATATCGAATAGATATCAAAACACCAACTATTATGATCGATAAATCAAAAATTATATTAAATGAATCTATCAATTCATTAGATAAAGAAGCGAAATCCATTATCTATGTTGTATCTACTATTTATATTCTTTCAATTTTAAGCTTGTTTATAATAAATACTAATACTCTTTTCTTGGATTTTACACAAAATCATTAATGATTCCGTTCTGAATATATCTACATTGATGGATTGTAGTAATAAATCATTCTTGATTAGACCGTTTAAATTAAAATTTAAATAATAATATATTAATAAAAAATGAAAGTTTCAAAAATTTTAACCAGAAGTTTATTGTTTACTTTAATCTTATTGACCCCTAATATTAATTATGGACAATTGGACCTAATTGAAGTGGATTCAGTAAGTAAACAATTTACAAAAGTTGTTCCAATTGATAAGCCTTTTATTGTGAAATATAAAATCGAAAGAGGAAATATTAGTAAAATTCTTTTCATCAAAAAGATGAAAGGTTCCTTTCTTGGGAGTTCCATTAAGTCAGGAATACTACCAAGTATTGATAAAAAATATTGGAGTGTTACTAAAGAGGGAGAATCTAAATATTTATACATTAATTTCACTGATAATTTACTCTTTAAACCATCAGAATCTTATTTTGTAATTCCGATATTTAAGAATATAGTGAACGAAGATGTTTTTGAGTATTTTCAAGCAATTAACATCGAAACTAATACAAATGGATCAAATGTTAAAGTGATTTTTAACAACTCCAATAAAAAATTTATTAATAAAATTAAAAATTTTGAAAAAGGTATTTTTGATCTACTTAAAGATAGCACAACGTTAACCTCAATGACTTCTGAAATTTTACAAGACTCTGCAAATTTTTCCAATTTTTTAATTGATACTAATTTTGTAAAAGTTAACAAGCATTTTGACACATTAAAAATATTGCAGAAATTAGTTTTGGATAGTATAAAATATAGAAATGATTTTATTTTAGGAAATATTCCAAATTTTAATGTTTTAACAACTTTTCTAATTACAGATAATGCAATGATAAAAGATGATGTTGCTCTTTATCTTTTGGGACCAAATGGATCGACAAATAAGATTACAAATATTTTACAATATTTTGTCGAGAATGAGATATTTGGTGATTTATCATCTGGACTTCTTAATATTAATTGCATAAATTGTACAAAAATTGATGGCTCATCTCTAAAAAGAGAAAATTATGAAAAAAGATTAATTAATTTAGACACACTTTTCAAGGAAATTTTAAATTTAAGGGCAATATTAAATTTATTAAAACCTAAAATGGTGGAAAGCGATTGGAAGATTGAAATAAATAAAATTGATAATTTTATAAAACAAATTAATAATAATAAAAAAGACTTAACTAAAGTCATTTTAAAAAGAAAAGAAATTGATGAAATTATATTCTCAGAAATATTCGATGGACATGATTTTTTTACTTTAGATATACTATCTGGGAATAGTATAATGTCTTTTGAAGCAAGAAATAAGTTAACACTTGTTCCAGAATTTGGACTAGTTACTTCGGCATTTAATAAAAAGGGAAAGCAGTTAGAGTACGGAATCATACCTTATCTTGGCTTCAGTATTAACTTTATGGGCATAAATAAAGATGTAAAATACAATTCATATGATAAAGATTGGAGGCAAAAATGGTCTTTTGGAGTTGGATGGTCTCTGGTCAATATGAATAGAGAGTCCATTCGAGCAAGTTTTTTTGAAAAGGGCTCCTTCCTTACTGGCCTTAGTTTTAGAATCAATAATATTATTAAAATAACTTCAGGTGCTCAGATGTATTTTGAACTGTCAGAGGATATGATGGGTAACGAATTGAGAAAATTGGAGGCAATTCCCTATTTAGGCTTTTCTTTTGATTTAAGTGTAAAAGACTTTTTAGGTGGATTTCTTGATATAATTCCTGGTATAAATAAAACTAAAAATATTACATTTACAAATAACTAAATTTAATTATGGAAAATGAATTTATTGAAACCTCAAAAAAAATTACATCCTTCGTAGATTCTTTACTTATAGAGGATGGTTTTGAAGGGTGGAAACTAGACCAATTTGAAATTACAATGGAAGAAAATGGTTCTGAAATTCGTAAAAAGTGCAAATGGGAGTTAATCAAAGGTAAATTAGAAATTGTATGTAGGACGGTTTAGGATCATTGCATTTATCAGCCTTAAATTAATTAATTTAGATTGCCGAACCAAGATAAAAATACAAAACCTAACAAAGATACTAAAGAAACCAACCCTTTAGCTGTCTCGACTTTGAGTCAGGGCAAACCTACGGAATCTAATGCAATTAAGATTCCTAAGATTGAATTGCCCAAAGGTGGTGGTGCTATAAAGTCAATAGATGAAAAGTTTGAGGTAAATGCGGTCAATGGGTCGGCATCTTTGAGTATTCCGTTGCCATTTTCGCCAGGCAGGAATGGTCAAGCTCCACAGCTGGCATTGAGTTATAATTCAGGTGGTGGAAATAGTGAGTTCGGATTAGGATGGAATGTAGGTGTACCCGCCATTCAAAGAAAGACAGAGCAGGAATTACCGAGATATAGAGATTATGAAGAATCTGATACCTTTATTTTGGCTGGGGCAGAAGATCTGGTTCCTGAACTAGAACTAGTGAGCGGTGAATGGAAACCTCTTGTTATCATTCAGGGAGATAAAAAGATTAAGAGGTACCGACCTCGAATAGAAGGATTGTTTTCGAGAATTGAAAAGATAGAGGACAATGGCAATGTATATTGGAGTGTAAGGTCGAGGGATAATGTTGTTTCTGTTTTTGGTGAAAGTAAAATTGCAAGGATATCAAACCCAAATGACGATAACCAGATCTTTAAGTGGAGTCTAGAATATAGTTATGATGATAAAGGGCATTTCATTAGATATATTTACAAAAAGGAAGATAAAAGCAATCTACCATTATTGGTCTCGGAGAAAAACAGATTGAATGATGTTGCTCCTTTTACAAATTTGTATTTAAAGAGAGTACTTTATGGCAATCGCATAGTTTTCTATCAGGGAGATTTATTGCCGATTAATGTCAATGATTTTTTGTTCGAATTGGTCTTGGATTATGGCGAGCATGATGATGATAAGCCAACCCCTGACGAGGCTAAGCCTTGGACTACCCGTAAAGATCCTTTTTCCAATCACAGATCGGGTTTTGACATTCGAACTTATCGACGTTGCCACCGGGTATTGATGTTTCATCGTTTTGATGAACTCAGCCCCAATCCATATTTAGTTCGATCATTGGATTTGGAATTTGATGAAACGGTACATTTTACTTTTCTTGAGTCCACAACTCAATCGGGTTATATATGGAATGCCGATGGGAGTTTATCAAAGAAGGAGTCGATGCCACCCATGAAATTCAACTATGCAAAAAATCCGTTTAACCATGATGTGAAAGAAATTTCGAAAGATAATCTACATTCATGGCCTGTAGGGCTTGCAGACAATCAATACCAATGGATTGATCTTCATTCAGAAGGATTATCAGGAATATTGTACGAGCAAGGTTCGGGATGGTATTATAGTTCTAATTTAGGTGATGGACATTTTTCTAATTCAGTATTGGTTACTCCGAAGCCTTCATATAAAGGTATGAATGATGGCAATCTTTCTATTCAGGAACTGGAAGGGAATGGAGTAAAATATCTTGTACAATCGGGAAGAAATGGGGGCTATTTTGAATTAAATCCTTGTGATGGCTGGCGATCGTTTAATACTTTTGATCAGTATCCTAATCTTGATTTTAATAATCCTAACATCAAGATGATAGATGTCAATGGAGATGGTTTGCCAGACCTGTTGATTTCTATGGAAAATGAATTCCTTTGGTATGCATCCAAAGGACGAATCGGATATGACGACTATGAAGTAGCTATGAAATCCTTACTGGAAGAGAATGGACCACAAGTTTTATTTTCTGATAGTAATGAAAGATTAATTGTCACTACCATGGATATGAGTGGTGATGGATTGGCAGATATTGTGTTGATACAAAACAATAGTGTCTGTTATTATCCGAATCTAGGATATGGCAGATTTGGTGCTAAGATATCCATGGCGATGGAAGGAAGTTTTGATTATGAAGATCACTTTAATCCTGATTACCTACAGTTTGCTGATATCGATGGATCGGGTACGACTGATATTATTTATTTGGCTAAAAATAAAATCCAAATCTGGTATAATGAAAGTGGTAATAGTCTGAGTAAAGCCGATGAATTTTACAATCCATTTCCAAATATAGATAGTGCATCAAAGATTTCGGTCATTGATTTATTGGGTAATGGAACGACTTGTATAGTTTGGTCTTCTGCCCTGCCAGCTTATAGTGAAACACCTGTAAGATATATTGACATTACCAAAGGCCAGAAGCCACATATTATGACCGGGTATTACAATAATATGGGCAAGGTAGTTAGTATCCAGTACAAACCATCTACTCACTATTATTTACAGGATAAAATTGAAGGAAAGCAATGGGTCAGTAAGCTGCCATTCCCTGTACAATGCATTGATAAAATCATAATAGAAGACAGAGTCTCACAATGGAGATTTACCAATCAATATCGATACCATCATGGCTATTATGATGGCGTAGAAAGAGAATTTCGTGGCTTTGCCATGGTGGAGCAAACAGATACTGAAGTGTTTGATCAATACAAAGCAGAAACGATTGGTGCCAATGCAGTAAATGTCATCAGAGAAGATTTGTATCAACCTGCCGTCATTACAAAATCATGGTTTCATACGGGACATTATTGGTGTAGAGAAAAATTTATCCATCAGTTAAGGGAAGAATATTTTTCATATAATGTTAGTCCAGGATCAGTTGGAGTTAATTATATATTGGAAGATGGGCAAATACCTGCTGATATCACAGCATACGAATTATCCGAATGTTACAGAGGTTTAAAAGGACTGCCTTTGAGGCAAGAAATATATAGCGATGAAGGAGATGATGTCATCAAAAAATATCCTTATGCGATCACACAATTCAATTATAATATTCAAAAAATACAGAGTAAAGAAAAACAAAAACACGCCATATTTCTAACAACAGAAAAAGAAAAAATAAGCTTTGCCCTGGAAAGAAATCCTGTCGATCCAAGAATCAGTCATAATATCAATGTCGAGATAGATACTTATGGAAATATCTTGCAAGCTGCATCGATTGTATATGGTAGAAAAATAGCCGATACAAATCTTCCATCTGATAAAGACCGACAAAAACAAAGCCAAAGGAATATCCTGTATTCAAAATACAGATTTACTGAAAAAATAAATACTACAGATTTATATAGACTTCCTGTCGTATGTGAAGCACAGACCTATGAATTAAAAACTGGTAATCCGATTAATGATTTTTATACTACTGACGAGATTTTACTTGCTTTTGCCAATGCTGCAGAAAAAACTTATGAACAGATATGCGGCAATAATGAAAAAAGGCAAATTGAACTAGTAAGGACTTTGTATCTCAAAGATAATCTACAAGGAGCCATGCCATTTGGTAAGATGGACAGTCGTGGATTGCCATATCAAAACTACATGTTGGCATTTATTCCTACCATGGTGAATCCTATCTATGGAACGAAAGTGGATGACATCATGCTCAGGAATGCAGGAAAATATGTACGATTTGAAGGTGATGACAATTACTGGATAAGATCTGGTATCACTCATTTTCATCCCGATCTCAATATTGACATCGACATCAATTTTGTGCCACCTGCTACATCAGCAGATGTAGATTATGCAAAAAGCAACTTTTTCCTTCCGGTAGTCTTTGAAGATCAGTTGGGTTATCTCAGCAAGATCATATATGACAATTACAAATTGTTCATGTCGAAATCAAGGGATGCTTTAGGTAATGAAATAAATGTTCTGCAATTTCATTACCGAACCTTGATGCCTTGGCTGATATCTGATCCAAATAGTAATAGATCAGGAATTCGGGTTAATGCATTAGGTTTACCTACCAAAGCATTTGTGCTAGGAAAAAGCACTCAACAACAAGGGGACTATATCGAGTTGAGTGCTGTTGAAGAGCACACAAATGATAAACCATCTGTCTTGATGAAATATGAGTGTGACAGGTATCAAAATAGCAATCCAACAAATCTCTCTCCTTCTGATCCCAGCTATCCAGTCATTGATGCCAACAGGGTATTTTCCAAAGCATACGAAAATCACCATTTTGATGAAAATGGAAGTGTACAGTCACAAAACAAATCTCAAAAATCGTATGCCTACTCCGACGGCTCAGGTAATGTGGTATTGCAGAAAGTAAATGCAGAACCAGGTATAGTCAAAAAGATCGATGACTCAGGAAATAAAATTGAAATCAATGCCACAAACCGATGGGTAGGCAGTGGTATAACCTTGCTCAATAATAAAGGTAATCCTGTCAAACAATACGAACCTTTCTTTGATGATAATCCTGACTATACCAATGAAAAAAGTCTGGTCTGTCAAGGGTATAGCCCCATCTTACACTATGATGCTTTGAGCAGGGTATTCCTATCTGAAAGTCCAAATGGAACATTTACCAAAGTACTTTTTGATGCATGGAGTCAAACTCACTTTGATGCTAATGATACTGTACTTGAAAGTAAATGGTATGCAGAGAAAACGGCTTTGCCACAAAGTGATCCATTGCATAAAGCTGCTAAAAAAACAGAAATCCATGCCAATACACCATCCACTGCTCATCTCGATACTTTGGGTAGAATCTATCTGACTATTGATCATAACAAAGGACAAAGATCTAATGAAGCAAGTCCTTTTGAAGTATTTCATGAAACAAGAGTAGAGTATGATATTGAGTCCAATCCCATCAAGGTCATCGATGCAAGGGGAAATGTAGTCATGAGCTGGAAATACGATATGCTGGGACATCAGGTTTATCAATACAGCATGGATGGTGGTGAAAGATGGATGCTGCCTGATGCTATGCTTCGTGAAATCAGAAAGTGGGATAGTAGAGGACATATGACTGCTCATTTCTATGATGAACTGCACAGACCATCCTATAGTAAAATGTATGATGCCACTACTGACATTACTTACGAAAGATATATTTATGGCGAAAGCCTGACAAATGCCGATCAAACCAATCATCGTGGTCAACTATACCAGATGTATGACACTGCCGGAAAAATAGAAGTGGAAACGTACGACTTCAAAGGCAATAGTCTGCAAAGTGAAAGAAGACTTTGTATAAACTATAAAGACATACCCAACTGGCCCGTTACCAATATGGATGCTTTACTTCAAGCAAGATCTTTTGTGACACAAAACCAATATGATGCGCTCAACCGTCCTGTAAAAACCATAACTCCAGATAGCAGCATACATACACCATCCTACAATGAAGGTGGTATGCTAGAACAAGTAAAAGTCAGGATCAAAGGACAAGGAAGTACTAAAACCTTTGTGAAAAATATAGACTACAATGCAAAAGGACAAAGAGAACTCATAGAATACGGCAACAATACCAAAACCAGCTATAGTTACGAAGCTGAGACGTATAGACTACAAAAATTAGTAAGCAAAAAAGGCAATCAATTCCTGCAAGATCTTAGCTATACTTACGATCCTGCAGGCAATATCACAGAGATATATGACAATGCACAAAAGACTATATTTTACGCAGGCCAAAAGATCGAACAGCGTAATGAATATACCTACGATGCCATCTATCAGCTGATAGAAGCCACAGGTAGAGAGCATACTGGCCAGGTAAGTCATGGACCCAATGACAACTGGGATGATAGCTGGTGCAGGATCAACCATGCACCCAGTGATGTGATGAATATGCGGAACTACACACAGAAATATCAATATGACAGTGTAGGCAATATCATGCAGCTTCGGCATCAGACGATGATCGGCAATGGAAACTGGAACAGAAACTATCAGTACGAGACCATTAATAATCACCTACTCCGAACTACAGTTGGCAATGGAAGTACGCATAACTATGCCTATGATTATAATGTTCATGGCAGTATCATGCAACTATCTCATATGGCCAATCCTATAAAATGGAACTTCCGTGAAGAGATGCAAGCGGTGGATATGAGCAATTCTCTTAAAGCATGGTATGTCTATGATGCTCAAGGGCAAAGAGTACGCAAGATCATAGAAAAAGACGGTGGTGCCATAGAAGAAAGGCTATTTCTAGATGGGGTAGAGGTATATCAGGAGAGAGATGCAAGTAATCTAGTACAGCTCGAAAGAGAAACGGTGCATGTGCAGGATGATGCTGGCAGAATTGTCATGGTGGATACTTTGATTATTGAAGATGGTGTAAGCATCAATGTTCTAATTCCACTAATAAAATATATCTTCTCCAATCATCTCTCCACTGCCACACTCGAAGCTGATGAAAATGGGGATATTATCTCTTATGAAGAATATCATCCATTCGGCACTTCATCGTATCAAGCTGTTAATGCAAGCATCCAAACCACAAGCAAAAGATATAAATATACTGGTAAAGAAAGAGATGATGAGACGGGGCTATACTATCATGGGGCAAGGTATTATTTATGTTGGTTGGGGAGGTGGTTGAGTGCGGATCCAGGAGGGTTGATAGATGGAATTAATTTATTCAATTACGTATCATCAAACCCAATTAAATTTAATGATCCCAATGGTAATTTTAAATCAGATAACGTAATTTTTAATGTTACCATTTCTCCAAATTTTATTGCCGATAAAAATTTAACTGGAAATTCAGAAGTTGACAAAAAATTAATAAATTTATATCAAAAATTTAGTTCAAATAGTGGGACGAATTTTAGAGTCTCAACAGGAGACTTTAAGGGGCATACATATTATCAAATTGATATATTTGATTCTGTAGGTAGTCAAAATTATTTAGGTGGAGAAACAATTTTTTTATCAAATAGTAAAAAAGAATATGAAGACAGTGAAAAAATGGATATATTATCTAATGAAAAAATAAATAAATACGAAAATGCACGAGAAATTACTAAAGATATTAAAGAAACCTCTGATCAAGTCGGTGAAATCTATGAAAATTTAGGTAATTTAGCAAATAATATTAATGCACCGGTCGAAACAATTAAATCTTTATCAAAACTGATTGAGGGGGGGCAAAGCAGTATTCATAAATATTCTTACCATGCAACTAGAAAAGTTAAAAATTTAACAAAGACAGGAATAAAACCTAATAAAGTTGCAAACAAAATTGTTAAAGTATTTAATAAATTACCTTTAGTTTTAAAAGAGCTTTCAAATGCCAATCCATTTACAAAAACAATTACAAAATTATCTCCACTAAAAATTATTGGAGCAGCCGTGACTGTTCATAAAATAATGAGAGGTAATGCTGAATTTGTTGATTGGGTAGAATTAGGTATATCTGCAATCACAGTTACTTCACCAATGGGGATGGTTTTTGGACTTGCGTTAACTTGGGCATTTAACAATCAATCATTTAAAAATAATGTAAACAATTTTGGCAAGAGAACACAAGAGATGTTGAGAATTCCAAGCTATAGAATTGAAAAATTCAATTCTATTTTTAGATTATAAATAATAAAGCAACATATAATTATAAATTTCTCAGATTCAATACTAAATTGATGGTAAAAATTAAATGAATAAATTTTTTAAAGTATGCCTAACTGTACACCAAATATTAATATTGTCTATGATGGTAGTAATCCATTAAGTTTACCTACATCGGTAAATGGAGTAAGTCTTCCTTTGTATAGCTTTCATGCGAATCAACAGTACTGTACAAAATATGGACAAACACAAAAGTTTGATATCATTTTGCCGGAAAATAGTGGCGATAATTGCCCCTTAGTTATTTATATTCATGGTGGAGGCTTTTTTGGCAATAATAAAAATTCAGCATATAGCTCTTCAATCAAAAAGAAAGCAATTAGCTATTTGCTTGGAAGTGGTATTGCCTTTGCTTCAATAAATTACTATTTGCTAAAAAAGATCTATGAACCTGTAGGTATAGTCAAATCTTTATATGACTGCGTGTCGGCGTTGCAGCATTTTAGAAATTGGAGTAATCAATATCGACTAGATCCTAATAAAATTGGTCTTGTCGGTAGTTCTGCAGGAGCAGGTACAGCCTTATGGATTGGATTTCATAAAGAAATGAGAGATCAATTCAATCCTGAACCTATTTATCAACAATCAACCAGAGTTAAAGCAGTAGTAGCATTGAATACACAAGCAACTTATGATCTTCGTGATTGGCACAGTGGAATATTTAACAACAATCTTTTAGAGGGAGATGTATATGGCTTATTGGGGGGTGCCAAATTGAATTCATATTACCTAGTACCATCTACTTTTACTCTACCAAATCAAATTCGAAATTTTATTACTAATTATTTTTCTACTTCACTTGAATACAAGGGTGATGATGGAGTTAATATAGATATGCTCTCTTTGATGTCTAAAAATGACCCTTCATTTTGGGTTGAATGCTTAAATCCTGATTGGAGTCTTAGCACTAATTTCATTTTAAATAAAATGAACCACCATCCACTTCATTCTGAAGCACTATACAATAAAGCAATTTCTATGACAGGACTTGGAACTTTGGATGTGATAGCAAGAATACCTAACAGATACATAGATAATAGATCCATAAAAGGATATACTGACGGAGAATGGTATCATTTTATAGCAGACAAGTTAAATAGTTTATAAAAGTAAATTGAATAAAAATAAAATCAAATAAGATGAAACAGCAGATTTCAAATTTAGATAAGTTGAAATTGATAAAAGAAGTTTTGAGCAATAAAAAGTCCAAATTATTCAAATCCATAGAATCCATTTCATCTGTCGAAAATATTAATGATGAGTCATTAGAGATGTTGTTTCATAAAGAACTGAAAGATGAAGCTAGCATAAAAGAGTTCAAAAAGATTTCAAACTTTTCGGATTTAGTAAGTAATGATGCGAAACTCACTAGACAATTGATGGACAAAAGCGATGAACTTAAGTTTAATTCAGTAAGAGACCTGGCACTTAACTATGATGCTAAAAAATTAACATCACTTTTTAATGCCAACCAAATACCAAAAGAGTATCCCGGAGAAAAACCAAAAGATAGGGAAGCCGCATTTGCAAAAGAGCTGGAAAGCAAGATATTCAAACTGGAGCCAACTGCCAGTGTGCAACGTATGCTAAGTTCAAATGCTATAAAAGTTAAAGATAAAAATCTGGCATCAGGGCTATCTACTTTTTTTGCTAAAAATACTGATTTCAATCTCAAGCAAGAATCGATTCTATCAATAATCAATAAAGATGATGCTCTCATTGATATACCTGAAGAACAAAGAAGTCAAGTAGCAGTACAACTTAAAACCTTGCAAAGAATCACGGCCATCAGTCCGAACTCCAAAGCAGTAGAGGTATTGTACAACAAAAATATGCATAGTGCTAAGCAGATCAGCGGCATGTCTGAAGCCAACTTTGTAAAAAGGTACGGTACTGAGATGGGAGAATTAGAAGCCACACAAGTTTATAGAAATGCCTTGGCTGTGGACAATAGAAACCAGCAACTTATGATGACCATAAGAGATGCCATGACACCTACTGGAGTTGCCATGATAGATCAATCTATGCTTCAGGCACGGGAAGTAAATCCTTTAGGTCAAGATGCCGGAGTTACTCTGAGTTATGAGACATTATTTGGTTCGGCAGATTTCTGCGAATGTGGGCATTGCAATTCTGTATATAGTCCATCTGCTTACTATGTTGAATTACTGCAATACATTCGCAATAATAATTTAGATCCTGACAATTCAAACACTGGAAAACTTGGATACTTAGGTACGCCATTGGAGCATTTGTTTGCAAGAAGACCGGACTTAAAATGTCTGGAGCTGACATGTGAAAATGCATTTACTATATTGCCTTATATCGATCTGGCCAATGAAGTGATGGAAAGTTACATTGCTTTGAATGACAATATGCCATCTGCGGTTCCGGCACACAGTATCAAAGTAAACATAGATGTACACAATACAGATGAAGACGATGAAAGTAGTACATTATTAGCTCAGCCACAAAATATCAAAAAGAAAGCTTATTGTATATTAAGTGAAGCGGTGTTCCCTTTCTCACTTCCTTACAATCAGCCTATAGATGCCATCAGGATATTTTTGGAAGAAATGAAAACTTCCAGATACGATGTCATGAAGGCAAACAGACCAAGTATCAATGGACAGGTTATTATCGGTGAAACGACGACCACCGCTTCGCAACGGGCTATAGATATGGCAAAGTATGAAGAGGAAAGGCATGACAGAGCCTTGTGTGCAGAACAATTATTGATGACAGAGCAGGATTATGTTGTGTTGACTAAAGAAGGTTTTGCATCAAAAAACTGGTATGATACATTTGAAAATACTATAAACACAGTCCCGGCATATCAAACAAAAATAGAATTAAAATCTTTAAGAGATCATTACTTTCATATACTGGAGACAACACCATTAAGTGATCTTGAGTGGGTCAAGAAAGAGTTCCTGCCGAGAACAGGATTGTTGTATGCTGAGTTGGTTGATTTATTAAAGACGTTTTTTGTTAATCCATATCAGCCAGTAGGTGAAATAAAAAACATGCTCGAACTGATCAATGTGCCCTATAGAACACTGCAATCTAAAGTAGTATTAAAAACAGAAGATCCCAACCTAAGATTTGCTGATCTTATCAAATTTATACATCAGACTTATTATCAGCAACAAATAGAAAGGAGCAAGAACCCTGATCCTTGCTCTGGTGAAATCGATATGATGAAATGTCTCAACAAATGTGATGTAGAAACCTGGGTATATTATTACTTTGAGAAGCTTGGAAAGATGATTGTATTGGAATCCAATCAGGATTTACAATTCAAGTATCCAGGAAGAATAGTTCAAAAAACAGATAGGGATAAAATAGTTTTTAAAATAACAAGTTCAGGTGAGATCATTGGAAACAATGATACGGTTCTTGGTATAATCAATTCAGACTTAACTGTACAGTGGAATGTAGGTCTGAAATATCAAAATGAATTTACATTTTATGGAGTTGAGGATGACATCATTGGATATATCAGACCATATTCGACAGAAAAAAGGGAAATTATTTGGAGAGTAGAATTGAATGACAAATATGAAAATCAATCCGCTTTTGAATTAAGAGATACTTGCGATATTTCAAAAGTGAAGATAAGACACTTAGACGGCACAGCATTGGAAGATGCAGAGTGGGATAAAATGCAACGATTCATCAGACTTTGGAGAAGAATGGGTTGGACGATGAATGAACTGGATAGTGCCATTTTGGGATTAAATTCAGATAAGGAAGTCATCTCTGCTTATGAAGGTGTAAAACCATGTGAAGAAAGCAAAGATGATAAAGACTGTGAATGTAAGAAGCTAACTAGACCAACCTATCTGATTGGTAAAATTGATAGTACATTAATATGTCAATTGGCCCATGTGGTTAAGGTAAATAAAACACTAAACCTACAAATACCTGTAATACTTTCATTTTGGTCCTTGATAGAAACAAGAGGAGATAAATCACTGTATGAAAAGTTATTTTTAAAGAAGAATATCCGATCATTGGATCCGGTTTTTGAACCCGATGCAATGAATGAATATCTTACAGACTCCACCCTTAAAATCAGTGAACATTTACCTGCCATCATGGCCGGAACGAATATGAAGGCAGATGATATTCTTTATTTAAATTTATCATTAGCATTAAACGATCAATTAAGTCTAGAAAATTTGTCAATCCTATATCATCATCAGATAATGGCAAGATTTCTAGGTTTGAAAGTAAAAGAATTGATCATTGCAAAATCATTACTAGGTGATCCATTTGCAGATGCAAAACAATGCTATACATTTTTAGAAAAGTGGAATAAGCTTGAAACTTCAAATCTCAATATCCATGAGGTGATTTATATAACAGAGAATTTAGACAATGTCGACAAACCGATAGCACACTCTCAAAAGGATATTATATTCTTAGGAAAAGCCTTATATGAAGGGCTTAGGAATATTGATAAAGAACACGCAGATATAGAAAATGAAAACTTTACAGTTGATGTATTGAGGACTAAGTTATCCTTGGTATATGAAGCTTCTGCTGTTGAAAAGATAATATCTTTAGTAGAAGGAAAGACCTTTTATTCTACAAATGTAGATGGCACAGCAGCTGCTGACGTTTCGGGATTAAATAAAATAACATTCGATGCTGTAGAACGAAAACTTTCTATTGAGGGGATTTTGACCGCAAGTGAAGAGAGTATCTTTAATGGTCTGAACTCGGATTCATTTGTTATTGCCGCATTGAGTAGATTAAAAAGTCAGGTACAACTTTTATTTCAGGAAACCCTTTCAGATTTAATTACAAATACAGCTGATAAAGCAATCTTACTTCAGGGTGATGAAAGTACTATAACAGTAAAAGGAATGAAAGTACTGGAATTTTTCATGCCCTTTTTACGAAATGTTTTAAAAGATCAACTTGTTGTCAATACTATAGCAGGAGAAATTGGTTTAGCAAATGTCGATACAGAAAGTCTTTTGAGAAATATTTTAAAAGACTCCACTACATCAGAATCATTATTAGAAGCAATCAAAAAAATAAGAGAAATCGCTGTCCCACTTGCTCCTGGCTCATTTGAAGGTTTTTTAATACCACAGAAATCGGAAGAGTACACATTTTATGTACAAGCTGATATTGCTGGCACAGTTGGTTCTATTGAATTAAATGGTCATATAATTATATTTACGGCTCTTCTTGATCCAACTAATGTATTTTACTCGGCAAAAATTAAATTGGAAGCAGGATCAGTGAATGTAATCAAGCTAACAGGATTTGATGCTGAATTCAAGCTAATAAAATGGAAGACAGCAAGTAGAGCTTCGAGTCTAATTCCGGAAAATGTTTTAGTAGCCAATCATCTGACGGTAAATCTCGATACACATTTGCGATCAGCACATAAAGCGGCAATGGTAATCAGTGCACTTAAAATAAGTAAAGAGGAAGTTTTTTATCTTCAAACTAATGGTACAGACTTTTCAGATCTTGATTTTAATACCATCACTTTACCATCATTTTTCAGACTTTATGACTACTTTACAGTAAGAAATGTCTTGCCTAAAACAAGTACGTCTTTGATTGAAACGTTTGCATGGGCAAGAAATATCGATATTTCTATCACTCCGAGTGATATTATCGCCAGATTAATAAGCCTGACCAATTGGGATGATATATGTGTAACTGATTTCGCAGGCAGCGATCGTTTCAATATACAAATTCCTGATGCTTTATACAATGAAATAGTGCTTAAAAAATTGATCGATGCTAGAAGTATTCAAGACAAAGTCAATACCAGCGTAACACAATTGTTTGAATTTGCCCGACCATCAAAAGCAGCCACCACCAATAATAAAGAAGACTTCGATCATTTCTGGCAATCATCTGGAAAATTGCAAGGCATTTATAAATCAAGGTATCTCCAATCTGAGTGGGAAGAAGTAGTAAAACCACTAAATGACAAGTTGAGAACCCATCAAAGAAATGCGCTGATCGCCTATCTCTTGAATCAAAAAGCATTAAAAGACTGGGGAGTGGTAGATGCCGATAGTTTATTTGAATTCTTCTTGATTGATGTACAGATGGAAGCTTGCATGGAGACTTCACGTATAAGGCAAGCGATTTCATCAGTTCAGACATTTATTCAAAGAGTATTCCTGGATTTGGAAAACCCAAATATAAATAATAGCGACTTTGATGATCGAAGAAAGCGGTGGGACTGGATGAATCGATATCGGGTATGGGAAGCAAACAGAAAAGTATTCTTATATCCTGAGAATTGGCTTCGTTCTGAGCTTAGAGATGATAAAACGCCATTCTACAAAGAGCTAGAATCAGAACTCTTACAAAAAGATGTAAACCCATCTATGGTCAAAGAAGCCCTACAAAACTATTTGTATAAGTTGGATGATGTTGCGGATATGAAGGTGGTAGGGCTTTATGTTGAAAAAGAAGAAGATGTTGCCGGAACTCCAATAAAATTACATGTATTCTCAAAAACAAGGAACGCTCCATATTTTTTCTACTATAGAAATTATGACATAGTAAGTGGAAACTGGACACCATGGGAGAAAATTCAGATAGATATTAATACTTTTGATTATGAGGGCCACAAAGAATTTAAAGACCATTATAAAAGGCAATTACCAGAAATTTATCAAAGTAGTGGTTCTTATATAATTCCAATTGTATGGAATAAAAGGTTATTTATTTTCTTGCCACAGTTTGTAAAAAAAGTACAATCATCTTCGAATTCTAGTAACTCATTTGAAACTATTGCTTCAAGTTCAATTTCTGATAATAGACCAGATGAAATGTATGAAATTAAAATGGCATATAGTGAATATCAGAATGGAAAATGGACTCAAAAGAAGTTAAGTGAAAATTATACACTGAAAGGATCCGGAAAAGATGAGTGGTTATTTTGTGAGAATTTGGCAGGATATAATTATAGAGCAATAGTTGAATCTAATAGAATTATGTTTAAGTTTTATCATAATGAAGCTGATTCGAATTTACTTGAAAAATATGACTATTTTGTATTTGATGGTAATAAAATATTTAATGAAAACAATAAGAATTTATGGATAAATGGTTACAATGCTCAAACACCAACAAATTATTTTAATTACATAAATGATAATATTTTTGATAACATTATTGCCCCATTATATTCATATAACAATATTAATAATAATCTTAATCCAACAGGTTTATTTAAGCATGACTTTACTTCTGCCTTAATTAAAACTATTTCTATTACAGAGCTCAAAGATTTTTTTGACTATTGTAATGATAATCGTAGTGGAAATAAAGATATTGATTTTGGTTCATACACCACAGATCTAGGAGAATCGATCTTTCATGAATTAAAGAAAGCTTATTCGGTATACAATTGGGAAATGTTTTTCTACTTGCCAATAGCTATTGCTGAAAATCTGAATAAAAATCAGCAATTTGAAGAAGCAATGAAGTGGTATCATTTTGTTTTTCATCCTTTTGAAAGTGGTACCGATGCAAAAAGATTCTGGAAGTTTTTACCATTTAAATATACAGACAGCAGTAATTACTTAGAAAGTTTTTTCAAGTTGCTCCAACCTAATACACCGGTTACAGCCATCGATGAGTGGAGAGACAATCCATTTAATCCACATATCATTGCGAGATCGAGGCCTTCTGCCTATATGAAATGGGTAGTAATGAGATACCTTGATAACATTCTGGATTGGGGAGATAATCTCTATCGTCAAGACACCATAGAGACAGTCAATTACGCCACCCAACTCTATATTTTAGCTGGGCATATCTTAGGGAAACGTCCACAGCAAATACCAAAGAGAGGAAAGATTAAACCAAGAACTTACCTGCATTTGATGGATAAATTGGATGCTTTCAGTAATGCGACAGTTGATTTGGAGTTGGTATTTCCATACAGCAATCAGGCTATCATCGGTGAAACTCAATATGGCGAAGAGATTGTGTATGCCAATATTTATGGAATGGCTAGTACCAGTTACTTCTGTATTCCAAATAATCCCAAGTTGATGGGATATTGGAATACCATTTCTGAGAGATTGTATAATATCAGGCACTGTCTCAACATTCAAGGTGTATTTAGAAAACTATCTTTATTCGAACCTGAAATTGATCCAGCTTTATTGGTTGCAGCAACGGCACAAGGTTTAAGTCTAGCAAATGTTCTAAGTGATCTCAATGCACCAGTACCAAATTACAGATTTCAATACATGTTGAGCAAGGCATTTGAGTTGTGCAATGAAGTTAAATCACTTGGTAACTCATTGCTTTCCACAAAGGAGAAAAAGGACGGCGAAATACTTTCTAAGATGAGATCCAGGCACGAAGTATCCATGAATAATCTTATCATGGAAATAAAGAAAAAACAATTAGAAGAAGCTCAGCAATCATTAGACAATCTTTATGAAAACAGACGGTCTCCTGTATATAGGATGAAGTATTATTTACAACAAATAGGTGAAGATCTAAATAAAGTGCCTTCTGAAAATACAGATTATTCAGAATTGGCTGATAAAGTGGAAGCTGTACTTGACGAGAGTGGATTAAAGCTGATAAACCTTGAAAAAATGGAATTGGATAAGTCCAATGCAGCTGCTGACTGGCAAATAGCAATTGGAATATTAGAAACAGCTGTTTCATTATTACATGTTATACCTACTGGAGACGTTACTGCGGAACCATTAGGAGTTGGGGCTAAAGTATCATTTGGTGGACCACATTTAGGAGCTGCTGGTAGTGCAGTCGCCAGAGGATTGCAAACCTACTCTTCTGAACTTTCATTCCAATCTTCAAACGCATCCCGAAAAGCAGGCTTTACCAGGCAATTGCAAGATAGAATTCAACAAGCTAATATGGCTGGTCGTGAGATAAAACAAATCGACAAACAAATCACTGCTCAAAAAATCAGAATTCAAATGTCAGAGATGGAAATCAACAACCATCAAAAACAAATTGATAATTCTATTGAGGTAGATGAGTTCCTTAAAAGTAAATATACTAATGAGCAGCTCTACACTTGGATGGAAGATCAAATCAAAACACTTTACTATCAATCCTATAAGATGGCATATGACCTTGCTAAAAAGGTAGAAGGATTATATCGTTTTGAAAGAGGGATTACAAGTACTAATTTCATCCAATATGGATACTGGAATTCAGCATATGATGGATTGCTTTCTGGAGAGCAGCTATACAATGGTCTCAAACAAATAGAAATAGCTCATCAGGAGACCAGACCACATGATTATGAAATCACCAATAAGCAAATATCGTTAAGGAAGCTTGATCCTAGTGCTCTATTAAATCTTAGATCTGGGGCATCATGTGAGTTTTCTATTCCAGAAGAATTGTTTGATCTGGATTTTGCAGGGCATTATAAGAGAAGGATCAAAACAGTGTCATTTTCAATACCATGTATTGCAGGCCCCTATACTAGTATCAGTGCAAAGGCTACCTTAACAGAGCATAGTTTTAGAATAAGTAAAGTTTCAGCCAGCGTAAATGACTATCCAAAGCGGATTGCTGAAGATGACGACAGATTCATGACTGTAAATGTTCCTATTACATCTGTCGCATTGAGCTCAGCTCAAAATGATGGAGGTGTTTTTGAACTTAGTTTTAAAGATGAACGATATATGCCATTTGAAGGTGCAGGTGTCATCAGTAAGTGGAAATTAGAGCTGCCAGCTAGCTTTAAACAGTTTGATTACAATACCATATCAGATGTCATCATCAATATAAGTTACACTTCCTGTGAAGGAGGTCAGTCGTTAAAAGAGAAAGCAGTTGATAGTTTAGAAAAAAGGATTAAAGAGGTGGAAGATTTTCCACAGTATGCTTTGTTTGATTTGAAGCATGATTTTGCTCAGGAGTGGTATAAGGCGATGTTGGCTCCTGATCTTAGTGGTAATTATAAATTTAGTGTTTCAAATGTTAAAGAACGGTTATCGTATCTGACTATTGGTAAAATAGCAGAAGTAATTAGTGTAAAGCTAATTGATGATAATAATAGTTCTATCGCTGATACAATAAATTTTCCGCAGATTGGGGATAATCTAACAATACTTAACGTTGATTTTAGCCAGCAGTATCAGAATAGATTATGGATTTTGATTGAGTATATCATAAAATGAGAATGAATGGATCTTCAAGCTGTACTACTTGCTTTTAATAATACAGAAGTAACAAATCATGAAGAGGTTGTAAAAATAATTAAGACTCTGAGAGATGGAGAAATATCTAATGAATTATTGGATATTTTTCAAGTTTCAATAGATTATGGTATTTATAGAAATGAGCTAAAATCTAAATTTGAAGGTCAAATTCAAACTGGCTATATAGTGTATCCCAATGAATCTTATTTTACAGATGAAAAGAAGGAAATATTAAAAGAAATTGTCAAAACCACCTCGATATCAATATTTAAAGCTCATTTCGGACATTTGCTTGTAAACCTTGGTGAAAAACACAATGATATCAGAAGCAAAGCCATTGAAGGTTATTATGAATTAATAGAATTGCTAAAGACAAATCTGGAAACAGAAGTCGACACCATAGAAAGAAGAAAATCAATTGATTATTTATATTCTTACATTTCAAATCTTGGTTATTTGCTTCTGAAAAAGGAAGAAAGATTTACCTCTTTGGTATTAGAACTAATTAATAGAGAAGATTTAGGTTATTTACCCATTTGGTTAATAGGTCTCGCAATATCAGATTCAAAAAATTTTAAACAAACAGACCTTTTAGGATTTGATGATATTATTTTTAAATATGGAATGGCTCAAGAAAAGGGTTGGTCCAGAATTTATCAATTTGAATTGGGAGTAAATTATGATAGAAGATGTTCCAAGAAGACAAAAGAATGGAATTATTTAATGGCACAAGAATTTGAGTTCATGGTTGAAACTAGGAATGATTTAGCTGTTATCGAATTTGCCAATAAAGCTTCTAGGTTATATGAATTAGCAGGGTTTAAGGAGGATTCAAAAAGAATGGCTGAAAAATATAGAGAAAATGCTGATAACCGCCAGTTTGAAAAATTTAGCTATTCTCAAGATATTACAGAAGAAGTAAATTCCTGTTTGCCTTTCATTAGAAGTATTGTAAAAAAATCTTATACTTTCGTATTAGATTATTTAAGAGATTCAAATCAAATATTACCGAATAAAGAGGAAATGATTGAAAGAGCACAGATAATATTAAGAGAAAATAGTTTTATTCAAATTGGAGCAGCGATATCAATATATGACATTAATGGAAATATTGCTCAAACGTTTAATTCACAGTTAGAAAAATTAAATTACTATATGCATGAAGCAACTTATGAATATTTAAGAATCAATTACCATATCTGGCTAGGACATCTATTTGACCATTTAAATGAAGAGATCCATTGGAATGCTGATAATGTTATTGATTATTGCGAAAACCATTTGTGGTATGGTAATGAAAGTATCAAACATTTAGGGAGTGGTGGGACGATAAGTTTTAGATTTATTGATCTTATCAGTCCTGGCATAAGGTCATATTTTGATGAAATTGAAAAGTATAAAGCAAAAAGAAACTATATATGTAATTTTCAACTGGCAATGGAATCATTGTCATTAAGAATAGAAGGAATTGTAAGATATATAGCAGAAAGAAATGAAATTCAAACACATTACTCTAGAGAAGATGATAACGGAACATACATTTCAAAAGAAAAGGATATCAATATGTTGTTGTCAAATAGTGAATCAGATTTAATCGCACTGCTCGGGGAAGACCTACATTTGTATTTGACAAACTTACTGATTCACAAAAATGGTTCAAATCTTAGAAATGACATAGCCCATGCATTTTTAATCCCTCAAAACTATTCAAATTTTAAATTGATGAATGAAGTGCTAATTGCAATTATTAGATTGGGAGATAAAAGATTTATAAAATCTAATAGCTGAAAGTTTAAATCCAATGTATCCGATTTAGCAAGTTCGTATCATTATTCCGAGAAAACTTTTATACAATCGAATTGAATAAAGTAATCAACTTGATTAATAGGATAATTATTAAAGCTTTTCCTTTTATTTTACGAATTTTAATAAGTATATTTACACTAGATTTTGTGTAAATCTTTATAAACCAAGTTAAAAAACAACATATTTAATTGATTTATAATTATTTGTTTCTCTTTTTAACATAATAAGAGTTACATAATGGAATTTATATACCATTTTGTATAACAAAAGTTATATAATTGAACCAAATGAAATCATTTAATTTTGATAAAAAAGTTTTATGAAAAAAATATCTATTCTTATTTGTGCTATTTTATTCTCTTGCAATGCGATTCCTTATAAAAGGGCTTTTCCTGAGTTTTATATTGATCAAGAAAAATTTGCAATAAAATTTGATACATCAAACCAGATTATTATTAGTAATTTACCTGTTGAGTTTCAATTAGCCCAACATTCTGGTCACTTATGGACATTTATAGACGGCGCGGGTTCAGTAAAATTATTTAGCCTAAATAAAAATATACAAAGAAACACTAAAGGTAAAGAGTTTAGCCAACTTTTCAAGAAGGTAAAAAGAGACGATAACTTTATAGTATTTACACCTTTAGCTTATCCAAATGTTTTTTGCGTAATGCCAAATGAAAATATTGATAATTTATATAATGAGTCATATTTTTTTAGTTGGTTAAATTATTTAGATCAATGGCAGACCAACGAAGAATTTAATGAGGTAAAGCAGAAAGAATATAATGATATATTAATTTCAAATTTTGAAAATAAGCAACTACTAAGTCTATTAGAATTCCAGATTAAAGAATTTTTGTCAAATATTAAATCAAAAGAAGAATTAATTGAAAAAATAAAAGAGCAAATCCAATTAAAAAAAGGGAATTTAAATCAAAAAAATGCTTCTGCAAAAAATAAAACCATAAATATTTCCAATGATCCTCCTCATCCATTTATTCTTAAAAGAAAGTATGAAATTAGTATCGATCCATTTATTGAAATTCTAATAAGATATAATGAAAATTTAGAAAATGAATTATGGGCAAGCGATCAAATGGAAGGAGGAAAATATTTAGATCCTGAATTAGCAGAAAAAATAAGAGAAATAAATAAGATTTTGAAAAATCCAACTTTGGTCAAAAATGAAGATTTAAAATCAAAAATTATTAGCCTTAAAGAAAAAGGGTTTATCCAAATTGTTGTTACATCGGGCGGGAGAACTCCATTAAGACAAGCAGATCTCTATTCAAAAAAGAAATTTAATAGTAACCCTGTAGCCAAGTATCTAAATAGTGATCACCTTTTTGGACAGGCTGCAGATATGTCTCTTCCATCATCTTTTGAAAATTGGGAAAGTAAAAATCATCAATTTTTAAGGTCTATTTTATCCGAATTAGGATTAATAATGAACAAAAAAAACGACCCTGTTCATTTCAAATTAAAAAATCCAAATGAAAGCTATTATGTAAGAAGATTAGCAATGTCTAGGGCATATAGTAACAAAGCTAAGGAGATTAAACAAACTCAGGACATTATTAGAGACCAACTAATATTTGATATAAAAAATATTTTTACAAGCAAAGAAATTCTAGAAAAAGATATAAAAAATAAAAACATTGAATTGGAAAGCAAAAAAACAATATTTAATTCTTTATCTGCTACATATTTAATTCTTTCTAAGGAGTTAACTAATTTAAATGCAGAAGAAGAAAGAAAAAAGGCAGAGGAAGAAAGAAGATCAAGGCATGAACATGATAATGATCGGGACAGAGGAAGAGATAGAGGTGGTTTTGAAAGACCTGGTGTTTCAGCCCCGGACAGAGAAAGGGTTGGAGGTTCAGATGGGGTAACAGATAAAGGAGAAAGGATTGATGGCGGAAGAATGGATCATTATGATAGAGAAGGTAATTATCTTGGAAGTGATAGATTGAGAGATTTAGGCACTAGAGATTACTATGATAGAAAGTAGTTTTGATAATTATAAATCACTCCAATTTATATATAAGAAACGAGACTATTGAAAATTTTGTGTTTAGAATAAAGATTAGGCATTATAATTTCTAAATAATTCGATTTTCAAAGCCTTCAATGAGGACTCCCAATATTTGTTTTCCCATAATTCAGAATTGCTATATATAAATCTTCTTTTTTGGTCATAGTATTTTATGTTGTTCTTTAGCTTGCATCTAACATATTAGTATTGTATCCGAAAGTTGGACAAACGAAGCAATATGCCAAGTACCCGAATCAAAGGTAATAAAAATGACAGAAATTTAACTTACTGATTTATGATTAATATTATGCACTTTGCATCGGTTTTCAGAATTATTGACAACTTTCATTCCATTTTGCATTAAAATTAGGGAATGTTACTTTGCTCTAAATTAGTGGGCCAATATGCTCCAGATTATTCATTTAGGTATCTATCAAAGACTAGCCTATGGTTAGAGGTAAACAAGGAAATACGTATTAGCAGTTACTCTTATTCCTATGTTAGATAGGACTATTACTTTGAATTGATTAACAAAATTAAGTTATTTATTCATATTGGATATTTACTTTAAAATTCAACTTTAACTTTTCGAACCGCCGTATTCGAGAACCTTGCGTATTGTGGTCCAACGCAACCAAGTTACGGTGGATAAATGCGATAAACATACATCGTTGGTTTATTCTGATGCGTCGTCTACTTGATACAGTGGTTTATTAATTTATTAAACCTTTGTAGCAATCTACTGGTCTTGGGTAATTGTCATTGTCAAGTTTTAGTTGCATTATATGAAGATGTGTCGGTGAACGTTTTTTGAAAGCGTTAAGTCCAGTCCGCCCAACTATCGCAATCGTGTCTCCTGATTTAACAATATCACAAGGCTGAACCAAAACCTTGCTATTATGGGCGTAATAGAAAAAACTGTTTGAAAATAGATCATATATCCAAATGTATTTTCCTCCACGCAAATTACTTTTTATATCCCAATCATTTTCGGTTGCAATAACAATTCCTCCTGTCATTGAAAGGACATTGACTGTCTTTTTTGTATTATCATCAATGCAATCTTGATTTATGTCTTCGATGAAAATATCGTGCGCCGGATGTCCGCCATGTTTGTTACCGTCAAAGTAATCATATCCCAAAGCGACGTAACCACTTCCATTTTTTCCTCCAATTGCGTTAGATTTATACCCCTGAACTGGAAAAACCGTATTCGATTTTGCAACCTCTTGCCTGCCTTTGTTGTCGAGGTATTTTTTTAATTTCGGTATCAAAGTCTGCACTTGCATTAGTGCTTCTTCCTTTGAAAAAAAACCGTCCCGAATTTTAGTGTTCAGGGAATTAAAATCAACGCAAGTGTCTAATGGTATATCAGAAGAGGAATAAGGACTTAGGCTAACATCCTTTTTTACAGGAACATTGCAAGTACAACCAAACAAAGATAACATACAACCAAAGAAAAACCTATTCATGCCTTTTGATTAGTTGGACATTTTGTTTTTCAATGCTTGTGAGCATTGAAGTTACATCTTCATATTTTCCGTGATACCAAGATTGAGTGGCGAAATATGATTTCATTTCAGGTGTTTTGAAAATGTACCCGTGCCTTGCAAAAATTTCGTTTCGCATGATTTTTAAATCTTCTTTACTTAATGCAGTTAATTGATTTGAGGAAAGCAATCTTTCTGATGCTTCTGTAAATCTGCCTGAAAGCGAAGAAGAATTATTTGTGTTACCTTCTCCATGTTTTGGACCTTCGTCTCCTAATATCAAATCATCGGTCTTTGAATTTACTGTTTCGAATGATTGAATTCGAGTATCAAAATACTTTTGTAGTCCTACGGTAAAGCTCCCAACGACAAGCAGGCTGCCCATAACTATCAAATTGCGTTTTGAAAACTCACTTTCATTTTCAACTTGTGGCTTATTTTCGTTTAAATAATTGCGTACTATGAAATAAGCGGCTACTAGTCCTGCTGATATATTTATATATAAGAATACCGGAATGAAATCTGCAAAAAAGGATACGTTGTTAACAAGGGTTTTCGTTGACCAACCATTGTTGTAATCGAAAATAATAATGACAGTACCTAAAATAGAAATCGGAAAAAGATATTTATTCCAATGCATTTTAACCAGACCTGCAATCAATGAAATTGATGCAATATTAATTATTATTAAGGGGACTGCAACCGAAAAGACAAACCAAATTATTGCCGCCACTACAAGACAAAAACCAATTATTTTACCTATCCAACTGTTGTCATCCTCATCGTTTGAAGTTGCTTGATGAGTATTTTGGTATTCTCTTCGACTTCGATATTCTGTCGCTTCTTTTTTTGCCATTTGTTCCGCTTCGTAATTCTCAAGTTCTATTATTAAGGCTTGAAAAGTCTTCTCTTGTGCTTCAGCCTTAGACACACCCCACTGACAAACTTTCACTCCGGTATCCTTGTCTGTGATTGTACAATTCCAGCCGTGATTATCATCGCCTGAAATTGTATCTAATCCTTTTTCAACGACTTTTGCAAACCCACCAGTGATAATTGTTTCAAAAGCGTCTACTCCGCCTTCTGTGAATTCAATTCTGTATCTGTCTGACATATAGTTGGGAATTAATTTATAATTATTTATTCAATTTTTTCAGTTACAACCAACATATTAGCATTGTATCCGAAAGTTGGACAAACGAAGCAATATGCCAAGCACCCGAATCAAAGGTAATAAAAATGAAAGAAATTCAACTTACTGATTAATGCCAAATTTTTTGATGCATTGGTTTTGTACCAATAGCCGAGCATAAACTAAAACCTTGTATTTTGAGCCAGTCCATTTACTGATAAGGATCTCGCAGATTTATCCTGCTTAAAACAGCAGGAACACTATTGTTTATTTAGAGTTAAGATTCATTATCGAGCGTGTCCCTATACCAAAAGAAAATGAATTGAAATATCTAGAAACTTATTTTGGTAATTATATATCAGAGTTTTTGACCTCTTTGACTTGGGGTAGACTTTGTTTAAATGGCTTAATGTTAGCAGTTAATTTTTAAAACAACCTCCTACATTATTCCTCGTCAAAATAATATAGTACATCATTTATTCCGTCTTGAATATTACCACCTGTATTTATATTCAGCATTTTTACAATATCTGCTTTATCGCAATATTGAATGAAAGGCAGATTATGATTATTCACTTGTTTCATATGGTCAGTACTGTGAAATGCAAAACCATATTTTTCTGTTACATTTCCACTGCTTGAATTTGCGGCTCTTGAAATAGGTATAACCATCAAATAGTCAAATCCCTTGAGTCTAGCAACTCGTCTGTTCATTATATGGTCAATTACGAGATTTGTCAAATCCATTTCAGGAAATGCCTTATTGTAAGCCTTTCGATAGTTAGCATAATTTACATGAACCCAAACTTGCTTAGGATTATGAAATATTTCGGACTCCTTTATCTTCCAAATTCGCAACTTTGAATTTAGCTTTGGAATACTATATGGGTTCACCAAAAAAGCATTTGGAGAAATTTTTGAAGTCACTCCTATATACTTTATTATTGCTTCTACATTTCTGGCGGCAATTGGAACATGAAGATCAGTCGGCATTCCCCATCTTAATGCTAACACTTTTGCTAATTCATCTATTTCATTCATTTTAAAAAAATAATGCTGATTTAAATATTACCGCTAACATATAACTTTTGTATCAGATAATTGGGTAAACAAATAATGATGTTCAGCACTTAAATCAAAGGTAACAAAAATGAAAGAAACATAACTTACCGGCATATGGCTTAATTTCTGATACAATAGATTGGATGAAGTCATTTTTATGGCCTCTATTGCATTTTGATTTGGTAATGGTCCATCGTTGTGCGCTTTATTACCCAGTATTCTTTCTAAACACAAAATTTCCATTAGTCTCTAAAATCAATAAGACCTTACTCAAAAATATTAAAATCAAGTTTACATAGCAATATATTTCTGAATTTCCCCATAGAAAACAATTTCTTGGCCCCACCCATGCAGTTGTCGTGCAACAAAGTATTAATTGATCGTCCTCCATACGCAATGAACGGATAGCTGTTAGTGGCAGCTGATTGACTTATGTATTTTTCAAATTTTACTTGAATGATTGAAAATATTCATGAGTCTCGGTCTCATTTAATGGTATTCCTGTGCAATGACTTATCCACGTTCTAAGTAGAGCAATTGCAAACCGATAATTTTTACCAAAGTCCATATCATCCATTTTGCGACAATTGTATGTATGTATTGCTGGGTTTCTATTAACGAATGTAGGAATTCTATCATCAACCCCAAAATAGTATAAAATTTCAGATGAAATTGGCCATATCATATCTATAAATTCTTTTATTTTAACATCAATAGTTGAATTCTCTAACTTCTTTAAATCAGAAATTTCACTCCAATTTAGACCAATTATGGCATACAATGGAGCATACGTAGAAGATTGAAAAGCGGAACCAACTATTTTGGTTGAACTTTGCTTAGATTTTATACCATTTCTATAATTCAAAAATAATATTTTAGTATTTTCTAAATGAGAAATTGCTTCTGCAATTGAGCTATCATTTAAAGTTCTTTTTATTTCAATGATTCCACAAACCGATTCGGCTGAAACAATTTCAATATCACTAACCCCAAAATAGTATAAAGATGGAATTCTTTTGTCAACTATAATTAAGTCATGTTGAATTAGATTTTCAGTTCCATCAATTGTTTCGGTTGTTGCAATATAACCACTGCATACTTTATAATTATCGGGAATATGTTTTTTTACTAATTCTTTAACATAGTTTTCAACCAAGTAACCTGAAGTTTTAAGTTCACCATTTTGACCATTACTTCTTTTTTGAAGTAGAAGTTGAGTTTGATGAGTGATCAGTTTAAGTTCGGAGTCATTAACATTTTGTATTTCTTTGATTCTGGACATTGATTTTAGCAATTAATGATTTAAAACATTGGTTTAGTTTTGATATTGTGTTGAGTCACTTGCCACTAACGGCAGAGTGTGAAAATACCATCTTTTTCATTTCTAAATCCAAAAAACACTTTGTATAAGTTCATGTAGCTTAGTTTTAGAAGTTATAAGGGTAGCATTTTTTAAATTGCCTAATAGTTCGATGTAATAATAAAAGCTATAATACGCTTAAACAATGCCAATTTTGAAGAAAAGTAGGGTCTTTCTTGTAAGGAAAAACCCAATTTTTTAATTTTTCGGTCAGATATAGAAGACTGAGAATTGTAAAACATTGGGTTTGTTTTATTAGCTTTTAAAGTCATTATCACAAAGGCTTTCAAACAAATCTAGTTCAATATTTTTATTTGTCCAAATAATTTTATCATTTTTAATTATCGCAAATTCATCTAACATAGATAATTTGATGCTTTTGTCTTTATTCGTCTGTTTAATTTCTTCAACTTTAACTTTATAAATATGGCTAAGATCTAAATTTTCATCAGCTAAATTGGGGTGTAAGACAATATTATTCTTTACATGCAATGCTTCCAATGAAGGGTAAATTAGTATTGGCCTTAGAGGAATATTGTAAATATAATAATGGGCGATGAAAGAACTAATAGAGCGATTTGTATCTTTAACGAATAGTTCTGAAAAATAATCGTATATTAAAGTTGCGCCAATGATTTTATCTTCACTTAGGTTTGGCAAATTAAATTTTGCTATTTTTTCAGGAATAATATCGTTAAATGAAGCAAGTAAGTTTTTGCCTTTTAAATATGATGGTATAAATATAGCAAAATAATATTTGATTTGAGGATTGAGTTTCCAGCAACTAATCATATATTCCTGATTATAATTCTCCTCATTATCCCTTTGTCTTAAATATTCCACTAAAGCTGTTCCAGGATGATCTGCTCCATAAAATACAGGATGATTCTTCAAATTTGCTCGATAGTTTATTGCAAATTCAGCAGGAGGGTATGAATATTGAGATCTAAGAAATTTATTTTTTATATCAGTAACTTTTCTCACTCTATAAATAGTTGGAAATATTGTGGTTAATTTATCTGAATCAAATATTGATCCATACAATAAGCCACTTGGCCTCATTATTTTTGAAGTCATTCGTTTAGTATATTCTTCAATGTTATTTCCATCAAACTCATCCCATTCAAGTTTTTCAAGTGAATCAATAATTTTTTTTGCTTGTTTAGTTGTAGGAAATAAGTATTCATTGTTACTCATTGTAAGTATTTTTAAATATAAAATATAGATAACAAGAAATTTTAAAATAAAGATAATGAGAACTTTATGTTGATTGAAATACTAATTTGAATGCAGTTTTTTATTGGTCTTGATGAGGTAGTATACTAAGTGCCAAGGACGTTAACTTATTTATGATACCTACAACTTCTCGAATCGCTTGGTCTCGGAACTTAAACATTGATATTGGATCTACATTAAGTCTAACTCCTTTTGCAGTTTTTACATAGTCATTAAAGTTTGTAATAAACCTTGAACAAATTTCGGAATATTTTTTTGCGGTTTCTTTTGCTCCAGTTGATGGGAATGTAAGATTATTAAATTCTTTGTCTAATTCAAGCAAGGCTGTAGCAATTTCTCTATGTGCTGTTGCCTCTGCTTGCAAAAGGTCTGTAATTAATTGTTGGTCCTTGTAAAGATTTAGTGAACTCAATTGCTTATTCTCAATCATTTGTCGGAAATCCATAGGAAAATTGTGCTTACAAATCTCAATTAATTGAAGACTTTGTATTAGGCAATTAACTGTCTTAATAATTGGTACTACCATACCAGAAAGTAACAATCGTCTTGAAATGTGAAAATTTAAGGAGTATAATTGTTTAGAAATACTGTCCCAAGATGAAGTATCTAATCTCTGGTTTAACGGAATTTTCAAGGTGTAATATTTATTGTCTCCTTGCAGTTTTGAAGGATTTTCACTAATAAGTTCATTGAGCCAAGAATACCAACCTAAATTCTCATTAACACTATAAAGTACAATTAATGTTGGAGAAAATCCAGATAACCTATATTCAACATTACTTTTCTTAATTTTTAGAGTTATTGAATCAGTTGAGGTTGTCCATTTTTCACTTGATTTTATCTGCACCTTAAAATCTAATCCGTTGCTTTTACTAGTATCACAAATTACAACATTTCCATCTATGCCAATATCTTCGCTGGGGGGTTGAAATATCCAATCAGATGGAAGTTCCTGCCTGAGACATCGCTCTCCTGTTCTTCCAATCTTTTGAGAAAGGGTTTGCTTAATCATTTGTTTTATTAGAGTCTGTCTAAAATTCTGACTAACGTCATCAGCCAAACCTGAAAATCAATACGTTGCAAATCCAAGATCGTCTGGTTTTAGATCAAATTTAGCTATAGATTTTCAAATTCGAATTAATAATCCTAGTTTTCTTTTTTGATCAAGCATGAGATACTCTATAGACGGCTCGTATTGAATTTTTTATTGACCATCTCCTCGAGCCGAGACATGTCTGACCAAACAATTATAGCCAATTTTCTGACCTTTGCTGAGACAATCAGGAAGCTCTCCCACTTTTAATATACATTCATTAGTGCGAGGACCACCTAATAATTATCAATTCCCACATAAAATAATTTTCCAAAGCAACTAATGTAAATATATTGGAATAGTATTCCTATGCTCAAACAGACAGAATTTTATGAAATTTGGTATTTTTATAAAAAAATTGATTGAATCCATATATAAGAAGTCGTAATACATTCTCAATAGTACTTTTCAAATACATCCAAGTCAAATTTATATACCAAAATATTCGGAAATTTCCCAATAGACACTATACTTTATGGCTTTACCCATGCAGGTTCCGTGCGACAAAGCATTCATTGTTTCTCATTGAACGAGACAAGCAGTCCTCCGGGTGGAACGAATATTTAGCTGTTTAGGTGCTGTTCTTCTCATCTGTAATGTCACTTAAACTTTTGTATACGTTCAGCCAATCTGCATATTCGTCACGTGAATCATATTTATATCCATGTAAAAATTGGTGTACAAAACGTCCTGGTGAATCCGATACCTTAAATTTTTCAAAGATACTTTCTGGAACTTCATAGTATAGATAGTAAACGGAGCTGCCTTTAAAACGAACAACCAATATCTCCAAATCCCTTATATAGTCAATCCACTTAACATTTGAAGACTTTACAATAATGCGATTAACAAAACTTGCGTCGATGTCATCTATTCTGTAGTCATAATACTGTCTATAACTTTTTTTAGTTGAGGTTTTGTATTGATAATATGATTCGTATGTATGCTTAAATGAATTATCTTCTAGCGATTCCAAATTTTCAGATAGAATTTCATAGGCCAAAATTATTTGCTGACTTTTTGAAGTTGCCTCTAGATGTGAAATGCCTCTATTAATGGAAATATCAGGATGCCATTGAAGCATTTGTCTTTTAAATATTTTCTTCAATTCAATTGATATCAAGCTACCTTGAGTAATACCTAAAATGATTTTTGCTTCGATAACTGTCATGATTATGCTTGGTCTTTAAAATGACACCTAAGGATTAGAATAGACGCCGCACAGCCAACCATTAACAAGCCAAAAGTAAAAAATTAGTTGTTTATTACAGGAAAGTTAAAAGAGAATGATTTTCGATTCTAGGCGGTTAAGTGTCTATGCTATGTTATCGGTGGGTTTATTCTACAGTTAATTGATTATGTTTCTTGAATAGGCATGGATTCAATTCAATATGTCACATAAATTCGATTTGTAGGTTGCAATATTTAAATTGTTATTATTTAGAATGTACTTAATATTAGATTGGTGCCAAACATTTGATCTAGGATGAAATATTATTTCAAATGGGATTTCTTCAATCTTAGCGAATTGAATAAAAATTGCCTTTAGATCGTGAACATTATCCCAGTTAATCAAATTTTCCTTAATCAAATTTTCCGCTCCGATTGAATTCCGCTCAGATATTTTTTCAATTTCAAGAATTAACCTAAATTCATTCTCATGGCTAAAACTTTCATCTTTAATAAATCCAGGAGTAAATTCATCTTTATCTAAAGGTGAATTATTGTCAGCTTTCCTAAATACAGTGTATTTAACTCTTCCGATTTTTAAGCCATTTTTAGATGGATATGATAAGTTTATTTTACCGGATTCTAATGACCTTATTAAAGCATTATAATTTACCCTTACAGCTACACTATTTGGATGCGAATACAAATTCCACATGGCTACTGATTCATATTCACTACAATACCAGCAGCTTGCAAAGTTTGTTTTTTGAAAAATTTCACGTTCATCTCTAATTTTGTTACGATTTATTGGATTAATATTTATATTTAAAAAGTCCCGATCAAACTCAGAAAATAGATTACTTGCCATTTTCTCACTTTCATTATTTAAAACTATATGTTCTATTTTAGTGCCTTCTAATTTGTCTTCAAATAAATCTAATCGAATTAGTGGAATATGTTTGTTAACTAAAAAATCCAATAGTTGATCTATTGTCATATATCTATTTAAAGTTGTATTTAGTTTTGGTTGATATTTTAGCATTTTTAATTCGATTGGATATTCACGTTTCATTATATATAAATTGAATGATTGTAATGTTAAATTAAATAATGTTATAAAAAGCTGTTACACAATGTATAACTCGCCGATAACGGTCAGGTACTTGCGACGTGCCGCACTTATCCGAATACCAAAAGTAGGAAATAGATTTCATTTATTGCCAAAAGTGAAACTTAAATCTATTTGACGTCATGATTGCAAATACATTGTTATCAGCTGTTATTCATTATTTTTATAAAATTCACTACTAATGTTACCCTCATCATCTAAAATGATTATAAATAAATTATCGTTACAATATGGGCAATTAATAAAAGATTCGGCTGATTTTGAAATTTCTGATCTACAACACGAACAAATTACTATATTTTTTAAATGGCAAATTGCATCATCTTCATTACAATAACTTACGCTAATATTTTGTGATTCAAGACAGTCACACTCACAAATTCTTTCAACTAAATACTTATTATCTTTATATTTTTGTTCAATTAATTCGCAAATATTTTCCCATAAGTTGTCGTAATCTTGCAAATTACCTAAATGTTCCTTGATTTCAAATGCTTTTAAACATCGTGGCTCTCCGATTCTTAAAAAACTTGTTTTTTTTGCATTTTTAAAAAAATCTGATGGAATTGAATATGTTGATAAATCAACACAAATTATATTTGGGTCTGAAGGTGGCTTAGAACTAAAACTACAAGCAGGCAGACATGGCTTATGAGCAATCTCTTTTTTCGAATCAATAACGATAAAACAATGTTCTCGTTTTTCTTTACTAATTTTTTTTGAATAAAATGTACCCCTGATTACATCACCAGGACTATATTCATCAATCTTCTTCATAATTGTATAATGGCTGCTAACGGTGGCACTCACGCAGTGCCGCCCTTTTTAGGTGGCATTGTCGGAAGTGCGTTGTTCTAAGCATTTTTATAATTTAACTATTCTTGAACGACTAAGTAAACCGTCATTCCATTCTATTAGTATTGTGTATGCACCAATTGGTAAATTAGAAAAATCTAAACTGTTGTCTTTAAGTTTTTCAATCTTATAACAATTTTGTCCAATGCTATTAATTACTGTAAATTTTTTTGCTTTATTAAAATCTGTATCAAAGAAAACAATATCTCTCGTAGGATTAGGGAAGATATTTACTTTAACGTCTTCAATATTTTTAACAGCAACATTATTTTCAGAGAATGTAATAATTGCGATATCATAACTCCCGTTTGAGGTCAATTCTAATTTCTTTGCACTTGGGTCAAAATCAACAGTATTCTGAAATCTGGCACCAATTGAAATACGACCTTGAGAAACAGTAATAGAACTTCCTCCATCATAACCAGTTCCTCCCATTACGCTACTATGTAATAATTTCAAACTTTTATCGTATTTAGCCATAAAAATATCAGAAAATGCACTTGTACTTAACGTTTTAGTTCCTCCAGCTAAATCAAAGTTTACATTTTGACTTTGAATATTTCCAGTAATAAAGTAATTTCCAACATTATCAACAAAAACAGATGTTACCAAATCAAACTCACTCCCACCAATTTTAAATGATTTTAAAGTTTTTCCTGTGACATCAAAAGTTGCTACAAAACCATCTACACCGCCACTACTTGTTACTGATTTAATACCATCAAAACTACAAGTACCGCTAAATCTACCACAAATTGTTATATTGTCATCTATATCAATCGCAGCTTCTCTAATATTGCAACTTGCTGTACTTCCTATTAATTTTCCATAAATCAATTTACCATCACTTTTATATTTACACAAATAACTATTATCATCGGTAGATAAAGCAACTAAATTTGTTGTAGTTGTTGAAGGATCAATATCCATCGTACCCGAAAAATATCCTAAGACAATGACATTACCAGTTTTATCTATCAGAACGTTTGTAGCTTCATCTGCTGAAGTATTAGATCCTAATTGATTATGCCATAAATATTTGCCAGTTTCATCTAATTTAATTAAAAAGCCATCAGCATATTTCAAACTTGTGATATTAACAGTTGAAGTGCCAGGATCCATGTCCGCAATTCCCCCTGTATAACCAGCAAGATATACATTTCCAGTAGCATCAATAGCAATACCATTAATAATTTCTTGAGAAGTCCCGTTAATAGTCTTTACCCAAATAAAATTCCCGTCTTTATCATACTTCGCAACAAAACCATCTAAATCAGATGTTACTGATACACCTAATGTACTTTTACTATCAAACTGGGCGAAATCGCCATACTTACCGCAGATATAGATATTACCACTTGCGTCTGTTGTTGCATTATAAATCCAATCAAGATTAGGTCCACCAATACTTTTAGCCCATAAAACTTTACCTGTTTTATCGGATTTGATAATTAATCCCTCTCTGTTACCTTTGCTCGTTAAAACAGTTTGTCCAATTGTTAATGTGCCTGAATCAAAATAACCAACTGAAATTGTATTACCATCTTTGTCCGTTACAATTTTGTCAATTTGTTCTGCGTCACTTGAACCCCAAGCTGTAGCGTCTATAAAAGTTTGAGAAAAGCTTTTCAATGAAATGAAAAGGAAGAATAAAATAAATAAATTTTTCATTGTAAATTTTAAAATTTTAAAAAAATGATTGAATGTTTTAATTTTTGTAAGTTAATATTTTTCTCATTGTAATTTACTGATAATCAACATATTGCTTGTTATTGCTTAGAGCATCTGGCTTAACCTACCTTTACTTTGTAAAAATATAACATTACTGGAGTATTTACGAATGTTATGTTTAAAATTTTTAATTAGGGCGAATGAGCCACAATGAGAAACAAATTAGCATACGAAATTCAACCATATAGTTTAGGTTCTGTTATCGGCAGCCTTTCATTCCATCGAGTTAAAATTTGTCTATATTTTTTCTTATAAATTCAATATTCAGCAAGTATAAGTCATCTTCATACACATTTTTATTTCGAATCTAGTTTATCTTTTTTTAGGCCATACACAACAGTTCCGCATTGTGAATATTTCATATTGGCTGTAATGGGGTATTTATAAACTTTAATAAATATATTTAACAAACTTTTAAATTTCATTTCTTGATCCGCAGTTACTTTGTATGGTGGTTCACCTAAAAAGTTGAATAAAAAATAATCTATTTTACCATCTTCACTAAAATAAATCTTTTGAAAGCATGACGTTGCAAAGGGCCATTTAAAGTTTTTTTTTGTTAAAAATTTGCTAAATTCTTCCAATAAATTCTGATATGCAATATGTGCTTTTTCGATATCAGGTTCAGTTTTAAAAACTGCGTTAGATGTATCAACACTAACGGCACTTTTATAAACTACATTTAAGCTATCAAAGAAAATTCCCATTTTTTCAGCTTCTTGGATTGTCAGACCTTTAGGATTTTCAATACAACTAAGAATTGTAATTATCACAAAGAAATAAAATAAATGATACTTGTTCATTACGATTTAATTAAATTTAACAATCATTGGGTTGCAGCTACGGCCAGAGATTGATGCAGGCGGAACACTCTCGAAGATTGCTAGAATCAAAATCCTTAAACCAAACATACGAAATTCTCTTGAATGAAAAATCAAATTCTCTGCTTGCATCAATTTCATTTTAATGGCAGTTTTATTTTATTTCATTCATTATTTCAATTACCTCTGCATACATTTCATAAACTGTTCTTTTTCTAACTTTTAACTTATGTATTAGTTTATCATTAAATTGCTCAAATTTAATAAAGCCTCTTCGTTCCATTAATTTGATTCTTTGGTTAACTATTTCTCTTCCTTCTTCTTCATTATAACTTTCATTAATATATAGACAGAATAAAGAATGAGTCATATATTCATTAAAAATTGAATATTCAGATTGATAATGTTCTTGAGCATCTTTTGTAGCCCAAATGTCCTTATTTTTTAATAAATCTTTGATAGCATTAATATTCTTAGCACTAGCTGGATTAACATAGTTATGGTCTATTTCGGTAAATACAATTCCAGACATTAAACCTTTTTTTAAAACTTCTGAATATTCAGTTTTCGCATCTACACTTTCAGGAGAATTAATGAACATTATACATTCTTGAAATTCAGGTCTTATAAAAAAACCCTTTAAATACTTTTGTGTTGAATGTGACCCGCCAATTAAAGGTGAAAATATAATCTTATAACTATCCATTCTTTGAGGAAATTCTTTTTCGAGCCAAGCCCACATTTGTTTTATAGGAAGTAGTTGGTTCTGCCTTTCAATGAGTTTGGAATAATAACTATAATTATCATTATAAAAATTTTGAAATTTTGATTGGTTAAGGAAATCTTGAACCAGATATGACATATTTCTAAAATGGCCACCATTCATCTGTACTCCATCAAAATAAACATGCTTATATGGTGTTTTATATTGAAGATTATTTTCTTCAATTTCAAAACAAATACTATTCTCCCGAAATCCATAGTAAGTATTCCATAAGTTATTACTTAAACATTTATTATTTAATACTTGTATTAATTTATGATTCTTAAAAGGGCGAAAATATTCTTCAACTCTAGAGGCATATTCTGATAATGGATGGTTGTTGGTTTTTTCAGAACATTGACTCAAATATAGAATAATATTTGCTAGTTCATAAATTTCTGGGATTTCAATTTTATAAGTGTCTTTTGTTTTATTCGCATATTCATTAGTGAAATCTGAAATGTTTCCTTGAAATCTTATAATACACAAGGCAGTATCATTGGGCGAGGCGATAGGGATTTTTATTAGTTGATCATTTGGGAAATTAGTATGTGCAATAATAAGTGTATCTATGTCAGTGGATATTTTCATATAAACACCTCTATATCCAGCTGTACCTAAATTAAAAGTATCTTTCTTTGATATAAATTGTCTATAAATATTATCAAAATTAGAACTGGTGACAACAAATGAATCCGTCGAACTTCGCAAAGTGTCCGGAAACAACATTTCTGGTTCCAAATTTTGAGAATAAACTAAGTTTAAACAATTTATGTAAGAAATTAAGTTGAAAATATATTTCATGTTCTTCTTTTTTAAATGGTCATTAACTGTCAGGTACTTCGACGTGCCGCCACTTGCACCAAAGCCAAAAGTAAGAAATATTTTCATTAAATGCCAATAGTGAAAATTTATGTTTTTTGGCGGTATGTTCGCAATTACAATGTTAGGTGCCGTATTTTATTAGTCCGCGCTTCACTGCTTCAACAACAAAGTTTTCATAAATGTCTGGTGGTAACTTACCACTTTTAGGCGTCAAGAATTCTTGCAAACTCTTAGCAACTTCATTTCTAGTGTCTGCATTTAACGAATTAAATATTTGTTCAAGTACATCAAATTCATACGCTAACCCCTTGCCTCCAAAATGAACGGCACAGAAATTTGCTAGGCCCTTTAATTCATCTATTCCTTTCTTAGTATGGATGTATTTGCCGATTGTGGAAAATGTCTTTTCATAAGACAAGTCCCTAGAGTTTTCGAAAATTGATTGATGCAAGGACAACATATAAATAGCAATAATTTCTTGTTCCTCTTTATTTAATAGATGCAAGTCCTCATGAAGCAAATTGTAAAGTGCAAGTGCTTGAAGCCCGTGTCCAGAAGTCACCGAAATATGAAGTTCCTTTAAATAGGATAAAATTGTTTCATTACTTAACAACGGTTTCAATTCAGTTACAAAATCTTTAACGTCCTCAATATTATCGTAGTCGTCCTCGTAGTTAAATTCCTCTTTAAAATGCACGAATTTTGATTTTAGCCGATTTTCGATTGTTACAAATTCATCAAGTAAGATAGCCTTCTCTCCAGTACTCAATTTCGTAATTACCATACTATAGATTGAACGGTAATTCCAGTCGCGATTTAAATTTTCAAGAATTTCTTTTGCACTAAATGAAAACCTCTCCCTGTACTTTTGTTCAATTCGACTAATTAATATTCCTAATATAGAAAATGCTAATTCGGAAGTTTCGTGATCAAAGCTCTCTTTCTTGCGAACTTCTCTTCCTGGATGAATTAAATTTCTATAGTCTTTAATTACAGTGGCAAGACTTTTTTCACTTTTTGAAATTATTATTTCAGTCTCAGCCAAGTCAAGTAGTGTTGAAAGTGTAGTTTCCAAAATGGTCTTTGCCGTGTAACCTTCAGGTAGGTTCTCTTGAAAATAGTCAGTCAAAAGAGCCTCTAAAATACTTCCTGATAAGATTAATACAGATTTTGAAGACTTTGTTTCTCTGCATTTAGTCAACTCTTGGAAGTCTCTTTTCAAGATGTCTTGAAAACTATCGTCACTGACAAATTCAAATTCCATTGTCTTGTTTTAATATGGCACCTAACGGTTTGTACTGGCGACGGACATCCCGATAGAATGCCTGGCGTCCAGTACAATGTTAATTTCAGTCTTCGCTAATTATAATACTCGTAATTGTCTGTCTCTAAATAATATTCTAATCTCCTTTGCAAAATTCTTTCGCAATATTCTTCTAAATCCTTTTCTCGAATTCTTATCATTTGAGAATTAGCTATTCTAGTATCTACTTTTGTTGCAGTGTTACTATCTATATCAGACCTAACAATAACAATTTTCTTATTCATAAACCATGCTGCTCCCCACTCCGTTGTAACATATTGGCTGTTCATGGAATTTGGACTGTAAAGTAAACATACTTCTCTGCAATCATTGAAATGTTTCCTAATTTCTTCATTCCATATATCTCCTCCTGTTAAATCCTTTCCAGCCATCCAATAAGTGATATTATGCTTATCAAAAAAATTTGATATATATCGAGCATCCTCTTCGTCTAATAATGAATAACTAATAAAAACATCTTTCTTTCTATTAAATAGTATTTCTCTCTGTTTTTTGAAATGTTTCCGAATGTAATTTGGATATATAGGAGAAATTTTTGGCCAAAATTTGACCTTGTTTAGATCTGGTTCAGTGTTGTTCTTCTCAAGATCATTAATAAGGCTCTTAACATTTTCAATAAATACTGTTCGGTTACTATGCTTTTCTTCGGTTTCAATAATAAAATTTAGTCTACCGCACTCATATCCATTTCTAAATTCATAGAGTTGAGTATAAGAAGTCCAGAGTTTTGTAGTATCAGTTAGTGATTCTATTATTAAATTTAACAATCCTCTTGAACTACTTTGGCCAAAAGCATGACTTTCATAGAATATAGTTATTTTATAGAAGTTTTCTAATTTCTCCCTTGGTATAATTCTTAACCGATAATTTAAATAGTGCGATTCAGCTTCAATAAAGCCAATTGTCGGAATTAATCTTGAAGAAGGTTCATCATTAGATAAACTTAGAATATTACTTATTTTTCTTCCAGAGTTAGTTATCAAATTTCCTGCCAAATATCTCAGTGAAAAAGACTTAAAAATAGTTCCATTATCTTCTGATCCAGCTTCAATATCTCTTAATATCGCCATTTTATAAAAATAATGCAGTGCTGTATTTATTCTGTAAAATATTGGTGTATTTAAATCAATATCTTTGTCATCTGAAAACAATATATCATCATTTATTTCGTCTTTGACCAATTTCTTTAAATTTTCAAGTTCATCAAAAGTCTCTAAATAATAACTTTTGTTTTCGTCGAAAACTAATTTACTATTCAATAATTTATCGAAAGAGAAATGGATGTCCCAAGTACTGTATCTGTGTGCTGATCTATTAGAAACCGAATGATGAATAGTGATTTGGTTATCTTTTAATAACTTTGTAATTTTAGGAATACCTTTAGATTGTTTCTTCAACCTTATAATCATACGAGCTGTTAAAGGCCAATATTGAAAGGGTATAGGTGACAGCATAAAATCACCTTTATTAATCGTTTCAGGTTCATCTTTTGATCTTGGATAGTAAACTCCATATAAAATGGAACCATCAAAAATAGTAAGGCCTTCTATAGTATTTCTATGCAATTGAATTTCTCCCTTACTGTTTAAATATACAGGACCACTGATTCTCATATTTATTATATTTTGATTGAAATTAACATTTCGCTATACGCATGTTTTATATATTCGTTGCGTTTATTTCCAATAAATAATTGCTTACTTATGGGTTAGCAATTTGTCATTACTTCCATTTGGTAGTACATCAATATAGCCAAAATCTTAAATTCATACCTCAATAGAATTTATCAACATTTTGGTTTGTAAATATATGTAGTTTTTATTAATAAGCCATACTTCGTAATTAAATTCAACTAATATTCTATTCTATCTCCTACTTATTTTGAAATCCATTTCTTTCAATATTTCCAGATTCATTCATTTTTTATAGAAATTGGACAATTTAATTTCCATTTTAATGATATGTAAGTTATTGATTTTCAAATTCAAATCTAAATTTGAGAATCGCAATCACATCTATTTAGTCATTAAAAAAAGGACTTAATTAAAATGACATGCCATATAATGTAACAGCAAGGGGTGGCGGGTACTGATATTTCATGGAGGCATGCCATATCAATGATTGTCAGAATGCCCACTTAGGCCATTCATATCTCGAGGATCATTTTTCTTGAAAGTGATTTTTATAAAATAATATAGCCTTGGCAGTTATTATTTTTGTAAAGTTGCAAAATAATTCCTAAAGCCTAATCTAACACAAACCTCTTTTTTAAATTATTCAGTACTTCGGCATGGTGCTAAATACTGAAAATAAATACAAGTTGAGACGTTAGTATCGGTCTATAATATATTATTAAGACTATGTTGTCTTAAATGTCTAGATCCAATTATCATCTTAGTCTGTATGCATTATTTGAAAAAAAATTTGCAATAGCTCGTTAAAATGTTAGCGACATTGTTAGCTACTTTAAAAAAGGAGCCATGAAAACGAATCCATAACTCCTTGATTTTCAAGTGATCCCGACAGGATTCGAACCTGTGACCCTCTGCTTAGAAGGCAGATGCTCTATCCAGCTGAGCTACGAGACCATTTTTTGTTATTTCGATATTGAGGATAAATACGTCCTATTTACCTGAGAATAATCAGATAACTAGTGCCTAATCTCAAAATCGAGGCGCAAAGATAACTTTTTTAGTGAATTCTATCAATAATTCATAAGTTTATGCACGCTGGTTTTACCGGAATGATTCGTAATTCGCAATAAAAGGATCTGTGCAGGGTATTGAGCTCTATTCAAAATACATTTTGTTTGATTTGGTCTAACCTTATATAAGCTTATTCCATCAGCATTCATGACTTCTATCTGGTCAATAACTTCCTTGCTTTCGACATAGATGTGCTTTTGATCTGTATTCACGATAGTTTCAGTTGAATAAATATCCGAATTAGCTACTGTCGACCCTAATTTGAATTCGAATTGCTGTACACAAGAACGACTATCAGTAACCGTTACACGGTATGTGGCAGATTTAAGATTGATGATTTGATTAGAAACCTTGCCATTACTCCACACATAGGTGTAAGGCGGAAAACCGCCTTTAGGAACTAATCTAATACTACCTACACCATTACCATTGTCTAAGATCAAAACCGTATCCTGAATGTCTATAGCATCTCCAAAGAGTATGTTCACATTAATAGTACTGTCACAACCATCAACATTGGCATTTTTTAAGACAAAAACACCAGCGGGCTTGTTTCTATCAAAAATCTGGCCTTCAATCGTAATGGTGCCTTCGTTACACAAGGTATCCCGAAACTCAAATGAACTAGATAGATTGAAATTTACAAATATGTTTATGATGGAATCACAGCCCCTAAAAGAACCGGCTATCATGGTATCGCTACCATTTTGAAAACCACTGTAATATTTTTTATTATTTATGGTTACAGTATCTCCCAAACAAGCATTCACTGTATAATCATTTACCAAAGGGCTGCAATCGTATATTTTCATGGTCCAGAAATCTGGTGCATTAACATTTGTAGTCGGCAAATCATTTGTAACACTAAAGCTAGTAGCCATAAAGTATATACTACCATCAGCATCTAAACACAAGGAAGATGCAGTTTCTGCTCCTTTACCACCATAGTTTTGTTGCCATAATATATTACCACTCAGGTCTAATTTCATGATCACAACATCATTTGCCCCGTAATTGGCATTATAATCACCATCAGAAGAACCAGAAGTACTCATTAGGATAATTTCATTTTTTGAATTGAGTCTGGCTTTAACCGCAACATCATCTTTAGTTCCTCCTATGATTCGTTTTGAAAGTATTTTTCCATCTGGTTTTATATTCAACATTAAAATATCCTTCCCCCCTTTGATGGTATCTATGTCTCCACCTTTAGTATTTACATTCAGGAAAAGAATAGCACTCCCGTCAGGCAGAGCAACCATATCTCCAAAAAGATCGTCACCAGGCCCTCCGTACATGGCTGTAAAAACCTGATTGGTATTGCGATTGAATTTAAACAAAAAGATATCGCGCATTCCTTTATTCGTTAATCCAATAAAGTCACCTTCATTAGATGAAAGTGATTCACCTCCAACAAAAAAATTAGCTCCATCTGCTCTTAAAATTCTCCTTGCAAATTCGTCTTTGCTTCCGCCTAAATTTCGGATTTTATTAATTGCACCTGCTTCATCTACTGTACCAACTAAAACATCAAATCCGCCCTTATTAGCCGGAATATCTTTGTCCAATGACTTTGTAGCTCCTGCAAAAATGACCTTACCAGTCTCTAAGTAAAAAATATCATTCACCTGATCATTATTCGAGCCTCCGATATTCTTTTCCCAATTTTTAGTATTCGTTTTGGCATTGTAATTTACTAACCAAACATCTGTAAAGCCATTTATATTAGTAACATCTCCACCTTTTCCACTAATGGTCGCTGCACACATTTGGGAACCATTAGGAAGAGTTACAAATGAGGTAAAAAATTCATCCGATGGTGAACCGTAAGTTTTGATATGTTTTAAAGTACCGTCCTGTCTAATAACTGCAATAGCTGCATCATTAAGCCCTTTATTGACCAAAGCTGCTGAATTCGATTTTCCAACACATATCAATAAACTATCTTCGAATATTCCAATATTGTTACTGTATTCTGCCTGAGGGGCTCCAAAAATTTTGTTCCAAATGGTAACAGGCTGGGCTGTCAGGAATTCAAGACTCATTAAGGAACATAAAACGACTAATATCTTTTTATTATACATGGTTTAACTGTTTTAAACATTGAAATTACGATAATTGTATGAATTTTTCAAAATATTGTGCAAAAATAAGAAATGAAACAACACATTGACCCTAAATGGAATTTATTCTTGGCCCAAGAATTCGAAAAAGATTATTATAACAGACTTTTAATACAACTAGAAGTTGACCTACAAAAAGGCTTGGAGGTTTATCCCCCATCAGAATTGATGTTTAATGCTTTCAATTTGTGTCCATTCGATAAGCTTAAAGTCGTAATCCTTGGACAAGATCCATATCATCAACCAGGTCAGGCCATGGGCCTAGCTTTTTCAGTTCCCATTGGTCAAAAAATTCCACCGTCGCT